>CAJHXN010000036.1_pt1 | contig 19296 bp, 14 predicted proteins | sample 9198401 | NCBI WGS metagenome assembly CAJHXN01 (sample SAMEA7708334, study PRJEB35096) | sediment metagenome | biome: marine neritic benthic zone biome [ENVO:01000025]; feature: sediment [ENVO:00002007]; material: shallow marine sediment [ENVO:03000034] sea grass bed [ENVO_01000059] ... | reverse complement strand
GGTGTCCGGACACGTCGTGGGGCGCGCAATGCACGCGCCGACGCCACCCTCGCAAAACCCCGTACCACAGAGCTCATCGGGCGCGCAGTCGGCGTTGGAACGGCAGGCCGTATCGATCCGTCCAGCTCCCGGATCACAGGCGCCAAGGGCGAATCCAGCGAAAAGGACGGCCGAACGGATTGACATGAGGCCGCAAGTTAGCCGACGACCGCTCGCCCCACCAGGGGCCCGTCCGGCGGATTTGACACGATCGTCGTTCAAGTGTTGCGTGCTCGTCACTTTGTGCAGCGCCGCAGGCCTCTGAAAGTAACGGTCGAGGCGCCGGACTTGCTGGTTTGGGTGGTGCCTGTGGTCTATACGTGAGCCGTGATCAGATCTGTCTACCTGGCTTCGGCGTTCTTGCTGACGTTGCTCTTTTGGCTCGGCTGCGGCGACAGCGGTCCGCCAGGCACCGCGGGGAACGACAGCAGCTTGGTCGGCGGGCCGTGCATGAACAACAGCGAGTGCGACCAACGCCTTTGCGAAGAAAGTGGCCGTTTTCCAGGCGGGACGTGCACGATCTCCTGCGGGAATTCGGGTCAGTGCCCTCAGCGCTCGTCGTGCGGCGAGCTCGAGAGCGGTTGGGTTTGCCTCGTCAATTGCCTGGACACGCCGGAGTGCCGCGAAGGATATGTTTGCGAAGCGGTCGTCGAGGCTGGGACGAATCAGGGGTCGATGGTCTCGGTCTGCATCGGCCCAGCCCAGTGAGACCGCAAGCGCGTGTTACTTGCCGTCGCGTCGCTTGTGCCAACGTCGCGCCCACGGGTCGAGCTTACGAAGGCGTTCGGCAAGGGACTCCCCGTCCGTGGTGAGGGCGTAGCCATCCCGAGTCTTTTTGATGAAGCGGAGGTCGCGTAGCTCGCCGAGACGCTTGTTGAGCACGCTCGGAGACACCCCGTCGCATGCTTTTCGAAGCGCCCTGAACTTCGTTGGGCCGGCCTTCAATTCCCAAATGATTCTGAGGCTCCAGCGCCTGCCCAAGCCATCCAAAAGGATCACGATCGGCCGGTTTTTTCCGGTTTCTTTACCTTTTGGCATGTTTGCTACGAATAGCGTAGCGCAAATTGTTGCGCAACCGCTACTGAAACTGTAGCATTGGGGAATCAGGGGTGCTTGAAATGATTGTAGAAAGAACCGAGAGAATGGATCGAACGGTCGCTCGTCACCTACCCGGCAACCCCCGGAGTGCCATTCTTGATGCTGCGATCGACTGGGAAACGATTGCGCTTCGACGCCGGGCGCATGCGGGGGTGTGGTCTGCTCGGGTGGCCCTCGTCCTCTCGGTCCCGTTCGCGGTGACCGCATGGGGCCTAGGCCAAGAGCATGCATGGTTCATGTACATGCTGCTTCCGGTGGCTGCGGCTTTCTTTTCAGGCGTGTTTTTTGGCGCTTCTATCTGCGACCGCCGTCAGATCACCGACGAGTCGCTTGCGGGACGGCGCGGCGCGCTCGTAGCGCTCGCAGCGTACATCATCTTTGCGCTCGAAGTGGGCTCGCTCAGCTTCACGCCATTCGAGGCCACGCTCGACGCCTTCATGGGCAGCCTGCTCATCAGCGGCTGGGTCGTCTTTCCCGTAGCGTTCTTGGCGGGCATCCTCGCTTTCCGCGCGCGCGAAGGTGCGTACCGCTACAAGCAGCCCGCCGAGGCCTGAGCTTTTTTCGCGAACATCTACAGGCTGCTACCTGCTTCGTGCCGACGTGTCTGCGGATCATTCCGCTGTCGCCGTGACAACTTCGCCGGAGTCAGCACTCGCCTCGTAGTTCGGGCATGGTTGCTTCGATTTGCTCGCCCGTCGCAGGAGTTGCGCCCGACCTGCCCCGTGCGGCATTCTGCGCGCCCCAGGGAGGCAAGATGCCCGAGCTTCAGGTCACCGCGTGGGACCTCGGCATTCTCATCGGCTACGTGGCAGTCACGCGAATCGCGTTTGGCTGGTTTTTCGCGAGACAGATTCGTGGTGAAGGCGCGGAAGGATATTTCCTCGGCGGCCATCGCCTGCGCTGGCCGCTGATCGGTTTGTCTTTTTACGTGGCCAACATGAGCGGAAGCAGTTTCGTCGGGCTTCCTGGCGCCGGATATCACGGCGGCGTGAGCGTCTACCACTACGAATGGATGCCCGCGCTTCTGATGATCGTTTTTGCCATGTTCTTTCTTCCGCCTTTCTTACGTGCGCGCATATTCACCGCGCCCCAGTTTCTCGAAGAACGATTTGGCCCGGGGCCTCGGTATGCGTTCTCGGCCATGCTCTTGATCACGAGCATGTTGGTCGATGCCCCCGGTGCCCTCTACGCAGGGGCGATGGTCCTCAAGACGCTGTTACCGGGTGTGCCGATCATGGTGACGGTCACGGTGGCCGCGCTAGCGGCAGGAGTCTACATCGCTTTCGGCGGTCTGGGTGCGGTGGTCGCGAACGATGCGCTGCAGGCAGTTTTGATTCTGGCGGGCGGAACGGTTATCGCGGTCCTCGCCTGGCAGGCCGTTCCCTCGTGGGAGGCAGTCATCGAGGCCGCCCCGCCCGGCGCGCTGCACCTGATGCAGCCCGCGGATCATCAGAGCATGCCTTGGCCAGGGCTATTTGGTGTGTTCGTCGTGGGAATGTATTTCTGGTGCACCAATCAGTTCATCATTCAGCGCGCACTCGCTGCTCGAACGTTGAATGATGGACGTTGGGGCGCTTTGTTGGCAGGCCTGCTGAAGTTACCCAATCTGTTCATTCTGATTCTGCCCGGCGTGTTGGCGACTGTGCTCTATCCAGGGCTCGACAACCCGGACATGGTGTTTCCACTGCTCGCGTTTGACCTGCTGCCGATTGGATTGCGTGGATTCATGCTCGCGGTCCTGGCGGCCGCGATGCTCTCCAGCCTCGAAGCGATCCTCCATTCGGCATCCACCCTTTTCACCATGGATTTCATCCACGCCGCGCGCCCCGATATCGACAGTCAGAGGCTGGCTATCTCGGGCCGAATCGCGACCTTGGTCTTCATGGCGGTAGCGGTAGCCTGGACCCCCATGATCTCGCGTTTTCCAACCCTCTGGCAGTATCTCCAGTCAATCCTTTCGTATTTGACACCCCCAGTAGTCGCCGTGTTTGTGCTCGGATTGTTCTGGCGGCGAGCGAACGTTGCCGGTGCACTCGCAGGTCTTGTGATCGGCGTGCCTCTAGGAGCAGTCGGTTGGATCGCGGTCGAGCTGTTTCATTGGGGGACCCTTCAGTTCCTATACGCTGCCATAGGCATGTTCGTAATCGGCGTCGCCTTGGTCGTGCTCGGCAGCCTAGTCACCTCACCGCCCCCCGCGGAAAAGGTCAAGGATCACGTTTGGCGCATGAAAGATTTCCGTCGTGATGCGGAGGCCGCGCGGGCACTCCCCTGGTACCAGGACTACAGACTGCAGTCCCTTGCACTTGCCGCCGTCACGCTCGGCATCGTCGTCTGGTGGTGGTGATTGCTCTTCGGGCTCAAAGCACGCCGAAGTGTCGGCAGCCCTCGAGCACGCCGCGTGCAAACGGGTGCTCAGCGAAGTACAGATACTCGTCGAGATGCTGTTTGGCTGCCTCTTCTTTGAGATCGGCTTTCAGCGATTCCTCGGCGTTGGCAACGACGATCACTCGATATCCCGCCAACATGGCCGCGCGATCGTTCCCCGAGTCGCCAGCGTAGATCAAGCCATCCGCGGCAACCTGAGTATGGTCGTGCAGATATCGCACCGCATAGTCCTTTGCGACCCCAGCAGGCAGCACATCCAACAGGCCGCGTCCTGAAACGGCGTCGTAACTGGAAATGAGATTCACGTTTGCACCTGTGGATCGTAGAAGGTCCGCGACCTCGTCTAGAACCGAGCTCGCGTGCTTCGGCGTAAAGTAGCTGACTTTGAATTCGGCTTGCTTTTCATCTTCTTGAAGTTCTAGCTCTTCAACGCTGGCGAGCGTTCCCTTGATATCTTCTCCACGCAGCCCTCCAAATGCGGCGCGCATTCTTCGTCGGTATTCTTCATCGGGTTCATGCCTGCCGTCGGTACGGCGATAGACGCTCGTGCCAACGTCGCATACCAGCAGATCGGGCCACGGAAGCTCGAACTCGGCAATCCCTTGCTCTGCGAGCGCAAGATGGCGGCCAGTAACGTATGCCAGCATGAGCCCTTGCGCATTGCGAATCGCTTGCACGAACTCCTCCACCTCACGCAAGCGTTGGGCGCTTCGTTCGAGTGGTATCAGCGTGCCATCTAGGTCGGAAGCCAGGAGGTACTGTGGTATGCTCATGGTCGCGACGTGAAGCCTAGCGAGTACCGAATTGATCTGCACGCAGGAAGGCGCTAGTCGGAGGGACCGTGCACCGCACCCACTCTCGACCTGTCATCTTCGGCGAGGTGCTCTTCGATCACTTCCCGGATGGAAGCCGCGTCCTCGGAGGAGCCCCGTTCAACGTGGCCTGGCATTTGCGGGGCTTCGGGGCGAATCCGCTGGTGATCAGCGCTGTTGGCGGCGACTCCGAGGGTCGCGAGGTGCTCGAACGGATGACGAGTTGGGACTTGGCGACCGACGGCATCCAGACCGATGAGGAACACCCCACAGGTCGTGTCACGGCGAGCATCGTCGACGGTGAGAATCGGTTCGAGATTGCACCGGGCCAGGCTTGGGACTTCATACGCGGGGACCGTGCTCTCGGGGTCACTGCCGAGGAGCCAGCCGGGTTGCTGTACCACGGCACGCTCGCGCTACGCAGCGAGGAAAGCTGGCAGGCCCTTCGAAAGCTGACCGACGCGACCGACGCTCCTTCCTTCGTCGACATCAATCTGCGCGAACCCTGGTGGACGAGGGAGAAGGTGGACTGGTGCTGCTCCGCAGCGGCATGGATCAAGCTGAACGATGCCGAGCTCGCCAATCTGACCGGGAAATCGACCAAGACGCTCGAGCACAGTCGCGACGCAGCCTTTCATCTGGCGCGGCAGCATTCGGTCGAAGGTGTGATCGTCACTCGTGGTGCCGAAGGTGCTCTGCTGGTGGTCAACGGCGAGAACGCATTCACTACTGCGACACCGCGGGTCACTGATCTTGTGGACACGGTTGGTGCGGGCGACGCCTTCAGCGCGGTGGTCTGCTTGGGCCTCCTTCAAGGTTGGGATTACCAGACCACGGTGGATCGCGCTGCGGCCTTTGCGGCAGATCTATGCCGAATCCGCGGAGCGACGACCACCGATTTTGGCCTCTACGAGAGGCACGCGACCCAGTGGTCAAAAGCGGCGACCGACCGCTCGAGCGCACCACCAGCCACCGAGCTATTCGTTCTTTCATTGAGCGTGCACGGTCTGGTGCGGGCCAAAGACATCGAGCTCGGCCGAGACGCTGACACCGGCGGCCAGGTTTCGTATGTGGTCGATCAAGCTCGCGCCATTGCGGCGCACCCAGATGTGAGCCGGGTCGAGGTGGTGACGCGAATGATTCACGACCGCCGGGTTGATGAGACCTACGCCGAGTCCTTCGAACCGATCTGTGAAGGGGCGCGCATCGTGCGAATGCCGTTCGGTCCGCGACGATACTTGCGAAAAGAAACCCTGTGGCCACATCTCGATAGCCTGCTCGACCAGCTCACGCGGTATGTTCGAAGCCTCGACCGCATGCCTGACGTCATCCACGGTCACTACGCTGACGCGGGTTACGTCGGCGCCCAGCTAGCCAAGGTTCTGGGCGTACCTTTCGTCTTCACCGGCCACTCCCTCGGGCGGGTAAAGATGGCTCGGCTGGCCTCGGAGGGCGTGACCGATGAGCAGGACTACCGGTTTCCACAACGGATCGAGGCCGAGGAGCGTGCGCTAGAAACGGCGGCCCTCGTCATTGCCAGCACCCGCCAAGAGGTACGTGAACAATATGAGAGTTACGACCACTACCAGCCGGATCGTATGCGCGTCATTCCGCCAGGGGTGGATCTCACCCGGTTCACGCCCGCTCCCGCCGACTGGAAATCGCCGCCTATCGCGAAGGAGCTTGCCCGCTTTCTGAACGATCCCCAAAAGCCGATGATCCTGGCTTTGGCACGACCCGATGAACGCAAGAACTTCGATCGGCTCATCATCGCTTTCGCAGAAACGCCCGAGCTGCGAAGAATTGCAAACTTGGTGATCGTCGCCGGGAACCGCGACGACATCGCGGACATGGGCGCCGGCCCACGGAACGTCCTGACGCGTATTCTACGGCTGATCGATCGCTACGACCTGTATGGCTCGGTTGCCTACCCCAAGCACCACGATTCGCGCGACGTCCCGGACCTTTACCGGCTGGCTGCCCGTTCGGGCGGTGTCTTCGTCAATCCCGCCCTCACCGAGCCCTTTGGGCTCACTCTGTTGGAAGCGACCGCAACTGGGGTTCCGGTCATCGCTACCAACGACGGCGGACCACAAGACATACTATCGGTCTGCGAGAACGGCCTGCTCATCGACCCGCTGGATACAAAGGTCATGGGAGAACGCATACTCGAAGCCATTGCCGACGAGGCCCGGTGGAAACAATGGTCGGAATGTGGACTCACCGCAGTTCACGAGAACTATTCCTGGGAAAGTCACGCCAGGCGATATGTTCTGGAGGTCGCACGCATCGTCGAAGGAACTCGACCGGTTCCCATCCACCCGCAGCGAAGCAGGCTCGCGGGAATCGATCGACTCCTGGTCACCGACGTGGATGATACCCTCACTGGCGACGATGCGGCGCTCACGGCGCTGATGCAGCGCTTGGAAGAGTCCGAAGCTAGAGTGGGCTTTGGAATCGCGACCGGTCGTACACTCGAAAAGGCGCTCGAGTTGCTTGAAGAGCTCGAAGTGCCGGTGCCCGATGTGTTGATTACCGCCTCCGGCACGGAGCTCCACTACGGTGCGCGTTTGTTGCCAGACCGGTCTTGGGAGCGACAGATACGTTATCGGTGGAACCGCGACGAGGTACGGCGCGCCGTCGAAGAGCTACCAGGGCTGAAGCGACTCGTCGATGCCGAAACAAAATACCGACTACGCTATCGAGTCGACCCCAAGAAGGCGCCCTCCGTCCGAGCGATCCGAAGACACTTGCGGCAAAAGGGGCTGCGGGTCACGACCATCCCCGACCACGAGATCTACCTGGACATCGTGCCAGTTCGGGCCTCACTCGGGCTTGCCATCCGCTTCTTCTGCTTTAAATGGAACCTCGATTCGCGCCGGCTGCTCGTCGCGGGAGACTCAGGAAACGACGAAGACATGCTCTCCGGCGACACACTAGGCGTAGTTGTAGGCAATCACACCCCCGAGCTGGAACGCCTGCGGGGCAGGCCGGGCATTTATTTCGCCGATCGCGACCATGCTTGGGGGGTCTGCGAGGGAATCGACTGGTATGATTTCTTAGGTGACATCGCCGCACCGACCGAGAGCCTAGAATGATCGCCAATACGATTGAAGAGCTTCTGAGCAGTCACCGAGAGTCGCTGTACGTTTTGTTCCGCCGACTCATCGGACTCGACCGGAAGTTCCTCCTATGGTCCGACCTCGTTCACGAATACGAGCAGTTCTGTGACACGGACGTCGGTGCACAGCTCCGCGACACCAAAATGACGCGCATCATGCGACACGCGCAGGAAGCCGTCATCGAGGAGCCGTTTATCAATCTCGCCATCCGCCAGCGCGTGGGGCGCTGGAAATACATCCAAATTCACATGGAAGAGATGCACTGCCGTGAGCTGAGTGTTTCAGACTATCTGGACATCAACGAGCGAGTCGCCGTCGACATCCCCAAGGGCGCACGGTATGTGCTCGAGGTCGACTTGAGCCCCTTTGAGCGGGGTTTTCCCAAGCTGCAAGAAGCAAAGTCGATCGGTCGCGGTGTGGAGTTCCTCAACCGCCATCTGTCGGGTCGGCTCTTCACCGACGGCGGACAGGGCACCAAGAGATTATTCGACTTCCTTCAGGTTCATCAGTACCGCGGCCAGCAACTGATGCTCAATGGAACCATCCAAGGCGTCGAAGAGCTCAGAGAGGCGCTCGGCGAAGCCATCGACTTGTTGCCCACCCTGCAGGGGGGTGAGGATGACTTCCCGCGTGAGCTCCGCCGACTTGGGTTCGAAGTCGGATGGGGTCGCACCAGGGAGCGAATCTCCGAGTCGATGGAGCTTCTTCTCGACATTCTGGAGGCGCCGGCCCCCGCCAACTTGGAACGTTTCCTCGCCCGCATACCGATGATCTTCTCGATCGCGATCATCTCGCCTCATGGATACTTCGGGCAAGCGAACGTCCTCGGGAAGCCCGATACCGGGGGGCAGATCGTCTATATCCTCGACCAGGTGCGCGGGCTCGAACGTGCCATGCGTGAATCGATCTACGAACAGGGCCTCGACATCGAGCCACAGATCGTCGTACTGACGCGGCTCATACCCGAGGCCGACGACACCACATGCGATCAGCGCCTCGAGCCGATTCTCGGCACTGAGAACGCGCAAATCCTACGCGTGCCCTTCCGCGAGTATGTGACCGGTGAAGTGGTCCCGCAGTGGATTTCGCGATTTGACGTCTGGCCCTACCTCGAGCGATACGCCGTTGATGCCGAGCGTGAGCTGCTCGCCGAGCTCGGCGGTCGGCCTGACTTCATCATCGGCAACTACTCGGATGGAAACCTAGTCGCAACGCTCATGGCGCACCGCCTGGGTGTCACGCAGTGCAACATCGCCCATGCGCTCGAGAAGACAAAATACCTGCTGTCCGACTTGCACTGGCAAAACCACGAGGAGGACCATCACTTCGCTTGCCAGTACACCGCCGATCTGATCGCCATGAACACGGCAGATTTCATCATCTCGAGTACATATCAGGAGATCGCAGGCACGGCGGAGAGCATCGGCCAATACGAAAGCTACAGCGCCTTCTCACTCCCTCACCTATACCGGGTCGTTTCGGGCGTCGATTGTTTTGACCCGAAATTCAACGTCGTGTCACCGGGCGCAGATCCGCGGGTTTTCTTCCCTTACTTCGAGGAAGATCACCGTCCGGAGGAGCTGCGTCAGGAAATCGCGGAAATGGTATTTGGGAATCCGGAATGTGCCTTTCGCGGACGGCTGGCCGACGAGAAGAAACCGCTGCTTTTCTCGATGTCACGGCTGGACCGAATCAAGAACATGGCCGGCTTGCTGGAGTGGTATGCGAAAGACGATGAGCTCCGCCACTTGGCAAACCTCGTCATCGTTGGCGGACGATTGGATCCTAACCAATCCAACGACCGCGATGAGCGGGAACAAATCGAGCGAACCCACTGGTTGTTCGACGAATATAAGCTCGAAGGTGACGTACGTTGGCTGGAGATGCAGACGGACAAAAACCGGGTTGGCGAGCTGTATCGGTTCGCAGCCGACCACAAGGGATGCTTTGTACAGCCGGCCTTGTTCGAGGCGTTCGGCCTAACGGTGATCGAGGCGATGAGCTCGGGTTTGCCCACGTTTGCAACTCGCTTCGGTGGGCCGCTCGAGATCATTCAAGATGGAACTTCGGGCTTTCACATCGATCCCACGCAAGGACACGAGGCCACGGCAAAGATGGTCGATTTCTTTCGACGCGCGGGAACCGACCCGAGCGTTTGGGAAGAGATTTCCAAGGCGTCTATTCAAAGGGTCGAGGACCGTTACAATTGGCGGCTCTACTCGGACACCTTGCTCAAGCTGTCGCGCATTTACGGTTTCTGGAAGTACATCACCTCGCTCGAGCGCCAGGAGACACGGCGATACTTGGAGATGTTCTACGGCCTGATGTTCCGGCCGCGAGCCTTGCGTGTCTTGCATCAACTCCAGAACCGCTAGTCAGGCGATTGCCGCAACGATCGTCGCGCCGTCTTCGCCCTTGGCGTACAGGACGCCCGCGTCGGTTAGCACCTGGATCTGGAGCTCTCGCTTAGGGCGCGGGCGCTTGCCTTCTTGCGCAGTAACCCATACCTCCACGGACCCATCCTTTCGGGCCGCCTCGTAGGTCGTTAGAAGGTACTGCTGTTCCAGGTAACCGTAGCCGTCGCCTTCATCCTCGTAGAGTGCCCCCCGCGCGTGACCCGCCCCATCCAATGAAACGAGCAGAGTCAGCGGCCCGGAGAACGCCTCGGCGGTGGTCTGGCCTCCGCCTCCAATCGGAACTATCGCTCCATCGCGGATACGTAGTGCCGGCAACGCTCGATCTTGGGTGAGGTCTTCCCCCACGAGCGTGAAGCTCCGCCATGTGCCCTTCGGAAGCGAAACGTGGTGGGCGTCGTCCTCCGAAAGTCGAGGCACCACGAGCACGTCCGCCCCGATGAGGAACGCGTGATCTTCGGCTCGAAGGTCAGGGTCTTTCGGATCGGCGAGAAACACAGGTCGCATGACTGGCATCCCCTTGACTGCGGCCTCACGAAAGACCGTGTAGAGATACGGAAGCAATCGATAGCGGCGTTGTAGAGCGGTGCGTGCAGTGGATTCTACCTCGGAGCCAAAGGACCAAAGCTCCTGCGTCTCCTTCAGGGAAGTGTGGGTCCGACTGAAAGGAAACAAGGCCCCCACGCCAATCCAGTGCGCGAAAAGCGAGCGCGACGGGAGACCGGCAAAACCGCCGATGTCCACACCGCAAAAGGGTTGCGCCGAAAGCCCGAGGTTGAGCAGCATCGATACCGACCACCGCAGCTGCTGCCAGGTCGCAGTGTTATCGCCCGTCCACGCCGCAGCGTACCGCTGCCCACCCAGGTAGTTGGACCGCGACAGCACGAAGGGCCGTCGCTCTGGGAACGCTTCACGCATGGCCCCGTGCGTGACCTGCGCCATCAGCATGCCGTACACGTTGTGATACTGCGCGTGGGGCCCCGGCGGGAGGTCGCCACCTCCTTCGTGCGCGAGATCCTCCGGAAGTTCGGCTCCAAGCGGAAGGATCAGCGACGGCTCGTTGAGGTCGACCCAGATGCCGTCCATGCCATTGTTCAAGAAGGCGACGGTCAGGCGCTTCCACCACTCGCGGGTCTGCGGGCGCGTGAAGTCGGGAAAAGCCGCTTCGCCGGGCCACGTGCTCCCGTGGTACTCGTCGCCGTTCCGATCGCAGAGGAAGTGCGCGCCCAACACACCTTCGTCATAAACGAAGTAACCCGGTTCAGCCTTGACGGCTGGATCCAAGATCCACACCGAGCGAAAGTCGCGCTGGTGAAGATAGTCGTTGGTGGCTTGGGGATCGGGGAATCGCTCCTCGTCGAACGTGAACACCTTGTAGTCATCCATGTAATGGATGTCGATCCAGATGACATCGCAAGGAATGCTGCGGGCGCGAAACTCATCGGCCAACTCCCGAACGCGCGCGTCCGGATAGTATGAAAAGCGGGACTGCTGATAGCCGAGTGCCCAATGTGGCGGCAGTTCGATCGTGCCGGTCAAAGTGCCCAAGCGCTCGAGCACTCGGTGGGGACTGTCCCCGTCAATCACGATGACCGAAAAGCGCTCGGTCGACGAAAACTCGATCCCGTACGTCAGGTCGACGCGGAGTCGATAGGTAGTATCGGCGAGCACACCGTAGGCGCTGCCGTCCGCACGCACTGCCAACACCCAAGGGTGGGCCTGATACAGGCTGGGCGAGCGGTCGTCGTAGTTGGGCACGACTTTGCCGTCGGGATCGATTCGAAATGGCTGCTTGGCCCACATTTCGGTGACGCACCCGTCGCGCAGTAGTCCACCCGCAATCTCGCCGGTGCCGTACAGGCTCGTTCCCTCATCCGTCGCAACGAGAGCCGTAAAGCGATCGTCGGTCTTCACGAAGGTTGGCCGAACACTGCACGAGTCCGCGCTTTGTGGCGCCGCCTCGATGGGCTCGATCACCGCAAACGACTTGGGAAGGGATTTCGCATCACACCCGGGCGGGACGAATCTCGCCACTCCCTCAGCAAAGGGACGCTCACGCAATTTCGGCATCGAAGGCCTCACACTTCGGCCGCTGCTGGCTGCTCTGCTACCGTGCGACTGACGAGCCGGAGGACCCGCGGGTCAAAACCCAACGACAGGTGCGACGCATCGACTTCGATGTGACGGCAGTGTGTATTGTGGCGATCAATGCAGGCTTCCCAACTCACTACCGTATCGCGTTTGCTGTAGATAGCTGTGATTGGGACGCGAATTGGAATCTGGTTGCGTTCTTCGACCACACGTTCGATCGCATCGAGATCTTCTCGAAGGACGCTTTCATAGAACCAGGCGGTGCTGGTGTATTTGGGTCCGCCAACCACCGGCGAGCCCAAGGTCACGACCGAACGCACGAGGTCCGGTCGCTCGCGCGCTGCCTCTCGCGCCAGCACTCCACCGAGGCTCCACCCCACCAGCGATACGGGCTCCCTGTGGCGCTCGTACAACGATTCGGTGCGTGAGATGACCTTCGGGACGAGTGCCGGAACATTGCCGTTGTTGATGCCCAGCCTCCACCGGTGGACTCGGAAGCCCGAGCTCTGCAAGTGGCGTCGAAGAGCAAACGTCGAAAGATCGCCTGCGCTAAACCCCGGGAAGACCGCGACGGGAATGAGCATTGGGGAGAGTCTAGAGTCCGAACCTAGATTGCCAAGTGCACCGCATCGAAGCGAAGGTGCGAGGCCTACAGGCTCTGAAGGTACCGAACGGCCTCGGCAGCGTCGGTCCGAAGACACGCGTTGGTATTCACCTTCCTTTTCAGAATGCCCTCCACGCGAAGGCGCTTCTGCGCGGCTTGCAGGCTCGGAACCGCCTTCTTGTCACCAAGTGCACGAAGGTTCGCTACCGCATCCTTGCGATCCGCGCATGTCTCGCCTTGGCGGAGGTCGAGCGTGTACGAGGTCAGGCGATCGATTCTGTCGCCGAGGCCGACGTCTTCGGCAACGACCATCGCCTGCTGACGCCTGAACCGCACCTCGTCGGCCGACGCCAGCCGCACCAGCTCGTCTTCGGCATCGCCGTCGCCTACGTCGACCGCCAACACGGCTATGAAGCCGAGCGCGGCATCGACGACGCCGGGCGCCTTCTTGTCGAGTATGAGCGTGAGATTCGTACGCATCAGCTCGTCCTTGGCAAGCTTGGGCTCGAGGCTGACGGCCGTCTCGTACGCCTTGAGCGCGAGGATGCTCCGCTGCGCGCTCGCGTGCGCGTGTCCGAGCACCATCTGGGCATAAGGCTCCTCGCGCACCTCCTTTTTGTGCTCGTTCAGATATGCCGCGGCCTTGTTGGGGCGCCCCTGGGACAGCAGTTCGGCTGCGGCCTCGGCTTCGGGACCGTGCTTCTGCGGCACCAGCGGCAACCGGGAGCGCGCGGGCAAGTAGCCGGGCCCCTTGCTGCCAAAGGCGAAAACAAAGACGCCAATCAGTACGAGAAAGGTCAGCGCAGTCGCAATGATCTGCGTTGGCGTCTTCCTTTGCTTCACGACGCGGGCGAACGGCGCCAACGAGTCGCGCATGTGCCCTGCGACGATCGAGGGTATCTCCCGTAGCCCGGACTCGCCCTCCGGATAGACCGACCGCGACTTCGCCTCGCGTTCGGCGATCACGTCGAGGCGCGCGATGTACACGTCGGCGCTCGCGGGACGGTCTTCTTTCTTCTTTTCGAGCCCCTGACGAATCAGCGCCTCCAACGCTTTGGGCACACGGACGTCGGGCGCCACGTCGCACATCCGCGGCACCTCCGCCGTTGCGTGCATGCTCAAGAGCGCCACGATCTCGTCCGCGTCGAACGGCGGCTCACCCGTGATCATCTCGAAGAGCATCACCGACAGCGAATAGAGATCGGCCCGCGCATCAACCGGCTGCCCAAAGGCTTGCTCGGGTGCAATGTAGGTCGGCGTGCCCAGGGTGACACCGAGCTGCGTCAGCCGCGGGTCGCCGGTCGGAAGGTTGGCGCCGTCGAACAGCTTGGCGATGCCGAAGTCGAGGATCTTCGCGAAGTCGGGATCCTCGTCCTGCTCGACGAGGATCACGTTTTCCGGTTTGACGTCACGGTGGACGATGCCCGCCTCGTGGGCGCACGCCAGCGCGCTCAGCACGTGCCGACAAATGTGGAGCGCGCGTTTCCAGTCGATACGGTGCTCGCGGACGAGAAGCTCGAACAGCGAAACCCCATCGAGCACCTCGAGCACCATGTAGAGCGTGCCGTCTTCGAGGCGCCCGAAATCGGAGACATTGACGCAATTCGGGTGGTCGACGCGGCCGATCGCGAAGGCCTCCCGCTCGAAGCGAAGCGACACGTCGTCGATGCCCTCCACCTCGGGATGAAGCAGCTTGAGTGCTACCGGCCTCTTGATGGAGACGTGCTCCGCGAGGTACACGCACCCCATCCCACCGAATCCGAGGACCTCGGTAATCCGGAACTTCGAGTCCAACACGTCCCCGATGCGGGGAGACTGCGATGCGAGGGCCGCCGGTAGCGTCGATGCGCGGCTCCCCCCTGTGGATATGGGCACCGATACAGTATTACGAAAAACCGCGGTCCCCGCCGGTGAGAGTCCAGTGACTTCGAGCAAGGCCACGTTTCGCCTTTGTTTCGTGGAGTTAATTTGTCGGCGCAACGGTCGACTTTCCCTGGTTCACGATGGGCAAGAGAGCCAGCTGTTCGCGGCTTTCGCGGTCAGAACATCGTGTTGTCGTTCTTCGAAGTGGCGGGAATCACCTGTAGGACATCCCAATGCTCGACGACCCTCAAAGTCGCCGACGGAACCGTACTGCTCGTGCAGGTAGTGCGGCCAGGAGTCGGCGCCATCAGAACTTGCCGTTGTCGTTTTTCCATTCGGACCTTGGAGCGATCGCTTCGACCGTGTCCCAATGCTCCACGAGCTTGCCCTCGGCAATGCGGAACAGGTCATAGAAGGCGGAGTGGACTCCACCGAGGGAGCCTTCACTGACGGAAAGGACGAAACTTCCCTCGGCGAGCACTCGATGGAGTCGATCATATTCGATCGTGTTGCCAACATCGGAGGTGGCTTCCAACGCGGAGCGTAGTGCCGAGAGCCCGTCAGCGACCCTCGGACTGTGCTGCGTGTAGCGCTCGCGGGCGATGTAGTGCTCGAGTTTGTCGAGTCGGCCATCGATGAGGACGTCCTCAACGAAGAGCCGTACGAGTTCTCGGTTGGCTTCGGTCCGCGCGAGGTCGGTCGCCTCGGTCGGTCCATCGACCATGCTGTGACCAGAGCTGTTGGGCCCTTGTCTTTCCTGGATGTTGTCCCAGTGCTCAACGACCCGATCGTCGTCGAATCGGAAGACTTCGAAGCCGACCTTCGAGCTCTGGAAGTCGTACTCCGTGTGGGCAAAGACGTAGTCGCCATCCGCGAAGACACGCACGATGTTCACGCGCGGAGAGCTCTTCGAGAGCCGCTTGAACAGCGCGGCCAACCCTTCGCTCCCCTCATGCGTTTGGGGGTTGTGCTGAATGTATTGTTCGGGGTTGACGACGGCCGCTGCGGCGGGGTCACCCGTCTCGATGCCTTTGAGCAGCGTGCAGATTTGACCTTTTCGCACCGAGCTCTCGTGTGACTCCGCAGGCATACCGGACGCGTACTTGATCGAGCATGCAGAGCAAGCAGACAACGTGTCGGCGGATCAGGATCTCTCCGGAAGCGTGTCAAGTGTGCTCGTGACGTCGGCGAGAAGTTCGCGAAACCAACGATGTGCGGGGTCTGCGGTGAAGCGGGGGTGCCACATCATGGTGATGGCGTGCGGGGGCACTTCGATGGGTGCGGGGCGAGAGACGACGCCGGCGGCGCTGGCACAATGCGCCAGACTCGCTGGCCCGGTCAGCGCGAGGTCACTTTGCAGGATGACCTCGAGTGCGGTGGCGAAGTGCGCCACGCGAAGGGCGACGCGACGCGTACGGTCGAGTCGCGCGAGAAACTGGTCGACGACGCCCGGACCTTCCCCGCCAGGCGACACGAGGACGTGCCGGAGATTCGTATACGCATCGAGCGTGAGCTCGGCGTCACGCAGCACCGGATGCTCGGCTTGAACGAAACATCGAAAGGTGTCCTTGAAGAGCGTCCGCCGCTGCAGCTCCGCGTCGACCTGCGTGCCAAGTGGGAATGGCTGGGCCGACAGCAGGACGGGGTAAATCGCCAAATCGACTTCGCCAGTCTGAAGAGCATCGGCAAGTCGCTTGGGCATCGGAACGACCGACAGATCGACCGCGGGCGCGTCTCGTTGAAGACGTTGCAAGAGCGCGGGTAAGACGAGCGAATCGAAGAGATCCGGCGAGACGATTCGAAAGGCGCGCGTCGCGGTGGTCGGCTCGAACGGACGTGGGTTGGCGACGGTTCGCGCGAGACTCAGCAGACCGCTCCGGAGTGGAACGACCAGTGCCTCCGCACGCGGCGTCAGCACCATGCCTCCACGAGCACGCACCAAAAGCGGGTCGTCGAAGAGCTCGCGAAGGCGCCGGAGGGTGTGGCTCATCGCCGACTGACTGACGCCGGCTTTTCGGGCCGCGCGCGTCACGTTGCGTTCAGCGGCGAGCGCGTCGAGCGCAACCAGCAGGTTCAGGTCGATCCCGTGGAGCGCCTCGGGAGTATGAACATTGCTCATGGCTGCATCCAAACAAGTCATTGGATTCATGTCAACGAAGAGCGCAAAGTGACTCTCACAAGGAGGTTACTCATGGAAAAAACGCTAAAAGTACTCGTAGTTGGAGCATCTCAGGGGACGGGCCGAGCCGCGGTCGACGCGTTGGTCGGTCGAGGCCACCAGGTCACGGCCTTCTCGAGGAGCGCGGAGTCGCTCACCGACATGCCAGCGGGCGTGACCTTGTTGAACGGCGACGCCACGCGCCCTCAAGACGTCGATCGGGCGGTCGCGGGCCACGACGCCGTGGTAGTCACCCTCGGCATCCGCGAAAACCCGCTCCGGGTGCGGTTCTTTGGGACCACGGGGACTCCGATCGATGTGCGCTCATCCGGTACCCGCAACGTGATCACCGCCATGCGCAACCATGGCGTACGTCGGCTCGTGGTTCAGTCGTCGTACGGAGTCGGGGAGACACGCGACCGTCTTCGATGGATCGATCGCCTCTTCTTCAACTTGCTGCTCAAGCCTCAGATCGCCGACACCGAGACGCAGGAGAGCGTCGTGCGCCAGAGCGATGTCGACTGGGTGCTCGCCCAGCCGGTCCACCTCACCGACGGCGAAGACGACGCGACCCCCTTTGCTTCGACCGAGGGTGAGTTGCAGGGATGGAAGATCTCGCGCAAAGGCGTCGCACAGTTCTTGGCGCTAGCGACTCAAGCTCCGAACTACGTCGGGCAATCTGTGGCGCTCTCGGCCGAAGCCGCGGCGTGAGGCCCCCTTCCCCGATCCCTACTCAGTGTCGAGGCGCGACAGTCCAGCGCTCTGAGCAGCTCGATATGCAGCCGTCATTTCGGAGTCTGTCGGCCGTCGATCGATCGCCTGGTAACGAGGCTTTCCGTCCCGGGCGATCTCACCGACCTGATACTGTGGCTGATACTGTCCCATGATGTTGACGTAGGTCTCGGGGGAAATCTCCTCGGCGAGCCACCGCATGATCGCTTCGGTTTCGTCGGTCTGGCTGGGCATCACGAGATGACGCACCAGCAACCCTCGGCGAGCGAGGCCGTCAGGGCCGAAGCGCAGGTCGCCTACTTGACGATGCATCTCGCGAATCGCGGCTCGGGCGACCTCGGGATAGTCCTTCGCTTTGCATAAGACGCGCGCGCTTTCGCGGTGCCAGAACTTGAAGTCCGGCATGTAGATGTCGACCAAGCCTTCCATCAGCGTCAAGGATGCCAGGCTGTCGTAGGCGCTGGTGTTGTAGACGATCGGGACCCGAAGGCCCTGCGGTACGGCGATGGCGATCGCTTCGACGACCTGGGGGGCGACATGCTCCGGCGTCACGAAGTTGATGTTGTGGCAGCCGCGCGCTTGAAGCTCGAGGGCAAGATCCGCAATCTCTTCGGGCTTCATCTCGCGACCGGTCTGTCTTTGGCTGATGTCCCAGTTCTGGCAGAACACGCAGCGCAGATTGCAGAGCCCAAAGAAGATGGTCCCACTGCCACGTTGGCCACGCAGGCAGTCCTCTTCGCCGAAGTGCGGAAAGGCGGAGCTCACTACGGCGTAGCGACCGGTATGGCAAACCCGCTGCTCGTCACGCAGGCGGTTGATGCCACAGTTTCGAGGGCACACCCGACACTGTTCGAGCTCTTTGAGCGCAGTCTCGACCTTTTGCGCAAGGAGGCCGCGCCGCCACGTCTCGAGGTAGGCGGGTTCGTAGTCGTCGACGACGAAGCGAGGGTCGGGCTGCAGAAGCCGCTGCCTTAGTAGCCGCATGGGTCAAGCGCCTTGCGATACGGTAGCGGGGATGGGCTCAGAAGTCATGGCGACGGCGCGCGCTTGCCAAGAGCTGCGAGGCGGGTGAAAGTAGACCGATGCGACTCCGCAACGTGACCCTGGCGTTGGGTTTGCTGGCCGCCGCTTGTGCGCAAGACGCGCGTGAGCCCGAAATCACGCCGACACTGACCCACTCGTTCGAGCCGATCGCGATCGGCGCCGGCGAGGAGATCTCCAACCTCTGCCAAAGCTGGACCCTAAACAACACGGAGCCCCTCTACGTGTCGAAGATTCGCCAGCGAAATGACGGCGCTTGGCACCACTCGAACTGGGTCTTCGTCCCAGAGGACATCTACGACGGTCCAGATGGGACATGGGATTGTGGCGAACGAGGCTTTCACGAGGTGACGGGGGCCTTGGAAGGCGGCGCCTTCTTCGCGCAATCGACTCAGACCCTCGAGGAGTTGCAGGCCTTTCAGGAGGGCGCGGTCCTCGAGATCCCGCCGCGGCATCGAATCGTGGGCGGGGTGCATCTGGTCAATGTATCCGCAGCACCGATGAACAGCGCTCTCGCCTTCGATATCGAGACGATCCCCGAAGAGGACGTACGCGTTCGGCTGCGGCCGATCGCCTTCACCAATACCGCCCTCGACATCGAGCCGCAGGCCGAGTCCCGATTTGGGATGACCTGCAATTTGAAAGCGCAGTTCGAGAACATGCTCGGCACCCCACCCGACTACAACATCTACTACGTGCTCGCGCACTATCACGAATGGGGGAACTACTTTCGGCTGAGCTTTGTCGACGACGAGGGCGGGGACCGCACGATCTTCGAGCTTCGGGATTCGATCGGCGAGCCGCTCGGAGCTACGCTGAATCCTCCGATCAGCTCGCAAGGTGCGTCGAGCCTCCGCGTCGAGTGCGGCTACATGAACACCACGGACCGTCGGCTGGAGTATGGCCTTGGCGGGCAGGAGATGTGCGTCTTCCTCGC
>CAJHXN010000179.1_pt1 | contig 19297 bp, 16 predicted proteins | sample 9198401 | NCBI WGS metagenome assembly CAJHXN01 (sample SAMEA7708334, study PRJEB35096) | sediment metagenome | biome: marine neritic benthic zone biome [ENVO:01000025]; feature: sediment [ENVO:00002007]; material: shallow marine sediment [ENVO:03000034] sea grass bed [ENVO_01000059] ... | reverse complement strand
GCGAGCTTCCATCCTCGGTGATGGCCGAAGAGATTCTTACGGAGGGTCCAGGCCAGATTCGCGCGATGGTGACGCTGGCGGGCAACCCAATCCTATCCACCCCGAATGGAGGACGGCTCGACAAGGCGTTCGAGTCTCTCGACTTCACCCTTGCAATCGACTTCTTCATCAACGAGACGACGCGGCACGCTGACATAATTTTGCCGCCCGTGTCTCCGATCCAGCGAAGCCACTACGACCTCGCGCTCTACCTCGTCGCAGTGCGCAACAGTGCAAACTACTCCCCAGCACTCTTCGAACCTCAGGAAGGCGAGCTCGATGACTGGGAGATACTCAGCGAACTCAGCTGCCGGCTGGCGGGCAAGCGCCATGGCAAGCTCAGCAAGGAGTACCTGGCCGCGCGCGCAATGCAGAAGGCCGGCCCCGAACGAGTGCTCGACCTCGGGTTGCGACTCGGGCCTTACGGCCAGCGTCTCAAGCCCTTTGGCCCGGGGATATCCCTCGCCAAGCTCAAAAAGAAGCCCCACGGAGTCGACCTCGGTCCCTTGCAGCCGAGTCTGCCTGAGGGGCTTCCCGAGGAGCACGGGCCAATCGACATCGCCCCGGACCTCTTCGTCGAAGATCTCGACAGACTGCACGCACGTTTCGCGTCAGGCGCGCGGGACCATGGTGATCAACTCTCGTTGATCGGCCGCCGTCACCTCCGAAGCAACAATTCGTGGATGCACAACACGTCGCGACTCATGAAAGGTAAGCCACGCTGCACGCTGATGATCAGCCCCACGGATGCGGAGCGTCTCGGTGTGAAATCTGGCGCGATGGTGACGGTTCGCTCACGGGTCGGAGAAGTCACCGCACCCGCCGAAGTGACGGATGACATGATGGCCGGTGTGGTGAGTCTGCCGCACGGCTTTGGTCACGACCGCGATGGCGTACAGCTGAGCGTGGCCGCAAGCCACGCGGGTGTCAGCCTGAACGACTTGACCGACGACCAGGCAATCGATGTGCTGAGCGGGAACGCCGCGTTCAGCGGAGTCCCGGTGACGGTAACGGCCGTCGAAGCTGTCGTCGCCGCTGAATGACGACTAGCGACGCTTGACCCGGAGGCGCGGGGGCCTCACGCGTACGGGGACGGGTTTCGGTGGAGGGCTGAGCAAACCGTCGAGCGCATCGGTCAAGGTGTCGAGAACCTCTCGTATGCGTTCCGAAATCTTTTTCGTGTTTGCGGCCACTTACATTCATAATGGACTCACCTGCAGAAGTGTCAACAGCTACCTCGATATTGCGCCACAATTGCCCACGTATGGAGCCCCGGTGCACATTCACTTGATCGGCGTGGCGGGTACGGGAATGAGCGCCCTAGCGGGCCTCCTGGTCGAAGCCGGCCACCAGGTGAGCGGGAGCGACACGGCGTTTGACCCGCCGGTGGGACCATACCTAAAGGAGCTCGGTGTCGAGTGCAGGGAGGGGTGGAAGGAATCCAACCTGAGCTCGAAACCCGACCTCGTTGTCGTTGGGAACGTGTGCCGCCCAGACAATCCAGAGGCGCTGGCTGCGATCGAGCGCGGGATCGCCACAGCTTCCATGCCTGCAGCATTGGCCGAGCGTGTGCTCTCGAAACGCAAACCATGGGTGGTCGCCGGAACGCATGGCAAGACGACGACGTCCGCATTGCTGGCCTACCTGCTGCGGCAAGTCGGCATCGACGCGGGGTTCTTCGTTGGGGGTTTGCCTTTGGATCTCGGGCAGAGCTCGCGCCTTGGCACGTTGGGCGCCCCATTTGTCATCGAGGGGGACGAATACGACAGCGCTTTCTTCGAAAAATTTCCGAAGTTCTGGAGCTACATGCCCGCGGCGGCGATTTTGACCTCGATCGAGTACGACCACATCGACATCTATCCGGACGAAGCGCCGTACATCGATGCGTTTCAACGATTCGCGGCGCTCATCCCACAAGACGGTTGGCTCTTTGCGTGGGCCGGGAGCGAGAAAGTACGAGAGGTTGCAAGCCGCGCGAGCTGTAGAGTGCGCTTCTATGCGCTCGACACAGACGATTGCGGCGACGTCGAGCCCATGTGGCTTGGCGTGCGAGCGCCAGGCGGCGCGCTCGACCTATTTGGCGGTGGATCGCTCTGCGGACGCGCCCGGTTGCCTCTTTTCGGGAAGCACAATGCGCGAAACACGATTGCGGCCCTCGCCATCGCCAGCGAAGCCGGAGGTGCGCCCCTCGATCGATTGATCGCCACGCTCCCAGCCTTTCGTGGAACCAAGCGTCGACAAGAGCTTGTGGGGATCGCAGGGGAGGTACAGGTGTTCGACGACTTCGCACATCATCCGACGGCGGTGAAAGAAACACTCACCGGCTTTCGGGAGCATGTTGAAGGCCGACTGATCGCCGTGTTCGAACCGAGAAGCGCGACCGCGTCGCGACGACTGCACCAACAGACCTACCCCGATGCCTTCGCGTCGGCGGACATCACCATCTTGGCACCCGTCGGTCGAAGTGAGATCCCAACCACGGAAAGGCTCGACACCAGGCAAATCGCAGAACAACTCACCGGCCTTGGAAACAAAGCCCACGCATGTGAAAGCGTCGAAGAGGCGATCGCGATTGCAGTAAGCTCGGCCCAAGCGAACGACACCATCGTCGTGATGTCCAACGGTCGCTTTGACGACGCCGCCGACCGAATCCTGCTAGGCCTGATGCGCAGACACTGACGTTGGCGCTGGCGCCGAGCGGCTCAGCTGTCGGTGAAGGGCTTCGTCGGCTTGCCGGCGTCTTTCCAGCCCTTGATGCCTTCGCGCATGATGTGGACGTTCTCGTAGCCGTGGGTGGAGGCGCGTTCGGCTGCCGAATCGGATGCTGTGCACGACGTGCTCGAACAGTAGAAGACCAGGTCCTTCGCCTTGTCGGTCGGCAGCTGGGCCAGGTCGTACTTGTACGACGACGTCAGAATCACCGCATCGGGGATCGTTCCGTTCTTCTTGCGGGTTCGGCTCGAGTTCGCGTCGACGGCGACGGCGCCCGATTGGAGAGCCTTGTCGGTGTCTTCTACGGAGATCTCCGGGATCTGCGTTTCGGCTTCTTGGGTCTCGGTAGCGGCGGCGGGGCTCGGGTCCTTGCAGCCCACTAGGAGAAAGGTGAGGGAGAGGGAGAGGAGAATGAATCGCATGACGAAAGCCTAAGGCTGCCTCGTCGACGGGCAAGGGCCGACTCAGTTCGCGCGAATTGGAGCCTGTTTGAGCTCGGGAGGCATCTTTTGCCAGGGGTAGCCGTTCTTGGCCGTGTCGAAAGCGAGCTCATAGAGCTTCCGCATGTATTTCGTGTCGACGCCCCCTTCCGACCTTTCCGTAAACTCCTTCGGGATGTAAGCGAGATTGAACTCCAGGCCGTCGCGGAGGGTTGCGAGGTAGATGCGGTAGAGGTCCCCAATGCCTTGCGTTCGAATGACCGACGAGATCGATCGACCAGCGATCGGCACCGTTTTCGGCTGTACCTGCTCGTACACGGGGTCAAGTCGAGCATTGCGAATGATGTACACCTTGGGCTTGGCGGGAACCTCGAGCCTGCCAAGCACCTCATCGAAGTCGAGCCCCAACGGGTAGAGGAACACCTGTGAAGTCGTACCACCATCGACGTGCATCTCGTCGTAAGTCCCTCCACCGGCTTCGACTTCGATCAGCACGGGTGGGAACGCTCCTGGGACCGACGAAGACGCCAATAGAATTTGCCGGATCAGCTTCAACGCCTGAGGGTGGCTGCTGTTCGCGATTGCCCCGATGCGCCACACGACCGGCCGCATCGAATCGAGGTTGGCGGTTCCGATGTTGAGCGAGCGTCCGCGACGATGCTGCTCGGCGATCTTGTCGATCAGCTCCTGATCGACGTGCTTGGCGATCAGTGCTTGAAGCGGCTCGGTGCTCGCCATGGCGTCACTTCGAAGCCCCCGGATCAACCTGCGTTTCTTAAAGACGTCGTTCGCCCTCAGCTCGACCGACACCAGGCTGAGGACGTGGTCGTACTCGGGGCCCAAGAAGGCAAAGGGCGCGATGAGCGCGCCTGCGCTGACCCCCGTGACCGTCGTGAACTCCGGACGGTCGCCTCGAGCGGTCCAACCGAGCAACAAGCCGGCGGCAAATGCCCCATTCTGGCCCCCGCCGGAGATGGCGAGATAGGTTTGTTTGCGTCCGAAAACGGCGGGGTATCTACCTTGGAGCTCAGCCTTCGACTTCCCGAGCCACTCGTGCGCCCACGGCTGTGGCTCGTCTCCCCAGTAGCGCGCACGGGGGATCCCAAGCACCTCGGCAAGAGCGACATCGGTTTCAGGAAGCGGGTTTCGCTTCGGCACGTGCGCGCAGGCCGGCACGCCTGCCAAGACCGCCGAGAACAAAGCAACCGACAAGAGCAGCGAGCTTGCACCAAACCTCATCGAGACGCCTGATTAGCATGACGAACGGGCTCCTGAGAACCCACTCTCGCGTGGTTTTCGGGTTTCGGGCAGAATCGCACGATGCGCATTCGGGCGGGCACCAGCGGCTTCAGCTACAAGGAATGGAAGGGGCCATTCTATCCCGAGAAGCTCCCCTCCAAGGAGATGCTTGGCTACTACGCCGAACGACTCTCCACCGTCGAGATCAACAACACCTTCTACCGGATGCCCAAGCCAAGCATGCTCGAGGGATGGGCGACGAAGGTCCCCGATGACTTCGTCTTCGTCCTCAAGGCATCGCGAAAGATCACGCACTCAGGCAGGCTCAAAGATGTCGAGGACTCGGTTGACTATCTGTGGAGCGTGGCGAGCACCCTCGGCCCGCATCTCGGACCGATCCTGTTCCAACTTCCGCCATTTTTGAAGAAGGACGTGGAACGCCTGCAGGACTTCATCGCGATTTTGCCCGAAGGGCTGAGAGCGGCGTTCGAGTTTCGCCACGAATCCTGGTTCGATGACGACACATACACGGCCCTTCGACAGGGTGGTCAAGCCCTCTGCCTCGCCGATACCGAGAGGATGGTGGCGCCTGAAATCGTTTCTACCACCGACTGGGGCTATCTCCGCCTCCGACGGGAGGACTACAGCGACGAAGCACTCCGGGCGTGGAAGGCAGCGATCGAGGCTCAATCCTGGGATGAGGCCTTCGTCTTCTTCAAACACGAGGACGAGGGCGCCGCTCCCCGCCTCGCCCAGCGGCTATTAACCCTAGATTAAGAGCGACTGTCCCCTATGATTCGGGCATGTCTACCAACGCCGACCCAATCCCGATCACTTCTGCCGCGTCTGTGCGATCGCCTCAGCAGACCGTGCAGGCTTTCATCCGTACGCTCGAAGAGCTCGACTTCGACAAGGCGTTGCGGCTTTGCGCGCCTGACATTCGTTGGGTCAACGCGCCGTTCACCACCGCCTCCAACAAGGACCAGTTTGGAAAAGCGTTGCGCGTCATGTTCAGGATGGTGACCCGTTTTGAAGTGCAGTGCCGCGAGATCTCCGAGCGCGGCGACGGTGTCGTCCACACCGACCGCATCGACATCGTGGAAGGTCATGGCCTGAAGATGAAGATCGGTGTCCAAGGTGACTTCTGGGTCGAGGATGGGCTCATCATCGAGTGGGTCGATCGATTCAGCTGGCGCGAGACGATCGGCGACATCGTCAAGAGCTTGCCTGCGATCATCGCTTTTCGACTTCGTAAGTAAGGCTCGTCCAGATTGGGAGCGCCTCGGCCCCCAAAGGCGACCCGACGTGACGCACCGTGTCACAGGCTCGGCTGGACGTAGCGGCCACCACTGGTAGGCTCGGGCGTCGAAATTCGAGGCCGGGCAGGCTGATGGGAGTACAGCGATGAAACGTTCTTTGGCTTGGATCGGGTGCTGTGGATTGATCTTATCCCTCGGCTGCGGCGATGATGGCAGCGCAGAAGGAACCGGCGGACAAGGCGGGACTGGCGGACAAGGTGGAAGCGGCGGCACGCCTATTCCAGAAGACTACGCCGCCACGATCGTCCGCACCGAGCTCGGCATCCCACACGTTACCGCCGATGACTTCGGGAGCCTCGGCTACGGCGCGGGGTATGCGTATGCGCAGGATAACTTCTGCGTCCTGATGAAGGAGATCGTACGCTCCAACGGCCAGACGGCGCGATACTTTGGCGAGGAAGAAGGCAGTCTCAACCAGGACTACGTCTACACTTTCTTCAACAACGACGACTTCATTCGAAATGAGTTCATCGGGGAATTGGACGAACGGTTCCAGCAGGCGATGCGAGGTTATGCGGCCGGTATCAATCGGTATTTTAATGAAACCGGGGTCGACAATCTGCCCGAAGGTCCGGAGGGTTGCCGCGGCGCAGACTGGGCTCGCGCCATCTCCGACCTCGACCTCGGAAAGGTCTACCGCAAGCTCCTCGTGCGTGCCGGCATCTCGGCTGTGAATAGCCTCATCATGGCGGCCGACGACGCGGCGCCCATGCAATCGATGGCCAGCCTGTTACCTCTCATGAACGAAAGCACCCCGTTCGACGTCAACGCGCTCAATCTGCCGGACCCGTCGGGGATCGGCAGCAACGCCTACGGTATCGGCGCTAACGGGTCCCAGACCGACTACGGAATCCTACTCGGAAATCCGCACTTTCCCTGGCAAGGGCCGGAGCGTTGGTACGTTCAGCACCTAACCGTACCGGGGGAGTACGACGCCATGGGGGCGGCGCTCCAGGGCGTGCCGTTGATTCTACTCGGCTTCAATAGCGACGTCGCGTGGTCACACACCGTGTCGACCGCCCAACGTTTCACCTTCTTCGAGCTCGACCTCCTCGACGATGATCCATACAAGTACCGCTACGACGAAGAGATTCGGGACATCGAGACCAATCCAGTCACGATCGAAGTCATGCTCGAAAACGGAACGATCGAGGAGCGCACGAAGAATATTTACATGAGCCACTACGGACCCATCGTGAATCTTGGCGGCCTGAGTGAGCTTGCCGGTGGGTGGCCGACGATCGGCGGCAGCGTGTTCGCCGTGCGCGATGCGAACATCGACAACACGCGAATCTTCGATCAGTACACCAAGATGGGCCAGGCCACCTCGATCGACGAGCTCGAGGACGCTCTAAAGGACGTCGCGCTTCCTTGGATCAACACGATCGCTGCGGACCGCGCCGGCACCGGCTACTACGCCGACGTGTCGACGGTGCCAAACGTGAGCCAGGAGAAGCTCGAAAACTGCGCGGATGGTATCCTGACGATAGCGATCACGGGTCAGGGCGTGGCAGCGCTCGACGGCTCCCGAAGCGAGTGCGAGTGGGACACCGATCCCGACGGGCCCCCCGGCCTATTGGGTTTCGACAACCTGCCGAAGCTCCGAACCGGCGAAGGCGTCCCGTACGTAAGCAATTCCAATGACAGCTACTGGCTCAGCAACCCAGACATGCTGCTCGAGAACTTTTCGCCCCTCATGGGACGAAACGGGTTCGATCCCCAAGAGCGAATCCCACAAAGCCTTCGGACCCGGCAGGGGTTCGTCCAGGCCGAGGAGCGGATCGCAGGGACGGACGGCCTCGGCGATCCGGGCTTCACCATCGATCTCATGCGTGACATCATGTTCGGTAGCCGCAACATCGCCGGCGAGCTTACCCGAGACGACGTCGTCACAATCTGCAACGGGGTTGGCGACTGGACGGCGGGAAGCTGTGGCGACGGCGGTGACCCTTACAGCGCCAACCCAACTGAGGCCGCCCAGGGATGTACAATCCTGCAGGACTGGGACGGCTTGTTCAATACCGACAGCGTGGGGCCGGCACTGTGGCGCAATGTCTGGTTCCGGATGAACGGCGCCAATAACCTGTGGGCGGTTCCATTCGACCCAGCCGACCCCGTGGGCACACCAAACACCCTCAACGTCGGTGACGCGGACGTGGTCGAAGCCGTGAAGTGCGCCCTTGGCGGCGGCGTCGATTTCCTCGTCGACAATGCGATCCCGCTCGATCGTCCGTGGGGTGAGGTGCAATTCCGTTGGAATGGCGACCGCACCGAACAGATTCCCGTGCATGGCGGCTCGGGAGGCTTCATGTGGAGTGTGATCGGCACTAGCTTCGTCGAGGGTGAGGGCTACAGCAATTTCTCGGGCAACGGCAACAGCTACATCCAAACCGTTACCTGGGACGAAACCGAGTGCCCTGTCGCCTACGCAATGTTGACCTACTCGCAATCGACGAACCCTGCGTCGCCTCACTACTCCGACTGGACGGAGCGGTTCTCCGTTAAGGATTGGAACGACATGCCCTTTTGCGCGGCCGACATCGAGGCGGCGAAGATCGGCGACGCGATCACGATCTCGACCGACGACTGAACGAGCCTGCCCCGAGCCGAGGCTTTTGCTTCGAGCTCGGGGTTTTGGTCTACTGAAAACCAGTCGGATGTGATATCGAGCTTTCATCTGTAAGGGTGATGCGTTCGACGACACGATGGATCATCGCGATTTGCATCCTGGGGAGCGCCTCCTCGGCGCTCGCCCAAGGGCCGGATTCCGACGTCGACAAGCCCGCAGAGCCCGACAAAGAGAGGCCGCGTCTGGCCCAGCCTCCGGGAGACGAAGCGGACAACGCCCAAATGGGCGGGGAACCGTCGCTCACCGAGCTCCCAAAGGCCCCGAGTGACCCTGAACCTGCGGGGGGCCCGAGCGCCCGACCGGAAGCAGAAGAGGACTGTGACCTCGATTGCATCGAAGCGGAGCTCGCCGAGGACGACGCGAAGGCGAAACAAAGAAAGGGCGTCCTCAAGGCCGCCGAGGAGGCCGGCTCACTTACGACCGAGGCGCAACCCGACGCTGGCGACTCGCTTGCTTCCGAACCCAGCACGACCGCGCTTGCAGAAGTGACCCCTCCCGGCGCGGAGGAGCGGCGACTCCCGATGCGCCTCGGACCCGTCCGGCTCAAAGTCGGCAAAACCGATGATTGGATCGGCTTTGGTTTTGCGACCCAGCTCGAGTTCGACTACGACCAGCAGTTCGCCGGGGCGGGCCTCGAAAAAGACGCGTCCGAGACCCTCGAATTCCGTCGGATTCGGCTCAGCCTAGCGAGCTCGTTCATCGACGGGCGGATCCGGAGCGCGTTCCAAATCAACGCCACGCCTTCGGCGTTCGAGCTGATCGATATGTGGTTTGCGTTCACCCGGTTCAAATTCGCCACGGTGCGCATCGGGCAGTTCAAGATCCCCTACGACCGCTATCGCGCGCAGTCGTTTGCGGTGCTGTCATTCGTCGATTGGGCCTCGACGACCAGGATGTTCGGCTCCGAGCGTCAGATCGGCATCGAGACCCTCGCGAGCGGCGGTTTTTGGAACGTCGAATACGCCTTCGGCATCTTCACGGGGGTCAACGCCCGCGCCTCACATGGTGTCGGGATTGTCGAAGTCTACGGGGAAGTCCCCCAAAACCCCTCGAGCTTCGGCACGGGTGAGATCGTGACGGAGTTCCACCCGGAGCTCGCAGGCCGAGTGGCCAAGAATTTCGGCGAGATCAACACGGACACCAATAGCGATGTAACCGGCTCGAAGGAGTTGAGACACAGCGTAGGGATAGGCTTCGCCTGGGACGCGCGACCGACCGCGACCCAAGACCTCGCGTTACGGCTCTCAGCAGAATGGCTCGCGAAGATCCGCCACTTCGACTTCAACATCGTCACTTACTTGGCATGGTATGAGCCGTGGCAAGGCGGGAGGATGTCGTTCGGCCCGTTCGGGGTGATGGGCGAGGTCGGCTATCGCTTCACGCTGATCTGGGAGCTCGCGGCTCGCTACAGCATCACCTACCTGACGCCTTCGCTTCGAACCGATGCCCGATCGTATGGTGAGTTTCAGATCGCCAATGCCACCGACCTGGCCGAAGCCCAGGCCCAGTACGGCGAAAACGGCGATCAGACCACGACCGCAGAGCTCGCGCTGGCCGGCACCGCCCACATCATCGGTAACAGTCTAAAGACGGTGCTTGAAGTCGCCTGGCAGAACCAGCTCTGGGCGCAAGGCCTTCGAAACGGCTTGCGGATCAATCTGCAGCTTCAGTTCTTGTTCTGAAGTCGCCCGTCAGTGAGCGTGGCCACCGGGGCCGTGGGGGTGGCCGTGGGCGATCTCTTCTTCGGTCGCGTCCCGGAGCGCCTCGATGGTCACTTCGAAGTGAAGGGTTTCACCGGCAAGTGGATGATTCGGATCGACGGTCACGGTCTCCTCGCTGATGCCGGTGATGAAGAACGGAATCTGTCGTCCCTGGTCATCGTGTGCCACAACCTGCATCCCCGCGGCGAGCTCTGCCTCGGCGGGGAAGAGGTGTCGAGGAACTTCCTGCGACTCGCCGATCCGCGGGCCGTACCCCTTCTCGGGCGGGACCGAAGCTTTGATCGAGTCGCCTTGGGTAGCACCTTCGAGCTCTTCTTCGAGGCCAGGCACGATGTTGCTCGCGCCGTGGAGATAAACGAGTGGGCTGCCTTCGTCCGAGCTGTCGATGATCTCGCCGTCATCGGCTCGGAGTGTGTAAGAGATGGTGACGACGATATTGGACGCGATCTTCATGGTCATGTGCTTGGGCTGACCATGGCACACTTCCGACGAACTGCTAGTAGCTTCAATTCACAATAAGAGGAGAGCCCCATGATCGAGCGAATCATCGACCTTCCCGACCGCGTGCTTGGCTTCAAGGCAAGTGGCGAGGTCACGGCAGACGACTACAAAGAGGTTCTCGTCCCCACGTTGGAAGCCAAGCTGACCAAGCAAGACAAGGTTCGCTTGCTCTACGTCCTTGGAGATGGCTTCAAGGGTTATACGGGAGGCGCCGCGTGGGAGGATGCCAAGGTGGGCATGACGCATCTCACTGCGTTCGAGCGGATCGCGGTCGTGACCGACGTCGACTGGATCGAGAATATGGTCAAGGCGTTCGGCTTTGCAATGCCCGGCGAGGTGCGGGTGTTCGACAACGACGACCTAGAAGGGGCGCGAACGTGGATTTCGGAGCCGGCCCCGACGAGTGATTTGCGGTTTGAGCTTCTCAGTGAGACGGGTGTGCTGGTCTTGGAGCCCCGCGGCGAGCTCGAGATGGGCGATTTCGAACGCATCAGCGCGGAAGTCGATCCCTACATCGCGGAAGTCGGCAGCCTCAAGGGTCTCATGATCGTCGCCGAGCACTTCCCTGGTTGGGATGATTTTGCCGCGATGATTTCGCACATGCGCTTCGTGAAGGACCATCACAAGAAGATCCGAAAAGTAGCATTCGTCACCGACGATCGTCTGATGTCGGTTCTTCCACGAATCAGCGCGCAGTTCCTCAGTGTAGAGCCGAGAGCCTTCCCGATGGCCGAACGCGACCAAGCGCTTCTTTGGGTAGGCGGGAATTGATGCGCGTCTTGCGATTGGTTTTGATTGCTTTCTTTGGGATGTGGGCCGGTGCGACCGGCTGCGCGGAGGAGACGCTGCCAGGCCAAGGCTCGCAGATCTGCGCCGATGAGTTCGAGCCAACACTCACCTGCGTGGCGTTCTGCACCAACGTCGAAGAGTGCCCGATTTTCCCGATCCCGTCGGTCGAAGAGTGCGTTCAGGTGTGCGAATGCCAACTCGCCGGTGCTCGAGCCATCTCCCCTGCATGTGGGGATGCGCTCGCGAGCGAGTACGCCTGCGGCGCCGCGCTTGATTGCCCGGACTTCATGGACTTCTTCACCCGCCTTCCATCGAGGTTTCCGTGCTTCGCAGAGGTCGCTGAGGTCGATACTCACTGCGGAACATCTTGAATTAAGAAAAGGCACCCACGTCGTGGGTGCCTCTTCTAGTGCGTTAGAGCCTCGCCATCCTGGCTAGGCTCTTGGCCACTTCTAGACGACTAGTTCGCACATTCATCGGGGTCACGAACCAGCCCCGAGCACGTGTCGAAATCCCCGAAGCAATCTCTCATTGCGTCGTTGTTCCCGCATCGACAATCGATGCATCCCGGTGCGTCGGGACCGCCAGCACCAGGACCGCATTCCGCAGCGCAGAAGGTCGCGCCGCACGACACGCTAGCTCCGTAACAGGTCAGACAGCCGGCCGAGAGGCCGATGGGCTGGTCTACGGTACACTGCACGACGCAGTCCGCGAGTGCCTGAATGTTCGCCGGCGTCGGGTCGCCGAGCGCGGTTGTGGTCTCCGCGCCGCAACCCTCGGAGGTGAGGTTCGGGGCCGTACCGAAAACGCAATCGGCCGCGATTTGCCCGACGGCGTCATCACCGGTGAGCGTTTCGCCCTCGGTATCTACGTAAGTGGCGCTGTCGTAGACCGCGGTGTCGGCCGCACCGATGCACTGATCCGTAGTTCCAACGCCGCCCGTGCCGCCGGTTGCGCCGCCGGTTGCGCCAGCGCCACCCGTTGCGCCGCTACCACCTGTAGCGCCACTACCACCCGTGCCGTTCTCATCGTCACCGCATCCACCCACGGCGCCTGCCAACGCAAGCGCACATACAAATCCAATCAATTTCATCCTGGGTTCCTTTCTGTTGGCTCCACCCGGAGTTCACCACCCGGAGGGGAGTAAGACCCATAAACCCTGGTTTGTCAAAACCCTAGAAAACCATCGCGGCGCGAAGCTGAATCGTCCAGAGCCAGGCATCGCTAAAGCCAGCATTGGTGAACGCCTTTCCAGGTTGCATGAAGCCACCTTCCATATCGACCCACACGATGTCATCCGCTCCGATTCGTGCGCGTAGGGCCAGGTCGAGCTCCCACCCGAGCCAGCACTCGCTCTTGAAGCCGCAGCTCTCTACGGCGTCGACACCCCCGTAGACGAACGGATCAAGGGCGGCAGCCCACCCGAAAAGGGCCTGCGTGTGAAACTCGAGGCCGTTGACGATCGTGACGCGGTACGAAGGCATGAAGTACTTCGAGTTCCAGACGCTCCCATTGGCGCCAAGCTCGACTGCACCCTGCGGGAAAAAGGCGTTGAAGCTCAACGCTTTGAGGGCGACCTGATACATCAGGAGGCCAACCTTGACGTTGGTGTTGAAGCCACGCGCTTTGAGCGTGGGAGTCCCAGGTTCGCCTCGCTCTACCAAGCTTAGATTGTCGTCGTCGCCCGAGGAATAGCCGCCCTCGAGCTGGAACGCCCACTCGCCCTCGGACTTCACCCCGATCTTGGCGAGGACATTGTGGATGTTGCCGCGTCCTTCCCTGCAAGGTGTAGAGACGCAGTTTCCACCCTCAGGTGAACCGGTGAAGGCCAACGCGCCGCTCTTGCCACCGATCCAGTAGTACTCACCCTCGGTGAAAATCGCGAGGCGCCGTTTGTTCTTGAGCGTCTGTTGGAGCCTCCACGCCACGTCGGGGATGTAGATCTTGCTGTTGGTGTTGATCTGCCATCGGTACACGAAATACACACCCGCGAAGAGCTCGTCGCTTGGCGCTCGGCCGAAGTCCTCATCGAACCAGGCGAACACGTTGACGATCTCGTTCACCCTCGTGTCGAGGTGGGTCAGGTATTCGTTCGGGAAGAGATTGCGATTGTCGAAATAGGTCAGAAATGGCAGAAACTCGTAGGTCGGATAGGGGGCCGGAATCGTGTTTGGCGGAGGCCGGTTGATCACCGGATCGACGACCTGGTCTTGGCTGAGCCGGTCGTACACGAATGCGTAGATCAGCGGCGTCTGGCGTGAATCCCCCTTGCTGATGGCCCTTGCGATCGTAATCGGCCGCGTCGCGAACAGAATTCGATCGAAGGTTTCGCCTCGAAGGAAGTCACCCCACTCGGCAAGGCCATTGCCGGCATGTGTCAAAAGCCCGGTGCCCCATTGGGACTCCATTCGGCCAACGCGGACCTGACCGATCGGCACCAGGAACTCGATCCAAGCGCGCTCCAACCTGAGGGTCTCTCGGAGATCGAACCCGTCCACATTGGTGGCGGATTGGTCGGTGGCGAACAGGGGAACGCCAAACACACGGGCGTTGTCACCGAAGACCACGTTATCGAAACCGTCGATGGTGAATCGCAGGCGCGCGATCGGCAGGTCGGGGTTCGGACCGTAGGTGACCTCCGGGTCGAGACGAAGTCGCATGTAGCCGTACTGAGCATCGCGCGTGGGATAGTTGCTTTCGCCCGTTTCAAAGTTCGTCACCTTCGGCAGCGGGTTGTTTTGAATCCAGTTGTAGCGAGCTCGGTAGTACCCGTGGAACGCGAACTTTAGAGGGATCATCTTTTCGTCAGGGTCGCGGTCGCGCGCCTGCCGCGACACGCCGGTTCGTGCCATGTCGCCCCGCTCCCTCTCTCGCTCGAACTCTCGGGTGCCCGGCGATGGTTGGGCGGCCGCCCCCTCGGTGCCGGGCCGCAGGTCCACCTCGGTGGCGGTCTTGGCGTCCTCCTCCTTCATCCACGCTTCCTCGGTGGTCTCGTCTGGCGCCTCCTTCTGCTGCTCCAGAAAATCCTCTTCGGTCGGATCTGACTTTCCCGCCTCGGTATCGACCGTCCCAGGCTTTTGGGCTGAAACCCACCCAGTGGACGACAACACCAACGCAAACACGGCTACCGCGATACAGCTAAACTTCACGTCGCACCTCCGCCTCGTACATCCTTGACGCCAACCAGCGTTCGCTCGCGAGAATGCACCGTTCGCACAGCGTCTGTCTACCCTGTTTTTCGAGGTGACAACCCCCTTTTCAGGCGGACGCGTTTGTCGTACCGTCGGCGCCGCGACCCGAGACCCCGAGTCAAAGTACGATTTGTTGGTAGCGTCGTTGGTAGTAGCGACCGCAGCGTGTGGGTGTGCCCGCGAGGCGAAGATCGCCGATAACCTCTAGGGCTCGGGCACCGCAGGTCCCGCGCTTGGCTTGGGCGTTTTCGGCGGCTCGACGAGCTGGAGGACCCTTTCAAAGGTCCCGGTCGTGAGCCTGTACGTCGCGCTGGCGTACTTCAGATAGCCAAACCCATAAAGGAGCGATTGGGTACCGAGCTCCCCGACGAGCTCGACGCGGTGCGTCGGGACATACTTCAGAGGGTCGGCCGCCAACTCCGAGAGGGAGTCTGCGACTTGCTGGATTTCCACTTGATCCTCGAGTCGAAGCATCTCGACCTCAGACGCTTCGCGAGTCTGGGTGGCCGGAAGCCTTTGGAAGACGACGATGCGCTCGAGCTTGCCAAGAGGGAGGAGCGAAATGGTTGCGGGCGGGTTGTCGACCTTGGGCAACGCCCCCCCAGCCAGCGTCTGGGAGACGGTTGGGGGCTCGGCCCCTGGAGGGCACTTGTAGGCAATGCCCGTAACGGTTGCGGTTGTCGCTGACCCGTCTCCGTGGCCCATCGCGGGTTGCATGTCGTGCTCACTGGCCTTGCCGGTGCCATGAACGAGCTCCGGCGCCCCGAGAAAGATGTGGGTCGCTCCCATTTCCGCAGCTTGGTTGCGGGCTCTATTCGTCGCGGATTCAATAACGACATCTTTCTTTGAGTAGCCACCGGCGACACCGCCGCCCCTACCCACGACCTCCCCAAGCTCATCGCAACCGATAGGCTCGCTTCCTAGCAACGCTACCTCAGTGCCGTGGCTGGTGAGCTCGTGCGCCTTGCAGCCCGGGTGGAAGGAAACGGACATGGCTAGCGCGACTACCCCCAGCAAGGGGCACGTGATCGAGGCGGTCGAGGCTTTGAGACGCATCCGGATTCTCCTGGGAGAACACAGTCCAACCTCGGTGCGAAGTCAACCCGCGACCCGTTCGAAGGAGATTTCTCTTGAGAGATCAGCATGGACGTGCTTGCCTCGCCGCATGCGCAACGCCCTCCTATTACTCGTCCTCGGCTTGTTGATCAGCGGCGTCAGTGGTGATTCGTTCGCCACCGAGGCCCGCGCAGAGGCCACCCACAATATCCGGATCGCCACCTTGGCGCCAAGGCAGTCCCCCCTCGGCAAGGAATACCAAAAGCTCAAGAAAGGACTGCGAGACGCCACCAATGGAGAGGTGAACCTCCAGATGTATTTTGGCGGCGTCGCCGGCGATGAGAGCACGGTCGTCCGCAAGATGCGCGTGGGTCAACTCGATGGCGCGCTGATCACGTCGGCGGGTCTGGGTGCGCTCGTTCGATCCGTGCTGGTCTTGCAAGCCCCCGGACTGATCGTGACCTACCCGGAGCTCGAGCTCGTCCGAAATGAGCTCGGGCCTAGGTTCAAAGAGCTCTTTCGAAAAGCGGGCTACGAGTTGGTCGCGTGGGGCGATGCGGGGCGCGTTCGGATGTTCTCCAAAGAGAAGATCCGTGCGCCGACTGACCTCCGAAGCGCTCGCCCGTGGGCGTGGCGCGACTCGCCGACGATGCAAGCCTTCCTCAAGGCCGCCGGGGCGAACGGTGTCTTGCTCGGCCTTCCCGAAGTCTACTCGGCTCTACAGACCGGCATGATCGATACCGTCATCGCGTCTTCGGTCGCGGTCATGAGCTTCCAGTGGTTCACCAAGCTCAAGACGATGGCCAAGCAGTCGAGCGGTATCGTCGTCGGCGCCTTCATCATCAAGAAGGACAAAGTGGACGCCCTGCCCCCAGAGGGGAAGAAATACCTGGAGACCCAGGTGTACAATCTCGACAGCAAGGCAGTGGATGACGAAACCACCGAGAAATTGAAAGACCGTCTCAAGGTGATCAACCTCATTGGAAGCGCTTCTTCGTGGCAGGCGGTTCAGTACACGGCCCGCTGGTCACTTGCAGGACGCCTCTATTCGAAGTCGCTCCTCGAAGAGGTCGGCCAGATCGTCGGCAGAAAGTAGCCCCCCAAGAACCGACCTGGCTCACCTGGCCCCGGACCTCGATGGCAGCCCGACGATAGTGCCGCCGCGGGTATTGAGGACGGTTGGTGGGCCTAAACCGAGCGGCCAGTAGGGACCACGCCCCTTGCTCCTTGGCGCGCCCACAATCGGCCGGGACACCCCGATTGGCCAGTACGGCCCTCGGTCGCGCGTCGCCGAGCTTGCGCCTCGCGTCGGGTCACCGCTGAAGTGGAAGGTGTTGAAGAAGCTCCGCACGAACACTCGATGGGGCACGAAGAAGCCCGCGAAGAAGAGGTGGCGGCCGGCGACGAACACCCAACGTGGGGGAACGAAAGCGTGGCCTGACTTTGGGGCAATGTGGCAGCCGTCGACCCACACGAAGCCCTCGGCTCCATGCGTCCAATGGCCCGGCACCCAAATCGCGCCGGTGATGGAGGACCGAGGGGGATCGGTGAGGCGGACCTGAGGGGGAGGCGGAGCCTCGAGGACAACTGCCGCAGGCGCGGGCTCTTGCGTGACCACCACTCGCTGGCCACCCGCCATCACCAGCCGACCCTTGGTCAGCGTGACGAACCCGTCGGACTGGCCGTACGCGATCGGAAGCTGGATCGACAGCGCAGCAAACACCGCAAGCGTCGGGGCGACGATTCGCATGGCTCTCAGGGACCATACGCCTCGGTGGGCGTTACGTCACGTCTGTCGTTGCAACGGCCGAATGTGGCCTACTCGGGCAGGATTTGCTCGAAGATCCGCAGTGCGTTCTCGCCCATGATGCCGCGGATGTCTTCTTTGGTGAAGCCATCTTCGAGCAAGGCTTGTGTAATCAGCGCCAGGCCTGTTGTGTCAAAAGGCACGGGCACCGCCCCATCAAAGTCCGAACCAAGCGATACATGATCGATCCCCACGAGATCGACCGTGTACCGGATCGCGCGTGCGATCGCGGCGGCATCTTGGCCGCACACGGCGGCGTCCCAATAGCCGATCCCGATGACGCCACCCGTGGCCGCGATTCCCTTGATCTGTTCATCGCTGAGGTTGCGGTTGTTGTCGCAGGTTCCCCGGACCCCCGTGTGCGAAACGACGACGGGCCGCGTTGTGATCGAAAGGGCATCGCGAAACACCGCAGGCGACGCGTGCGCAAGGTCGAGCAAAATCCCTCGAGCCTCCATATCGGTGATCATCCGACGGCCAAGCTCGGTGAGCCCCCCTTTTTCAACACCGTGCGCCGAACCGCCGACTTCGTTATCGAAGAAATGAGTTGGCGCCATGATGCGCACGCCCGCATCAAACAGCTTGGCGACGTTTGCGAGGTCGCCTTCGAGGACATGCGCCCCCTCGACACCAAGAATTCCCGCGGTCTGGTCGGTGTTGCTGGAACGGGCGTCGCGGTATCGTCGAAGATCACGCTTTGATTTGATGACAATCAGGCGGCCGCCGGAATGTTCAGCGGTTTGGTCGAGCCGCCCCGCTTGGAAGAGCGCGCGCTCGAGAAAGCTGCCCCATGTCTTTCGAGGCCAGCCCTGAAGGATACCGAGGGCAGTGATCGAATCGGAGGTGTCCTCCGTGCGGTCGATGTTCTGGCCGTAGGGCGACTTGCTCACGATGAAGAAGCATTGAATCCCGACATTGCCCTCTATCAAGCGCGGAACGTCGATCGCACCATGGTTGAGGCGCTGGTTGAGATCGCGGTCCCAAAGCAGGGGATCACCGTGCAGGTCGACGACGAACAGGTCGCGATGGAGCTCCTCGACTTCTGCGCTTACGGTGTATGGCGGGGCGTAGAGTACCCGATTCAACGCGCGATCGACGATAGCCGGGGCAAACAATACGAGTAAGGTCACCAAGACCAAAACAACCCCGGCGACAATCAATAGGGTGCGCTTCATCTGAGCGCTTATACCACCCGTGGGACGGGGCGGACTTGGCTGTTTGCCACACATCAGGCGTGACGGACGAAATCCGTCCTCACGACTTCTTTTGACCAAACGTGGGGCCGCCCTCTTGGAGAAACACCAGTTCTTCGGGCGTTGGCTCACGGGAGAGGATTTCGTTCCGGTGGGGGTAGCGGCCAAAACGGGTGACGATGTCGGCGTGCATCTGTGCATGCGAAAGAAAGTTGGGGTGGTCCTCGACGCCGCAGCTCGCGATCTCGGCCGAGAGCCGACCGAACACATCGAGACATCGGAGCGCGGTATTCGCGTCTTCTGCGTGGATCATAGGCATGTAGAAAAAGGAGCGCTCGATCAGCCGGAGCTCCCTGTCTTGACCGCAGTCGATCCCCTCGAGGCAGACAAAGAGCGCCCGTTTGTCCCCGGCGAATGCGGCAGGTGTCCCTCGCCCGAGGTTTCGCGTGAACTGGTCGAGAAGAAGGACGAGCGCAAGGCGCCCCCGCGCACTCTCGCCCCAATCGGAAAGACCGCCCGCCAGGGCCACCTCGACCAGGTCCCCAAAGCGTTCGCGGATCTCCCGGTCGATCGCTTCGCCCCCCATCCACCAAAGCTGCTTCTTGTCCCTGGGGAGGTCGAGCTCCCCATCGAGCGGGCCGAACCAATACTCGAGCACCGT
>CAJHXN010000477.1_pt1 | contig 19397 bp, 19 predicted proteins | sample 9198401 | NCBI WGS metagenome assembly CAJHXN01 (sample SAMEA7708334, study PRJEB35096) | sediment metagenome | biome: marine neritic benthic zone biome [ENVO:01000025]; feature: sediment [ENVO:00002007]; material: shallow marine sediment [ENVO:03000034] sea grass bed [ENVO_01000059] ... | reverse complement strand
TGACCGAAACCCAAACCAGCGCAACGATGCCGTGATTCAAATGGGTGCCATGATGGGCTACCAAGCGACGAAGTGGTTGCGCGTCGGCTCGCGGTTCACCTTGGTCGTCCTTCCCAAAATTCCTGAGCAACGGACGCAACTTGCCGTTCAGCCCTACCTTCGATTTGGCTCGGACGATGCCTTCGGCTCAGTCGCCGTCAACATCAACCTCGACAACCCCGGGGGCTTCGCGTTCGACAAGAATCAGGTCTGGGGCCTGCTGATCGGTGGGGGCGCCGCGTTCTAGCGCCTGCGAGGCGTGTGTAGTCGATCAGACGAAGATCGGCAGATCTTCACCCGCGAGCGGGAATGCAGCCTTGAAGCTGTCCGGGACGCCCGCCAGACCCCGCAGCGCGCGATGCACATGCTCGATGCCGAGGCGGGTGCCTTCGGACGTATCGGGCGGTCCTGTCACCGCAAGGGTCGTCGGGTCGACGAGGAGCGGTCCATGTCGGTCGTCGGTTCCGCCGACGACACGGTTTCCTGGGATTCCAGGGCCCATCATCATCATGCTGCTGATCGGCCAGTGGTCCTTCCCGTTACCGCCGTTGTAGCCAGGTGTACGACCAAAGTCCGACCCCATCACGACGGCGACCTTGTCCGCGACCCCGAGCCGCTCTGCTTCTTGCATTGCGAACTCCGCCGCATTGACGAAGTCGATGAGGTTTGGAAGGTGGTTTTGGTCGTGGTTGCCATGGGTATCGAAGCCGCCGCGGCTGACACTGACACTAACCGATAGGCCCGCCGTGTATGCGGCGAGTGCGACTTGAATCTGCCGTTGAAGCTGGCCGTCCGCGAAGTCTTCGGGCAGCGCCTCCGACACGCGCTTGAGGTCGTCCTGACCCAGCCGCGCAAGCATGAGCTCGTTTTGCCCACCCCAGATGCGCGGCAGGCGTTGCTCACCCTGAATCCTGAGCAGCCGAAGCTGCTGTTCCCGCTGCACCAACGCCGGGATATCCGGGTGTCCAAAGTAGTTCTCCTCCGAGCCCGTCGGATCGGGGCGTGATGGGTGCGCGAGGTTATGGAGAAGCCCCCCATCGCCAAGCGGCACCGCGTTGGTGACGCCTTGGGTGTCCAGATAGCCGCCGTAGCCGATCAATGGCATCGGCAGGTTCGGCCCGTGGGTGGCCGCGATCAAGGCGCCGATCGGCGGATGGCCTTCGGCGGTTCGCCCGCTCCAGGTTCCGCGCGTTCCTTGGTCGTGACCGTTGGTGCCGGTGTCCATCCCGTTGATGACGAGCAGGCGCTGGTAGTGGCTCTGGAAGAACCCGTCGAGCGCCAGCATGTCGCCGCCAAGGGGCGCGTAGTTGATGTTGCCCGCGGTCCGGATGTCGCTCTTCAGGAAGCGCCCCATCGGATCGTTTTCATTCTCGTTGGTGCGTCCCTTGGGGTCACATAGGTGAGTCGGGTCCCATCCGCCGCCGGCGTGCATGAAGATCCAGTACGTGCCGTTATACCCAGTCGCGCTCGTCTGGGCCGTGGCGCGCAGTGGGTCCACCACCGCGGGCATCACACACGTCAGCCCAGTCCAGCTCGCGATGCGTAAGAAGTCTCGACGATCCACAGCTAGTCCTCCATCACTCGTAAAGGTACCGGTAATCGGAAAGGAGATAACTCACCGCTGCCATCCAGGCGCGCACGGTGTAGTCAGGGTCCTGGTTGATACGCCGACTGTCCGGGAGTGAGTCTCCCGTCATTCGGTCGTTGTTGAGCCGGCATGGGTCGGCGAGCTCCTCAGGGACGGAGCCGGTCGACAAGCCACTTCGACCGAGGCTGTATGCTTCCGTGAGGACGACCATCGTCGCATCGACTTCGGGGTCATTCACCCCCACGTCCTCTCCGAGGAGCTGAGCATGCAGGTGACGAACCGCATCGCGCACTTGATCCGAGCCGCTGTCGATCGGCACGTTGCGATCGATATTCGGGAACAAAAGCCGCTCATTGGACGCCTTCGAGAAGTCATACGGAACGGCTGCGCACGCCACTTCGTAGGCCATCCGTTGTGCGAGGCTCGCCATGACACCGTTTGGCTCGGTGACACGCTGAGTCACGAGGTCTGAATCGATCCCGCCATAGAAAATGCGATATTGGTCCCGCAGGTAGTCGGTCCGATCCGGACGTTGTCGCCAGCGCACGCCGGTGGTCGCCTCGATCTTCCGGTTGAGATGCTCCGGCGTGAGAAGTCGCGCGGTGCCGAAGGTCGAGAGCTCCAGCTCCATGTCGGGCGAGAGCGGGGTGGCGTTCGCCGCGCGGAAGTAGGGGCTCAGCACGATCTCGCGCACCAACAGCTTGAAGTTGTAGTTGCTGTCGATGAAGCGCTGCTGAATCGTGTGCAAAATGTCTTGTTGCACGTCATATGCACGCTCGAGAGCCGGATCGACGTCGGGGTCGATCTCGGGCTCGATTTCCGGGAGCGGTGGAGGAGGAGGTGGAGGTGGTGTCCCACCGGCGCCGCCCATGCCCATGCCGCCAACGCCGCCCATGCCCATGCCGCCAACGCCGCCCATGCCCATGCCGCCAACGCCGCCCATGCCCATGCCGCCAGCGCCGCCCATGCCCATGCCACCGGCGCCGCCCATGCCCATGTCACCGCCTGCACCGCCGATGCCCATGCCGCCTGCACCTCCAGTGCCGCCCATGTCGGGCACCACGTAAGAGACCGAGAGGTCGAGCACCTTCTGGCCGGTCAGGCCTTCAAAGACGGTTTTGACCGTCGCCTGTGCAAAGCGTGGGTTGTCGGCGAGCTTCTTCCCAAGCCATTGTAGCGCGCGCCTCCGCTCTCCATCCGGCAGCGCCTCACCGTTGAAGCCTGGGGGCAGGATGTAGTCAGGGCCGAACCATTCTCCCGCGCCACTGTACTCGCCGCGCTCGTTCCAGTTCATGTAGAGACCCGCGACGGGATCCATGGTCGTGTGACAGACGTTGCAGTCCGGATTGTTCAGCGTCGGGTTCTCACCGAAGTCGTCGCTTGCGTCGACAGGGCGGCTTCCGAAACGATTCACATCGATGTCGAGGAAGAACCAGTAGGTCATCCGTGAGCGGTGTCGGTTGATATTCGTGTCGCTTGTCGGGAAACGATTGAGGAACATCGGCGACGTGAGGATGCCCGAATGCGGGATGCCTGGCACTTGGACCGCTCGGAAGCGCTCGGGGTCTTCACCAATGCCGAGCGGAATTTCTGGTATACCGATCAGCGACAGCCCCGAGTAGCCGTTGAGCATGGCGTAGTTGGCCGTGAGGATCTCGGTGAACGGACGCTCGTTGCGAATGACATGTGCGATCAGCTCGAGGGGCTCACGCGCAAGCGAGTCGTTTGTGATAAGCGAGACGTCGTCGTTGTCTTCCCCCATCGCGTCGAACCATCGAAGGTTCGGCCACTCCTCTTCGTCGAGCAGGTCGATCGCGTTTTCCCGACCGAGATACTTGTCGGTCAGAAAATGATCGTTGTAGAGCTCGATGATGCGATCGCCGAACGCAGGCTCCCGCATCAATTCGGCAAGCGATGCCTCGAGGCCAACTTGGCCGAGGTCGTTGGTCACCTGGATCTGCCGGTCGGTCGGTAGTTGACCGGTGAGCTCGAGGCTCGCTTTGCGGAGAGTCTCCGGCCAAGTCAGCAACTCGAGCTGGCCCTCATAAGGATTGGCGAAACCCTCGGACGTCGGGCAAGCGTTCACGTTCTGGGTAGAGCAGCCCCCAAAAAGGGTCGTGTCGTCTTTGCAGCCAGACACCGCCAGGGCCGACCCGATCAGAAGAACAAACACGCCCACATTGAGATGCTTGATGACGCAGCTGTAACTCATTCTCACAGGATACAGCCTAACACGGAGAAACACACCCTGCAGGACTAAAATTTGGATGTATTACAAGGTCATACAGCCCAAAACTAAACCTTTAGGGTTGATTTTTTTGGCGATCGAGCTTGCGTTTCGTTTTTCCGTCTGCCAGGATTGACCACGAATGGGGATGTTTTCTCATCGGGGAAATTAGATTTGCAAAAGAATTTTCTAGTAGGAGTGATGTTATAGAAATGCCTTATAGACCGACGAAAAAGCTTCAAATAATGACCATGGCATTCGCTATTTGTGCGTTGGGCGCATGTGGCGACAGCGACACCGCAGGGCCTCGAAAAGACCTTTGCGAGTCCGACTTCGTGGGAGCCCCCTCCTGCTTCATTCCGAACTTCGAACAGGAGGTTCTTCGTCCAAAGCTCGAAGGTTGTGCCGGGGATCCAATGGCAGGCAGCTGTCATGTGAGGGGGACCACCCAGAGCACGATGGAGCTCGACGTGACGGACCCGAGCACATCCATGGAGGGCGAGCTCGCCACGCTGATCGGCCAAAACGGGCTCGGCGGGGAGATCATCGACCCGAGCTGCATCGACAGCAGCTATCTTCTGACGAAGCTTACGGCAAATCCTGGGGGTGGCTCACGCATGCCACTTGGCAGCCCCGCATGGAGCAACGATGAAATCGAATGCTTCCGCGCATATCTGACCGATATGTTTGCGGTGCCTGAAGAGGAGTGACGGCAGGCGGCTACTAACCGTGTTCGGCGCGGCGGATGCCTAGGTTGACGACCTTTTGTAGGAGAGCGGGATACGCGATGCCGGCCGCTTTGGCTGCGCCTGCGAACTCATCGCCGTCGCCGATGTCTGGATTCGGGTTGGCTTCGAGGAAATAGAGCTTGCCGTTTTCGTCGAGGCGGTAGTCGATTCGAACGCAGCCGTCGGTCCCGAGTCGGCGACAAATGCGACGAGAAAGAGTTTGGATTTCGCGCTCGAGCTCGTCGGAAAGCCCCTTGGCTCGCCCAATGCGAACACCATGCTTCTCCTGGAATTGGTAGTCCCACTTGACCTTTCGGGTGGCGATTTTGGGTGCGTCGTCAGGGAGTTTGTCGAGAAAAATCTCCCATGTTGGGAGCACGGTGAGCCGGTGATTTCCAAGCACTGAAGCGTAGAGCTCCCGCCCGGCGACGTACTGCTCCACCACGGCGTCGGTCCGAATCTTCTCGTGAATGAACGCGACTCGTTCCTCCAAAGACTTGTCGTTGTTGACCACCGAAGCCTGGGCGATCCCGTAGCTCCCCTCTTCGATGAGAGACTTGACGATCAGCGGAAACTCGAGCCGGGGTGGACGCTTGATCTTTCGGTAGCGCGGAAAGACGCGAAACCGGGGGACTCGAATGCGGTGATACGTCAGCACCTTTTTGGAAAGGGCTTTGTCGCGGGCCAAAAGGAGCCCGCGGGGGTTGCAACCCGTGTAGGGCGTCTTCTGGAGCTCGAGGTAGCCTACGACATGCGCGTCGAAAATCGCCTCCCCATCGAATTCCTCGAGCAGGTTGAAGACGACGTGGGGTTTGAATTCCTCGATCGCCTTTCGCAACGGCGCGAGCTCATCACTGAGACCGACGACCCTCACCTCGTGGCCAAGTAGACGAAGGCCTTCGCGCACGTCGTGCTCCGTTTTGAACGGCGCGATCTCTTCGCGAGTGAGCTTGCTGATGTCGTCGGGGGGGATGAGGGTACTGTGCACGAGAACGATGATTCGCCGCCGTTTTACAGTGGATGCCATGTGTCCCGTCGGTGGAGCAGGTGTACGGTGTGCACCGTCAACATGATCGCGAAGTCGAGCTTCGTCTGACGTTCCCCCTTCGTGAGTCGTAGCCGAAGCTCACGACACCGCCCAATAATATCACGAAGCACCTGGTCGACCGTGAATTGGTACTCGCCGGTAAAAAGAGCAATTTGCTCGCGGATTTGGCGGCGATTGCGTCGGAGGAAGGACGCGGCGGTCTCGTTGTTCCGGTAGCGCGGCGAGTCGCCGAAAATCTTGCGGAGGTCACGGTCGTACTCATCGCTGAACCCGGGGCTGTAGTGCTCTTGGCGTCGCTCGTAGTGGCGTCGAAGCGTGTATCGAAGGCGCGGCAGTGAGTACGGCGTGGCTCGCGAGCGCACCTGGGGTTTCTTGTCAGAGAGATCTGCAGCGAGATCGTCCATGTACTCGAGCTTTGCGAGCGCCGGAGAATGCGCGTAGCGCCTGCGCCAGTTCGATCGAGGCGCAAGCCAGACCGCAAAGGTCTCCGCGAAGTCTTCGACTGGATGTGCCTGAGCGTACCAGCCATCGAGGTGTTCGACGAAGCCCTTGCTCAACGGATTCGGACGGTAGTAGTCGGGGTAGGGCTCGGACGCGCGGCCAAAGGCCTGTTGCCAATGCTTCCGGCGCTGGAGGTTGTATGCGTGTTGGAGCGCATGGCCGGTCTCGTGTCGAAGCAGGCGCATACAGTCGGCCCGCGTGCCGCCCTCGACTTCAAACATCATCTGCCGTTCGAGCCGCATCAGTCGTGGGTGTGCCAAGTAGAAGGGAACGCCGATGCCTGGAATGCCGTCGGGACAGCACCACTCGTCGCTGAGCCATGCGTGCACGCGAAACCGCCTCAATCCGGCGTCGGCCAGCTCATCTCTCAAGCGGTCGAGACAGCCCTCGAGCCAGGTCTCGGAGATGGTGACGCCCAAGTCGCAGAGGCGCACCTCGAGCAATTCCTCGGTGGGCAGGTTTTCCCAGTTGGTCAGCACGGACCGGCCAGCTTGACGGATCCTCGCACGCGTTACAACGGAGAAGCCTTGCGAACTTGCGGGTTCGTGTGCGGTGCGGCTGCGTGCTATGAGTCGCGCCGCATCGACTCCCCGAGGAGGGGTCACACCGGATGGGGAATCAAAAGGTCGCAATTGTGGGGGGTGGTATCGCCGGGGTTGGGGCCGCCTGGTCCCTTCATCGTGCCGGATACGACGTCGAGTTGTTTGAGAAGGCACCCGCGCTTGGCGGCAATGCGAAGACATTTCGGTGGTCGGTCAAGGATGGGCATGCAGAGTCGCCCCTGCTCGTTATCGCTTGGCCGGAAAGGTACTACCACAACTACCACCTCTTACTGGAGCAGCTCGGCGTCGAAAGGACGTCGCTCCCCATCTCGTATTTCGTTCGGAGCCCCGAAGGGGATTTCCGTCAGGACGGAGAGTCCACGCTCGACAAGCGGTTCGCCAGTCAGTTCAAGCGATGGAGAAGGCTTGTGACCTTCGTCACACGGGTTTGCGACTTCTTTCTACCGAGCGATAAGCACGATTCGATCTACCATTTCTCGTACTTCAATCCGATGAACGTCATTCCGCTGTACTGGATGGCGCGTCTCTTCGGCATTTCGAAGGAGTTTTGGCACACGATTTTCGTGCCGGTCCATTGCGCGACCTTCATCACGACGTCGATGAAGCGTATTCCGGCGGTGATTCTGCCGATTCTGGAAAGCATCGTGCCTCTTGAGAAGCCTTGTCGGATGGGCACTTGGGATGGCCCCCCACGTCAGGTGTTCGAGCGAATGACATCGCCGTTCGCAGAACATGTGTACACCGGCCATGAGATCATACGGGTCGCACGCGAGGACGGACGTTTCGTCTTAGAGGATGCCAAGGGCCGCTGCTATCACGCAAACAAGGTTGTTTTCGCATGCGATGCCCATTCCGTGCTGGATGCTCTGGAGTCTCCGACCAGGTTGCAGCGGTTGCTCTTTCGCAACTCCCAGTACGTCGACGACGTGGACCCCACTTTTTCGAAGTTCGTCGTGCACTCGGACGCGAGTATCTTTCCAGAAGAGCACCGCGATGAAATCGCTTCGAATTTCAATACTTACGTCGAGCTCGACGGAAAGGGGTCACTTGAATGCACCTTTGTGCTGTCTTCGCAATACCCCGGCCTCCACGAACACGGCGTCCCCATGCTGGTCACCTTCAACTCGGACAAAGCTATCGACCGTGTGCAGGGGCGGATCGATTTACCGCGAGCGAATCACACACTCTGCCTCCGCAACCTGGTCATCATGTCGGCCATGCGATTCCTTCAAGGCAAGAACGACATCTACTACTGTGGAACGTTCACCACCCCTGAGGGCGGTCACGACTTGTCGTTCATGTCAGGGCTCGTAGCCGCGCGCGCGGTAGGGGCGGCATATCCGTTACACCCAGCCACTCCTGAGGCCGTCGCAGATTTTCACCAAATGCAACGGATGATGTTGGGTAGGGCGCTTCCTGACTAGATGCTGACGTGAACCTCGTGACCTTCGTACGCCGTGATGCCTTCATCGACTTTGTAGCCGAGCTGCCGAGCTAGTAGCAGCAGCGCTCGCGCCACTGCGAGCTCGTCACCGATTTCGGGCATGTCTGGATCGTGGGGATTGCGACGAGCCACGCCGCTCGCGACGATCTCCTCACCGTCGATCACCAACCGCGCGGTAGCACCTGTCGTGTTGCCTTCTTCAAGGACGTCGAGATCCACCCTAAATGCCTTTGACGTTGCCATTGGACACCTCCTCGGGGTGTCATGAGGATAAAGAATTCCGGGAAAAGAGGACAGTCCCAATCTTTGGCAGCTTGCAGCCCTAGCAAACCATGGGTCAGTCTATCGGCGGTTCGAAGTCAGCGACATGATCAAACTGATCTACCTGCTTTGGCTCCGGCAGCCGACGCCGCGAGCTGCCCGTAGAACGACACTCCTCGATCGATGCGCGCCGGTATTGCTCGATTCTGGCGCGCGCTACTTGACGATGAACATCGATGACGACTTTGCACGAGTCCCATCACCGGCACCGACCACAAAGCGAAGGAATCCCTTCGTGGCCGAGGTGAGTGTTTGGATCGATCGGATGGAGGCGACGAGCAGGATGGAGTCGATCCTGCAGGACGCAGGTTTCGACATTGCAGGCTATCGGGTGACCGAGCATCTCTATACCGACTATGGCGGGAATCGGCATTCTTCCGCTCGGGATTGGCCCGATGGTGAGCGCTCGCCTGGGATCATTTCGGTTACCCCTTTGGAGCGTCCCAAACGTATTCCGAAGGACAAATGGATGCAGCACTGGTTTCGTCGTCAGGGCCCAATGTCGGAGGCGATGCAACCACGCAGTCGCTACGTCCGAAACATTGTCCTCGGCACCTTGACCCGTGACGCCTTCCCCTATGAGGGGATCGTCGAGGAATCGTGGCCATCTGCCGAGCATATCACCGACGCGATGAAGTTTTACGGCGCCAGCAGCCGGTTCGAGCTTGCCAAAAACATCGCGATCATGACGCAAAGCGTCGCCGCGTTCCTGCCGATCTGGAAGATCATGAGCGTGACCACCAGCGAGTATTTCATCCGCACCCCTTACTTGTAGAGGCTTCGATTGTGCTGGACGAATGTCCTGCGAGTTGGGATCCTCTCTCCCTTCATGCATACCGACCGACGAAACTTCATGAAGCTCTCGGCCACGGGGGCGGCCGCTTTGTCCACCATGAGCACCGGAGCATGGCTTTCTGGGTGTACTTCGAGCGATGCGGCCTCCGGGATGCGCTTTCTCAGATCGGAAGATGTCGAGCTCTTGACTGCGCTCACCCCCTCCGTGATGACCGGTCAAATCGGCCCTGGCGACACCGAAAAGATCGACCGCACCGTCAAGTCTTTCGACACCCTGCTTGGTGACACCTCGCAAATCGTCGTGGACCTCCTCATGCAGGCGTTCGATGTGCTCAGCTTCACTCCAACTCGCGGGCTGATGACCGGGCAGTGGTCAGCATGGTCGAAGGCTAGCGTGGAAGACGCCGATAATGCTTTGGGGCGACTTCGCGACAGCAACATCGAGCTGCTCAATGCGATCTATGCGGCGCTTATCCGAATGATCGGGAGCAGCTACTATCTCGTCTCGGAGTATCAAGCGAGCACTGGGTATCCTGGCCCGCCGACCAAAGTCGAAGGCGACATTGCTCAAGTGGAAGCGGCCAGCTTGGAGGAAACGCAGTGACGGATCTGTCCACGATCACGCTTGGGAGCAGCACCGACCCCTATCTCAAGGCCAAAGAACGTGGCTGGGACATCACCAATGCGACCGAGCTGGCGGCGCCCCTCGAGCTCGAAGCCGATGTCGTCATCGTGGGTAGTGGCGCAGGCGGGGGCACAGCGGCCGAGACCTTGAGCAAAGCGGGCCTGAGCGTCGTGCTGCTTGAAGCGGGTCCACTCAAGACCTCGAGGCAATTCGACATGAAGGAGCGCGCTGCCTATCGAGATCTCTACCAAGAGGGCACCGGCCGCGCCAACAAGAGCGGCTCGATGACGATTCTGCAAGGGCGATCCGTCGGAGGTTCAACGACGGTCAACTGGACGACGAGCTTTCGAACGCCCCCGGAGACCTTGAAGTTCTGGGCCGACAGCATGGGCGTCACCGGTTGCTCGGTTGAGGAGATGGCGCCGTACTTCCAGCAAATGGAAACTCGGCTCAACATCGAAAAATGGGGAATGCCCCCGAACCCGAACAACGAAACGCTGCAAACCGCCTCGAAAAAGCTCGGTTACTCCTGGGCGACGATTCACCGCAACGTGAGGGGCTGCTTGAACCTCGGCTACTGCGGTCTTGGTTGTCCGGTTGATGCGAAGCAATCGATGTTGGTTACCACCATCCCAGCGGCGTTGGACAACAAAGCCAAGCTCATCCACCACGCTCGGGTCGAGCGCGTGTTGGTCGAAGGCGATGCTGTCGTTGGTGTGGAAGCATCGGCGCTCACGCCGGATGGATGGGGAACGACGGGCAAGACGATCAAGGTACGCGCCGCTCGTACCGTGCTCGCCGGCGGTGGGATCAATAGCCCGGCGGTCCTGCTTCGATCGGGTGTCCCCGATCCCCACAATCGAATCGGCAAGCGAACGTTCCTTCATCCAACGACGCTATCGATGGCGATTTACGACAAACCGATCGATCCGTTCTACGGCGCTCCGCAATCGATCTATTCCGACCACTTCCAATGGCAGACCGTCGACACCGGGCCCGTCGGCTTCAAGCTGGAGGTGCCGCCGTTGCAACCTGCCTTTGCTGCGGGTTTCTACGGGGCCTCGGGCGAGATCCTGACCACCGGCATGGGTAAGCTCGCCAATACGCAATGCATGATTGCGCTCATGCGTGACGGGTTCAATGACCGGAGCCAAGGGGGTGCAGTCGAGCTCAACGACCGCGATGAGCCGATTCTCGATTACGAGCTCAACGGGTACCTCTTGGACGGCGTGCGTCGGGCATGGGACACGATGGTCGAGATGCAATTCGCGACCGGCGCGAAGACGGTGCGGCCGGCGCACAAAGAGGCTGCGAACTATCGTTCTTGGACGGAAGCCAAGGCGGCGATCGCAGAGTTCAAGTACGCCCCCCACAAGGTGACGGTCGGTAGCGCCCATGTCATGGGCGGATGCGCCATGGGCGAGGATGAGACCCGCAGCGTCGTCAGCAGTGAGGGCAAGTTCCATCATCTGGACAACCTTTATGTGCTGGACGGCTCGCTCTTCCCGACCAGCATCGGTGCCAATCCTCAGCTGTCGATCTACGGTCTGGTCCTCAAGCTCTCGACCAAGCTCGCGTCCCAGTTCAGGGGGTAAGAGGGGGATATACTGCTTCTCAGCGGTACTGCCTTCCCTTGAACGACACGAAAAAATTGATCGCAAGAACGTGGTCGAGCCTGTTTGTCTGGCGAGACAAGTAGACGTTTAGATACCCGACCTCGACGCGAAACAAACTCTCAAAGGCGTAGATGGCAGGCCCTAGGAACACGCGGTTCTGGTCGAAGCCCTGTTTTGCCCAGGTCGCCCCCTGGATGCCAACAAACACCTCATCCCAAAATGCGATCCCCACAGGCACGGCGGCTCTAGGTCGGTAGTTGAGACGGACAAATTGACGAAAGCGATGGGCTGTGCCGTTTGCGCCTTTCAAAAAGCGCTGTTCAAAGCGAGTTCGCGGTTGAAACGCGAGCCCAATGGAGCTGTTCTTGCTCAAAATCAGTTGTTCCCAAACGCGTTGCTCGTCGGTTCGCTCCCCCGTCGCGTCGATCCAGCTTGGAATCCAGGCGTATCCGAGCCAAAGGGAGCCCCACGGCGCGAACGCAAACCCCACGCCCGGCCGCAGCAGGACATCGGTCCCGATGTCGCCACGGCGTCCATGCACATCGAGCCAAAAGGTGGGGCTCGGACTATCCGTATAGACCTGCGCGGTGAAAAAGAGGGCCGACCAGATCGCGAAATCCTGCTCGGCTTGTGCGCTGGCATCACGCGGGCACGCGAGCCACAGCGTGCCTGCGCACACCAACGTCAAGCTTCGACGATGCATTTCTGTCAGGGAGCGGCCGCTTGTCGCACCGCTTGGAGCAAGCTCTTCGAGTACGCACGCCCTGTCAAGCGGTCATGCACTCCTTTGGCAGCTTTCTCCCATTCGGCTTGGTGCTCTCCGGTTTCGACAACTTCGATGCCACGCTTGAGCACGATGTCGTATGCCTTGTTGTCGTCACGACGAATCGTCCTGTTGAGCAGTTCATGCGCGCGTTTCCCGGTGCTTGCGAGCACTTCCTGGAGGTCTGGTGGGAGAGAGTCGAATCGGCTCTTGTTCATGACCGTCCCCCCAGCGATGATCGCGCTGTTGTGGGCCGTCATGTATTTGACTCGGGTGTACCATTGAAGGGCCACCGCGGCGAGCGCCGAGGCGGCTACGACATCGACCATCCGGGTCTGTAGCGCCGGGTAGACCTCTGGAACGCCGAGCCGAACCGCGCTCGCGCCGATCACGTCATAAAACTCGACGAAGATTAGGTCGTCTTTCCATACCCAGGGACGCATCGATTTGATATCCGATGGGCGTTTGATCGGCTTGGCGGAGAACAATCGTGTCTTGCCGGCATCCGCCCACCCGAGCATCTTGTACCCCTCATCCGCGAACATCTTATCGAACTGAGGCGCCATTCTGGTAATGACTCGATCCAACTCCTCGTAGGTGTCGAGAAGATTCGGCAACACGAGCACGACCGAGGGTTTGACCAACATGCTGAGCCCGGTGACGGTGACTACCCCGCCGTCAAGCTGGCCCACTCGCATCTTCCGAACGAAGTCGCGTTCATCGCCCTGGGCGCCACCGGGATAAAAGCGCATCTGCAGTCGGTTATCGGTCTTCTCCCGGAGCGTCTTGTCCCAGGCGTTCAAGATCTTCATCCAAGACGACCCGCTTGGCGCGAGCGAGGCAATGCGAAGCATGATCGCTTCGTCCGCTTTTGTTCTCGCGTCCGTTCCGGGAACGGCCCATGCACCGATTGCCACGAGGACGACAAATACCCAACATCGTTTCACGTCAACCTGCCTTTGCGAATTGCCCACGAGGTTCACAAGGAACGATGGAGACGTCAATGCGAACGATTTGCGCGCCCGATTGGCTCTAGGGCAACTGCCACGAGGCCGCAAACTGCAGCGATTTCCGGCGACTGGCGCTTGCAATCGGAGGTGGACCACCAGAGACTTCGCGACCATGGGAGACGTGGTTGAGAACCTAGCAAGCACAGCAAGGGACCATCTCGCCAATGAGCGGACGTTCTTGGCTTGGGTGCGGACTGCACTTGGGTTGGTGGGCCTTGGCGTGGTGATCGAGCGCTGGATTGCGGGTGGTGAGCGCCTCGGGCTAGTGGCGGGGGTCGCGTTCATTGCCTTTGGAGGGCTCTCGTTGATCTACGCGGCGGCGCGCTACTTGTGGGTCGCCAAGAATCTCGAGCGCGGATTGTTCCCGGTTGCGATCCGGGGACCAGTGCTTGTCGCGGCTGGCGCGCTCTTTGTCACGGTGGCTTCCTTGGTCTACGTCTTACTGTGAGCGACCCCCGATGCACGGGCCTCTTAAGCGGACAATCGACGATCTTGTTTGCGGTTTCGACCGAATCGTCGACCGCCGCAAGCTTGCACTCGAGCGAGTGGCGACCTTCATCGCGGACAAAGTAGCCGAAGGCAAGCCCGCCGAGCTGATATTCATTTGCACACACAATTCGCGACGCAGCCACATGGCGCAGCTTTGGGCCGCGGCCGCGGTTGCCCACTACGGCATTACAGGGGTGAACTCGTATTCGGGCGGCACCGAGGCGACTGCGTTCGATCCACGTGCGATTCGGTCCATGCGGCGGGCGGGTTTCGTGATCGACGATCCGGGTGGGGACAACATGCACTGTCGCGTCCGTTACGCTGACGATGCACCGACGTTGGATTGCTTCTCGAAGGCGTATGACGATCCCGTGAATCCGCAGCGAGGTTTCGTCGCGGTCATGACCTGCTCGCAAGCGGACGAGACCTGTCCCGTAGTGCATGGAGCGGCGCAGCGAGCGCTCATTCAATACCAAGACCCCAAGGTTTCCGACGGAACCCCCGAGGAGGCTGTGACCTATGACGCGCGCTGCAGGCAAATCGGCACCGAGATGCTGTACTTGTTTTCACGCGTCTGCGTCTAGCGACCAGCTCAACGGAAGGCGACGTCGCTCGACTCGAGTTGCTTCTCCGGACCGAAGTACTTCGTTTGGAATCGAAGCGCCACATTGACCAGCGCAATGAGCACCGGAACCTCGACCAAAGGCCCGATGACGGCCGCGAAAGCTGCACCGCTATTGATGCCAAAAGTCGCGACCGCGACGGCAATTGCGAGCTCGAAGTTGTTGGATGCGGCGGTGAACGAAAGCGTTGTCGACTCTTCGTAGCTGGCGCCCACACGCTTCGAGAGCCAGAACGAAATGAAGAACATCACTAGGAAATAAATCAAGAGCGGCAACGCGATTCGAACCACGTCAAGCGGGAGCTCCACGATCGTGTCTCCCTTGAGCGAGAACATCACCACGATCGTAAATAGCAAAGCGACGAGTGTGATCGGCCCAATCCGCGGCGCGAAAGACGCATCGTACCATTCCCGTCCCTTGACTTTGATCAGGGTGAATCGAGTGAGGAAGCCTGCGGCGAACGGAATTCCTAGATAAATGCCGACGCTTTTCGCGATCTCTCCGATCGTGATAGCGACGGCCATGCCTTGCAGCCCGAGCCGCGGGGGCAACCAGGTCACGAAGAACCAAGCGTAAACGGAGAAAAACAGGATCTGGAAGATCGAGTTGAATGCGACGAGGCCCGCGCAATATTCTCGATTGCCTCGTGCAAGGTCGTTCCAGACGATCACCATGGCGATGCAACGCGCTAGCCCGATCAGAATCAACCCAACCATGTACTCGGGTTGGTCTCGGAGAAATACCACCGCAAGGACGAACATCAACACGGGGCCGATGATCCAGTTCTGGATTAGGGAGAGAGTCAGGATCTTGGGATCTTGAAAGACTCGGCCCAGCTCTTCGTAGCGGACCTTTGCAAGAGGAGGGTACATCATGAGGATCAGACCGATCGCGATCGGGATGGATGTCGTGCCGACGCTCATGGCATCAAGGGCGACGTTCACCCCCGGGACAATAGAGCCAAGCGCCACGCCAAAGATCATCGCAACGAAGATCCAAAGGGTGAGGTAGCGATCGAGGAAAGAGAGGCGACGCGTGTTCGACGATGTCATCAGGCTCCGTGGGCGTTCCGGTTGGTTGCGGGCATTCTTTTTTCGTCTAGCCTCCCCTATAGTACATCGCCATGGAAGCCGCCCTGAGTCAGCCCAAACCCGAGAGCTATCTGATTCAGGGCAGGACTGTCACCATGCCGTGTATCGTCCGAGACGCTTGCTCGGCCACGGCAAGCTGGGTGGTGAGCTCGCGAGCGGCGCAAAAACTCCTGCCCGGACCCGAGCTCGAGGTCGCCGAGGTGATGCCAGGGCGCGGCTTGTTGAGCATCGCGTGCGTCGACTATCGCGACAACGACCTCGGTGACTACAACGAAGTGTCGATTGCGCTTTTCGTTCGCGAGCGTGGCCCTCGGTCTGGCATCCCATATGTAGGCACTGCGTTGGACATGATGCGCGGCCACCTCCCGACCTGCATCATTCACCTTCCGGTCAACCAATCCTTCACCTGCGAAGCGGGCCAAACGATCTGGGGCTTCCCCAAAACCGTCGACGAAATCGAGTTCGACACGACCGGGGAGCGTGCGCTTTGTACTTGGAATCGGGGAGGGCACAACGTGCTCCGAGTGAGCATGCCCATTGGTGGGACGCGAAGCTTCCCCGAGCAGACGCTTTGCACCTACAGCTACATCAATGGCCAGTTACACAAGACGGAGTTCGCATCGAGCGCCGATGACCTGGGCGTACAGCTTGGCGGCGCCGACATCGAGCTTGGCGCGGATCCAATTGCAGACGAGCTCCGATCGCTAGGCTTACCCAAGCGCGCACTGATGAGTATGTGGATGGGGAAGATGAGAGGCCGCTTCGGAGCCGCGAAGCGATGCTCGGGACTTTCCAACGGAGGATGACGATGCAAGTTCGTGCTGCCGTAGCCCACAAAGCAGGGGAGCCTCTTTCGATTGAGACGCTTCAGCTTGAAGGTCCGCGAGCCGGGGAGGTGCTCGTCGAGATCAAGGCGACGGGGATCTGCCACACCGATGCCTACACGCTGTCAGGAGCCGATCCCGAAGGCATCTTCCCGTCGGTTCTTGGTCACGAAGGTGCCGGCGTGGTGGTCGAGGTTGGTTCCGAGGTGAAATCGCTCCGAACCGGCGATCATGTCATTCCTTTGTATGTGCCCGAATGTCGGGCGTGCGAGTACTGCCTGTCGGGCAAGACCAATCTGTGCCAGGCGGTTCGCGCCACGCAAGGGAGCGGCTTGATGCCTGACGGATCGAGTCGTTTCTCGCTCGGCAACGAGACGATCTTCCACTACATGGGCACGTCGACCTTCGCGCAATACACGGTTGTTCCCGAAATCGCCCTCGCGAAGATTCGACAAGACGCCCCCTTCGACAAGGTTTGCTACATCGGGTGCGGGGTGACCACAGGCATCGGCGCTGTCATCAACACCGCCAAAGTCGAGCCAGGGGCCAACGTTGTCGTCTTTGGGCTCGGTGGCATTGGGCTCAACGTGCTTCAGGGCTGCAACATGGTCGGCGCTGACAAGATCATTGGCGTGGATATCAATTCGTCACGCCGTGAGCTCGCCGAAAAGTTCGGCATGACTCACTTCGTCAACCCGAGGGAAGTCGAAGGAGACCTCGTGTCGCACTTGGTCGAGCTCACAGGGGGCGGAGCGGACTACACGTTTGAGTGCATCGGCAATGTCGATGTGATGCGTCAAGCGCTCGAATGCTGTCACAAGGGGTGGGGGGAGAGTGTCATCATTGGGGTGGCGGGGTCCGGCGAAGAGATCGCGACCAGGCCCTTCCAACTGGTGACCGGACGCGTCTGGCGCGGAACCGCGTTTGGCGGGGCCAAAGGGCGGACGGACGTTCCCAAGATCGTCGATTGGTACATGGAGGGAAAGATCAATATCGACGAACTGATCACCCACAAAATGCCTCTTGAAGAGATCAATACAGCTTTCGATCTCATGCACGATGGCAAGTCGATCCGCAGCGTCGTGGAGTTTTGAGGTGAACGCCGAAGGCATTTTCGTTCACCAATTCGAGCTCGGACCTTGGGAGAATTTCATCTATTTGTTGGGCGATCGCACAACGAGGACATGCGCCGTTGTCGATCCAGCGTGGGATGCAGATGTCATTTTCGCTGAAGCGGAACGTCTCGAAGTCGAGATCACGGATGTCTTGTGCACCCACAGCCACTTCGATCACGTCAACCGAGTCGAGGCCGTGCTCGAGAGGCGAGACATCCCCGTGCACATGCTCGGCGAAGAGATCGATTTCTCGGGGTTCGCCTGTGAAAACCTCGAGCGTCGGAGTCCTGGCGATGTGCTCACAATCGGCGAACATCTCGAGGTCACTCTGGTGCATACCCCCGGACACACGCCGGGCTCGACGACCTATCGGATCCGTGACGCCATCGTCACCGGCGACACCCTGTTCATTCAGGGTTGCGGGCGCTGTGATTTCGTAGGGGGAGACCCCGAGGTCATGTACGAAACACTCAAGCAACTGACGCAATCGCTTCCCAAGGGCACCCGCATGTATCCCGGCCATAACTACGGACCGGTGACGGTGTCCACGCTGGACGAAGAGCTCCAAGGCAATCCGTACCTTCAGCACCCGACCGTGAGTGACTTCGTGGTCCACAGGATGGAAGGGAAGACCCCAGGCACGAAGCTACCTCCGCCACCCGAATGGCCCTGAGGGTGACCGTCAGGTGACGAGGTCCGGGTGGTTGGGATCGAGGATGTCCGGCTCCAAGTAGATGAGTTGCTCGATTGGGACCGCAGCTCGGGAGGCGTTCTCAGCTTTGTTGATCGTGGCTGCGACCTCGGCCGTGTCGAGTGATGGGTCGAGTTGAACCTTTGCACCCACGAGTAGCTCGTCAGGCCCGATGTGCTGGGTGCGTATATGGATGACTCCGATCACGCCTTCGGTCCCTTCGATGGCGGCGATGATCTTCGAGCGCATCGGCCTGCGGGCCGACTCTCCGATCAGGAGACTCTTCATCTCGAACACGAGCACAGCAGCGATGACCACCAGCAAAGCACCGATGGAAATTGTAGCGATGGCATCCCAGCGTGAGTTGCCCGTGATTGCCGAGGCAGACACACCGACGAGCGCAAATACGAGCCCTGCCAATGCTCCGAGGTCTTCCAAAAGTACCACGGGAAGCTCGGGTGTTCGGGAGTGCCGGATAAACGACCACCAAGAGGCACGACCTTTCAGCGGTAGGGATTCAGTCACCGCGGTGCGAAAAGAAGCGCCCTCGAGAAAAATGCCGAAAACCAAGATCCCAATTGCCCATCCAACGTTGGCGATCTCATGGCTGTCCTCACTGAGCTTGTGCCACCCCTCGTAGATCGCAAAGAGCCCGCCAAGGGTGAAGAGCACGAGGGCTACGATGAACGACCAGAAGTACCGTTCCCTTCCGAAACCGAACGGGTGCTCACTGGTGGCCTGCCGGGTCGCCTGTTTGCTGCCAAGCAAGAGCAGAGCCTGATTCGAAGTATCGGCAACAGAGTGGATCGCCTCCGCGAGCATCGACGAGGAGCCAGTGAACGCGTACCCGATGAACTTCGCAATCGCGATGCCGAGATTAGCGAAAAAGGCGGCGACTATCGCCTTTGTGGATCCGGATGCCATGGCGCGAGGCTAAGTGCGAAAGTGCTTCTGTCAACCGGCCTGATCGGCACGTGATTCAGCGACACGCCGTTGGCACCAATCGAGCGCCTCGAGCTCACTGCGAAATGCTTTCGTTGGATAGGCCCGCTCGCTCTTCATCCAGAGATAGGCTCGGTAAAAGTGTTGTTCGACCCAGTTCGACACCAGTGCGGCCTCGCCAAGCATGTTGTGCCCCCTCAGCCCACTGAACTCGTTGACTTTGTCGAAGAAATGTTTGCGAAGTTTCGGCGTGACCACCTTGACGTCCATGGGCCTCGCGTCGGCGATCACCACGATGGGCTCTCGAGCTGCGACCTCGAGCATGTTTTCGAAGTTCCGGTCGATCTCTTCGTG
>CAJHXN010000077.1_pt1 | contig 19550 bp, 16 predicted proteins | sample 9198401 | NCBI WGS metagenome assembly CAJHXN01 (sample SAMEA7708334, study PRJEB35096) | sediment metagenome | biome: marine neritic benthic zone biome [ENVO:01000025]; feature: sediment [ENVO:00002007]; material: shallow marine sediment [ENVO:03000034] sea grass bed [ENVO_01000059] ... | reverse complement strand
CATGAGGTCAATTGCCTTGATATTTCGTGGCCTTGCCATTGTCGTTTTTCCCTTCGACCCTATAGCACGGGGGTGGACCCGGCTGGACACTGGAGCTACCCTGAGCTAGAACGTGTTCTAGTTTATGGCGCGATGTCCGCGCCATGTAAAGCGGAGAAGCGATGGCCAGTATGACTTCGACCGCCCCCCGCGCGGTACCCATAGCGAACGAACCCGTCCCGACCCGCGAAGAGCTGACCCAGCGCGCCCGGGACTTGGCCCCGACGCTGACCAAGCGCGCAAAGGAAGCCGGGGACCTGCGCCGGCTTCCCGACGAAACGATCGAAGATTTCCATCGGTTGGGCTTCTTCAAGGTTGTTCAACCCAAGCGCTACGGTGGCTACGAGATGGACCCGTCGATCATCTTCGACATTCAGCTCGAGCTGGGGCGCGGGTGCGCATCGAGCGCCTGGGTCTACGGCGTTCTCAACGTCCATAGTTGGCAGCTCGGCCTGTTCGAGGGCGCGGCTCAAGACGAAGTCTGGGCGAGCGACCCGACCACGCTGATCTCCTCATCGTACATGCCGGTCGGCAAGGCCGAGTGGGTCGACGGCGGCGTGCGCCTGAGCGGCCGTTGGTCGTTTTCGAGCGGCTGTGACTTCTGTGACTGGGTTTTTCTTGGAGGCTTCGTTCCGTCGGAAGAGGGAAAGCCGCCGGACATGCGTACGTTTCTCGTGCCGCGCTCGGACTACGAGATCATCGACAACTGGCACGTCACGGGCTTGCGGGGCTCCGGAAGCAAGGACGTGCTGGTCGACGGCGCCTTCGTGCCTGACCATCGCATGCACAAGTTCTCCGATGGGTTCAGGCAGAAGAGCCCCGGCAACGAAATCAACCCCTCGCCTGTTTACAAGTACCCGTTCGGCCAAATTCACGTGCGTTCCGTGTCAACCCCTGCCGTAGGAGCCGCCTTTGGCGCGCTAGACGCCTACATCGATTTCATGAAGACGAAGGTGTCCCAGGCGACCGGCGGCAAAGCAAAGGACTCGTTCACGAATAGCCTGGTTGCCGCCGAAGCTACGGCCGCGCTCGACCGTGAGGTTCTGACCTTGCGGCGCAACTTCCAAGAAATGTTTGGCTACCTCGAAAAGGGAGAGAAGATCCCGCTCGATCGACGTGTTCACTTTCGAAACGACTCGGCCCGCGCAGTCCGAGTATCGACCGAGGTGGTCGAACAGCTGTTCGTTGCCTGCGGCGCCCGTGCAGCGTTCGAAGACCATCCCGTCAATCGTCACTTCCAAGATATCCATGCGATTCGTTTGCACCATGCGAACGGGCCCGATGGACCGGCTGCCAACATGGGTGGCGTCCTCTTTGGCCAGAGCAATTCGGATTTCTTCATCTAGTAGGCATGGATGATGCGGCGAGACGACAAAAAATCGAGCAACTCGGAGACGAGTTGTTTGATGCTTTACGGTCCCGCCGAGCGCTGACGCCACTCACCGATCGCTGGCCAAATATACGGATCGAGGATGCGTATCACGTGTCCTTGCGCATGGTGAACCGCCGTATCGAGGACGACGGTGAAAGAGTCATCGGCAAGAAGATCGGGGTTACGAGCCGAGCTGTGCAGGAAATGCTCGGCGTCTTTCAGCCCGACTTCGGTTACCTCACGGACAAAATGCTGTATCCCAACGGCGGGCCGATGCCGATCAGCGAGCAACTGATCCAGCCGCGCGCCGAAGGGGAGATCGCCTTCAAGCTCAACAAGGACCTCGTGGGCCCCGGCGTCACCAACGACGATGTCCTGGACGCGACCGACTATGTGATGGCCTGTTTCGAGGTCGTCGACAGCCGTGTCCAGGACTGGAAGGTCAAGATCCAAGACACCGTGGCCGACAATGCCAGCTGTGGCCTGTTCGTCCTCGGTGACGAGCACGCAGATCCCAAGGGTCTCGATTTCCCGAATTTGAAGATGCGGGTCTACAAGAACGGGGAGCTGCTGAGCGAAGGCCTGGGCTCGGCGGCGCTCGACTCGCCTTTGAACTGCGTGAGCTGGCTGGCCAATACCCTTTCGAAGTTCGGGATCAGCTTGAATGCGGGCGATGTAGTGCTCTCCGGCTCGTTGGTGCCCCTCGAGCCCGTGGTCGCAGGGGACGAGATGCGCCTCGAAGTCGAAGGGGTCGGGACCGCGTCGGTGCGGTTCACGTAGGGGAGCGGGCAGAGATGACGACGAAAGTGAAAGCAGCGATCATCGGTTCCGGGAACATCGGCACCGACCTCCTCTACAAGGCGCTTCGAAGCGAAATCATCGAGCCTGTCTGGATGGTGGGCATCGATCCTCAATCCGAAGGATTATGCCGAGCCAAAGAGCTCGGCCTCCAGACGACGGCCGAGGGTGTCGAGGGCATGGAGCCGCACATCGCCGAGGACAAAGTACAGATCGCCTGGGACGCGACGAGCGCCTATGTGCATGAATCAAACAACGACTTGGTGAAGAAGTATGGCGTGAGAATGGTCGATCTCACCCCTGCCGCCATCGGCCCCTTTTGTGTGCCGCCGGTCAATCTCCGCGAAATGGTTGGGCGCTCCGAGCAAAACGTGAACATGGTGACCTGTGGGGGTCAGGCAACCATTCCGATGGTTGCGGCGGTCAGTCGCGTCCAGCCCGTCGAGTATGGAGAAATCATTGCTACGGTCTCGTCGAAGTCCGCCGGGCCTGGAACGCGAAAGAACATCGACGAGTTCACACGGACCACGGCAAAGGGCGTCGAAGTCGTGGGTGGCGCGAAGCGCGGGAAGGCCATCATCATCATCAATCCCGCGGAGCCGCCACTCATCATGCGGGACACGATTCACTGTCTTACCGCAGACGCTCCGAAGCAAAACGAGATCATCGAATCGGCAAGACAGATGATCGCGGAGGTTCAGAGATATGTTCCCGGCTATAGCCTGAAGAACGGCCCCGTGTTCGATGGTAAGCGCGTGTCGTTTTTCATGGAAGTCGAAGGGCTCGGCGACTTCCTGCCGAAGTACGCTGGCAATCTCGACATCATGACGGCCGCGGGTTTGCGGACCGCAGAGCTCATCGCTGAAGAAATTCAGCGCGCGGAGGCAGCATGAATCTTCAAGGCAAGAAAGTCACGCTCCACGACATGAGCCTGCGCGACGGTATGCATCCCCAGCGCCACCAACTCACGCCAGCACAAATGGTGGAAGTCGCGACGGAGCTCGATGCGGCTGGTGTGCCGCTCATCGAGGTAACTCATGGCGACGGGCTCGGAGGAGCGTCTGTGAACTACGGCTTTCCGGCCGCGAGCGACGAGGAGTACCTCCGTGCAGTCGTGCCGAAGATGAGCTTCGCAAAGATTTCGGCCTTGCTGATTCCGGGGATTGGGACGGTCGATCATCTCCGGATGGCCCGTGATTGCGGGGTAGAGACCATCCGCGTGGCCACGCACTGCACCGAGGCCGACGTTTCGGAGCAGCACATCAACCTCGGCGCCAAAATGGAAATGGACACGGTGGGCTTCCTGATGATGGCTCACATGATCGACCCGGAGGCGCTCCTAGAGCAGGCCAAGCTCATGCAGGACTACGGCGCGAACTGCCTCTACATCACCGACTCGGCTGGGTATATGCTTCCCGATGATGTGACCGCCAGGGTAGGGCTGTTTCGGGAGAAGCTCGATGCGGGCGTCGAGGTAGGTTTCCATGGTCACCACAACATGCACATGGGGATCGCCAACTCACTTGCGGCCATCGAGGCTGGCGCAGCACGCATCGATGGCTCGGTCGCAGGTATGGGTGCGGGCGCCGGCAACACGCCGCTCGAAGCGTTCGTTGCCGTCCTGCACCGGATGGGCGTCGAGACTGGCGTCGACATGTGGAAGTTGATGGATGTGGCCGAGGAGATCGTCTATCCACTGATGACGCACAAGGTCCGCGTCGATCGCGACTCGCTCACGCTTGGCTATGCGGGAGTCTATTCGTCCTTCTTGCTTCACGCGAAGCGCGCTGCCGAGAAGTACGGTCTGAAGTCGACCGACATCCTGGTCGAGCTTGGTCGGATGAAGACCGTTGGCGGCCAAGAAGACATGATCGAGGACGTTGCCCTCGACATGAAAAAGGCCGGAACCGCAGAGTGACGCAGTGACTGTTTTGGAAGCATTCCGCGCCGAAGCCCGCGCTTGGATCCATGACAACGCGCCGAAAGCGCTCTGGGGGACCAGTGCGAGCGGCCCCTTCGACGGCTACTGGGGCGGGTCCAAGTGCGAGCAGACCGATCCAGATCTTCTGCGCTGGCGCGATCTTGGCATCGCGAAATCCTGGACGGCCCCGTCCTGGCCCAAGGAATACGGCGGCGGCGGCCTCAGCCGCGAACAGGAGAACATCATCCACGAGGAGATGAAGGCGATCGGCGTGCCGCGTCCGGTCGGAGGGCAGGGGCTCGCGATGTTCGGTCCGGTTCTGCTCGAATACGGAAACGACGCGCAGCGGGCGCAACACCTGCCCCGAATCGCACGTGCCGAGGTGCGTTGGTGCCAGGGCTATTCGGAGCCCAATGCCGGCTCCGATCTCGCGAACCTTCAGCTTAGAGCGGTGCGCGACGGTGACGACTTCGTGTTGAATGGCCAAAAAATTTGGACGTCGCACGCCGACCTGAGCGACTGGATTTACTGCCTCACGCGAACCGATCCGGACGCACACAAGAAGCAGACGGGCATATCGGTGATGTTGGTGGATCTCGATACACCAGGGATCACCGTGCGCCGAATCGATCTAATCAGCGGCTACTCGCCGTTCTGCGAAACCTTTTTCGACAACGTCCGTGTGCCTGCGGAGAATCTCGTTGGTGTTGAGAACGAAGGCTGGACGATCGCCAAAGCGATTCTCGGTTACGAACGCTCCTCCATCGGCCGCTCGATCGCCCGCCAGCCCGGGTCTGCGCAGCGCGAGGTGGTGGCCAGAGCACGCAAGCATCTGACCGTGCCCGAAGGCGCCATCCCCGATCCGTTACTGCGGGATGAGCTGGCAGCCCTCGGGATGCTCGAAGAGGCGTTCCACCTCACGCTCGCGCGCATTCAACAGGGCGCTGAGTCCGGCACACCTGGGCCTGAAGGCTCCATCACGAAGATCGTAGGCTCCGAGCTCAAGCAGCTGCGATTCGAGCTCGGAATGAAGGTCGCCGGCACGCAGGGGCTTGGCTGGGAGGGGCCAGGCTTCGACGAAGACGATCTTCAGTACACCCGGGATTGGCTGCGATCGCGCGCAAGCACGATCGAAGGCGGCTCGTCCGAGATACAAAAGAACATCGTCTCCAAGCGAGTCCTCGGCCTGCCGGAGGGGAAGAAATGACCGAGGATAGGGTCCCTTGCCTTCTGTTGAATGAAGAGCAGAAGATGCTCTCCAAGACGGCGCACGATTTCATTCGCACGCGAGCTCCCGCTGCCCGAATTCGAACTTTTCGCGATTCCAATGATGACGTCGGGTTTTCTCGCGAGCTCTGGAACGAGATGGCTGAGCTCGGCTGGCTTGGTCTGCAGATTCCCGAGAGATACCAAGGAATGGGACTTGGCTTTTTCGACCTTTCAATCGTTCTCGAGCAAAGCGGCCGCGAGCTCATGCCCGAGCCCTTTGTGTCGACTTTGTTGCTCGGCACCCAAGCGCTTCTCGTTGGGGGCAGCGAGGAGCAAAAGCAGGCGCTGTTGCCCGGTGTTGCTGCTGGGGAAACGCTGATCGCCGTCGGATACGAGGAAGCTGGCAGCCAAGGGGGCGCGCTGGAGCCAGCGATGGTCGCGAAAGAGTCACTCGATGGCTTCGAGCTCAGTGGTGAGAAACTACACGTTCTAGATGGACACGTGGCGGATCGAATCATCGTATCGGCGGCAACCTCGAGCAATCGATGCACGCTGTTCTTGGTCGATCCGGCGCAGCCGTCCGTCACGGTCACGCGACAGTCTCGCATCGATGGGATGAGCTCAGCGATCGTGCGGCTCGAACGCGTGCCGGTGAAGCACGATGCACGGGTCGGTGAGCCGGACGCGGGCGCATCGGTCTTGGAGGCCGTTTTCGATCGTGCGTCGGTGGGCCATGCCGCGCAGATGCTTGGAGCGTCGGAGCAGGCGTTCGCCGACACCATCGAATACATGAAGGAACGAGAGCAGTTTGGCGTCCCCATTGGCTCTTTCCAGGCGCTTCAGCATCGCGCAGTGTCGGTGTATACGAATATTGCGCTGACGCGTTCCGTCGTTCTGGCCGCTGCGAGGGCGATCGACGAGTCTCCCGATGACGTCCCACGCTTGGCTTCCCTCGCACAGGCGATGGCCTCGGATACCTTCATGCATGCGGCAAAGGAAGCGATCCAGATGCATGGTGGCATCGGAGTGACCGATGCACACGACATCGGTTTCTACATGAAGCGCGCACAAGCAGCCTACACGATGTTTGGAATGCCTTCCCAGCACCGGAGGCGTTGGGCGGATCTCCACGGTTACTAGTGATCAGCAAGGAAGAGCGAGACGTACGATGAAAAGGTTTGAAGGAAAGAACGTGGTGATCACCGGCGCGGCCGCGGGCATCGGACAGGCCACGGCCCAACGCATCGCCGAGGAGGGTGGCAACGTCGCTCTCATCGATATCAATGCCGAGGGGCTGTCGGGCAGCAAGCAGCTCGCTGAAGCGCAGGGGGTCAAAGCCTGGGTCTACGAGTGCAATGTCACGGACGGCGCTCGCGTCAAAGAGGTGATCGACCAAGCGTCACGAGACATGGGTGGCTTCGACACTCTATGTCACTGCGCGGGAATACTGCGCACCTATCATACCCACGAGATGACGTTTGAACAGTGGCACGAAATCATCGACATCAACCTCAATGGCACGTTCTACGTGAATCACGCCGCGCTTCCACATCTGCTGAAAAATCGATTCAGCGCAATTGTGAACTGCTCATCGACCTCGGCGCTTGGCAGCCATCCGTGGATGAGCGCCTACGCGGCATCGAAAGGCGGGATCCTCTCGATGACCCGCGCCCTATACCAGGAGTACGTGAAGCAAGGCCTCCGAGCCAACTGCATCGTCCCCGGCGGTATCGCGACTTCCTTGCACGGCGACTTCAAAGCCCCCGAGGGCGCCGACATGGAGCTCCTCAAGGGCGCCATGCCCTTCGTAGGCTTTGCCAAACCCAAACACGCCGCATCCGTCATCGCCTTCCTAGCGTCCGACGACGCGCGCTACATCAACGGTACGGAAATCCGCGCCGACGGCGGCGCGCTGTCGTAGCCGGGGGGAATTTAGTTCTTGTCGTGCGCAAGCTCTTGCATTCGGGCAACGACGCTTGCGTCGACCTTGTGTAGCGCCCCGGCGTCGTACGGCGGCTGAGGGTCGTACTCGATCATCAGCTGCAGAGCTTTCGCGGTCGTCGCGTCAGTGAGCTGTTCGGCAAGATGCAATGCCATGTCGATCCCACTCGACACACCGGCGGCAGTAATGATTTTGCCTTCCTGAACTACGCGCTCCTCGGTCGGAGTTGCGCCATACTTCAGCAGCAACGGTCGCGCGGAGAAATGGGTCGTTGCCTTCCGCCCTTTGAGGAGGCCTGCGGAAGCAAGGAGCAGTGATCCCGTGCATACAGATGTCGTGAACTGACTCGTCTCGTGCGCCCTGCGAATCCAATCGAGAATCACATCATCCCGCACCAGCGCGCGCGTCCCAATTCCACCTGGAATCAAGAATACGTCGGGATTGCCCACCTCCTCGAATGTACAATCGACCACAATTCCCATGAATCCGTTGTCGGTTCGAATCTCTCCCCTGCGATGCCCGACAAAACGAACTTCCGCTCCAGGCAGGCGCTGCAATACCTCGTAGGGTCCCACCGCATCCAGCGCCGTCACCTGCTCAAATATCGCCACCGCGATTTCCATGGGGACACGCTATACCCCGAAAACACAACCTCCGGTAGGATTGGTCGACAACGATCTCATCGATGTCGGTTTGGAGGTGGGAGCGTGTCCCTAGGTGAGCTGGCCGCGGACGAAGGGTAGGTATGTCGGGTGCCAGAAGCGTTCTCGGACGAACGACTCGATGTCTTCGGGGATGTTCGCCCGGCGAGCTACGCCATCGGCGATGGCTTGTTTGACCACGGCGGCCGTCACGCGGACGGAGGTTTCTTGGAGATCGCTAACCGGCGGGTAAATCAGGCCCCCTTCGACGTATTTCTCGATGGTGTAGTCGGCAAGGGCCTGAGACGCTTCCAGCACCATGCCGTCCGTGATCGATTTGGCGTCGCTCAGGATCGCGCCGAAACCGAGCCCCGGGAAGATGAAGGCGTTATTGCCTTGGCCGATTGGGTGCGTGACGCCACCCATCATGACCGGCTCGAATGGGCTGCCGGTTGCGACGATCGCCTTCCCATCCGTCCAGCGGAAGATATCGACGGGTTTGGCTTCGGCCGAGCTCGTGGGATTGGAGAGCGGGAAAATGATCGGCCACTTGTGGTTTTCGGCCATCGCGCGGACGACCTCCTCATTGAAAGCGTCCGGTCTACCTGAGAGGCCGAGAAGTACGGTAGCCCCAGAATTACGAATCGTGTCGACCAAGTCGGGCGTGTCGCCTTCGAATTTCCAATCCCGTGTGATCGCGCGGTCGTGCGTGAAGGCGCGCTTGTATTCCTCCATGTCGCGGTCGCTCGTCAGCAGTCCACGGGAATCGAGCACGAACACGCGTGCCCTGGCTTCCGCGCGGCTCAATCCCGCTCGAACCAGACCTTCACGAATCGCCCAGGCGACGCCGACCCCGCCTGCGCCTGCGCCATGAATGACGAAGATCTCGTCTTTGAGGCTTTCGTTGCGGAGGTGGCAGGCTGCCAGGATACCTGCGAGCGCCACTGCACCCGTCCCCTGGATGTCGTCATTGAATGATGGGCCACGGTCGCGATAGCGCTCGAGCACGGAGAAGGCCGCAGTCTTCGAAAGATCCTCCCACTGAATGACAGCGTCGGGCCAACGGGCCCAAACCGCGTCGACGAATTGGTCGAGGAACTTGTAGTAATCGTCACCGCGGAGCCGTTTCTGGCGCACCCCCAAGTAGTTTGGATCATTGATCAGGTCCATGCGATCGGTGCCCACATCGAGCGCCACTGGCATCGTGTGAAACGGGCTGACGCCGCCGCCTACGGTGTAGAGGGCCATCTTTCCAATCGGGATCGCGAGGCCACCATAGCCTTGGTCGCCAATTCCGAGAATCGCCGAGGAATCCGTCGCCACGATCATGCGGACGTCTTCCATCGGGTAGCATTCGAGGGTCTGATCGGCTCGATCGATGTTGAGGGGCGAATACGAAAGCCCCCGGGGGTTCTGGTAAAGCGCGCTGAACTGCTGCACCGCTGCACCGACGGTGGGCGTGTACACGATGGGCAACATCTCATCGAGATGCTTTTCGAGCAACGCATAGAAGAGTATCTCCTGTCTCTCCTGCACGGCGCGAAGGTACTGATACTTGTCGATGTCGGTCGGCGCCTGGACGAAGCCCTCGTAGACGCGTTCGATCTGCTGTTCGAGCGTGTTGTATTGAGGTGGAAGAAGGCCTCCAAGGCGAAGCGCTACGCGCTCTTCGTAGCTGAACGCCGTTCCTTTGTTGCTCAGCACCAATCGCAGAAGCGCGATCCCATCGAGATAGACTTCCATGTACTTGCGTCCATGCTCGTCTTCTTTGATATCGAACAAGCGACTAATGCGTTTACGCGGCATCTCGGTCCTTTCCTCAGGCGGCGTCGATGGCGGTCACCACGGCGCCCGCCATCTCCGTTGTCCCGAGCGAACGCTGTCCCCCGCTCAAATCCGCCGTCCTGAGGCCGCTGTCGAGGACCTTTTGAACTGCGCTTTCAATCGTCTTCGCATCTTCATCGAGGTTGAGGCTGTGCCGAAGCAGCATCGCCGCGCTCAAGATGGTGGCAAGTGGGTTTGCGATCCCCTTGCCGGCGATGTCCGGGGCCGAACCATGGATGGGCTCGTAGACACCCAGCGTGCCTTCGCCGAGCGATGCGCTTGGAAGAAGCCCGAGCGAGCCCGTCAAGACAGCGCCTTCGTCGGAGAGGATGTCACCGAACATATTGCCGCTGACGATGACATCGAACGAAGAGGGGTCGGTGACGAGCCGCATGGCAGCAGAGTCGACGAGCTGGTGGTCGAGACGAACGTCGGGGTTCGCTTTGCCGACCTCTGTCGCAATCTCCCGCCAGACCTGCATCGTGGCCAGCACGTTCGCCTTGTCGATCGAGGTGACGTGCCCGCCGCGCTTTCTGGCGACTTGAAAGGCCAACTCGACGATGCGGCGAATCTCGTTCTCGTCGTACACCATCGTGTCGAAGCCCGTCCGTAAGCCGTTCCTCGTCTCCTTGCCCTTCGGCTGCCCGAAGTAGATTCCGCCTGTCAGCTCCCGGATGAAAACGAGGTCCACGCCACGGAGTCGCTCAGCTTTGAGGGGGGACGCCGCCTCGAGCCCTCGGAAGGGCTTCACCGGACGAACGTTGGCGAAGAGCTTCAGTGCTTTTCGCATTCCGAGGAGCCCTTGCTCCGGCCGAACCTTCGCGTTGGGGTCGTCCCATTTCGGCCCGCCGACCGCACCGAGCAGCACCGCATCCGCACTCCGGCAACCCACTATGGTGTCGTCTGGCAGAGGCACGCCCGTTTCGTCAATCGCGATGCCGCCGATTAGATGCGTCGAAAACGTAAACGTGTGGCCCGACCTGCTCGCGATGGCTTCCAGCACCTGGCGAGTCGCGTCGACGATTTCGGGCCCAATTCCGTCGCCCGGAAGGAGTGTGATCTTGGCTTTCATATCCTATTACCTATGCGGCCGGCCATGATGCACGGCGCGCGTCTCGAGGGCAACGACTAAGTCCTCGCCGCTGTGGCTTCGGGCTGACCTTCGAGCCTCGCACGCTCCAGGGATAGACCGTACTCGATGCTGTCGACGAGCGCTTGGAGTGAAGCCTCGATGATGTTGCTCGATGCGCCAACCGTGCTCCAGCTGTCGTGAGGCGATTGGCTGTCGATGAGCACCCGAGTCGTTGCGCCGGTTCCGCTCCGCCCGTCGAGAATGCGAACCTTGTAGTCCGTGAGGTGCATGTCCGCGACCTCGGGGAAGAACGGTCGCAGAGCCTTGCGAAGCGCCGAATCCAAAGCGCTCACCGGGCCGTTGCCTTCACCTGCAGTGTGCACGACCTCTTCGCCGATTCGAACCTTTACCGTGGCCTCGGCAAACATGCCGCCACCGCGACGCCGCCCGACGCCGGCTTGAAAGTCCAGCACCTCGAAAGGAGCTTGGTAATCGGCCTCGTGGCGAGCCATGAGAACCGCGACGGATGCCTCGGCGGCTTCGTACGCAAAGCCCTTGGCTTCGAGCTCCTTTATCTTTTCGAGAACTCGCCCACCGCTAGAAGAGCTCACTTCAAGACCGAGCTCTTCGGCCTTGCTGAGCAAGTTGCTCCGCCCTGACAACTCGCTGACGACCACGCGCGACTCGTTGCCAACGAGCGTGGGATCGACGTGCTCGTACGACTCTGGATGACGTCGGATGGCCGACACGTGAATGCCGCCCTTGTGAGCAAATGCGCTTCGCCCAACGTAGGCTGCATGCTCGTTCGGACTCAGGTTCGCGATCTCTGCAACGAAGTGGCTGAGGTCGTGCAGCTGCTCGAGGCCGCCTTTCGGAAGACACTGTAGGCCGAGCTTGAGCTCTAGATTGGGGATGACGGAGCACAGGTTCGCGTTGCCGCAGCGCTCACCGTAGCCGTTGACGGTCCCTTGGACGTGACGCGCTCCCGCGCGAATGGCTGCAATGGAATTCGCGACGCCGCATTCCCCGTCGTTGTGCGCGTGGATGCCGAGGCGTGCGTGGGGCAACGCGTCTTTGACGGCCTTGACCATCTCCTCGATCTCCCAGGGCATCGAGCCACCGTTCGTATCGCAGAGCGTGAGAGTTTCCGCTCCAGCTCGGTCAGCGGCTCGCAGGGTTTCGAGCGCATAGCCGGGGTCCGATTTGTAGCCATCGAAGAAATGCTCTGCATCGTAGATCACACGGCGTCCGCTCTGCTTCAGGAAAACGACGCTCTCCTCGACCATGCGCAGGTTCTCCTCGAGGCTGGTACGCAGCACCTCCGTCACATGCATGTTCCACGTCTTGCCAAAAATGGTGCAGACGGGCGTTGCGGCTGCGATCAGTGTTTGAAGCTGAGCGTCGTCCTCGGCGCGAAGCTCGGCCCGGCAGGTCGATCCAAAGGCTGCGATTGTGACGTTCTCCCAGGGAAGGTCTTTCGCACGCTCGAAGAACTCGACGTCCTTGGGATTCGAGCCCGGCCACCCGCCTTCGATGAACGTCGCGCCGACGGTATCGAGGTGTTCCGCGATACGAAGCTTGTCGTCGCAAGACAAGCTCATCCCTTCCATCTGCGTGCCGTCGCGCAGAGTGGTGTCATAGACCTCCACGACGGGGCCGGAGGCCTTATGTCCGTTGTTGCTCATATCTTGCGATCTGATCGTCGAACGAAAGCAGGTAGCCGAGCTGGTCGAGGCCTTCGAGAAGGCAGTGCTTCGAGAACGCGTCGATAGGAAAGGTCGTTTCGAGGCTACCTAGGGCGGTTACGGACTGACTCGGCAGGTCGATTGTGACTGTGGTGGAACGATCGCGCTGAACAGCCTCCATCAGCGCCTTGTAGACGGCTTCGCTCACCTCGACGGGGAGCAGTCCATTCTTCAAGGAGTTGCTTTTGAAGATGTCTGCAAATCCAGTTGAGATGATCGCCCTGAAGCCCCATCCGACGAGCGCCCAGGGCGCATGCTCTCGCGAGGATCCGCTGCCGAAGTTGTTGCCGGCGAGGAGGATCTGCGCGCCTTGCGACGCCGGCTCGTTGAGGACGAAGTCCGGGTTGTTCGACCCGTCTTTGAGGTAGCGCCAGTCGCAAAAGAGGCTGTCGCCGAGCCCGTGCTTGTCCGTTACCTTGAGAAAACGAGCAGGGATGATTTGGTCGGTGTCGACGTTCTCTTCCGGCAGAGGTACCGCGTGGGATGTCAGTGTAGTGAATTTCGCCATGACTCAGCCTTTCAAGAAAGCAGCATGCTCCGTGGGTCGGTGACTTCGCCTGTGACCGCCGACGCGGCCGCCGTTAGCGGAGAGGCAAGGAACGTTCGGCCGCCTTTGCCCTGACGTCCTTCGAAGTTTCGGTTCGAAGTGCTGACTGCGTATTGTCCCGGCTCCAGATTGTCGCCGTTCATCGCGATGCACATCGAGCACCCGGGCTCACGCCATTCCGCGCCTGCCTCTTTGAAAATCAGGTCGAGCCCTTCGGCTTCCGCCTGCTTCTTGATGTCGTGAGAGCCTGGAACGACGAGTGTTCGCACTCCGTCGGCGACTTTGCGTCCGCTGAAGAGGCCGGCTGCCATGCGCAGGTCGCCGATCCGCGAGTTGGTGCACGAGCCGATGAAGACTACGTCGACCTTCTTTCCGAGAAGGTGTTGCCCCGGCTGCAAGTTCATGTACCCCATGGCCTTCTCGAATGCCGCCCTCTGGGAAGCGTCCTCGAACCGGTCCGTGGTCGGCATGGGCTCGGTGATCTGCATGCCCATTCCGGGGTTGGTCCCGTAGGTGATCATCGGCTCGAGCTTGTTGGCGTCGATGACGACGGTCTTGTCGAAGGTCGCGCCCTCGTCGGTGCGGAGCTGCTTCCAGCGTTCGACCGCTGCATCCCAATCTGCTCCTCGAGGCGCGTGGTCGCGCCCCTCGAGGTACTCGAATGTGGTTTCATCGGGGCCGATCATTCCGGCACGCGCGCCCGCCTCGATGCTCATGTTGCAGACCGTCATCCGACCTTCCATGTCCAAAGACCGGATCGCGGAGCCGGTGAACTCGATCACGTGGCCGGTGCCGCCGCCCGTGCCGATCTTCGCGCAAAGCGCCAAAATGATGTCCTTGGCCGTGACACCCGGCATGAGCTGACCCTCCACTCGGACTTCGAGGGTCTTTGCCTTCCTCTGCAAGAGACACTGCGACGCTAAAACGTGCTCGACCTCGCTCGTCCCGATGCCAAAGGCCAAGGCGCCAAACGCACCGTGGGTCGACGTATGGCTATCCCCACAAACGATCGTTTTGCCCGGTTGCGTGAAGCCGCGCTCCGGCCCGATGACATGCACGATCCCGTTCCGACTGTCTCCGAGCGCGTAAAGCTCGATGCCAAACTCCTTGCAGTTGGTCTCCAACTGGCCGAGCTGTGCCTTTGCCTGGTCGTCGATGACCCAGAGCGCCTTGGGCAGCGTCGGAGTCGAATGGTCCATGGTCGCAATGGTCTTGCCCGGGCGACGAACCTTCAGGCCTCGCTCGCGAAGGCCGGTGAAGGCCTGCGGCGACGTTACCTCGTGAATGAGATGCAGATCGATGTAGAGAACCGCCGGACGGTCCGGCTCCTCGACGACAACGTGCGCGTCCCAGACCTTCTGAAATAGTGTTCTTGGTTCCATGATGCTCGTTACGCAGCGCTTCCCGCTGCCTTGCTTTCGGGTTGCTTGGCTTCTCTGATCGCGAGGATGCGGTTGATGGCCGCCAGATAGGCCTTGGCGCTCGCGACGATGACGTCGGTGTGTGCGCCGTGGCCATGGAACACGCGAGCTCGAGTATGCGCGTATTGAGGATTGATCTTCTCGGGCTCGGCATCGTCATGCTCGTCGGGCGCCACGCGAACGCTCACCTCACCGAGGGCGTCGATTCCCTCGGTCACTGACTGGACGGTGTACTCGAGTAACGTGGCGGGTACGTGCACCAGAGACTGGATGGCTTTGTACACCGCGTCGACGGGGCCCGTGCCTACCTCTGCCGCCGTTTGACTGACTCCGTCAGGACCAGTGAGCTTGACGGTAGCCGTCGGCATTCCGGTGCCGCAGCCAACTTGAATTGCGTCGAGTCGCCAGAACTCCTTTGGCTGATAGAGCTCGTCGCTGACCAGCGCCAACAAATCGGCGTCGGTGATGAGCTTCTTCTTGTCGGCGAGCTTCTTGAAGCGTGCGAACGCCTTGTCGAGCCCGTCGCCCGATATCGGGTATCCCAGCTCGACCAATCGATTTGCGAATGCATGCCGGCCGGAGTGCTTGCCAAGCACGAGCTGCGTCTGTCCGGCGCCGACCGTCTCAGGGCGCATGATCTCGTACGTCTCTTCGTGCTTCAGCATGCCGTCCTGGTGGATCCCGGCTTCATGAGCAAACGCATTGGCGCCCACGATGGCCTTATTTGGTTGCACCACCATGCCCGTCACCTTGCTGACCAAGCGGCTCGCCCGGGTGAGCTGCGTCGTGTCCACCTTGGTTTCAATCGAGTAGAGATCGCGTCGAACGTGGAGCGCCATCACGATTTCTTCGAGCGATGCGTTCCCCGCTCGTTCACCGATTCCGTTGATCGCGACCTCGACCTGTCGCGCACCGTGCTGGACGGCCGACAAGCTGTTAGCGACCGCCAAACCGAGATCGTTGTGGCAATGGACGCTGATCACCGCCTTTTCAATCCCGGGGACGTTCTCGCGAAGCATCGCGATACGACCGCCGAACTCCTCGGGAATCGTGTACCCGACCGTGTCAGGAATGTTCAGCGTGCTCGCTCCAGCCTCGATTGCGGCCTGCAGAGCTTCGTAGAGGAAGTCCATCTCCGTCCGGCCTGCGTCCTCGGGGCTGAACTCGACGTCGTCGCAGAAGCTGCGCGCGTACGCGACCATCTCGCCAATCTTGGCGAGCACCTGATCCCGGCTCATCCGCAACTTGTGCTCGCGATGGATCGGAGAGGTCGCAAGGAAGGTATGGATCCGGCCGTGCTTGGCTGGGGACACCGCCTCAGCAGCCTTTTCGATGTCGGGTTTGTGAGCTCGCGCCAGGCTACAAATGGTGGGCGGTTCCAAAGAGGGCCGACCCTCGACGCCTGTCACGCCCACGGCCTCGGCAATTGTTTTCACAGCCCGCAAGTCGTCGGGCGAAGCGGCCGCAAAACCCGCTTCGATGATGTCCACTCCCAGCCGCGATAGGGTCTTCGCCACCTCTAGCTTTTCCGACGAGGTCATCGTCGCGCCAGGTGATTGCTCTCCGTCTCGGAGCGTTGTGTCGAAGATCCGTACGTGATCGGGTTGCATGATTCATTCTCCCGACGCCGCTTCGAGCGACGCCTGACTTACTCTCCCTGCTTGATTTCCACCGGGTCGACGAATGGCATCATCGACCGAAGTTTTGCACCGACTTGTTCGAGCCGCTGCTCTTGCTCCGCGCGCCGGATTCGATTGAATTCGGGTCGGCCTTTCTTGTTCTCTTCAATCCAGCGTTTCGCAAACGTGCCGTCCTGAATTTCGGCGAGCACCTGCTTCATCGCCTTCTTGCTCTCATCGCCAATCACGCGCGGGCCACTCGCGTAATCACCCCATTCCGCGGTGTTGGAGACCGAGTAGCGCATGTAGTTCAGACCGCCACGGTACATCAGGTCGACGATGAGCTTGAGCTCGTGGAGGCACTCGAAGTATGCGAGCTCAGGCTGGTAACCCGCCTCGACCAAGGTCTCGAAGCCCGCCTTGACTAGCTCGGACGCTCCGCCGCACAGGACCGCCTGCTCGCCGAAGAGGTCAGTCTCGGTTTCTTCGGTGAAGGTCGTCGTCAGCACTCCCGCGCGCGCGCAGCCGATTCCAGCCGCATAGGACATTGCAAGCGCATCTGCATGGCCGGTTGCGTCCTGATGGACCGCCAGAAGAGCTGGCACGCCGCCGCCTTCTTGGTAGGTTTCACGGACGCGATGACCGGGGCTCTTTGGTGCAATCATCGTGACGTCAACGTCCTTCGGCGGCTCGATCGTGCCGTACCGGATGTTGAAGCCGTGGGCGAACATCAGCATTTTGCCGGCCGCTAGGTTCGGCGCGATCTGCTCTTCGTAGATCGCAGGCTGCGAGGTGTCCGGCGCCAAGATCATGATCACGTCCGCTTCCTTGGCCGCCTCGTTGACCGACATGACCTTGAGCCCAGCGGCCTCGGCCTTCGCCTTGCTCCTGCTGCCGTCTTGCAAACCAATGCGAACGTCCACGCCGCTCTCTTTCAAGTTGAGCGAGTGCGCGTGGCCCTGGGAGCCGTAGCCGATGATCGCAACCTTCTTGCCTCGAATCAACGAGAGGTCAGCGTCTTTCTCATAGCGAATCTGAGTCATGTGTCTCTCTACTTCTCCAAAGGGGTTATGCTGCCGAGTGGCGTGACGCGGGCACCGTGGGGTGAGCGAGCTCGTGTTTCTCGACGCCGCGGGTCATCGCTACGGTGCCGGTTTGGACCAACTCCAGGATCCCAAAAGGCTTCAGAACCGAGACCAGGCCTTCGACCTTGTCTTGGGGACCGGTGATTTCGATCGTCATGCGGTCGGGCGACATGTCGATCGCCCGTGCGCGGAATACCTCACAGATTTTCAAGACTTCGTCACGCTGCTCGTGACGGCAGTTGACCTTGATCAAAGCCAGCACGCGACTGATCGACTGCTTGTGGGTGATGTCATCGACCCAAAGCACGTTGACCATTTTGTAGAGGTTTGCTTCGATCCGCTTGGCCTTGTCTTCGTCTGCTTCACAGACGATCGTCATACGGGACACGCCAACTTCGTGGGTAGCACCCACGTTGAGCGAATCGATGTTGAAGCTACGGCGGCGGAACAGCGAGGCGACCCGGTTCAATACACCCGGCTTGTCTTCGACGAACACGGCGAACGTTCTTTTCAAGGACTCAGACATCAGTTGTCCTTTCCTGTCTCGAAGATCGGATTGTGCTCCGACTCGCCCGGTTTGCCCGGCCGCTGGATCATCTTGTCGAGGTCCGCTCCAGCGGGCACCATCGGGTACACGGCGTCTTCCTGCTCGACGCGAAAGTCGATGACCACGGTACCCGGGATGGCTTCCGCTTCGCGGACGGCCGCTTCGACCTCGGACCGCTTTTCCACTCGGAGGCCGGTCAGACCGTGTGCTTCCGCCAGCTTGACGAAGTCCGGACTCAGTAGAGGCGTCGCGACATAGCGTCCGCCGTAAAAGAACTGCTGCCACTGACGCACCATGCCGAGAAAGCCATTGTTGATGATGGCAACGTTGACCTTGATGCCTTCTTGGGCACAGGTGGACAACTCGGCCGCCGTCATTTGAAATCCACCATCGCCGCAGATGACCCAAACCGACTCGTTGGGCTCGGCGAATTTCGCGCCGATCGCGGCAGGCAGGGCAAAGCCCATCGTGCCGAGCCCTCCCGACGTGAGCAGCTTCCGCGGATAGTCGTGCTTGTAGTACTGCGCTTCCCACATTTGATGTTGGCCGACGTCCGTGACGACGAGCGCTTTGCCTTCGGTGAACCGGTAGAGGTCGTGGATGACGTGGGCCGCGTACAGCTTGCCGAGGTCAGGCAGGTTCTTGATGTCCCTGACAGCCGATCCACCTTTGATTTCATTGATGTACGCGAGCCAGTCGGGGCGGTCGCAGCTCCCGACGAGAGGCGTGAGTGTCTCCAGGACCTCTCGCGCATCACCGACGATCGGAACATCGACGCGCACGTTCTTGTTGATCTCCGCCGGGTCGAGCTCGATGTGGATCTTCTTGGCGTTTTGCGCGTAGGTTTTGAGGTTGCCCGTTACGCGGTCGTCGAAGCGCATTCCGACGGCGATGATCAAATCGGCGTCCTGGATAGCCTGGTTGACCCAGGTTTCTCCGTGCATCCCCATCATGCCGAGGTTTCGCTCATGCGTAGCGGGGAACCCACCGAGGCCCAGTAGGGTGCACGCCACCGGAATGTTGGTCTCTTCGATGAATCTCGTGAGGCTCTCCGTGGCTTGTGCTTTGATCACGCCGTACCCCGAGAACAAAATCGGACGTTTCGCATTCTTGATGAGATCGACAGCATCCTCGAGCTGGTCGGCCAGCGGCGCGTAGTCCGGGCGGTAGCCGGGGAGCTCGATTTCTTCGTCGCTCCACTCGAACACACAGGTGTTCTGCTGCGCATCCTTGGTGATGTCGACGACGACCGGTCCGGGTCGCCCAGAACGAGCAATGTAGAACGCCTCGCGAATCGTCGGGGCGATTTGCTCGGGGTCGGTCACCAGATAGTTGTGCTTGGTGACCGGGATGGTGCAGCCGGTGATGTCGGTTTCCTGGAATGCATCGCTGCCGATGAGGTGCGAAGGAACCTGCCCGGTGATACAGACCATCGGAATCGAATCGAGCATGGCGGTCGCGATCCCGGTGACCAAATTGGTGGCGCCTGGGCCCGACGTTGCGATGCAAACGCCCACCTGCCCCGACGCGCGTGCGTAGCCATCGGCCATATGCGAGGCCCCTTGCTCGTGGCGCGTTAGCACGTGGTGGATCGGGTATTCAATCATCGCGTCGTAAGCCGGCATGATCGCGCCGCCCGGATACCCGAAGCAGACCTCGACCCCCTCGCGTACGAGCGCTTCCCAAATGATCTGAGATCCGGAGAGCGATTCGCCGATGCGGTTCTTGAGCTTGAGATTGGCGGGTGTCACGAGGGTCTCCTTCGTTG
>CAJHXN010000124.1_pt1 | contig 19575 bp, 16 predicted proteins | sample 9198401 | NCBI WGS metagenome assembly CAJHXN01 (sample SAMEA7708334, study PRJEB35096) | sediment metagenome | biome: marine neritic benthic zone biome [ENVO:01000025]; feature: sediment [ENVO:00002007]; material: shallow marine sediment [ENVO:03000034] sea grass bed [ENVO_01000059] ... | reverse complement strand
GCGAGGGCGAGTGTCTTGCGACTTGCCAGAAGCTTCAGGACTGCGGGGACGCGGTCACCGAGGGCACCGAGCAATGCGACGACGGGCAGAACGATGGCGGGGGTCTCCTCGGTTGTCTCCCAGGTTGCCTCTCGCCGGCGTCCTGTGGCGACGGTGTGGTCGAGCCGCCGGAGCTCTGTGACGACGGGGTCAACAACGGTGACGAAGGCCAGTGCCTCCCCGGTTGCGCGAAGCTCCAGTTCTGCGGTGACAGCGTCGCCGAAGGCACCGAGCTTTGTGACGATGGTGTCAACAACGGGGACCAAGGCCAGTGCGCGCCTGGGTGCCTCACGATTCAAAGCTGCGGGGACAACGTGGTCGAAGGGACCGAGCTCTGCGACGACGGCACCAACGATGGTGGCGAGGGCGAGTGCTTGGCGACCTGCCAGAAGCTCCAGAGTTGCGGCGACGCCGTCACCGAGGGCACCGAGCAATGTGACGACGGCACGAACGACGGCACGGGCCTCCTCGGTTGTCTCCCAGGGTGCCTCTCGCCGGCGTCCTGTGGTGACGGTGTGGTCGAGCCACCCGAGGTTTGCGACGACGGGGTCAACAACGGTGACGACGGTGAATGCCTGTTCGGTTGCACTGGCTTGCAGGACTGCGGCGACAATCTCACCCAGGGCACCGAGCTTTGTGACGACGGAGTCAACAACGGTGACCAAGGCCAGTGCGCGCCTGGGTGTCTGTCGATTCAGACCTGCGGCGACAATGTGGTCGAGGGCACCGAGCTCTGCGACGATGGCAGCAACGACGGCGGCGAGGGCGAGTGTCTTGCGACTTGCCAGAAGCTTCAGAGCTGCGGCGACGCGGTCACCGAAGGTACGGAGCAGTGCGATGACGGCGTTAACAACGGCAACGGTCCGCTCGGCTGTCTTGCGGGGTGCACGGCTGCGGCAAACTGCGGCAACGGCGTTCCCGAGGTTCCCGAGGTGTGTGACGACGGCTTCAATGATGGCGGCGAAGGCGAGTGCCTCCCAGGCTGTACCGGACTACAGAGCTGTGGTGACAACCTCACGCAAGGCACCGAGCTCTGCGACGACGGCTTGAACGATGGTGGCCCGGGCGAGTGCGTAGCCGGATGTTTGAACCTACAGACCTGTGGCGACGGCGTCCCCGACGGCACCGAGGTTTGCGACGACGGCACCAACGATGGCGGGAACAACGAGTGCTTGCCGGGTTGTGCCAGGGTCCAGGTCTGCGGCGACGCAGTCACTGAAGGCACCGAGGTGTGCGACGACGGTGTGAACACGGGCGCCGGTCCGCTCGGTTGCCTCCCGGGTTGTCTCGCGCCGGCAGCTTGTGGCGACAGCGTGACGGAGCCTCCCGAGGTTTGCGACGACGGCATCAACGACGGCGGTGATCTCGAGTGCTTCGGCTGCAGCGTGATCCAAGACTGCGGCAACACGGTCACCGAGGGCACCGAGGTCTGCGACGACGGCATCAACGATGGCGGGAACAACGAGTGCTTGTCGGGCTGCACCGGCATCCAGGTTTGCGGTGACTCCGTGGCCGAAGGGACCGAGGTCTGCGACGACGGCCAGAACGACGGCGGTGAGGCCGAATGTGTCGCTGGCTGCGTTGCAGTCCAGAACTGCGGTGACACGATCACGAACGGCACCGAGGCCTGCGACGACGGCGTGAACGACGGTGGCGAGGGCGAGTGTGTCTCAGGCTGCTTCGCCATTCAGAGCTGTGGTGACGGGGTCACCAATGGTACCGAGGCCTGCGATGACAGCGTGAACGACGGCAATGGCCCACTCAACTGCCTGCCCGGCTGCACCGCGCCTGCGAGCTGTGGTGATGGCACCCCCGAACCTCCCGAGGTGTGCGACGATGGCGTCAACGATGGTGGCGACCTCGAGTGCCTGCCTGGTTGCACTGGGGTCCAGACCTGTGGCGATAACCTGGTCCAGGGCACGGAGTTCTGTGACGACGGCGTGAACGACGGCGGCCCGGGACAGTGCGTAGCCGGTTGCCTTGGCCTTCAAAACTGCGGCGATGGCGTGGCCAACGGGACCGAGGTCTGCGACGACGGCATCAACGACGGCGGTGATGGCGAATGCCTTGGCGGGTGCCTGAAGGTCCAGTTCTGTGGCGACAACGTCACCGAAGGCACCGAGCTTTGCGATGACGGCGTCAATGACGGCAATGGCCCGCGTCAGTGTCTTCCGGGCTGCAATCCGCCTGCCGCCTGCGGCAACGGCACAGTAGAAGGCTCCGAAGTGTGCGATGACGGAGTCAACGACGGTGGCGACAACGAGTGTTTCGGTTGCAGCTTGGTTCAGGTCTGCGGGGATGGCGTAGTCGAAGGTACCGAGGTCTGCGACGACACCCTGAACGATGGTGGGCAAGGCGAATGCTTGCCTGGCTGCCTCGGCATTCAGAACTGCGGCAACGCGATCCCCGAAGGCACCGAGGCTTGTGACGACGGTATCAACGACGGCGGCTTCGGCGAATGTCTGGCGGGCTGCAATCAGCTCCAAACATGTGGAGATGGCTCCGCGGACGGCACCGAAGCCTGCGATGACGGCTTCAACGATGGCGGCGACGGGGAGTGCTTGGCCTGCGTCGCGATTCAAAGCTGCGGCGACAGCGCCATCGAAGGAACCGAGCAGTGCGATGACGGCCAGAACGACAGCCTCGGCCCGCTCGGATGCCTCGTGGGCTGTCTCTCACCGCTGACGTGTGGCGATAGCTCGGTCGTCGCGCCTGAGATCTGCGATGACGGGATCAACGCCGGCGGCGACGGACTCTGTTGGGCCTGCTTCACTACCGAAACGTGCGGTGACGGCTTGATCCAAGGCACAGAGGGTTGCGACGACGGCGTGAACGACGGCACCGGCCCGCTTCTGTGTCTCCCGGGCTGCGTGCTGCCCTAGGCGACAGCCCGGAGACGCTTCGACAGTTCTTGGTGCCACCAGTAGATCGGCGCTTCTTCGGTGCCGCATGTCATGAACTCGTTGGCTCCACTCCCGATGCCTTTTTGGATCTGTTCGCAGACCCACAGATCCTCTTTGTCGAACACGCCGTTTTGGATGAGCTCGTAGTTGAGCTCCCAATGAGCGCGCGCCTTTTCGTTGCCAGGGACTTCGGGAATGATCAAGTCATGTTCCCAATAGATCTCGTCGATCGACACCGGGTAGACCGTCGCTCTGCTGACGAAATCTGGCTGCACGACGAAAATCGTGTTTGGGAAAAACACGTATGTCGGCGTCGCGATGTCGCGGATATTCTCAGTCGCGCCGTTCTTGATCGCTTCGGCGAAGCCGCTTCGGCCTACGATGGAGCGCACATGCGGACCGGCCGCTTCGGTGAAGCTTTGGTGGTCTTGGAAGTACGGGCCCACCGTGGATTTGTGCAGGTGTCGGACGTGGTAGCCATCGAGGAAGGCCTCCATCACGATCTTCCAATTGGTGCGCCTGGTGATAGTGCCGCGCCGAAAGACGGTGTGGCTTTCTAGCTTCAGCGATGCAAGGTCGTCTTCGAGCGGATCGAGAAAAGAATCGAAGTCGTAGTCATCGCCAGGGGTCGCTACGACCCAAACAAAACCAAATCGTTCATGGACGGGAACAGAGACGAGGTTATGGGCTTCCTTGTCGAGCGAAGGAAAGAGCTCTTGTTTCGGGACGTGGACCAGCTTGCCGTCTACGTCGTACGTCCAGCCGTGATAGCGGCAATGGAAACCCTTGCGAACCGTGCAGAACCCTTCGTCTTCGAGCAGGCGTGTACCGCGATGGCGACAGACATTGAGCATCGCCCGGAGCTCGCCCTCGCGATTGCGGAGGAGCATGAGCGGTGCTCCCAGTGCGTCGTGAACAAGGCATGACCCTGCCGACGCAAGCTGCGAAACGTGTGCCACTGCGATGGGAAGCCGGCGCAGCAGGCGTCGTTCCGCTTCGAAAAGGGCCTCGTCGGTGTAGGACTTCGTCGGGAGCTGGAACTCCGCCACAGGTGGCTTCAGCCGTCCCTGGTAGACCGCGGTGAGCTCTCGAAGAAGGCGATCGTAAGTCGGGGGGTTCCTGGACACTCGATGGGAAGCTTACACCGAAGATCGCATGCGCAAATGCGGCACCTCGCTGCAGCCTGCATTCGGCCGTCTTCGCGTGATACTATCCCCGGACTCCCATGACTATCGAAGCGGCAGAACCAACGACAGGACCGACCGAGCCAACCCGCTACCGAGCTCAAGGTGAGCTCCCCTGGGTGCTTCATGCCGACGACAATCCTCGGGTCGAGGAGCTCGTCGGTTGGCTCACCAGCCAAGCAGATTTCGTGCGCAAACAGCTCACCCGAAGTGGCGCGGTCCTGTTTCGCGGCTTCGATGTGACCGAGGCAAGCGATTTCGAACGGATCGCGCGCGCAATCGACAACGACCTTCAAAACGAGTACCTCGGGCTTTCGCCACGCAACGCGCTCACCGACTATGTGTTTACGGCGAGCGAGATTCCAAGCCTGTTTCCGATTCCACAGCACAACGAAATGAGCTTCGTCGCCAAGCCGCCGACAACCGTCTTCTTTTGGTGCAAGACCGAGCCTGCGGCAGCAAGTGGCGAAACGCCCCTGGCAGACATGCGAAAGGTGTACAAGGACCTCGACCCGGAAGTCAGGGAGCGCTTTGAGAATCGCGGCATTCGAGTCGTGCGCAACTATCGGGCGCCGGGGAAACAACGGCCATGGGACCTCACGCAGCTCAAGCCGTGGGTCGACATGTTTCAGACGACCGACCACGCGATCGTCGAAGAGAAGTGCCGAAGAGAGAATTTTACCCCTGTGTGGGGCGACGACAACTCACTCAAGCTGCTCAGCTCGCAGCCTGCGGTCAAAGCTCACCCGAGGACCGGTGAGATGGTCTGGTTCAACCACGCCGCCGTGCTTCACACTTCGAATGGCGATGGCGAGCTTCGCCGGATCTTTCTATTGAGGCCCGCGGTCCGGAGCCTTCTCGCCTGGATCGCCGCAAAGACATTCACGGTGGCCCAGCGCCGTCTGCGGAACCCCGACGACCTGCCCATGCATTGCACCTATGGGGACGGAACTACAATTCCCGACTCAGACATGGAGGCCGTCCGAGACGCGATCTGGAACAACATGGTAATCACGCCATGGAAGACCGGGGATGTGCTCGCGATCGACAACGACTCCACCGGCCACGGGCGGCTGCCTTTTTTGGGGCCTCGCATGATCGCTGTTGCCTGGTCCTAGGGTGCCGTGATGAACGTTCAAATCAAGCGCGTGTATGATCCGGTGGAGCGTGGAGACGGATTTCGCGTTTTGGTCGATCGGCTTTGGCCGCGCGGGCTTTCCAAGCAAGATGCCGAGATCGACCTATGGGCCAAAGACATCGCCCCATCGACCGAGCTTCGGCGCTGGTTTCACAGCGATGCAGGCACCTGGACGGAGTTCAAGAAGCGGTACAACCGCGAGCTGTCTGCTCACGAGGAGGCCGCCATCGACCTTCGTAAGCAAATCGGTCGACGAAAGGCGACCTTCCTCTATGCATCGAAAGTCGTCGCCCAGAATCACGCCCAGCTGTTGAAGGCCTATTTGGAGAAGCTCTAAGGGATTGGGAAGCCGCCGCAGGGGAGGGATTACGACGTAGCCGTCGCGCCGGCGGTTCGTGCCGAAAATTACTTGAGATCCATTAAACATGTTCTCGTAGGGCTAGCTTCTTCATGGGTCGGCAGTCCACGTATCCACCTGCTCCACTTGCGCTCGACCTCCCGGCGCCGATTCGTGCTTCTAGCCGCGAACACTACGTCCCGCAGTTCACTCATGCGCTTCGGTCGCATCCGCGTTGGGTTCGCGTGCTGAACACGATAGCCGGCTCTCTCGAGCCATTTGGCCGCCCCGACGCTGACAGGTACTGGGATATCGCCCAACGACGGCAACCCGACGCGGGAAGACCCAACCCGGACACGCAAGCGGCGCTCCGAGCGCTGGTCGATTCGTTGAATGAGGACGCTGCTCTCAACTTCATCGGTAAGATCGCCGCGCGAATCGACTGCACACGAATGGCAACGACCCATCTTCGCATTGAAAAAACTCTTCGCGAAGCTCCGGTGGTGAGCGGCGTCGAGCTCCCACCGCCTGTGTTTGTGTTGGGCCTCTTTCGGAGCGGGACGACATTCCTCCATCGTCTACTTGCCCAGGACCCGGATAGCCGGACCCTTCCTCATTGGGAGAGCTTTGACCCGGTACACTCGCCGGAAGGTCCCGAGGCGCGACAACGAAAGCTCACATTCACCCTTGGGCTTGCCGATGTGTTGTCACCCAACATCAAAGCGATCCATCCGATGGACGCGCATCAGATCGACGAGTGCAGGGCGCTCTTCACCAACATCTTTCGGACGCTGCAGTTCAACGTGCAATATCGCGTTCCGAGCTATGTGGATTGGCTGCTCCAGCAGGACTCGCGGATCGCCTATCAACACTATCGTCGACAGCTTCAGTTGATTTACTATCACCGGCCCTTCGGAAAACGGTTCGTACTCAAAGATCCAACGCATACGTTCTTCGTCGACGCACTTGTCGATACCTTTCCAAATGCCCGCTTCGTATTCATTCATCGGGATCCCGTAGACACTCTCAGCTCAATCTGCAGTCTACATGCCTATGCGCGCTCGGTATTCAGCAGTGACGTCGACGCCAAAGCGCTTGGTGGGGAGCTCCCGGAAAGTTACATGATGTCGATGCTCGAGCCGGCGGTGGCGGCGGTGGATCGCTTGCCGGGCAATCGTGTGGCCCACGTTCGGTCACCGGATCTGAGCCAGGACCCGCTTGGGACGGTGGCCGCGGCCTATCGCGAGCTCGGGATCGAGTTCACCGGGGATGCAAGCGATGCGATGCAAGGATTCATCCGTGCAAAACGTGACAACAAGAGTCCGCGACATATTCACAGCGCCGAGGCCTTTGGGATCGACCCCGACGCGATCCGCGAGCGGTTTGCAGACTACTACGACCGCTTCGACCTCATGGCCTGAGCGCAACGAGGTCCCAAAAAGAAGGCTGCCTCGGTCGTCGGAAGAGGTATGCTCCCTCGATGGAAGCGAAGCGACCCTCTGATTCGTTTACCGAAATGACGGAGCTAGTCCTGCCTCAGCACACCAACGCGATCGGAACGGCATTTGGCGGGGTGATCATGAGTTGGATCGACATCTGCAGCTCGATCGCAGCAAAACGTCATTGCGGACGCGTGTCGGTCACAGCTCGTGTCGATGCGCTCGAGTTCCGGGCGCCGATCAAGGTGGGAGATGTAGTTCGATTGACCGCACGCCTGAACGCAGCGTTTCGGACATCGATGGAGATCGGCGTACGTGTCGAGCGTGAGCATGCCAAGACAGGAGAGCGAGCCCTATGCGCCGATGCGCGGACGACGTTCGTCAACATCGGAGATGATGGCAAGCCGTGTTCTGTACCGCCGCTCCGGGCGGAGACCGATGAGGATCATCGCCTTGCTGCCGAGGCTGTCGCTCGTCGGAAGCGTCGGCGTGCGACAGAGGGATCGTCATGAGCAAAGAGGACTCGAAGAGGGAGTGTTAGCCATGGAACGGACTGAGAAGAACGTTCGGCTTGGTCTTACTCTACCGATCGGGAGCGCCGACAAAGCCGTAGAGCTTGCCAAGGCCGCTCGCGACAATGGTTACGACGAATGCTGGATGGCCGAGGTCAATGGAGGCGATTCATACGCGCTGGCCGGGGCTGTCGCGCAGGGCGTCCCTGGGATGCGGATCGGGACGGCGGTTGTTCCCGCACAGACACGCACGCCGATGATGCACGCGATGGCAGCTATGACGCTGAGCCAGTTGACCAACGGGAACTTCATCTTGGGGCTCGGTCTTTCGTCGCCAAACATCGTTCATGATTGGGGTGGGCAACCTTACGATCGGCCGCTCACGCGCATGCGGGAGCATGTCGAGGTGCTTCGTCAGATGCTGACCGGCGAGAAGACGACTCATGAGGGGAAGACCCTCAGGGTCAAGGGATTCAGGCTCGGAGGCCTTCCCGTGGGCGAGGTTCCAATCTATTTGGGGGCACTCAACAAAGGGATGCTGCGGCTCACAGGCGCTCTTTGCGACGGCATTTGCCTGAATATGGTTCCAGAGTCTGCGCTCCCTCAGGTACTCCACGAGGTGCGCGCGGGTGCTGAGGAAGCGGGGCGCGACCCCAATGCAATCGAAGTCGTAGCACGGCTTCATGTCGTATTGGTCGATGATCCATCGATGGGGCGCAATCTGGTCCGAACAGTCTTTGGCGCTTACGCAGCAACCCCGGGATACAACAAATGCTTCGAGTGGATCGGTTTCGAAAACGAAGCGCGCCAGATTCGCGAAGCGTTTGCAAAGCGCGATCGCGCGGGGGTTGCAGCGGCGGTGACGGATCGACTTTGCGATGCGATGGCGCTTACCGGGCCTGCCGAAACGCTGCGGGCCCGGGTACGTGCCTATGCCGAGGCGGGGGTCGATGTCTGCGTGATCAATCCGATTGCCGATCCGTCGGCTGCTCCGGGGATTTTCCGTGAGCTCTCAGGATGCCTCGATGGGCTAAACCTACGAAATAGCGGAGTAATTCGGGCAACAGGTTAGTAACGTTTGACCCTCGCTAGCTGATTCAGCTCGCTGCACGTGCCGGTGGATCGCAGGGGTTACACGAGATCCGCGAGTCGCTGCTCTCGACTTGAATGGTGCAGTGGTGGATGTCGAAGCGCTCCGACAAGGTCTTCCGCGCTCCGCTCATCACAGTTTGAGGATCGACTTGCCCGCTCACCACGAGATGGGTGGTCGCAATGTGCCGACCGCTGGTGAGCGACCAAATGTGGAGGTCGTGCACGTCGACGACACCAGGCTGTTCTTCGAGCGTAGTGATCACGTCTTCTAGAGCAATGTGCCTAGGGACGCTTTGCATCAGTACATCGAGGGTTTCCCGGAGCAGGCCCCATGCCGAGTAAACGACGAGGGCGGTGATCAGCAATGAAGCGATAGGGTCTGCCCATACCCAGCCGAAGATCAAAATTGAAAGGCCCGCGATGATCGCGCCAAAACTTCCAAGTGTGTCCGCCATGACGTGAAGCCAGGCGCCTCTGATGTTGAGATTGTCGTTCTTGCCGCCGCTGAGGATTCTCAGGTTGATCAAGTTGATCACCATGCCGCCAGTCGCAACGCCGACCATCAATGCTGCGTTGATTTCCTCGGGCTTCGAGATGCGCTCCCATGCTTCGATCGCGATGAAAACTGCCACCACCAAGAGCGCCGCCCCATTGATGAACGCTGCCAGGATCTCAGCGCGATGGAAACCATAGGTGCGCGCCGTCGTCGCGGGGCGCTGGGACCAACCCACTGCAGCCAACGATAGCCCAAGGGCTGCGACATCGGAGAACATGTGCCCTGCGTCCGCAAGAAGGGCGAGCGAGTTGGCTACGTAGCCACCGACGATCTCCGCGACCATGTAGACCGCTGTGAGGGAGAGCGCGAATGCAAGGCGCCTGCGATTTCCCGCTGCTTGCTCCGCCGAACCCGTATGTGAATGGCTCTGACCCATGAACCTCGATCGTAGCCGAAAAGAGGACCCAATACACCTCGCTGCGTTAGGCGAACCACTGCTTCTGCTGCTCTTCGAGCGCTTCGTGCATCATTTGCTCGAGTGCCATCACATGGAGCCGGTAGTGCTCGGAGATCTGAGCGGAGAACCGGGACTCGTGGAAACAGCGAACGAAAATTTCGAGGCTTCGTGAGCGCTTTCGGAGCAACATCGCCAACCGAAAATTCAATGAATCGCTGTCGGTGCCAAAGATGAAAACCGGGGGATGGGCGACGTTGCGCAGGAGCACGTCGAGTTGGTCCCAGACTGTGGGATCCTCGGCGTCTCCATCGACGACGTCGACGGGAAAAGCCGTCTCCTGGGTTTGCATGTTGAACGCGGCTACGGCGTTCTTGGCGGTTCTATCGACGATCACCACGCGCTCGAGGTCGTCGCTTGCCTCGCGCCGTAGGTGTTCCAACATCGTCTGACCAAAGCGACCAAACCCGACGAGGACGACAGCGTCTCGCGATGAGGTTTCTTTGAAGCGTGGCGCAAGATGGTGGTCGTACAGACGGTCAGCGGCCATATGATGCATATTGAAGGCCCGGATCCGTTGACCTTCAGCGTCACCCATCAACCGGTCCATCTCCCGTTTCATTTGAATGTCGTCGATGTGGGCGACGATCGACATCTCAGGCTGGGCTTCGAGCACCGCCCATGCCGCTTCGAGATTGACCAGGTCGTCCCCGGTCAAAAGGGCGACGCCTTTTGCTCGGTTTAGACCGATCGAGTCCAGCGTCGATGCGCTTCGAATATCGGCACACACGTAGGGGGCGCCGTATTGATTGCGTGCCTTCGCAAGGAGTCGCTGACTTTCTTGAGTGTCGACCAAGAGGACTCTCGGAGCCTTCTCGACGGCGTGGAGGCTCTCGAGAAAAAGCTCTCCGAGTTGGCCGACACCTACAATGATGATGTGGTCACGAAGGTTTTGACCTTGAATCCATGCAGGCCTCAGAAGGCGGAGCGCACTTTCCACCAACACCCCTGCCGTCACAAGCGGTGCGAGGAAATACGCCAACCAAAGCGCGAGCCGCGCACCACTAGGGCCAGCGGCCGGGACCCCCAGGTCAAGCCCGCCCAATACGAACAAGCCAAGCGAGTAGTAGACATGCGTCAGGATCCCCGCGCCAAGCACTTCGGGGCGATCCGAGACGACGACTCCGCTCCTAAACGCGTAGAGGGCCAATCCGAAAGCGGAGACCGCCAACGCAATCCGCCAAGTCCAGGCAATTCGCGAACGCATGAGGCAGCCTATCGCAGCCCGGACGGGTCGAACACCCTTTCCTCAGTCGTCAGATTCGTCGATGCCGAGCTCGTGGAGGGCCTCGGGGGTGTCGACGTCGATGTTCACCGAGGCGCTTTGCACGTCGACGTAACAAATCGCGGCGGCATGTCTATGAAAGAGCACCTTGCCGCCGACATCGCCGGACAGCTGACGAAGCTCTGGAAAGTGTCGAGAGCTCCACAAGACAGGGTTACCACGCTTTCGGCCGAACATCGGGATATAGATGCTGAGGTCCCCGCCTTCAGTGAATGCATCGACCAGTCGGTTGATCACCTGTTTGCTGACCCATGGCATGTCTCCAAGGGCGATCAGGACTCCATCGGCATCGTCTCCCACCGCCGCAATGCCGGTCCTCACGGATGACCCCATCCCTTCTTCGTGGTCGGGGTTGTGCACCAGCTTCACGTCGCGGTCCCCGAGTGCGTCCCGGATCTCTTCAGCGGCATGACCTGTCACGACGAAGATCTTCTGCACCCCGCTTTCTCGAATCGCGTCGACTACCTGTGCCACCATCGGGGTGCCGTCTATGGGAATTGTGAGCTTGTTGGCTTGGCCCATGCGGTGCGACGCCCCTGCAGCAAGAACCACCGCGACGATGTTCTTTCTGGCGTTCGCGGTACTGAGGTTTCGCGGCATCGGTCGGCCGGGGATCTCTTTCAGCAGCCCCCCGACGCCGAGGCCGCTGATGAGCGCCGAATCGATGGGCTCACCGATCAGAAATCGTCTGAGTACATGGTCGAACCCACTTGGATTGAGAGAACGTGCGCAGCCGGGCAGACCGAACACGGTGCTTTCCCCGAGCGTTCCAACCATCAGGAGATTGCCTGGGTCAACCGGCATTCCCAAATGAACGACTTCACCGCCTGCCTCCAACAACGCAGAAGGGATGACATCCCCGCGATCGACGATCGCCGAGGCGCCCAGGGCAAGAATCGGGTTACAGCCCTCTTCACGCAGAGTGACGATCGCCCGGGCCACCGCTTCGATTGAATGCTCGCACCGAACTTCCCGCCGTACCTGACAGCCAAGGGCGCTCAGGCGTGCCCGTTGTGCGCGGCTCGCGCGTTCGAGCAGCAATTGGCTCACGCCTGGGAGCTCGGTAAGCACCAGGCCAGCATCGAAGTGCTCAAAGGGAGTCACGTGTAGGGCGGGGCCGTCCGACAAGACGGAAGACCACGAGTTGAGATCGCTCTCCGAAACCGCGAATGGGATCACCTTGACCGTTGCGATCATTGAACTCGGGGCGACCAACGAGTAGGCGGGCAATGTCGCAACCGTGATCGATTCGGAGATGTGGTTGCCAGCATCGACTCTATTCCGATCGACCATCAGCAGCCCGTGACAGCTTGAGTGCAGATTACATCGACCGGTGTTCGCTTCGGAGGCGGTGACCGACGGTCCTACAAAGTGCTCCGCGAGCCTTGCTGCCGCGCGGTCTTCGTGCACGTCGCCTTCTTCCAATTGAGCGACCATGACTTGCCGGTAGCCAGCCTTACGAAGCCGTTCGATGTCTTTTGCAACGAGAACGGCGCCCTTCTTGACCGCGCCGCCTCCATTTCCAAGCCGAAGGGTGTGCGCGAGAATCGCACCCTCCAGCCCATCGGCATCGATGTCGACGCTGCCAAACTTCATCGATGTGCCCCTGAGTGCTTGATTGAGGTCTTGGTATCGCGCCTTTTGACGTCGTTCGGAAGGGCCGCCCGGATTGCAGCATGGATCGCCTGATAGTCGGCGTTTGGTCGCGTGTCGGCGTGGTCGTCGCTCGGGTAAAAAACCGGTCCTGGATGAACGAACACGATCGTTCCGCGTGGGTCGATGACGAAAGTCGCCGAAGTCGCGACGCCCTGTCGTCCGTCGAGCCACCATTTGCGGACGGTTCGCCACTTGTGATCGTAGGTGATTGGAAACTTCACTCCGAGCTCCTTCGCGCGCGTGACCGCTACGGTCCAAGGCTTTTCACTTCCAAGCGGCTTCGAGTGGTAGACGCCGACGAAAGTGACAGGCTCGTTTGCGAGCTCTTCGGCAAGCCGTTGCATCGCTGGGAGGCTGGCCGCGCAGTACGGGCAGGTGTCGGTCCAGAACCGAACTACGACCACTCGACCACGTAGCTCACGAAGGTGCATGGGCTTTGAGCTCGCCCACTCCGGGCCGACCGACCACTGCTTCGCTTGCGTTCCTACGAGCTCCGTTCCTGGGGCCCGTTCTGCGCTTTGGGCCTCAGCGTGACCAATAGCGCCCCAGGCTACGGCGATGATGACGAAACCGAAGCGCATAGCGGAGCCTACTTATGGCTCTTCTCGAACGCCGCCTTTTGCTCCGGCGTCGCCTCGGTTTGATATTTCGCTTTCCATTCGGCGTACGGCATTCCGTAGATCAGCTCCCGCGCGCCTTCTTTGTCGAGGTCGATCCCCTGAGCTTCGGCGGCTTCTTGGTACCATCGCGAGAGGCAGTTCCGACAAAACCCCGCGAGCTCCATCATCGCGATGTTCTGCACGTCGGTCCTCCCACGCAAGTGGTCCACCAGTTGTCGAAAGGCCGCGGCTTCGAGCTCTGTTCGCGTTTTATCGTCGATCTCCATTCCACACACTCCTGCTATTGTAAACCTAGGGCGTTCGCAGCGTGAATTCTAGCGCTACCGTTTCCGACGGTGGGGCATTAGAGTCTGCAACGTGAGCCTCGATTCCCTCGAAGAGGTGACCGCGGCCCTGCGCCAACAGGGCTACGTCTCCGACCCCAGTCTGTCGATGAGCCTTTTCTTGGCGCTCAAAATGCGAAGGCCGTTGTTTCTAGAGGGGGCCCCCGGGGTTGGAAAGACCGAAGTAGCGCGCGTCTTGAGCAAGGCTTTCGACACGGAGCTCATTCGCCTGCAGTGCTATGAAGGGCTCGACATTCATCACGCGCTCTACGAGTGGAACTACCAACGGCAACTCCTGCGCTTGCAAGCAGGGCAAAAAGAAGACCTCGGTGAGATCTACTCCGACGCGTACCTGTTGAAGCGTCCCTTGCTGCAGGCGATCGATCCGGAGCGCGACAAGCCGGCAGTTCTATTGATCGACGAGATCGACCGTGCCGATGATGAATTCGAAAGCTTTCTGTTGGAATTGCTTGGCGACTTTCAGGTGACGATCCCTGAGATCGGTCGGATCGAAGCGGTTCACCGGCCGATCGTCGTGCTCACCTCGAACCGCACCCGCGAAATCCACGACGCCCTCAAGCGGCGTTGCATCTACTGTTGGATCGACTACCCGAGCTTCGACAAAGAGCTCTCGATCGTATCGATGAAGGTGCCTGGCCTTTCAAAGAACGTGCAGCGCCAAGCAGTCACGCTGATTCAAAAGCTTCGCCACGAAGATCTCCTCAAGCCTCCCGGGATTGCGGAGACCCTGGACTGGGCGGAGGCGCTGATGCACCTCGGCGTCTCGGAGCTCGAAGAGATCGAGGTCCAGAAAACCCTAGGTGTGGTGCTGAAGAACCAAGAAGACATCGCGGTCGTCGAAGCGTTGGTGAGCGATCCCTCGTATCCATAGTCATGTCCGGTGCTCCCCCAATGCAGTGGCGACTCATCCAGTTCGTTCAAGAGCTACGGAGCCTGGGATTACCGATTGGGGTTGACCAATCCGTGAGCTTCAGCGAGTCCTTCACTTGGATCCAGCCTCTCAGCCGCGAGGAAGTGTACAACGCGGCTCGCGCAACGTTGGTAAATCGGCATGAGTACCTGGCAGTGTTCGATCGGGCTTTCGCGCGGTACTGGGAGCGACGCCGTGACGTACCTGCGCCGCAGAAGACACCGCAGGCCCCGCGACATCGCCTTGAAGACTTTCAGCGGTCGAGCCTCGTTTCTTTCATGGCCGAAAAAGCTGCACGACAAAGCAAAGAGATCGAGATCACCGACCGGACGGAGACCGCTACCGAGGTCGAGTGGCTTCAGCGCAAAGACTTTTCAAAGCTCACCGAGGGGGAGCTCCGCTCGATCCGTCGAGCGATGGCGGGCATTCGGTGGAACTTCAGCCAGCGTCGAACGCACCGTTTGACGAAAAGCGATCGCGGACGTCTCCTCGACCACCGCGAGGCTCTGAGGCGGGCGGCAAGGCTCGGAGGCACGATCGTCGAGCTTCCGCGAAAGCTACGGAAGGAAAAGACGCGACCTCTCGTGTTGATCGCCGATATCAGTGGCTCGATGGAGCTCTACAGTAGGATCGTGCTTCAGTTTTTTCACGGCCTCAGCCAACAGCTCGACGCCACCGAGGCATTCGTGTTTGGGACTCGCTTGACACGGGTCACCGACGCCTTTCGGCTCAGCGACATGGATGCTGCTCTCGATGAGGTGTCGCGGCAGGTACTCGACTTTTCAGGTGGAACTCGAATCGCTGAGAGCCTGCATACGTTTCGGCGTTCGTGGGGGCCGAAAGTGCTTCGCCGCGGTGCGGTCGTCATCGTGATCTCGGACGGATGTGAGATGGGCGATATCGAGCAGTTGAGGCGTGAGGCTCAGGCACTTCAACGCAGTTGCTACCGATTGATCTGGCTCAATCCGCGTCTGGGACAACGCCGATACCAGCCGAAAGTCCGTGGCATGGCGGCGGTTCTGCCCTATGTCGATGACTTCCTACCGATTCATGATTTCGATTCGCTTCGGCAGCTCAGAGACCATCTAGCCCGGTTGCCCAAGCGAAAGGGAGGTTCGAGTGAAGCTAGCAGGTGACTATAAGTTCGAGGCGCCGGTGGCCGACGTCTGGAGTGCATTGCTCGATCCGGTCGTCCTCGCTGCGGTGATGCCGGGGTGCGAGAAGTTGGACCTGGTCGATGGTGCGTACGTCGGCGACCTCAACATCAAGGTCGGACCGGTGCAGGGCAAATTCCATGGAAAAGTGAACCTAAGCGATGTCCAGGAGGAGGAGGGCTACACCATGAAGGTCGATGGTCGCGGTGCCCCTGGGTTCGTGAGGGCCACTGCCACGGTCAAACTCACCCCCGAGGGCGACCAGACCCGGATGGAATACGACGCCGACGCCCAAGTGGGAGGTCGAATCGCCAGCGTCGGACAGCGCCTGATCGACGCCTCGGCGAAAGCCATCATTAAAGAGAGCCTCGAAGGTTTGAACGCCAACGTAAAGGCTCGCGCCAGCGTTGCCGAAGGGGAGGAAGCCGAGGTCATCCAAGCGAGCCAGGCCGAATTCGCGACCAAGGTGGCGAAGGAAGTCGCCAAGGATTTGATTCCGCCACCGGTGCGCACGGCCCTGATCGTATTGGCTCTAGTCGGCGTCGGCGTGCTGATATACCTTCTTCTTCGTTAACCACAATCCCCGGGCCAGTCAGGAGAAGACCTGTGATACCAGGAGCGTTTGACTATCATTCTCCGCGGTCGTTGGACGAAGCGTTGTCGTTGCTCAAACAGCATGCTGGCGACGCGAAGATCCTCGCCGGCGGACAGAGTCTCATTCCAGCGATGCGGTTTCGGCTCGCCATGCCGGCGATTTTGATCGACATCAATCGTCTGAACGACCTTCGTTACATCGAAGAGCGAGGCGACCACCTCGCGATTGGAGCGATGACCCTCGAGCATTCACTCGAGGATTCCCTCGTCGTCCAGAGCACGTACCCCCTGCTGCACGACACGGCGGCTGTGATCGCCGACCCCTTGGTTCGTAACCAGGCGACTGTCGGGGGCAACATCGCGCATGCCGATCCGGCAAACGACCACCCTGCCACGATGTTGGCGTACAACGCGACCGTGGTGGCCAAGGGACCGAATGGAGAGCGAACGATCGACATCGATGACTTCTTCACGGGGCTTTTCGAGAACGCGATGGCCGACGATGAAATCCTCACCGAGATTCGGATTCCCAAGCCGGCGGCCAATAGCGGTGGAGCCTACACAAAGCTCGAGCGCAAGGTCGGTGACTACGCGATCTCCGCCGCGGCGGTTCAGTTGCGACTCGATGGTGACAAGGTTGTCGAGGCGCGAATCGGGTTGACCAATGTGAGCGCTGTGCCGATGCGTGCCAAGAGCGCCGAGACCGAGCTGACCGGCAAGTCGGTCAGCGATTCGACAGTTGAAGCTGCTGGCGCAGCCGCTGCCGCTGAATGTGATCCATCGCCCGACCTTCGGGGTGGCGTCGATTACAAACGCGACATCACCAGGGTCATGGTCAAGCGTTCGATTCAGCAAGCCGTCGCGCGAGCCAAGGGAGGCAAGTGATGAGTGAGCACGAGGTAACTCTGACCATCAACGGCGAAAGCGTGACTCGCTCGGTCGAGGCCCGCACGCTTCTCGTGCACTTCATCCGGGAAGACCTGTCGCTCACCGGCACGCACATCGGGTGCGATACGACGAGCTGCGGCGCTTGTACGGTCCTCGTCTGCGGCAAACCGGTAAAGAGTTGCACGATGTTTGCGGTGCAGGCGGACGGTGCCGAGATAGAGACCATCGAGAGCTTGGCTGCCGGTGGGGAGCTTCATCCACTGCAGGAGGGGTTCTGGGAGAAACACGGCCTTCAGTGCGGGTATTGCACGCCGGGGATGATCATGAGCGCCAAGGGTTTCTTGGCCGAGAACCCCAATCCGACCGAGGACGAGATTCGCCATGGGATCTCGGGAAACCTCTGCCGGTGCACCGGGTATAACAAGATCGTTGAAGCCGTGCAGTACGCCGCCGAGAAACTCCAAGCCTCTGACGCAGGAGGTGAGTGATGCCTCAGCTCGACGATCGCAAAGAACACCACAGCGAGCTAGGCGAGGGCGTTTCTGCCCAGGTGCCGACCACGGACGAAGTCCAAGTCAAGACTCCCGAAAAGATCTGCGGGATGGGCCATCGGAAGAAGCGCAAGGAAGACCCTCGCTTCATTCAAGGCAAGGGGAACTATGTCGATGACGTGAAGCTCCCTGGCATGCTCTACATGGACATCGTTCGAAGTCCCTACGCGCATGCGAAGATCAACAGCATTGATGCGAGCGGCGCGCTCGAGATGGACGGCGTACTCGCTGTTATCACCGGTGAGGACCTGAAAGCTGCCGGCGATCTTCACTGGATGCCGACATTGATGTCGGACACGCAGATGGTCTTGCCGATCGACAAAGTCGTTTACTACGCACAAGAGGTTTGCGCGGTCATCGCGACCACTCGCTACATCGCTGCCGACGCGATCGAGCAGGTGTACGTGGACTACGAACCGCTCGATGCCGTAGTCGACCCCTTTGAGGCGATGAAAAACAACGTCATCGTTCGTGATGACAAGGAAGAAAAGACCAATCACATTTGGCACTGGGAAGCGGGCGACAAAGCAGCCACCGATGCGGTGTTCAAAGACGCTGCCACGGTTGTGAAAGAAAAGATGTACATCCCGCGGATCCATGTCTCGTCGATAGAGACCTGCGGTATGGTCGCGAACTACAACAAAGCACGCGAACACATGCAGATCTACATGACGTCCCAGGCGCCCCATGCGCATCGGACCGTCTTTGCGTTGGTGAGCGGCCTCCCCGAACACAAGATTCAAATCATCTCACCCGACATCGGTGGCGGCTTCGGCGGGAAGGTACCGGTGTATCCCGGCTATGTGATCTGTGCCGTAGCCAGTTTGGTGACCGGGAAGCCGGTGAAGTGGATCGAGGACCGAAGCGAGAACCTGCAAGCTGACAGCTTCGCTCGCGACTACCACATCGAGGCCGAAATGGCCGCCGATAGCAATGGCAGGATCAGCGGGCTTCGCGTGAAGACTTTGTCGGACTGCGGCGCCGCGGACGCCGCTGCCAACCCTTCGAAGTTCCCGGCGGGTCTTTACAGCATCTGCACCGGGTCGTACGACATGAAGGCAGCCCACGTTGAAGTCGATGGCGTCTACACCACGAAGCCTCCTGGCGGCGTCGCGTACCGTTGCTCATTCCGGGTGACCGAGGCGGTGCACATGATCGAGCGCATGGCGGACATCATGGCGCACGAGCTCGGCGAAGACCCAGCGGACTATCGGCTGAAGAACTTCATTCGGCCGGACCAGTTCCCCTACAAGTCGCCAACCGGTTGGGAATACGACAGCGGGAACTACGAAGCGGCGTTGAAAAAAGCAATGGACATTATCGACTATCGCGCGCTTCGCGAAGAGCAAAAACAGAAGCGTGCCAAAGGCGAGCTTATGGGCATTGGGATCTCGAGCTTCACCGAAGTCGTCGGCGCCGGTCCTTCAAAGGACTACGATATCTTGGGCATCAAGATGTTCGACTCGGCGGAGATCCGCATTCACCCAACCGGTAAGGCCATGGCGCGCTTTGGGACGAAGTCTCAAGGTCAAGGCCACGAGACGACCTATGCTCAAATCATCGCAGAGGAGCTAGGCCTTCCGTCCGATGACATCGAAGTTGAAGAAGGGGACACCGACACTGCGCCCTACGGCCTCGGAACGTACGCTAGCCGTTCCACCCCGACAGCGGGCGCTGCGGCGGTGATGGCGGCACGCAAGATCAAGGGGAAGGCGAGAAAGATTGCCGCCCATTTGCTTGAGGTCGGTGAGGGCGATCTCGAATGGAATATCGATCGTTTTGAGGTGAAGGGGTCACCTGACCAAGCAAAGACGATTCAAGAGATCGCGTTTGCGGCTTACACAAATCATCCGCAGGGAATGTCAGATTGGGCGGGTCGTAGTAGTCGACCGCTTCCAGGCCAGCTTCCATTCCCTGCG
>CAJHXN010000503.1_pt1 | contig 19677 bp, 14 predicted proteins | sample 9198401 | NCBI WGS metagenome assembly CAJHXN01 (sample SAMEA7708334, study PRJEB35096) | sediment metagenome | biome: marine neritic benthic zone biome [ENVO:01000025]; feature: sediment [ENVO:00002007]; material: shallow marine sediment [ENVO:03000034] sea grass bed [ENVO_01000059] ... | reverse complement strand
GAGCCGGCGCCAGGCGGATGGATGGCTTATTGGGGCATCCCCAGCACCGACGGCCTGGCGAATACGTTAGTCAGCGAGCACGGCGTTAGTCAGAACCATCAGCAACTGGTGGATCGCTTTCCCAACACGGTGCTGCAGAGCGGGCTATGGATGGCGGGGGACTTCGCCAAGGAAACCGCGGAGGGAGTGTACGACGACGTCATTCGCGGGTTCAGCACCTGGGCCAAGACGGTCAATTGCCCCATCTACCTCCGGATCGGCTACGAGTTCGACGGCTGGCACAACGAATTGGAACCGTCGGAATACGTGACTGCGTATCGGCGATTCGTCGACATCACCCGTGAAGAGGGTGTCACCAACGTTGCATTCGTGTGGCACTCCTACGCAGCCCCACCCTACAAAGACTACGCGCTTGGGTCCTGGTACCCCGGCGACGACTACGTCGACTGGGTGGCGGTCTCGCTGTTCGGTCACCTCTACGGCCCCGACCCGGGTCCGGACGCCAACGCCGTGTTCGACTTCGCGAAAGCGCACAGGAAGCCAATGATGATCGCCGAAGCGAGCCCGTCCTTAGGGATCTTCGATGGCGACCTGCATTCCTGGAACACGTGGTTCGTCAACTACTTCTCGCTGGCCTACGAAAGGAACATCAAGGCGATCACCTTTATCAACGCAGACTGGAAGCAGTACTGGTGGCTGGTACCGCCAGACTGGCAGGATGCACGGCTGCGGAACAACGAGACGGTGGCCGAAGCGTGGTTCATGGAAACCGCCAAGGATCGCTACCTGAAGCAGTCGCCGCAACTGTTCGAGCAGCTGGGCTTTGCGCCCTAGTCCGCAGCGGTCTGACCCGGAAATCGTCACGACGAGCTACGCAGCAAGCACCACCTCCATCGGCACCCCAAATTCCACTGGACGATGTTGTGCGTAACGGGCCCCCGCAACCAAATCAAAACGGTGCAACCCGGACACATGGGTTGCATTTCATTCCGAAGGCATAGGTAACGAAGTGCTGGCGCCGGTGAGTCGCCAAGAAGATCGTCGAGAGGGGAGGCAAGCGAGCACGGCGGCGATGGTGGGTTAGTTGAAGATGTTGACTCCCAATGCGAGCTCCAAAAACGGAAGTGCCATCATCACAGCCATGGCGAGAAGTGCGCCCACGACGAAGTACCTCGCCAATCCTGGCAAACGTTTCTTGAGCCAGAGGGCGATGATCACGAGGAGGCACAACCAAGCGCCAAAGGAAAGCAACCTCGCTCGGCTGCGAGGCTCGGCTAAACGGCGTTGGGCGCGCTGGGGTCCACGTAAAGAGATGCGCTTGGCGCCGAGTCGTTGCTGAGCGACAGCCACCAGTTGTTCGAGCGCGTCGTCCCGGGGCTCGCCGAGGAGCTCGATGGCGCCTGCGGACTCGAGGAGGCGCACGCCTCCAGGGAGATTGTGAACGACGGTGCCGCGGCTCGTGCGCGTCGCGCGGAAGGGAAGGGCGCGAGGCTTCTGAACCTGGATGGCCGGGCGCCGTGCCGCGCGGTGGATTGCTTGGGTTGGCTACTGGCTCGCGCGGACCGGCCAAGATCGTTCCCGGGTGAATTGGGCAGCCAATTGACGCGACGCGCTAACACGCGAAGCGGTTGTCACAAAATGCCCGTTGAGTAGACGAGTCGTCTCGGAATATTCTCTTCCTCTCGCTTGTCGCTGACCCAGCCACGCGTGACGCGGCCGAGGAAGGAGCTGGGACCATGACGAAAGACCCCTTGTTTTTGCTGCTCGCTGGCGCCTTGATGGTCGTTGGCTGCGGTAACGAGCCGGACAATCCTTTAGACCCCTTGGGGACAGGAGGCACCGGCGGCACTGCCGGTACCGGCGGGGCGGCCGGTGACGGGGGCTCGGGCGGCGACGCAGGTGCAGGCGGCATGGGCGGTGATGCGGGCGCCGGTGGCACACTCGGCTCCCAATGGGGAGGTGCTCTGCTAATCGAAAACAACGACGCAGGCTCTGCCTTTGTGCCCCAGGTGGCGCTCGACCCGAACGGGAACGCAGTCGCAGTCTGGTGCCAATCGGTCGCGGACGGGACGCGCGAAAACATCTGGGCCAATCGCTACACCATCGGGAGCGGCTGGGGGATGCCCGAGATGATCGACGACGACGGGGGCGATGCGGTGAGCGCCCAGGTGGCGCTCGACCCGAACGGCAACGCGGTGGCGGTCTGGCAGCAATTCGACGGGATACGCTTCAACATCTGGGCCAACCGGTTCACCCCAGCCGCGGGCTGGGGCATGGCCGAGCTGATCGAAACCGATAATGCAGGCTTTGCAGGGAGCCCCCAAGTGGCGGTCGACCCGAACGGCAACGCGGTCGCGGTCTGGTCCCAATCGGACGGGACGCGCAGCGACATCTGGGCCAATCGGTTCACCCCGAGCGGGGGATGGGGCGCGGCCGAGTTGATCGAGGAGAACACCAGCAACACAGCGCAGCCCCAAGTCGCCGTCGACCCAAACGGCAACGCGGTTGTGGTCTGGGCCCAAGAGGACGGACCCGTGAACATCTGGGCCAATCGGTTTACGCCGGCTGGAGGCTGGGGCGCACCTGAGTTGATCGAGGACAACGCGGCCAGCGCCCTGTTCGACCCGCAGGTCGCGGTCGACGCCGATGGCAACGCGGTCGCGGTCTGGACCCAAGGCGCCGACATATGGGCCAATCGCTACACCATCGAGAGCGGCTGGGGGACGCCGGAGATGATCGAGGACAACCCACGGATTGCGACCGACGCGCACGTGGCGGTCGACCCCAACGGCAACGCGGTCGCGGTCTGGACCCAGGTGTTCGCCATGTTTGGCGACATCGACGTCTGGGCGAATCGGTTCACCCCGACCGGCGGCTGGGGCGCGGCCGAGTTGATCGAAACCAGCCCAGGCCTTGCCTTTGAACCCCAAGTGGCGGTCGACCCGAACGGTAACGCGGTTGCGGTCTGGGCCCAGCAGTTGGTCACGTTTGGCGACGACGTCTGGGCGAATCGGTTCACCCCGACCGGCGGGTGGGGCGCGGCCGAGTTGATCGAGACCGACGCAGGCCAGTCCCGCTTGCCCCAAGTGGCGCTCGACCCGAACGGCAACGCGATCGCAGTGTGGTCCCAATCGGACGGGACGCGTCTCAACATCTGGGCCAATCGGCTCGAGTAGTGGCTCTTCGCGACTGACGATTCAGCCTGCACTCCCATCAGCTCGGAGCGGCAGGGTGGAGATCACCGCTCCCGCTCTTGGGTGACTTGGAAACCTCGCTCGGCTGCGAGCTCGGCTAAACGGCGTTGGGCGTGCTGGGGTCCACGTAAAGAGATGCACTTGGCGCCGAGTCGTTCTCGGGCGACCGCGACCAGTTGTTCGAGCGCGTCCTCCCGAGGCTCGCCGAGGAGCTCGATCGCGCCGGCAGACTCGAGGAGGCGCACGCCGCCTGGGAGATTGTGAACGACGGTGCCGCGCCTCGCGACAAAGGGAACGGCGCGAGGCTTCTGAACCAGGATGGCGGGGGCGGTGGATTGCTTGGGTTGGCTACTGGCTCGCGCGGACCAGCCAAGATCGTTCGCGGGTCAATCGGGCAGCCAATTGACGCGATGCGCTAGCACGCGAAGCGGTTGTTACAAAGTGCGCGTTGAGTAGACGAGTCGTCTCGGAATATCCTCTTCCTCTCGCTTGACGCTGACCCAGCCACGCGTGTCGCGGCCGAGGAAGGAGCTGAGACCATGACGAAAGACCCCTTGTTTTTGCTGGTCGCTGGCGCCTTAATGGTCGTCGGATGTAGCGGTAGCGAGCCGGACAATCCTCTCGATCCACTTGGGACCGGCGGTACTGCTGGCTCCGGCGGGGCGGCCGGTGACGGAGGTGGCGTAGGCGGCTCCGTTGGCACGGGCGGCGCTGGAACGTTGCAGCTGCTGCAGACCATGCCCACCGATATGGCGACCGAGGTGCCGACCGACATCGTGGTCACCGCGGAGTTCGACGCCGCCTTGAACGAGGCGACCGTGACGACCAGCACCTTCACCTTGACGCGAGACGGGGGAGCGGGCGTTGAGGGCAGCGTTGCGGTCACCGATCAGACCGCGAGCTTCACCCCCGCACGCGCGCTCGCACTCCTGAGCGCCTACACGGCGACGCTGACCACCGCGATCGAAAGCGTTTCGGGTGAGACGCTCGCTACGACGGAGACCTGGGGCTTTCAAACGCGCGACGGCCAATGGGGGGAGCCGGTGTTGATCGAAATCAGCAACGCGGGCGGTGCCTTGTCGCCCCAGGTGGCCCTCGACCCTAGCGGGAATGCGGTCGCGGTCTGGACCCAATCAGACGGGATGCGCGGCAACACCTGGGCCAATCGGTTCACGCCCACCGAGGGCTGGAGCGTGGCCGAGCTCCTTGAAACCGACGACGCCGGCAATGCCTTTCAGGCCCAGGTGGCTCTCGACCCGAACGGCAACGCCGTCGCGGTCTGGAACCAATACGACGGGATTCGCTTCAACATCTGGGCCAATCGGTTCACGCCCACCGAGGGCTGGGGCGTGGCCGAGCTCCTCGAGATGGACAACGCGGGCAATACGGAAACCCCACAGGTGGCTGTCGACCCGAAGGGGAACGCGGTCGCGGTCTGGCGCCAAAACGACGGCGAGCGCGGCGACATCTCGGCCAATCGGTTCACCCCGACAGGGGGCTGGGGCGCGGCCGAGCTCCTCGAAACCGACAACGCGGGCGCCGCCAGCGCGCCCCAGGTGGCTCTCGACTTGAGCGGGAACGCGGTGGCGGTCTGGACCCAATCGGACGGGATGCGCGGCAACATCTGGGCCAATCGGTTCACGCCAAGCGCAGGCTGGGGCGTGGCCGAGCGGATTGAAGTCGACGCGGGCAGTGCCCTTGACCAGCAGGTGGCCCTCGACCCGAACGGGAACGCGGTGGCGGTCTGGAGCCAATTCGACGGCATGCGGGACAACATCTGGGCGAATCGATTCACCCCCACCGCAGGCTGGAGCTTGGCCGAGCGGATCGAAGCCGAAAACGCGGGCGATGCTCGCAAGCCCAAGGTGGCCCTCGACCCGAATGGGAACGCGGTGGCGGTCTGGACCCAATCGGACGGGACGCGCTTCAACATCTGGACCAATCGATATACGGCGAGCGCGGGCTGGGGCGTGGCCGAACGCATCGAAACCGACGACGCGGGCAGTGCCGACTCGCCCCAAGTCGCCCTCGACCCGAACGGCAATGCGGTCGCGGTCTGGACCCAATCGGACGGGACGCGCTTCAACATCTGGACCAATCGATATACGGCGAGCGCGGGCTGGGGCGTGGCCGAACGCATCGAAACCGACGACGCGGGCGATGCCTTTCGGGCCCAGGTGGCCGTCGACCCGAACGCAAACGCGGTTGCGGTCTGGGACCAATCGGACGGGACGCGCTTCAACATCTGGGCCAATCGGTTCGAGTAGCGGCTCTCGCGAGACCTGACTCAATCAATTGACGCCGGTCGCGCATGCGGAACATCGAGAAGCGTGCTCCGAGCGCGGTGTTCTCAAGAACAACCCCCGAGATCAACGCTCCCGCTCTTGGGTGACTTGGAAACCTCGCTCGGCTGCGAGCTCGGCTAAACGGCGTTGGGCGCGCTGGGGTCCACGTAAAGAGATGCGCTTGGCGCCGAGTCGTTGCTGGGCGACAGCCACCAGTTGTTCGAGTGCGTCGTCCCGAGGCTCGCCGAGGAGCTCGATGGCGCCCGCGGACTCGAGGAGGCGCACGCCGCCCGGAAGATTGTGAACGACGGTGCCGCGGCTCGTGCGCCTGGCGGCAAAGGGAAGGGCGCGAGGCTTCTGAACCTGGATGGCCGGGCGCCGTGCCGCGCGTCGGAGACGCCGGATCGCTCGCTCGTCGCCGCGCGCCGCGCTGTCCGCGAGGAACTGCTTCCAAGACCCTGGATGTCCCGCCGTATTCACCTTTCGCCATCGCTTGATCTTCGACTCGAGCAGCGACTTGGCGGCCTTCCTCTCGAAGGCGAGCATCTTGTAGAGCTTCCGCTTGTCTCGCCCCGAAATCGGGAGCACTGCAATCAGGTGATGCCGGAGCTTGAACCGCCGCCGATGCGCGTCCGAGGCTTTCGCAACCTTGCGGTTCACAGCTTCCCGGTGCTCGGCTCGCCGAGCGCGCGCTGCCTCGAGGACCACTTGGTATTCGCGCCAAAGACCATCGTCGCGCGCGGGTCCCAAAGCCTCCGGTTCGTATGCCTCTCGCTTCATCGCATTCACCTCCTGTTCCGACGGTCCTTCAACGAACGCACCCAAACGTGCGGAGAGCCTTTGCTTCGACCACCCTCGGCCAAGAGACGAAGCCTTGCAGGCGAGGTTCGGGCGGCTCGCATCCACGAGCGCAAGACCGTTGCCGCGCGGAACGAGGCGGACGGCGAAGCGTCCGAGCGCCTCATGAAGGGCCGGCCACGAGTCGATGCGGTCGAGCTCGAGCGTGTCGCCGATTCTTCTTCGCGCCCAGCGGGCAAAACTTTCGAGGCGGTGGTGTGCCTCGAAGTTCCGAGCTCTGTGGCTCGATGACCGGCTCCTCGTCCGGTCCACCCTGTGAAGGCCGAGCTCGTCCTCCAGCATGCTCGCGAGCGCTTGAAAGGCGGGGATGGCCCTGTAGGGGTGATGAATCTTGAGCGTGACCGGATGAATCTTGTTCACCCCGACGTGCACGTGCACGTGCTCCTGCTCGCTGTGGCGGACGGCGATGTATTGGTGTTGCTCCAACCCAGCAGCACGAAGAGCGCGGCGAACGACGTCTTCCAACTCCGCATGTGTGAGCCGTCGGTCTTCCGGGTGAAACGAAATGACCAAGTGATAGGTCTTGTCTTTTCCGGCTCGGACGTTGCCATCCTGGATCAATTCCATCACGTCGATGGCAAGCTGCGCGTCTTTGCGCCGATCGACGCCTTCCAGGTTGCCCGCCATGTACCAGGTGCATCGCTCCTCGCCCTTTCCCTGGAGCATGTAGGGCACGAGCTTCGAAAGCCGCGAGACTGCGTTTTCGTCCCTTGGCTGCTTGGGTGTGATGATCATCGGGAGCGAACGGGGTGTGCGATGACGCGCCGGAGCTCGGCGGCATGGCGAGTTTGGAAGTCAGGATCCCGAGTTGGCACCGGTGAGGACCATTGCCCGTTGACCTGACGTTGACGTGGCGATCCGAGATCGCGTGATATGGAGTGACGAACCGTGAACACGGCGATGCGGCCAAGCTCCCGCGATTATTTGTAGATAGTTGTTTTCGTTGACTGTTCAGCGGAGACCGAAAAAGCCCCTCGATATCCGTGCCGGGTCGCCCCTTTTATTTAACCGGGGCCGAGGCCGGTTCCGGGTCCGAGACCGCTGGGCCGAGTCCGTGACCGTGGGGCCGTGGCCGTGGCCGCGGCGGTGACAGTGTCAGTGACAGTGTCAGTGTCGGTGTCAGTGCCAGTGTCAGCGCCAGTGTCAGCGCCAGTGCCAGTGCCAGTGCCAGTGACAGCGTCAGCGCCAGCGCCAGCGTCAGCGGCAGCGCCGGAGTCAGCGTCAGTGGAATCGGCAGCGACAGCTTTCACTTGTCGAGGACTGCCTCGACGACCCGCGGAACAATCCCAACAATCCGACCCGGGTTGGCGTGGCGTCCGCCATCCGCCGGTGGCCGCCATGATGGTCTTTGCCGAAGAAACGGCTCGACAGGTACTTGGCCGCCAACCCGGGTGAGGTTGCCCTTTCGTCCTCCTGGCTGCCGAGTGACTACTGAGAAACGAACCATTGTGTTTTGGACTGCCGTTGTGGTCGTGGCGGTCGGATGCGGGATCTGTCTATGGTGGGCTTTCGATCCGATAGATCGATGCCTTGATCGCGGCGGACGATGGGACCACAGCCTCCGCCAATGCGACTTCGGGGGCGAGGGGGCAGACGGTTAGCTCACGAGCTCCGCCCTCAAGGCGTCTTCCTGGTAGGCTTTCGACGTTGTCCGAGCCCGAATACGCATATCGACCTCCTCGGTGGACCGTTTGGATCCCGCTGGCAAGTTGCTTCGCTCCGCTGCTCGTCTTCTTCATTGCAGTCGCTGTCCTCCCTGAGATGTGGCCTTACGGACTTGGCGGCAGCGCCATCGTGCTGGTGCTGGCGTGGTTATATGCGCGATTTGTGTGGTTCCGGGATTGGGTGATAGTCGACGCCGAGCGCATCCGATGGCCCCTCAAGCGCCGCGAACTGCGGTGGGACAACGTGGCCACGAGCAAGATCATCCGAGTCGTCGGGATGGAATACGCTCGTGTCCAAAGCAAGGATGGCAAGGTGAAATGGATCGTGCTGAACCGTGTCGGCGGACAGGAGTACCGGGCTCGAGTGCTTGCGAAACTCGGTCTGGACTAATCATCTACGTAGCCGACCTCGAGGTCAGGGCACGATCCGATCCGGGTTGGCGTGGCGTCGGCCATCCGCCGGTGGCCGCCATGATGGTCTTTGCCGAAGAAACGGCTCGACAGGTACTCGGCCGCCAACCCGGGTGAGGTTGCCGTGTCGGTGTCGGTGTCGGTGCCAGTGTCAGCGCCAGCGCCAGTGCCAGCGTCAGTGCAGCGCCGGGACGACCCGACCCGGGTTGGCGTTCCGCCACGACCCGCCGCCGGCCGCCATCATTGATTTCGCCAGAGAAATGACCCGACCACACGACTGGCCGCCAACCCGGGTGAGGTCGTACACGATTGGCCGACAACCCGGGTGAGGTTTTCGGGACGTTTTCAACAGCCGGTCAGTCTCAGTCAGCTCTACGCTGCTCTCACGGGCACACATTGCCCTGTTCTGAAATGAGCCAGCAGGACGGGACGTTACAGTAGTAAGGAGAAGGTCGAGACTGGCAGATTGCTCCTCCAACATTCGAGTCGAACTGGCATTGCAAGCTAGGTCCGCAATCGGAATCCCGCGTACAGGGGCTTCCCGAAGGGGACGGGCAGCCTAGAGCTTCCCCTCCATTGATGCAGTAGCCTGATGCGCTGCCGGGGCCCGGTAGGATGCAGGAGTTGGTACCGCTGCCCTCATTGCATTGCCAGATTCCTTGAACCTGCACGTTGGACGGGCAGCCACTTGGAACCCCCATGTCGCAAGGTTCCCCGTCCTCATGCTCACAAGGGGTAACGCGTCCGTTGGGGCCCGTGCCTCCTCCTCCTCCTCCTCCTCCGCAACTTCGGTACGTAGTGGTAGTGATGAGCGCCGCGGGGTCGTTCGGAGCGAAGCAATTATTGACGAAGCCAGCCCAGCTTCCGCCATTGTCTCTCCAACACCCAATGTAGTCGGGGGTGACGGAATGCAGGCTGCGGCCGCTGACTACCGCTTTGACTTCGGTTCGGACCGGCACGTCCGGGCCGCAGCCTTCCCATCCGTTCGCGGGCACAACGAGTCTGGCACTCCAAAAGTACCCGATAAGCGTCGTACCCTGTGAGCCCGTGACTCGTGTCGCGTTGCTGCTGCTGTAGGTTGTTCCCATGTCCAACCAGGAACCAGGTCTCCAGAAATCATTGTTTGCCTTGTAGTAGAGGGTGATCTGCCGATTGGGTTGATTGTGGTATCCCTTGAAAGTGATTAGCGAGTCCACTCCCGAGACTTCAAAGCCGTCGCCCGGCTCCAACATGCAGCCCATCACGAGGACTATCGCGATAACGGCGACTAATCGTGCCTTCCGAGTAGAAAATCTCATTGTTCTCCTCCGTCGAACTCGACCTATCAAGGAAGGGGATTCAGCGCCCTCGATTCGCGCTAGAGCTATCACGGCCGCAACTACTTGAATACACGTGCGCGCGATTTTTCATCTTAAATCATAAATCGGTAACGCCGTCCCAAGTCGGCGTCGAATTGAAGAAGGGGTTACCGGCGTGCGGGCTTTCCCTGCCCGTGTTGTTCGGCACGATCACCGGCGCCTTCTCGAATGGGACGACCCAACCCGGGTTGGCGTTCCGCCACGACCCGCCGCCGGCCGCCATCATTGATTTCGCCGGAGAAATGACCTGACCACACGATTGGCCGCCAACCCGGGTGAGGTCGTTAAATGACCTGACCACACGATTGGCCGCCAACCCGGGTGAGGTCGTTTCCAACCCGGGTGAGGTCGTTCCGTCGAGAGTGGGACCGCGTTGGGCGGCGCTGTTTCTCCGATTGAGTCATGATCTCCCGTGGCCCGAAAGAAATCACGGCTCCGGTCGACGACCGAAGAAGAAGAGGTCGTCTATGAATCACGTTCGTCAGAGCGGGCTGCCGACCGCGCGGAGAAGGCCGCGATGGGGCGATTGGTCCGGCGAATCGCGCAGCTCTCGCCGAAGCAGCGCGCAAAGGTCGGGCTCGACGAAGACCTGATGGCCGAAATCGACCGTCTCACCAAAATGCCGCTGAAAAGTGCGTACGGCCGTCAGGTCCGAACGATCACGTCTGAGATGAGACGTCTAGGGCTCGATGAGAAACAAGTGCAAGCGGCGTATGACCGCGGTCGCAGCGCGCAACGCTAGCGAATCACGCGTTCAGCCGACTTTGACGACGCCCGTTCGATCCATGAGCCTGTCGGGAGGGGGGCTTATGTCGATCTTGATTCGAATCTCAGTGGTTGGGCTGCTCGTTCTAGTGGCGGCCTGTGGTGGTGAAGCGGGGCTAGAAGATGTGTGCGGGAGCTGTCCAGAAGGGCCGGTGTTCGACGGCTGCGTGGAAGCGTACAACGCCTGCTCAGGGGTCCCGACGCGGACGGCGAGAAGCCTCTGCTTCGACCAACTCGGCTCGTCCTGCGACAACATCACTGAATAGGCGACGACCCGACCCGGGTTGGCGTGGCGTCCGGTGCAAGCGCCGGCGGCCGAGTACGCCACGATGAAGTCCATGGCGAAGGAATACATGTCATCGAGCGGCAGGTCATCATCGTCCGTGGGGTGGTCGAGCCTGACGAGCTTCGTCCGTGGCCATCTCCCGGAGGTACGTTACCCTGAAGTTCGGGGGTTGAGATGAGCTCGAGAGCTTCATTTGTTCTTGCCGCTCTCGTCGCCGCCTGTGGGGGTGGGTCGGGCGGAGGTGGCTCGGTTGCAGCGTGCGCGGACAACGTCTGTGCTTGCTCCGAAACGGGCATCCGTGACGCGGTGGCTCAAGGTGGGGGGGTGTACTTCTTCGATTGCGACGGGCCGACAACCGTGGTGACCGAGGCGGAAATCGTGATCGATAACGACGTCATCCTCGACGGCGAAGGCGAGCTGACCATCGATGCCGACGGGATGCACGGGGTTCTCTCGACCTCTTCAAGCGTCGAGGTCGAGTTTCGAGGCGTAGTGGTGACCGGGGGTGCAGGCCGGATAGGTGGCATCTGGAACGAAGGCACCATGACGCTCACCAACAGCACGGTGTCGGACAACACCTCCACCACGGCCGGCGGCGGCATCCTCAATCGCGGCACGCTCATGATGGTCGACAGCACCGTGTCCCGTAATTCGTCCGTCGACACCGGCGGCGGCATCCGGAACCTCGGCACGATGACGCTCACCAACACCACGGTGTCGGACAACGCGTCCCCCCAAACCGGTGGCGGCATCCAGAACACCGGTACGCTCACGCTTTTCGACTGCACGGTGTCCAGGAACGCGGCAACGAGAGGGGGAGCCTCCGGAATTGGGAACACGCAAGGTGAGCTCGCAATCGTCAACTCCACGGTGTCTGGGAACATCACGGAAAGAGGCGGTGGCGGGGGCGTCGGCAACGAACGCGGCAACGTGCTCATCGACAACAGCATCGTCACGGAGAACACTCGCCTCGGCATCAGCAACACATCGACAGGAACGCTGACGATCGTCGATAGCGTGGTGTCGAGAAACTGGGGTGGAGGCATCCGCAGCTCTGCGGTGCTCACAGTCTTCAACAGCACCGTGTCCGAGAACATTGGAGCCGAAGGCGCCGGCATCCTCACTCACCGCGATGGCCCGCTCAGGCTCACCAACAGCGTCAGGCTCGTCAACAGCACGGTTTCCGGGAACACGGCGACGGAACGTGACGGCGGCGGCATCCGAAATTGCGACGGGACCCTGACGGTGACCAACAGCACGATATCGTCGAACTCCGCCGCACTCGGTGGCGGCGGCATTTCCCTGTGTGGCGCCGAAAGCGGCACGACGCTCTCCCACGTGACGTTGACGGCGAACACGGCAGGGCGTGGGGGCGACGGAATATCCAATACGAGCCAGTACGATCAGATTGGCACAGTCGCTTTGATGAACAGCATCATGGACGGCGATTGTGAAGGTCCTGCTTCCTCCGCGGGCGGCAACCTCGAAAGCCCTGGCAACACTTGCGGCTTCGACCAACCAACCGACCAGCGGAACCTCAGCGCCGAGGACTTGGCTCTCGCGCCGCTCCAAGACAACGGTGGGTCGACCAAGACGCATGCCCTGCTTCCCGGGAGCGTTGCCGTCGACCAGATCGCTCTTGATGCCTGTCGGGTGGATGAGGACCAGCGCGGGGAGCTCCGGGCTTGGGGCCAAATGCCGCTGTGCGACGTAGGCGCGTTTGAAGTGCAGCCGTAGTCGGGCGGCTTGGCCTCACCAGTTGGAAAGGCCCCCCAATCGGTTCAGTGATCTCCGGTGCATTTGGTTCGAGCAGTCGTTTCCATATAGGCTGAGAGGAGTCGATCCAATGCGTATTCGAGTGGGGATTTCAGGGCTTTTCCATATCGTTTGGGCCGCCGTCGTGGTTGCGGCGTGCTCGAGCTCGGGGTCAGCAGGACCGAGCTTCGAGGTCTCGTTCGATTCGGCGATTCCCCGTTCGGCGCGTGACCGAGCCGAGCGCGTCGAGGTCTACCTGGTCGACTCCTGTGCCAGTGTGGCGCTTGGAACGCGGCCGGTCCCCGCCATCGCCAGCACCTATGTGCTCCGCGGCGGTGAGGTGGGCGCGTTTGGGGTTGCGCTCGATGAGGGCGACTTTGGCCTCTATGGCGTTGCGCAGGACGCGGATTGTGCGGTGGTCGCTGCGGGCTGCGCGCCGGTCACCGTGACGGGCGCACGAGACACGCTCGCAGTGACGCTCACTCCCTTTACGGGACAAGGGTGTCCCGTCGACGAAAATTGCTCGCTCGAGACGGGCGACTGTGTGGATGGCACTGGAGGGACCGGCGGGACTGGCGGGCGTGTCGAGTCCGGGCTCGTCCTGCTCTACGCGTTCGATGACGGCAGTGGTTCGACGGTCGCCGATGAGTCCGGCGTGCTTCCGCTGCACGATTTGACGATCGCGAATCCGAGCAACGTGACGTGGTCGGCGAGCCATCTCGAAATCAACGTAGCAACGACTCTTTCGACGGTGGGCGCAGCCACCAAGGTCGCTGCCCGCGCTCAGGCGAGCGGCGAGCTGACGGTGGAGGCGTGGATCGCGCCTGCGAACACGACTCAGGCAGGTCCCGCCCGAATCATCAGCATGTCTACGGATCCGTATCTTCGAAACTTCCTCCTTGGCCAAGAGGCAGACACCTACGCGTTCCGATTCCGCGCCGACGGAGAAGTGGATTGGGACAATGGCAGCCCGACGATCTTCACTACCGCCGGAACCGCCACGAACGCCCTGACACACGTGGTTCATACGCACCGATCCGATGGTCTAGAGGTGCTCTTCATCGACGGTGTCGAAGACATGACGTTCGTGCGTGACGGCGACCTGTCGCAGTGGGACGACACCTATCCGATCATCGTTGCGAACGAAGCGACGGACGATCGAGCATGGCTAGGCGAGCTCCACCTAATTGCCATTTACGATCGGGCCTTGGACTCCGGCGAAGTCCTGCAGAACTTCACGGCTGGGCCGTAGCCAGGCGGGCGCTTCGGTCACTCCAGAGGGATCGACACTTTTCTGGTTTTGTTGGCCTCGACAGTCACGAAGACAGTCCTTGGCTTGCCGTCGCCGAACGGTTTCAGCACGAGCCTGTGACGCCCGGCGGGGAGCGTCAGGCGACGGGGCGTGCTGCCCAATAGCTTTTTGCCTTTGTAGATCTCGGCCCAGCCGCCGCGGGTGACGAGGTCGATCTTTCCAGGGCCCGCCTTGGCTATAGGCTTGGAGCCTGATCGCCGCGTTTTTCTCTTTTTCGCTGCGGGTGCCGTGTCCGCGGCCGGCGCAGCGTCGCGGTTCTCGCCTGGTGGGTTTGGTTCTTCGATCGACGCAGCGGGCGGAGCCTCGGTCGCGATTGTGGTCTCCAGCTCCGACTCTGCCTCGTACCCCATCATGCTGACCGCTACTGCAGTAGACAGTGCGAGCGTTCCGACGATTGAGGCCCACACCATGGCACGCTTTGAAGGTAGCGGTCGCCCGAAGGGCTTCGCGGCCTCTGCGGTCGCAATATCGGTTGCGGTGAGCGTCACGTCGTGTTCACCGACTCGCGGGATCGCCGGAACCGGCTCGTGCGCCATTCGGGCGACCTCCATGAGTTGGCTCTTTCTGGCCTCTCCTTGCGGGAAAATGGTGCCCATCCAGTCCGAAAGCTCCGCAGGCCCGAGAATTTCTTCCCGACTCCCGAGAAACTGTCGAATCGCACGGCCCATCTCTCGTGCGCTTTGCCAGCGCTTGTCGGGATCTCGCTCTAGCGCCTTCATCACGATGGCATCGAGCTCTTCCGGAACCTGTGAGCGGTGCGACGATGGTGCGACGAGATCGTCGTAGAGAACCGCGTGAACCGTGTTGGCCGTCGCGTCGCGGCGGAACAAGCGCTTGAGTGTCAGCATCTCCCAGAACGACACGCCGAGCGACCAGATATCGACTCTGCGGTCGATCGACTTCGCCGCCAGCTGCTCGGGCGCCATGTACGCAAAGGTCCCTTTCAGTTGGCCGGTCGCGGTGTGATGCACGCGTTGGCGCGCGCTGGCGATACCGAAATCGACGACTTGTACCGAACCGTCATAGGTGATGAATAGATTCCGCGGCGAGATGTCCCGGTGGACGACATGAAGCAGATCGCCGTTGGCGTCTTTGAGCTCGTGCGCCGCGTGCAACCCCTCGCATGCATCTGCGACGATGCTGGCCATACGAAGTGGAAGGAGAGGGTGGCGCCGCTGTTTCTGGCTCCGCGCTACCTTCCCGCACACCTGCGACAGAGGTTCTCCGACCAAGTACTCCATCGCGATGTAGTATTCGCCGTCGGCTCGGCCAAAGTCGAAGACGCTGCAGACATTGGGGTGCGTAATTCGAGAGGCGATCTTCGCCTCGTCGAGAAACATGTCGACGTACTTCTTCTCCTTGGCGAGGTGCCGGTGAATCCGTTTCAACGCGACGAGCTTCTCGAAGCCGGACGCCCCGTCGACGCGCGCCAGGTAGACAGTCGCCATCCCTCCCGACGCGAGCTCGAAGCACAGCTGATAGCGTCCGATGCGCTCCGGGTCGGTCGGCTCCGGAGTCACCGAGTCCTCTGGGGGCAGAAGTACCTCCACCAAAGGCGATTCGAGCGCCTCTGCTTCCTCAGGACCGGATGACATCGTGTTCCCCCTACCAGCCTAACGCGCCGATCGATGTCACCCCTAGCGTAATCTTTGATTATTTGTGTATTCTGCGCTAGTGTGGAATCTGCGTTCGAATGGGGATTCGCGTTGTAATCATTATGGTTTTTGCGTTCCAGTGGCTGCTACCAGTCACCGCGTACGCGCATCCCATGTTGGATCGAGCCATTGCGGCCTACGAGCAGGCGGATTTCGAAGATGCCCTTCACATGTTCGACACCGCGGCGAGAAATGCGGATCTGTCCCTCGAAGAGCTACTGCAGCTGTTCGAAATGAGGGCGTTGGTGCACCACGCGCTCGGCGACGATGCGTCTCTCAGAGCGGATCTTCGTCGTCTGCTCGCCGTGCGGGCGAGCTACCAGCTGAGCCGGCTCGCTCCGCCTTCGGTGCGGGCCATTTTCGAAGAAGTGCGTGAGGCGAACAGCGGCGAGCGCAGCGTCGAGCTTCGGGTCGAAGAGTCGACGATCGAAGGGGAATCGTGGATCGTTGCGCGGGTGCTGCGCGTGCCGGAGGGGCTCGTGGACCACACGACCCTTCAGTGCAACACCGCAGGGCATGCGCGGACGATTTCGCGAACGTCACAAGGGACGGGTGCGAGCGTCAAGCTTCCCGAGTCTGGCGTGCACCACGGATGTACGGCGACCGCCCGAACCCGGCAGGGGGGCGTGCTCTTCAGCGCAAGCATTGCGGGCACAGGCGCCCTGACGGCTTCCGGCTCTTCCAATGGTTTCGAGATGCCTCGGTACACGGCCAGCAACAGCAAAAGCGACCGAGAAACCAAGAAGAAGAAGAAATGGCCGTGGATCGTCGCCGTCGTCGCAGTCGTGGCCGTCGGAGGCGTCACGACGGGTGTGATCCTTTCGCAGCGCTCCAAGAACGGCGATCAACCGCCGGCAGGTGCGGTCACAGTCAACTGGTGAGCGAAGGTGACTAGCCCGGCAACGTCGGTCCCGTGTCAGTTCCCGAGCACACCTCGAACCTGAGCGTACACCGGTAGATGGTCCGACAGTGACTCGCAACGCTCCGGTGGGCAGCGGCCGGCGTCGATGACTTCGACCCCTCGCGGCAAAATGATGTCGATCACCAGCTCGAACGGATCGAACGACGTGTACCGCTCCGCGAGCGGCAGTCCACTGTGGGCGTCCTCGTGGCCCCGGTCGACGAATGACTTGATCGCGGGCTCGGTCAGCACTCCCTTGTCGAGATCGTCGAAGTAGAAGAACGTGTTCAGGTCTCCGCCGGCGACCACGGGGTGGACAACCGCCTCCGCGTCGACTGCGATCTCCTCTGCTTGGGCATCCCGAATATCGAGGGCCGTGAGTGTCGACTCGAGGTGCAGCACGTAGAACCTCACCAGCGAAGACCCGATCAACGCGTCCGCCGAGATCGCAATCCGGCCCCCCAAACGCGGCTCGTCGGGGTCGGGCTCGTCGGGCGGCGTGTACCAGCTGCGGTTCTCCGCGTGTCGAATCTGACGCACGTTCCCGAGGGGATATCGAGACACGATCGCGTTTCCGTGCTCGCAGATTGGCGGGTCGTAGGGCCCCGTGTCGCCCCGCTCGCTCGGAAGCTCGAGGAACTCGACCGCGTATACGTAGTAATATCCGAGCCGCTCTGCGTACTCGCGCGCGATGTTCCGGAACCCCGTGCGCTGGCACCCGCGGTCGACTTCGCTCAGCAGCAAGACGTCGGGCACGGGGAAGTCGACGCCGCTCGTGATCATGTCGAGCTGCGCATCGACTTCGAAGCCGCGCAAGATGTTGTACGCGACGACCACGAGCTCGTCCTTCGGCGCCGGGTCGTCGTCGGCGAAAGTCGCGCCCTCCATGTCGCAATCGATGAAGGTGGTGTCCGGCGCATCATCGGGGGCGTCGGCCTCCGGGCAGAGCCGCTCGTTCCGCGCGTCCGGCTCATCGACCCGCCACGGGTACTCATCGAGCTCGGGTGCGGGGCTCCCACCAACGCCGCCGCTACCCCCCATACCAGCAACGCCGGCTGTCCCACCCGCTCCCTCGGAGCTCTCCGCGCAAGCGGCCAGCACACTCACGCACATCGCGACAAAGACCGCTCTCACCGCAGCTCCATGCACTTCCGAACCCTACGCGCTCCCTCCTCGACTCGCCATCCCGCCGATGCAGTCGCCGAGGGATGCGAAATCAAACGCGAGCGCCAGCATGCTAGCGTGCCGGGATGAGGACGTTCGCCCTGCTCGTTGCCTTGTTTGCGGGCTGCTCTGAATCTCAGGATGCACCAGCTCAACGAAACTCGATCCCCTAGTGGCGGGTAGTTCGGACACGACACTCCGGGTTCGGGAAAGATGTCGGGGCGACTGGCCAAGCGCCCATTGAACTTTCTATGGCGAAGATGCATATTCTCGCAAAATCAAGGGGGTAACGTCATGGTTTATCGTCACATGTTGCCGCTGCTTATCTTCGTCCTGGTGGGATGCGAGACAGGGCAGGCTGGGGGCGCTGGAGGCACGGGTGGAAGTGCTGGCGCAGGCGGTGCCACCCCATCCCCGGAGGCGATCGAAGTGGTCGAGGTTCCGCTTCCCGAAGGCGTGAGCATTCCTTCGCAGCAGAACAGCACTGGCTTCACGGTAGACGGAAGCCGGTTGTTCACAACCGTGATCATCGACGGCGTCGAGGGCCGGCATATCGCGACACTCGCGAAGGACGGAAGCGACTTTCGATGTCTGACTTGCGAGGACTTGGCGTCCCCCGACGTGGACTTGCGCCAACCCCAGATGGCCACGGACGGTCGCCGATTCGCTGTCCGCAACGGCAGTGGAGAACAGCGTCATGCATTCATCGAATGCACGCCAAGCATACTCGACTGTCAGACCGCGGCGTTCGTACCCTTGGAGGTTCCGCTTGGACCCGTAGCGCTTCTGAGGACCGACCAGTTGCGCATCTCCCCAGACGGCGAGCACGTACTGTTCGTCCACGTCCGGCAAGACGGCCTGCTCATCCCGGTCTTTGGTGGGTTGGTTCGCGAGACTGATCCTGATACGTACTCCGTCGATGACCCCAGAGCCCTGGCTGGTTTTCGCCCGACTTTCACCGGACCATCAGACGCGCTGGAGCTTGCCGAGGGCAACTGGGGAGAGGGCAAAGGCTTCTCCGATGGCGGCGCAAGCGTCGTTTACTACACCACCATCGATTCGCTCAACTACGACAGCGTGAAGCTCGACCTGGAGACAGGCGAGATCACCCGTCTCACGTCCGATCCAGAATACGACGAAGACGTGCATATCTCTCCCGACGGACAGTGGGTGGTTACGGCCAGCTTCCGCAACTACCAGCGAATGAGTGTATTTTCGTTAGTGCCTCGTCCACCAATCATCGATGCGGCGCTCCGCGGTCCCATCGCCCTCCTGCGCAACGAAAACGAACGGCGTTTCTTCGACCTTTGGCTCCTTCCCTTTGGCCGGGCCGACGAGGACGCTGAGATCGCCCAACAGATTCTGGACGATGACGAAGTCAACGAGCTCAGCTTCAATACCCGGGGACAGGGCCGCTGGAGCGGAGACGGCACTCAGTTCGTGTTCGTCGAGGAGGACGCGCGGGCCTTGGGTACGGCCCGTTTGAAGCACGCCACCTTCACCTCGCGCCAACCTGCAACCCCGGTGCCGATCGTCGCGAGCCCCGAACCCACCTGGGCGCCGCCTGTGTCGGACGTGCTTTCCCCGACTGAGATCACGCTCGGAACCCTGCAGGGGCCAGCCTCCGGGCGTGCTGAGGTCGACTTCGAGCTTCAACTGGCCCCACTATCGGGCATGGTCGACATGGAGGTCACCTACGTCGACTATTCTGCGGATGGGTGCTCCTTTCTCAACGGGACCGAGGCGGTCACGGTGGATGTCGTAGCCTACACGTGGACGGCCGATCTCGAAGTGACCGGCTGTCATGTCGGCTCTCTCGTCGCCGATGTGGAGGGCATTGCATTTCCGGCCAGCGCAACGGGTACGATTGTGGCCGAGTACGACGGCGACCGCCGCGAAGGCCTTCCACCGCGTTAACTCGAAATGACTAGTCGGGGCGACTGGATTCGAACCAGCGACCTCATGCTCCCAAAGCATGCGCACTACCAGGCTGTGCTACACCCCGAGGCCTTTTGAGGTAGCCGATGGCTAGGGCGTTGGCAACTCCCGTAGGAGCGGTGCGAGCTTTG
>CAJHXN010000501.1_pt1 | contig 20069 bp, 17 predicted proteins | sample 9198401 | NCBI WGS metagenome assembly CAJHXN01 (sample SAMEA7708334, study PRJEB35096) | sediment metagenome | biome: marine neritic benthic zone biome [ENVO:01000025]; feature: sediment [ENVO:00002007]; material: shallow marine sediment [ENVO:03000034] sea grass bed [ENVO_01000059] ... | reverse complement strand
TGGCGGCAGGCACAATGGTCGATCCCACGTCGGACAGGAGGGCCTTTGCGTCAACCGGCTCTTTGCTTAGCCTGAGCGAGTCTGCCTCTAGTTGACCGAGATCGAGCAGGCTGCTGATCAAACCCAACAGCTGGTCGGCCTTGCTGCGAATCGTTCGAAGAAACTCGGATTGACCGTCACTGAGCGTACCTGCTGTGCCGCTTTCGAGCATCTCTGTGTAGCCGATGATCGACGTGAGGGGGGTTCGAAGCTCGTGACTGACGGTCGCCAGGAAGCTCGACTTGAGCTTATCGAGCTCCTTGAGCTCGGCGAAAGAAGCCTTGAGACTTTCGTTCTTCTGGGCGAGCTCCCGATAGTTTTCTCGAACATTGGCGACCTGCATCGTCGATGCGAGCTGAGCGCGATGCCCCGAAAACACCAAGAGCTCAAACACCCCTTGGAGATGCAGCGAAAGCCTTTCGGCGACGTCATCGCGGACCCGAGGCATCGTGTCGAAGTGAGCCAGTGCGGTTTTGGTATCGATCGCCGGATCCACTTTCAGCAACGATGACGGTGCGCTGCTCGTGGCAGCCGGCACGTAGGGCCCCAAGATGAACCGACCGATCGACCGACCTTGATATGAGAGAGACGCCACGCGATATACAGCGCCAGTGAAACACGGGTGGACTATCGCCTGATCGCCTGGCTCAAGATCGCGAACCGCACTGACGGTGTTCGCACATGCCTTCTCGCCGCCCGCAAGCGTATTGAGATATCGGCAAAGCGGCCGATCTTGATGTATGTCGGCCAGCAGGTCGCCCTCGTGCGAAATGACCCGCACGGGGAGCCCAAACAGCGCGAAGAAGGACTTGCTCACGGTCGTGACGGCGTCCCGGCTGAGCACGTCCTCGAGGCGGATCACATCTCCCATCAGAAGGTCTGCGGCGTTGGTGTCGTCGTGCATCATCGCCCGCGTTGCCTCTCATCGTGTTTGAGCTTGGATTCTACCTCCTTCATGAGGCGCGCCGGATTGATTCCGAACTTCTCTTCGAGCCCATGCTCTTTCTCGAGGCTGTTCCACGTTTCGCGAACCAGCCCTAACAGGGTCTGAATGACCCCGTAGCCGCGAGTTGCTACCGCTTTGTAGATCATCGCTTGGCTTCGCGCGGCTATCTCATTCAGCTCTTCATCGGTTCGGATCCCTTCGAGGTCTCTCTTGTTGAACTGAATGATGATTGGAATGCGCTCCGGATCGATTCCGGTCTCCCTCAGGTTCTCTTTGAGGTTGGCGAACGAGTCCCGATTCGCGGCGTCTTCGCTCCGCTGAGAATCCGCCACGAAAGCGACTCCATCGGCTGCCTGGAGAACGAGCCGGCGGGTCGTATTGTGCATGACCTGCCCCGGAACGGTGAAGAGCTTCAAGCGCACCTTGAGACCGCTTTCCGAACCGACGGTGATCGGCAGCATGTCGAAGAACAACGTTCGGTCGTTTTGCGTTTCGAGCGTCATGAGCTCTCCACGCGTTTCGGCCGCGGCGAGCCAGTGGATCGCGCGCAGATTCGTGGTCTTCCCGCTGAGCGCTGGCCCGTAGTACACGAGCTTCACAGTCAGCTCCTTCTCCGCGAAATCTACCTGCATTCCTCCGTGTCGCGCGCGGGCTCCGTCCCAGAGCCTATCCCCGCATCATCAGCCACGCGCCCACCCCCATTAGGCCCATCATGATAGCGAACGCCACCCACTGAAGCGTCCTTTTGTGCTCCAAGGTGGCAGGAGTCGCCCGAGTGTCCTGTAGCTGTTGGGTAGCGAGCGCGATCAATCCGTCGATTTGCTTCGAGGCTTCGTCACTGCGCGACGGGTCGTGTTCGCGGACCTCGCGGTAGCGTTTGCCCGCATCGGAGAGTCGATCGAGCGCCACACACACCCCCACGAATCGCCGGTGCGCTTCCGCGTTTCCCCACTCGGCTTCGACCCGCGCCCACGCTTCGTCGATCGGATCCACCGGATCCGAAGGATAGCATGGCCGAGCTTAGACAAAAAAGGCGCAAATCACTACCATTCATGCCAATAACGCCCATGCGCCCCATCTCCGGAAGCGCCCTGGGTTGCTGGAGCGTTTGTCGAAATGGAGGGTTGTTTTCCCACCCCGGATTTCCGGACCCTTACCGCCCCATATCATTGGAAAAAACGTATTGGATTCCATCACTTGGACAAGAGAAAGAAGTTGACATGGGCGGGGATCGCCCCTTAGTTTCCGACCTTAGTGGGAACTAGTGGGATCAAGTGCCAATACACCCCCAACTGGCCCCCAACTAGGGACGCGAGGAAGAGTTGTTCCGAGGACGCTACGAGCACAGCATCGATGCCAAGGGTCGCACGTCGGTACCGTCGCGCTTCCGCGAAGTGATGACCGCTCAAGGCGACTCGAAGTTGGTGTTGACCACCGGATTGGACACATGTCTCGTCGCCTACCCGATGGCGGAGTGGATCGCGTTTGAGGATCGCCTCTCGGCGCTCCCGCGATTCGACACCGACGTGGTCACCTTGAAGCGCATCTACGTCTCGGGAGCGGTCGAGTGCGATGTCGACAAGGTGGGTCGACTTCTGATCCCAGCTTCTCTGCGAAAGCACGCTCGGCTCAAACGTGATGCGCTCTGGGCGGGGATGGGGGCGTACATCGAACTTTGGTCGAAAGAGAGTTTCGAGGGCCTTCGTAAAGACGTCCTGGCAGACGATGACCGTCGTTTGGCGATGTCAAAGCGGTTGGCGGAGCTCGGGCTGTGACGGAGTTTGATCACACGCCGGTTTTGCTCGAAGAAGTGCTTGAATATCTGCGTCCAGTTGCAGGTGGCGTGTATGCCGACGTCACGCTTGGCGGTGGTGGGCATGGTCGTGCCATCCTCGAGCGAAGCGCGCCCGACGGTCGGTTGGTGGGCACGGACCGAGATCCAACGGCGATTGAAGCTGCTCGTGCAGCTCTCGAAGAGTTCGGCGATCGCGTCACTTTGCGAAAGGCGCGCATGCGGGAACTCTCGGAGGTGTTGGAGTGGGCTGGGCTTGCGCAGGTCGACGGCATCGTCGCCGACCTCGGCGTTAGCTCGGTGCAGCTCGACCAACAGGATCGGGGTTTCTCGCTGGCGAAAGACGGTCCGATAGACATGCGTATGGACCCAACCCAGGGCGAAACCGCCCTCGAGTTGATCGGGAGAACCGACGCGGAAGAGCTTGCGAATGTGATCTATCGCTATGGGGAAGAAGGGCGCTCACGCCGGATCGCGCGCTCGTTGCGACGCGCGTACGAAGAGGGCGAGCTCGAAACCACGGCGGACCTACGCAGGGCGGTCCACCGTGCGACCGGCCCTCGCCGCGGTCGCATCGACCCCGCCACGAAGACGTTTCAGGCGCTTCGTATCGCGGTCAATGATGAGCTTGGTGAGCTCGAATCGCTGCTCGAGCAGTTGCCAAGCGTGCTTCGCGAAGGCGGGGTGGCTGCGGTGATCAGCTTTCACTCACTCGAGGACCGAATGGTGAAGCACTCCTTCCGAGGCAGTTCGGCCCTGACGCCGCTCACCAAGCGTCCTGTCATCGCGTCCGATGAAGAGCGGCAGCACAACCCCCGATCCCGAAGCGCGAAGCTTCGAGCGGCGCGCAGGGTGAAGGTGGCGGCATGAAGCAACGGTTTTTGCCCCTGTGGTGCGTTGCGGTCCTGGCGACTGCGGCGGCGTTTGTCGTCCATCTTGCGATTCGGTTCGAGACTGTCCGACTTGGCTACGAGGTGAGTGACGAGCGCTCCCGACAACGCGAGCTCCTCCAGGATCGTCGCCTCCTCTCAATCGAGGCCGCTACACTTCGCCAAAGCGGCCGGATCGAAACGATCGCACGCGGGACGCTTGGGATGGAGGTCCCGAAGCCGACGCGCATCGTCACGATGAGCGAAAAGCGACAGCCGGTGGCTTCGGGGAGGGTGCGATGAAAGGACGCTCCAACCGACGTCATCGTTGGTTTCGCGCGCGGATTGCGGTCCTCGGCATCGGGCTCTTGTGTGTGGCCGCACTGGTGTTGGTGCGCGCGTTTCAGCTTCAGGTAGTCGGTGGGGAGCGACTGCGCGAAATGGCCGAAGGGCAGCATCTGCGTGAGCTTCGCGTGTCTCCGCGCCGCGGCGCGATCTACGACCGACATGGCGCTGAGCTGGCCGTCAGCGTCGATGTGGATAGCGTCTATGCAAACCCGCGCCGCTTGCGAGCGATGGACCAGGATCCCAGAAAGACAGCCCGCCGTCTTGGGGCGGTGCTCGACGTTGACGTGGCGCAATTGGCGGACCGCCTCGCCACGAATCGCTACTTCGTATGGATTGCTCGGCGCGTGACGCCCCATGAGGCGACCCGTATCGCAGAGCTCGACATCCCCGGCATTGGCCTCACAACGGAGGCCCGCCGCTACTATCCAAACCGCCATCTGGCAGCACATCTACTCGGATTCGCCGATATCGACGGACGCGGCATCGAGGGTGTCGAGTTGGCATTCGAGAACGAGCTTCGCGGATCGGACAAAAAGGTCGAGGCGATTCGTGATCGACGGGGTCAGGTCGTATTTGCCGATGAGATGATCGATGATCGGTCGAACGAGGGGCAAAACGTCGTACTCACCATCGACAAAGCCATCCAACACATCGCGGAACGCGAGCTTGCGCTTGGGGTGCGAACGTTCGAAGCACGGGGTGGAAGCGTCGTCGTGATGGATCCATCGACCGGGGAAATCCTGGCGCTGGCGAACTATCCACCGTTTAATCCGAACGAACCCTCCAAACATCCTACGGCACACAGAAGAAACCGTGCGGTAGTCGATCGGTTCGAGCCGGGGTCAACGGTCAAGCCCTTCACGATGGCTGCGGCGCTTGCTGCAGGTGCAGTGCGACCCGATCAATCGATCAATTGCGAAAACGGGGTCACAAAAATCGGAGGTCGCCGGCTTCACGATGCGCACCCGTACGAGTGGCTCACGCCTACCCAGATTCTCGCGTATTCGAGCAATATTGGCACAGCAAAGATTGCGCTCGATTTGGGTAAGCGCGATCTCTACCGCTCGTTCCGACGATTTGGGTTTGGAGAATCGACTGGCCTTGGTGTGCCCGGAGAAGCCGCCGGCATCCTTCGACACCATAGAGGCTGGTACGAAATCGACGTAGCTGCGGTGTCATTCGGTCAAGGGATGAGCGTCACCAACGTACAACTCGTCACTGCGATGAGCGCCATCGCCAACGGGGGCCGGTTGATGCGACCAATCCTAGTGCGCCGAATCACCGATACCGAGGGGGCGACCATCGAAGAAACCAAGCCGCAGGTTCGGCGTCAGGTCGTTCCTCGGCGCGTGGCCAAGCTCGTTGGCGAGATGTTGACGGCGGTGACCGAGCCAGGTGGTACGGCGATGGAAGCTGCGGTCGACGGATATCTCGTGGCGGGCAAGACAGGTACAGCACAGAAGGCCGACTACATTAAGGGGGGGTACGCCAAAGACAAATGGCTGGCCTCTTTCATCGGTTTTGCGCCGGCGGACAAGCCGTCGGTAGCGATTTCGGTCGTCATCGACGAACCGATCATCGCCCACTATGGCGGCACGGTAGCAGGTCCGGTTTTCCGTCGGATTGCCGAGGTGACGCTCCGACACATGGGGATTGCACCAGACCGCGGCCGTGCCGTCCTTGCGGAGATGAAAGAGAAGCCAGAGGCCGAGCCTGTTGCCAAGTCCGCACCAACCGAGACTGTCGACAAGGGTCGAAGCGCTGTTCCCGATGTGCGACGACTCCCGCTTCGACGGGCCGTGGTCACCCTGCATGCAGAGTCACTCGTCGCCGAAGTCAACGGCTCCGGCCTCGTAGTTCGACAGGACCCCGCGCCCGGCGCTGTGGTGTCCCATGGATCCACCGTGCGACTGCAGCTCGATCGGGCGAAGCTCGACCAAGAAACCACCGCGCCCCCCAAAGGCGGTGCTTCACTTGCTGCTGCGGCGCCTCGGAGGCCGCATGGGCCATGACTCGGAGGTGCTGGTGACCCTCGCAGAGCTGAGGGGAGGCGGCGTGGGCGGACGCCTGGTCGGCACGGCCACCCAGCGCGTGAGCGGCGTGCAGCACGACTCTCGTCAGGTAGTCGACGGAGATCTGTTCGTCGCGGTGGCAGGGCAGAGCCATGACGGGGCGCGGTTCGTCGACGATGCCCTCGCACGGGGCGCGGTCGCGGTGATGGCTGAGCGACCGATCGAGTGCGGTGTCCCTCAATTGATCGTGGACGACGCGCGCGTCGGGCTCAGCCGGGCAGCCGAATTGGTCTATGGCAGCCCCACCAGTCGTCTGCACACGATTGGGATTACGGGCACCAACGGGAAGACGACGACTGCGTATCTTCTCAAGCAGGCGATTGAGGGGAACGCGGGCACCGCCGCGCTGATCGGGACTACGGGTCTCTTCGTGGGCTCGACCGAGATCGCTGCCACGCATACGACCCCAGAGGGGGACGACCTCTCACGGTTCGCCCAACAGGCCCTTGCGGCGGGTGCCACACACCTCGTGCTTGAAGTGTCGAGTCACGGCTTGGCAATGCGTCGGGTGGATGCCGTTGATCTGGAGGTCGCCGCCTTCACCAACTTGTCTCGCGACCACTTGGATTTTCACGAGACGCTCGAAGAGTACGGTGACGCCAAGGCTCGACTGTTCACCGAGCTTCGGCCCAAGCGGGCCGTCGTGTACATCGATGACCCATTCGGCGCGCAGATTGCGAGCCGAGCCACGATGCCTGTCGTTCGCTGCTCGCAGCGTCCCGAGACGGGAGCCGAGATCGTTGCAACAAAGTGGTCCGCCACCCGTGATGGGATCGACGCCGCTGTGCAAACGCCGAGTGGTTCGATACGGCTTCGAAGTCCCATGCTCGGTGAGCACAACCTCGAGAACCTTCTCGTCGCGCTTGGGTGTGTCCACGCACTTGGCATGGATACAAACGCCGCCATCGAGGCGTGGCGGAGCGCACCCGCAAGCCCAGGCCGGCTCGAACGGGTGGTGCATCCTCGGGATGTCGCTGTTCTAGTCGACTATGCCCACACGCCCGACGCGCTTCGCCGTGTTCTCGACGCGATGAGGGCGATCACGCCAGGCCGGTTGCTTGTCGTGTTTGGGGCCGGGGGCGACCGCGACCGCGGCAAGCGTCCCGAGATGGGTCGAGTAGCAGCCGAAAAAGCCGATCTATGCGTGATCACCAGCGACAACCCGCGAAACGAAAACCCGCAAGACATCGTCGACGAGGTCGATGCGGGAGCACGAGATGCGGGAATGCCACGCCTCGAACCCGAAGACTTGGCGGCCACCAACCGAGGTTATTGCTGTCTGCTCGACCGGCGAGACGCGATCCGAGTCGCGATTCGATCGGCGCGCGACGGCGACACCGTGCTTCTCGCGGGCAAGGGTCACGAGACGTACCAAATCATCGGAGACAAACGCTTGCCGTTCGACGATCGAGAAGAGGCCCGGGCAGCGATCGCCGATCTTGGAGGAGTGACGTGATGGCTACTGCGATTCCTCCGAACGAGGCGAGTTTCCGAAGCGCACAAGTTGCAGCAGTGACGGATGGCGACATGAGTGGACCGCCGTGGGAGAGCGTGTCGGGTGTGGTGACCGACTCGCGAGCGGTCGCAGACGGAAATCTCTTCGTTGCGCTTCGCGGCGAGCACTTCGATGCCCACGATTTCGTCGAGGGAGCCGCGCAGGCCGGTGCGACGGCGGTGATTGTCGAGCGAGGAAGAACTCTGCCCAATCACATCAGCGCCATCCACGTCGACGATACCCTTCGAGCGCTCGGTGACCTTGCGCACGCACACCGTAGTGCGTGGAGCGGGACGGTCGTCGGCATTACAGGCTCAGTCGGCAAGACCACCACCAAGGACCTGACCGCGGCCGCCCTCGAGGCCAACGGCCGTAGCGTGCTGAAGACCGAGGGCAATCTCAATAACCGCATCGGCGTTCCGATGACGATCCTGCAGCTCGACCCGACCTTCGACGCTGCCGTAGTCGAGATGGGCTCGAGCGAGCCAGGCGAGATCGCGCGCCTCGCCGAAGTCGCCGTGCCCGACGTTGGAGTCGTGACCCGTGCCACGCTGGCTCACACAGAACGCCTAGGTTCCGTCGAAGCGGTGGCGGACGAAAAGATGGCCCTCCTTCACGCGCTTGGCCCCAACGGAGTCGCAGTGACCTATGGAGACGATGGCGCGCTCAAGAAACGAGCGGCGGTCGTCGAGGCGCGCCGCAAGCTTTTCTACGGGCGCGCCGCTGAGAACGACATTCGGGTTCTCGATTGGCAGGTTCACAACGGACGCACGCGAGCAACGCTGCAGGTGCGAGGGCATGCCAGCGAGGTCGATCTTCAATTGCTGGGGGAGGGCGCCGTGCTCAACGCCGCCGCCGCCCTCGCCATCGTGTTTGGCCTCGACCTTTCCGTCCAAGATGCAGTTCGCGGCATGGCTACCCTCGAGTCATCTCCCGGACGATTGCACCCGAGGATGGGTGCGGGCGAGCGACTGATCATCGACGACACGTACAACGCGAACCCCGCTTCGGTCGAAGTTGCGGTTGCTACAGCGCGAGCGGTGGCAGACCAGCGCAGCGCTCCATTGGTGATCGTACTAGGGGATATGAAAGAGCTCGGTGCCCAAAGCACCGAGGCGCACCGAAAGGTCGGAGAGCTCGTAGCCGATGCAGACGCGTTCCTGTTTGTCGGCTGCGGCGATGCGATGCACGAAGGCGTCGATGCCGCCAATGCCCGCGGGACGGACACGCTCTGGTTCGAGGATGCCTCCGACTTCTCGGAGCTCTCGGACCGATTGCCGCTCAACGCCGTCGTGCTGGTCAAAGGCTCGCGTTCGATGGAAATGGAGCGGGCGATCCCGTCGATGCTCGAGGAGGTGGGTGCGCGATGATCTACTACCTCTTGTATCCACTGCATACCCACGAGTCGTTGTCGTTTCTCAATGTGCTCCGCTATCTGCCAGTCCGCTTCCTGGCGGCCACGATGACCGCTCTCCTGCTTTCTTTCGGCCTCTATCCGTGGTTCATCCGCCGCCTTCAACGAAAGCAAATCGGTCAAGTCGTTCGCACAGACGGACCCGAAACTCACTTGTCCAAAGAGGGAACGCCAACGATGGGTGGCGCCCTCATGTTGCTTGCGTTGGTCATATCGACTGTGTTGTGGGCAGATCCGGCCAACTCGATGGTGTGGGTAGTCACCTTGGTCACGGTGGCGTACGGGGTCGTCGGCTACATCGACGACGCCTCGAAAATCCGCAAGCGTTCAACAGGAGGGCTTGCAGGGCGGTACAAATTGCTTCTGCAATTCGCTACGGCTATCGCGATATGTGGTTGGCTTTTTTACGGCGATGTAGGCCTGCCGAGCGATTGGCTCGAGATCCGTCACAGACTTGCCGCACCGTTCTTTGCGTTCTCCAAGTACCCCTTTGAGTTGCCGCCGTGGCTGTACGTCATCTTCGCATCGATCGTGATGGTCGGTACCTCGAACGCGGTCAATCTGACCGATGGCCTTGATGGCTTGGCGATCGGGCCGGTGATGATCTCGGCGGGCACCTACGCCATCCTGGCCTATCTGGCGGGTCTGACGCTATTCGGCAATGTCGTGGCGGACTACCTCGACATTCCGCATATCGAAAGCGCCGGTGAGCTCAGCATTTTCGCGGCCTCTGTCGTTGGCGTGGGCTTCGGCTTTCTTTGGTACAACACCTATCCTGCGCAGGTCTTCATGGGCGATGTCGGCTCGCTCGCTCTGGGTGGGGGGCTTGGCGCGCTTGCCGTTCTCACCAAGAACGAGCTCCTTTCCCTGATCCTTTGCGGGATTTTTGTGGTCGAGGCTGTCAGCGTGATCATTCAAGTTGGTTTCTTCCGACTCACCGGCCGGCGCATCTTTTTGATGGCGCCGATTCATCACCACTTCGAGAAGATGGGTTGGCCCGAGCCGCGGGTCATCGTTCGCTTCTGGATCATCGCCATCATGCTCGCAGTCGCGAGCCTCGCCACATTGAAGCTGAGGTAAACGTGGAGCTGTCGGGGAAAAACACGATGGTGGTTGGGCTCGGGGAGACCGGTCTTGCTGTCGTTCGCTTCCTTCGGACGCGCGGCGCGAACGTTCGCGTCAACGATCAGCGTGACGCGCAGGCTCTAGGCCAAGCAGCCCGCGACGCCAAGGCCGTTGGTGCGGAGCTCGTGCTTGGAGGTCATCCTGAGGCGGCATTCTACGGCCTCGATCTCATCGTGGTCTCGCCTGGCGTGCCGCCGCTCGAGAAGCTCACACGGGCGGCGGAGCGCGGTGCGCCAATCGTCAGCGAGATCGAGCTTGCCTCCTGGTACATCCAGGCCCCAGTCGTTGCCGTTACAGGAACGAACGGGAAGAGCACGGTCACGACCTTGATCGGCGAGATGTGCCAGCGACTCGATCGACCGACCTTCGTTGGCGGGAACCTCGGTCGCCCCATGATCGAAGCGATCGACTCGGAAGCGAACTCCGATAAGGGCCTTGTTGTCGTCGAGCTCTCGAGCTTCCAATTGGAGAGGGTCTCGAAGCTCAGGGTCCACGTGGCGGTGCTCCTCAACGTGACCGCCGACCACCTCGACCGATATCCTTCCCTCGAGGCCTACGCGGCAGCCAAGGCGCGGATTTTCGAACGACAACAGGTCGATGACTACGCGGTCCTGCCAGCCGACGATCCCGAGCTCCGTGGCCTGGTTGGGGGGAAGCCGACGATCGTGCTGTTTGGAGGTCAAGCGGGGGAGGTTCGAGTCGAGGAAGGCGTCCTCCGCGACATGCGAACTTCGCTTCGAGTTCCAGTCGGTGAGCTGCGTTTGCGAGGAACCCACAACGTGTCCAATGCTTGCGCGGCGAGCTTGACTGCGCGGCTTGTTGGTGTTGCCGATGAGCACATAGGCTCGGTGCTTCGCGATTTCGCGGGCCTTCCTCATCGCATGCAATACGTGCGCGCAGTCGACGGGGTCGAGTATATCGACGACTCGAAGGCGACGAACGTGAGTGCCGCGGTCGCCTCGATCGAAGGCCTCAGCGAGACCCGCGGCAAAGTGATCCTCATCGCCGGTGGCGTGGATAAGGGCGGCAGCTACCAGCCGTTGCGGAAACGGATGGACGATCGGGGCAGAGCCGTCGTTGCTCTCGGGGATGCTGCCCCGCTGATCGAAAAGGCGTTCGCCGGTTCCGAGGTCGGGCTCCGCCACGCGGACACCATGGATGATGCCGTTGCCCAAGCGGCCTCACTGGCGAAACCCGGGGACACGGTCCTTCTAGCGCCAGCGTGTTCGAGCTTCGACATGTTTCGCTCGTACGCCGAGCGAGGCGAAGTATTCCAGCAAGCCGTCGCAGCCCTTGGAGGAACACGATGAGTCCGTCTTCAAAGCCGCCGCCTATAGAACCGGGGTCGATCGACGTGTCACTTGCCGCCACGCTCTTGGGGCTAATCGCGTTCGGAGTCGTGATGGTCTACAGCGCAAGCGCCGTTTATGCGAATCGCATGTACGGAGACGGAACACACTTCTTGGTGCGACAGGCTATTTTCGCCTCCGTCGCGTTGGTAGTCCTCGCCGTTTCAAGTCGCATCGACCTTTCGCTTTTGCGGCGACTGACGTACCCGATTTTACTGGTTGCGGTGGTGCTCATGCTTGCCGTCGCCTTGGGCTTTGGTCGAAGCGCAGGAGGCGCGACCCGGTGGATTCGTATCGGTTCGCTCAACGTGCAACCGGCTGAGCTTGCCAAGCTCGCGATGGTCTTATGGTTGGTGCATTCGCTCGCCAAAAAGGCCCACCGCGTTCGGACCTTCTCGATCGGGTTCTTGCCCCACGTGCTCGTCATGGCGTTGCTGATGGTGTTGTGCCTGGCACAGCCAGACTTCGGGAGCGCCGTGATGATTGCGCTTTTGACGTTCGTGGTGCTGTTCGCTGCTGGTGCGAAGGCGGGATACCTGCTGGGGGGCGCGCTGATTGCACTTCCGATCGGATACGCGTCGATCGCGTCGTCCCCGTATCGCATGCGCCGCATCCAGGCATTTCTGGAGCCCTTCGAGCACCGGCAGGGCGCCGGCTATCAGATCACCGAGTCACTGTTGAGCTTCGGGTCAGGGGGCTGGGCCGGGGTGGGGCTCGGCGACGGGCGTCAGAAGCTTCTCTTCCTTCCAGAGGCGCACACCGATTTCGTGAGCGCGATCGTCGGTGAGGAGCTTGGCTTCCTTGGGGTTGCAGCGCTCTGCCTGGCGTTTGCGTGGGTGGTGTTCCGAGGGCTTCGCGCAGCATGGCGCAGTCACGGGGAGTATGCGGGCTACCTCGCGGCGGGCATGACCCTCTTCATTGGGCTTCAGGCCTTCACGAATCTCGCGGTGGCGATGGGGCTCTTACCGACCAAGGGGCTCGCACTTCCATTCGTCAGCTACGGCGGTTCGTCCCTACTCGTCAACGCAGCGGCCGCTGGGCTGGTTCTCAACGTTTCTCGTTTTGCCGTCGAACCCGCCGAAGAAACAGTGAAAAGCGTCGCGCGAAAGAGAGTAAAGCCGCGAATGCGAGTCGCCGAGGGAGGTGCACGATGATCGAGCGCATCATGGTAGCTGGCGGCGGCACGGGGGGACACCTCTTCCCAGGACTTGCGGTGATCGAGGAGCTACGACGACGCATTCCAAGTCTCGAAGTGAGGTTCGTGGGCACGGCCCGCGGGATCGAAGCGCGCATTTTGCCGGAGCGGGGAGAATCGCTGGATCTTCTCGAGGTCACGCCCCTCAAGGGACAGGGCCTCGGGGCTCGGCTCGTCAGTCTCGGTCGAATCCCGGGCGCCATGATGCAGGCGTCGTCGTTGATCCGAAGGTTCCAACCCGACCTCGTCCTCGGGGTGGGAGGCTACGCGTCGGGCCCCGTTCTGCTTGGCGCTTCGCTCGGGGGACGTCCTACCGCCCTGCTCGAGCAGAACGCCTACGTCGGCATGACGAATCGGATCCTCTCGCGGTTCGTCGACCGCGCCTACATCACCTTTGACCATACCGCGGAGGTGTTCGGGAGAGAGAAGTCCAGACTGACAGGAAATCCTGTGCGACGTGACTTCGTCGTGCATGCCCGTCGCGCACTCGCGGACCCCGAAGGCTTCGAGTCCCGGGCGGGAACTATTCTGGTGCTCGGAGGCTCCCAAGGCGCTCGCAGACTCAACGAGGACGTCCCAAGAGCACTTGCACGGGCCCGGCTCGCTGATCGCGGTCTCCGCGTTGTGCACCAGACCGGCGAATCGATGCGCGACGAGGTAGAAAAGACTTACAAAGAATTGGGAATCAATGCACAAGTGGTCACGTTCATCGACGAAATCGCAAGAGCTTACTCCAATGCAACATTGGTTGTGGCCCGTGCGGGCGCGACGACCCTCGCGGAGCTCTGCGCGATTGGACGCCCGTCGATTCTCATCCCCTTCCCTTTTGCCGCCGACGACCATCAGGCGAAAAACGCCGCGGCCCTCGAAGAACAAGGGGCCGCGATCTGCGTCCGCGAATCCGAGCTCGAGGTGAACGCCCTTGGAGTGCTGGTGGGTGGGCTTCTCGACGACCCGGCCAAGCGCCAGGCGATGTCTTTGGCGGCCCGTCGACATGGTCGACCCGACGCAGCGGCCACGATCGTCGACGACATGATCGGATGGCTTGGTGGTGCGCAACCCCGCGGAGATGGTCCTGTCCCTTCCGTCGGCGAGCCCCCCGTCGGCACGGATCCACGCGGGCTCGCACCGGCGCCGATGCTTCGTCTCAGCGGGGGGCAGGTCGCACTTCGACCGGCCATGCCTCGGCCTCGGCGCCCGGTTGTTGTCGACGGCGCCGTGTGGGAGTAACGGGGGATGTTTCGCGGTCGAATTCGATCGATCCATTTCGTCGGCGTCGGCGGGGTGGGGATGAGCGGGATCGCCGAAGTACTGATCGATTCGGGGTTCGAGGTCACCGGTTCGGATCTCCGTGAGAGCGACCACACCCGAAGGCTCACCGACAAGGGGGCGAAGATCTTCGTGGGGCATGCGGCCGAGCAGGTCGCCGAGGCCGATGTCGTCGTGTTTTCATCGGCCGTGCCAGCGACCAACCCCGAGCTCGTGGCGGCAAGACAACGTGGCGTGCCCGTGATTCCCCGAGCCGAGATGCTGGGGGAGCTCATGCGGCTGAAGGACGGCATTGCTATCGCCGGCTCCCACGGAAAGACCACCACCACATCCCTGGTCGCAACAGTTCTGCGGGGCGCTGGCCTCGATCCCACGGTGGTCATCGGTGGCAAGCTCAACGCCCTCGGCTCGGGCGCCGCTACGGGGGCGGGTGACTTGCTGGTCGCCGAGGCCGACGAATCGGACGGTTCGTTTCTGCACCTGATTCCGGCTGTCGCCGTGATCACCAATATCGACCCCGAACACCTCGATCACTATGGAAGCCTCGACGGCGTCAAGGACGCCTTTGTTGGCTTCGCCAATCGCGTTCCTTTCTACGGTGTCGTGGTGACTTGTCTCGATCACCCGAACGTTCAAGACATTCTCCCGCGGATCGACAAGCGCATCGTCACCTATGGTTTTTCTGCGCAAGCCGATTATCGCGCGCGCAACCCGGTTTTCTCTGGCCTTTCGGTTGGGTTCGACGTTGATCATCGCGGCCAGAGCCTTGGACAATTCGAAGTTCGTATGCCCGGGGCGCACAATGTCTTGAATGCGCTTGCCACCATCGTGGTGGCCGACGAACTGCGGGTCGATCGCGATCAGGTGCGGACGGCTCTTCGGACATTCGAAGGTGTTCAGCGGCGCTTTTCGGTCGTGGGCGAGGCCCGTGGCGTTACCGTGGTCGATGACTATGGGCATCATCCTGCGGAGGTCGAAGTCACGCTCGAAGCTGCCCAGCGCGCCTATGGCCAGAGGTTGGTCGTCGCCTTCCAGCCCCATCGTTATACCCGAACGCGCGATCTCTTCGACGAGCTCACCCGAGCCTTCAACCGAGCCGATGTCCTATTCTTGACCGACGTGTATGCCGCGGGCGAAGAACCGATCGAGGGGGCGGATGCGCGCCGGCTCGCCGAAGCGATTCGCGCGCACGGTCATCGAGACGTGACGCTGATAGAGAATCGGATGGAATTGGCCGGGGCGATAGCCGCACGGGTGCAGCCTCAGGACGTGGTGTTGACCCTCGGTGCGGGGGATATTACGCGCACCGGCCCGGAACTCCTCGAGGCGCTCGGCTCATGAACCGGCGTCGGACCACTTCGAAGCGGCGCAAACGCCTCGCGCCAAGGAAGAGGAAGAGCGCTGCCACAAAGCGACCGGCCACGAAGCGCTCAGCGACAAAGCGTCAAGCCGCAAAGCGTCCAGCCGCAAAGCGCGCAGCCAAAAAAGGCCCAACCAAAAGGACGCCACGAAGTGCCTCGGCCAAGCCGCGTGCCCAAAACCGCCGCCGTGCCACGACCAAGAAGGCCAAGCCTTCAAAAGCCAGGCGGAGCTGGCGAGAAAGGATAGCCGGCGTCCACAAGGGGGTTGGGATCTGGGCTCGGCGCCGGCAGGGGCTACTCAAGCGCACCGGTCAAGCCGCCGTTTTTGGTCTTGTGGTGGCCGCGGTGGCCTGGGTTGGGGACCAGGCGGTGACCTATGGCCGAACCGCAGATGCCTTTGCGATTCAGGAGGTCGTCATCGACGGGACCCGTCGGCTCGAAGAGATCGACGTTCGTCGGGCAGCCAACCTCCAGATAGGTTCAAACATTTTCGAGGTTTCGACCGAAGAGGCAAGAGATCGTTTGCTTCAGCATCCATGGGTCAAGGAAGCAACGGTCGTTCGCAGGCTCCCGGGCCGCGTCCGCGTCGAGTTGGTCGAGCGAACGCCCGTCGCGCTCGTCGCCCTTGATCAGCTCTATCTGGTGAGCGAGGAGGGGGTCGTGTTCAAGCGTCTGGGGGTCGATGATCCCGCCGATTTGCCAGTGATCACGGGCATCGCCTCCGAGCGGTTCTACGATGATTTCGACTACCGCACCGCGGTCCTCCTGCGCTCGATGGCCGTGCTCCAGGACTACGAAGGCGCTGGCTTAGCGTCGTTCGAGCCGGTCTCCGAAATTCACTTTGAAAGCCTAACTGGGATCGAGCTCTTCGTGGGTGACGACGGCATGCACGTGCGCTTGGGAAACGGGCAACACCGGCACAAGCTGCGGCGCCTCCGGCAGGTTCTCGAGCGCCTCACGCGGGAAAAAGCGAGGCCAGCGTACGTATACCTCGACAACGTTCGAAGTCCTGAGCGGGTCACTGTGCGACTGCACTGACGACCAAGGCGTCCGTTCGCTTCTCGTCGGGGTTAAGTTGCGCGGATCAAAAACCGCGTTCTACCCCTTTTTTTTCTGCACGAAACTTGTCCCGGCAAATCACCGTTGTGTATGGGTTGGACAGAGGCGAGGGATGGCGGAAAACGAGATCATTGCAGGGTTGGATCTGGGTACGACGAAGGTCTGTGCCATCGTCGCTGAGCAAACCGAAGAAGGTCTAGACATCATCGGGATAGGCTCCGTTCCTTCAAAAGGTTTGAAGAAGGGCGTGGTGGTCAACATCGAGTCGACCGTGCAGGCGATCCGAGCGGCGGTCGAACAAGCCGAAACGATGGCGGGCGTCGAAATCAATACGGTGTACGCCGGCATTGCGGGCAGCCACGTTCGCGGGATGAACCAAGATGGCGTGGCCGCGATCGCCAACCGAGAGGTTGCCACCGAAGACGTGTCCCGCGTTCTCGAACAGGCCAAGGCCGTTCCCTTACCGGGAGACCGCCAGGTGCTTCACGTGCTCCCGCAGGAGTACATCGTTGACGAACAAGACGGGATCAAAGAGCCCGTGGGCATGGCGGGCGTTCGACTTGAGGCGCGGGTGCACATGGTTACAGCGGCGTCCACAAGCGTTGCCAACGTCACGAAGTGCGCAGAACGGTGCGGCCTGTTCGTCGAAGAAGTCGTTCTGCAGCCGTTGGCCAGCGCGCATGCGGTGCTCAGTGGCGACGAGCGAGAAATCGGCGGGGTCTTGATCGACATCGGCGGCGGTACGTCGGATATCATCGTCTATGTCGACGGTGCTGTCGTTCACACGAGCTCGATCCCAATCGGAGGCATCAACCTCACGAGTGATGTTGCGACAGGTCTTCGTACTCCGATGGCCGAAGCGGAACGAATCAAGATCAAGTACGGTTGCGCCGCTTCGCGAATGGTCGACGATGACGAGACCATCGAAGTGCCCTCGGTCGGTGGGCGTCCACCACGCTCGCTTCCACGTCGTGTTCTTTGCGACATCATCGAGCCGCGCGTCGAAGAGATCTTCGCGGCGTGTCGGCATGTGATCGCGGAGACAGGCTACACGGACATGTTGGCTTCCGGGGCGATCGTCACCGGGGGCACTACGCTTCTAGATGGCTTGCCCGAGCTTGCCGAGGAAGTCCTCGGCTTACCGATACGTCGTGGGGCGCCCACGGGGATCGGTGGATTGATCGACGTCGTGAAAAGCCCCTCCTACGCCACCGGCGTGGGCTTGGTGAAGCACGGCGCGGACCAGGTAACGGGGACGACTTCGCCCGAGCGAACGGTGGAGGTGGCCGCAAGTCGCGGTCTCGGCCGAAAACTCGGCGCGTGGTTTAGAGAGGTTTTCTGAGGAGGAATCGATGGCTATCTCGATCGAGTTCGCGGACGACGCAGAGCTTCAGGCACGAATCAAAGTCGTTGGCGTCGGCGGAAGTGGCGGCAATGCGCTCAACACGATGATTCGCAACGGGCTCGAAGGTGTCGAGTTCATTGCCGCAAACACGGATGCACAGGCACTCGATCGCAGTCTTGCGCCGGTGAAGATTCAGCTCGGTCCGCAACTCACGCGTGGTCTGGGCGCTGGTGGCAATCCCGATGTCGGTCGTAAGGCAGCCCTCGAAGACGTTCAGCGTCTGTCGGAGGCGCTTGAAGGAGCCGATATGGTCTTCGTCACTGCGGGCATGGGTGGCGGTACGGGCACCGGTGCCGGTCCGATCATTTCGCAGGTTGCCCAGGACCAAGGGGCGCTCACGGTAGGTGTGGTGACCAAGCCCTTTCAGTTTGAAGGGCGCAAGCGGTCCAAGAACGCAGAGCGCGGGATCTCGGAGTTGATCGACTCAATCGACAGCATCATCACAATTCCCAACCAGAAGCTATTGGCACTCGGCGACGACGAGATCACGATGTTGGACGCGTTTGCACGTGCAGACGACGTATTGCTTCAGGCCGTGCAGGGTATCAGTGACCTCATCATCAATGCGGGGATGATCAACGTGGACTTCGCCGATGTGAAAACCATCATGAGTAGCACCGGCCGCGCTCTAATGGGCACCGGTCTTGCAAAAGGCGACAGGCGCGCCCTCGAAGCCGCGGAGATGGCGGTCAACTCGCCGTTACTCGATGAGGTTTCGGTCCAGGGCGCGACAGGCATTCTCATCAACTTCACGGCGGGACCAGACATCAAGCTTCGCGAAATCAACGAGGCAGCCGGCCTCGTTCAGCAAGCTGCGCACGAAGAGGCCGAGATCATCTTTGGTGTCGTGACCGACGCCGAGCTCGCCGATACGGTCAAAGTGACGGTGATCGCAACCGGCTTTGAGAGCGTTGTCCACGCACCGATCCCACTTGGGATGCACCAGGCGGCGCATGGTTATCAATCTCACAATACTTCACCCTCCAGGGCGATTCGGTCCACCGCCCCCAAAGCCGACGATTTGTCGTCCACGCTTGAAGGTGTGCCCGCGGCGGTGCCTCAGAACGCCGGCACCCGGGCCTTCGGCGCATCGGCGCTTCATGACGAGGCAGTCCTGGATATCCCTGCGTACCTCCGCCGAGGGGGTCGCGGTGTCGAGTGACATCAGAATCATTTTCAATACTTAGCTTCAAGCCCGGCATTGGTCGGGCTTTTCTTTGAGGGCGCGCCGCGGGTTCGTGGAACCCCTGGCCTCCCTTTTCTGCGACCGATTTTCGGCTTCCTGGATGGCGTGCTATGAAACCGCTACCAAACCGGTTACCGTCTCATCAGCCCGTTGAGCCGGGGGTGGGTCAAGTTCACCCGGTTGGCTTAGTTCATCTTAATTAGGCATACTGAACAAATGAAGGTAAACAAGAGGTTGAAGTGGGGGCCAGCATCCCCGGGCATCGGGGCGGTGTGTCTAGTCATCGCGTTCGTCGCGAGCATGGTCGCAAGTGAGGTGTCCGCGGACACTCCGGTGACGGCGATCAAGGGCACCCCATTGGTCGTTCCAGCCGCAGTGCTCGGCGTCTCGAATCCGTACGTCGTCCGGGCGGCACTACCGACGCCTACGGCACGGCGATTCGTGCTTTCGAAAGACGTTCGTAGCCTCGCGAAGCGCGTTGATGCGGTCGCCCGACACGGGCTGGACCTCAACCAGCGAACGCCCCAACCTCAGAAGCTTCAACTCAGGTTCGAGTCCCGCGACTTTGGCGGGCTTCTCCAGCTCTGTTATCGCCACTAAGGCGCGGAACCCGCCGAGGAGCGCCCGCACCTCCAGTTACGCCGACACTGCCGCACGCACGGGCGCTGGCACTGTCCACTGACACCGACACTGTCACGGACACTGTCACTGGCCCTGACACCGACACTGGCACGGACACTGTCACGGACACTGTCACTGGCCCTGACACCGTCGCTGGCACGGACACTGTCACTGACACCGCCACTGACGCTGCCACTGCCCCTGTCTATAGAAATAGGTGACCCGGCCCGCGGCAGCGGGACGCGATGGGGTCTCGAACGAAGGTCGTGTGTCCCCGTGCGCGCAGCACGGGGAACCGCGTCGCCGGGCGAGGCTGGGCGGGGGCCCGTAGTCGAGTGAGTCGTCGCGCGTCGGGAGCCCCCGTCCAGACCGACCGCCCGTAGTTCGAGGCGCCGTCGCGTCCCACTGCCGCGGGCCGGGTCACCGGTTGACGCAGTTAGCCGAGCTGGCCCAGGGGCCCCGTGCTGTTGTCGCCAAAGCTGCTCTGATTGACGCCCATCGCGGCCATCATGCTCAAGAACAGG
>CAJHXN010000186.1_pt1 | contig 20396 bp, 17 predicted proteins | sample 9198401 | NCBI WGS metagenome assembly CAJHXN01 (sample SAMEA7708334, study PRJEB35096) | sediment metagenome | biome: marine neritic benthic zone biome [ENVO:01000025]; feature: sediment [ENVO:00002007]; material: shallow marine sediment [ENVO:03000034] sea grass bed [ENVO_01000059] ... | reverse complement strand
CTCCAGCCAGCCTTTTGTGTATGTTCGTGGCGACAGCCGGCCTTGTTACTCGGGTCGACGACACGGACGCCGACGAGATCGCCGCCGAGGGCGCGGGCGGCGGCGATTCCGGGGGCGCAGGTCCCGGCGGCGGCGATTCCGGGGGCGACAGCGACTCCGGCAAGGCCAAAGGTGGCGAGGAGATCGACAAGGGCGACGGTGCCTCGAGCGACAGTAAGGGCAAAAACGCCAAGAAGGGCGGTGGCAGCAAGGGCAACAACGGCCACGGCAACAACGAGGACGGCGTGGACTCGAGCAACCCAGGAAAGGGCAAGGGCGGTCCGAACGGCGGAGAGGATGCCTCGTGCAACGGTACTGGCGACTGCGTCGACGACGAGAACGGTGCCGGCGGCGGTTCAATCGACAGTGGTTCCGGCGCCTCGAGTGACAGCAAAGGCTCCAAGAAAAAGAAGAAGAAGAAGAAGTAGCAAGTCGGACAAGTTGACGTGCGTCATGTACTTGCCAACCTCTGTGTCTTCGGTCTGATAGCTGGGTTCAGTGTGCTTAGCGCACTGAACCCAGACTTGTATTATCAGCACGTGCAGGAGGACCAACCCCTCGAGTGGGCGACCTTCTGGGGGTTTGTGGTCGCCGGCGTGTTGTTCGTTTGTGCGGCCATCCTCGAACGGCGAGAACGCCCCCTGCCCTGGTTCTTTGTGGGGCTCGGGGCCTTTTGCGTGGTAGTCGCGATGGAGGAGATCTCGTGGGGGCAGCGCGTCCTCGGTTACAGCCCGCCCCGATACTTCCTCGAGAACAACTACCAGCTGGAGCTCAACCTGCACAACGTGATGGCGACAAGCCTCCGCAAGCAGATGGTCGGCGCGGTCCTCATCGTCTACGGCATGCTCCTTCCGCTCCTTCACCGTGTCCCAACGACCGACAAACTCCTCACCAAACTGGGGATCACCGCACCTCCGCTGGCTCTGACCCCGATCTTCACTGCGCTGCTCGCGCTGCTCGTGTTCTACCCGTTGCGCTACACCGGTGAGATCGTCGAGGTTGGTATGGGTCTGGCCTTCCTCTTCGCGGCCGTCTCAGCGATGGACGGTATCGTTGTCGACCAGACCGAGCCGACTCGGTGGTTCATGTTCGGAGGAACCCTGGCTCTCGTCGCCATGCTCGGATTCGGTAGCGCCCTTTGGTCACGAGGTCAGCTCGCGGCCGACCCGGTGGTTGCCGAGGTCACCGCCACCGAGATCCGGGCACTCAAACGGGATATCCGCAGGATGTTCGAGGACGGAACACGTGTGTGCGGAAAGCACGAACGACTCACCCTCATCTCGAAGCGCTTCCCAAGCGAAAGACTCACCGATGGCCGGTTCATGAAACTGACCGGGCAAGGTCTACCGATGGAGCGCGCCGAGTTCTTCATTGACCCGTGGAGCACCGCTTATTGGATGCGGGCAACCTGCAACAAGAAACGCGACAAGATCTTTCTCTACTCGTTCGGCCCGAACCGGCGCCGAGACTCCAGCCGTTGGAAGCGTCGGGGCGACGACATCGGCGTGATCTTCCGAATCCGACACGACGAGAAGCCACCGAGGGCGATGGCCCGGTCAAAATAGCCCTGTCTCACCGGGACGGCTGCCGGCGGAAAACGCACACATCGGTAACGTACCCCACTTGAGGACTGTAATTTTATGATTATACTGAAAATATGGAAAGGGGTATGAAAATGAAAGCTAAGCATTGGACTTTTGGGGTCGTGCTCGTGGCGGCTGTTAGCCTTTTTGGCCTAATAGGGGCCAATGCGAGCCCGTTCTCCATGTCTTTGTTGTCGGACGACCTGGGGAACCGCTCCAATGGAAGCGCGCCTGAGGCAAGCCCTTCGGACGACCCATCGAACGGCGACGACAGCAACAGCGACGGAAATGGAACCGGGGCCGACGACGACGGCGGCAATGGCAATGGCAATGGTGGCGGAAGCTCCAGCAACAACGGCCATGGCAACAACGAAGACGGCACTGACTCGAGCAACAAAGGCCAGGGTAAGGGCGGTCCGAACGGCGGAGAAGATGCCTCGTGCAACGGGAGTGGCGACTGCGTCGACGACGAGAACGGTGCCGGCGGCGAGGAAATCGACGTCGAGGACGCCGCAGCAAGCGACAGCAAGGGCAACAAGGGCAAAGGCAAAGGCAAGAAGTAAGCAGCCCCTCGTTGCACAGACAGGAAGGGCGCCCCCAAGGGGCGCCTTTTTCGTTTAACCTTCGGGGCCTTGACGACCCTCCGAATCGGCGCTCTTCTCGACCGATGTCTTTTCCAAAACCGCTGCGCGCGGTGATCACAGGCGGCGGCGGCGGCCTCGGTCGTACGTTGGCGCTTCAACTGGCAGACGTCGGTGCGTCCCTTGTCGTGTCGGACGTCAATGAAGCCGCGGCCAAGGAAACCGCTTCCTTGGTGCAAGAGCAAGGCGCGACGGCCGAAGTAGTCGCATGCGACGTCACCAAGCGCGACGCGGTGTTCGACTTGGTCGAGCAAACCGAGCAGCGGCTCGGGGGTGTCGATCTCATGTGCAACAATGCCGGCGTCGCCCTTGGGGGCCCATTTGACGGCATCTCGATCGAGGATTGGCGTTGGGTCTTCGACATCAATTTGTGGGGCGTCATCTACGGCTGCCAAGCCGTGATCCCGAGGATGAAGGCTCAGGGTCGTGGCTACATCTTGAATGTCGCCTCGGCGGCAGGCCTTCTCAGCCCGCCGAGCATGGCTCCCTACAACGTGACGAAGGCGGGAGTCGTCTCGCTGAGCGAAAGTCTCTACGTCGAGTACAAGAGCGCGGGGATTCACGTGTCCGTCTTGTGCCCTACTTTCTTTCAAACGAACATCATGGATGCGGGGCGGGGCGTGGCGACACCAAGAGAGGAAGCTCGCATCCGCAAGTGGATGGCGCGTTCGAAGGTGCAGGCCCCCGACGTGGCGAAAGCCGCCATCGATGCGCTCGAAGAAGGAGAGCTCTACGTCGAACCGATGTCGGATGGCCGAGATGCATGGCGACTAAAACGAGAAAACCCGCAGGGCTATGCGGATCTCATCAGCGCAGCGCATGAGCACCAGCTCCAAAGTCAGGGCCAGTCGTGAGAGTGGCTACTGCCCTGGTATCCCGGCGATGTCCGGTTTGAATCGGAAGATGTGATAGGGCGCGTTTGCCGCAATGTGTGCTTTGGAACGCAACATCTGATCCGGAATCGCGCTGTCGGCCAGGTAGAGCCAGCCATCAGGCCCGTAGCTCAAGGCGTCGGCCCAACGAATCTGGTCGCTCTTGATCAGTGTGGTGAGGCCGCCGTCCGGCGTCATACGAAGCACAGCGCTGTGCTCGACGTCGGTGATCAGCAGATTGCCATCGTTGTCCGTACTGAGGCCATCGTTGAGTGGCTTTCGACCCACGGCGACCACCCGCGCCGCAAGGGCACCCTCGCGGAGCGACGCATCGAGGAGGTCGGACACCTTGATGCGGTACATCGTGTCGTGGGTCATCGCCCCGTAGTACAGCCACTCGTCGTTGCGATCGATCGCGAGGCCGTCGACGCTCGGCTTGAGCACCACGAGCCCTCCGAAGAACTTCATATCTTTGGTCGGATTGCGGATCAGCCAGTCCTGAGCCGACACCGAGTAGTCCCCGTCCAGCACCCGTCGCGCTTGGGCGCTCTGAACGTCATAGACGATCAAGCCAGGGTTCTTCCTCCAAAAGCTCACGTCTGCGATGAAGACGTGCTCCCCGGTCGAATCGACCTGAAGGTCTTGCAGAAACGATCCCAGCTGCGCGACCGATGAATCGAACACATGCTCGTGCACCAACTCGCCAGTCCCTAGGTCAAAAGCCAAAAGGCGCGGTTGTCCGATCCCGTGATTGCCATGATCGATCGTCCAGAGCCGGTTCTGCCGATCGATGACGATACCAAGCGGGGTGTCAAAGAGCGTTTGGGCCGCTTCGCTTGGAAAGGGTTTCGGCGCTCCGTCGACCCACTCGAGGAGCTTGTCCCCGGTTGGACGGCTCTCGGGGTGAATCGTGTAGAACACCCGCCCATCGCCGGACACCGCAACATTGCCAATCGGCTCCTCGCTTGTCACGACGACCTCGAGCGCGCTTCCGTCATGGATCGGCGTGCCGCTCAGGTCGGGATAGGGTTCGCCGCCGCTGTAGCGAACATTCAACACCATCGCCACGACGCCGACCAGCAACCCAACTCCAATCAGTAGCCGTACGAAGAATCCCCTCATCAGGCCGCGGAAGCTAGCACGCCGCCAGCGGTAGCCCTAGCACCCGATGACTGCTATTGCGGCCCCGCCATGCGCGCCGCCCCTATCTGGATTGCGACCTGTGCTCTGGTAGTGGGCGTACTACCCGCAAACGTGGTCGGCGCCCAGGCGGACGCGCCCCCTGCCCCCGTCGTGATCGACACCGAGCAGCCCGCGCCAAGCGTCGCCTCGGAAACACTCAACGCCAACGCTGCGCTCATGGGACGTCTGCTAACCACCTCCACGGAGAAGACCCTCCGCGAACAGAAGTTCGCGGCCGCTGCTGGAATCGTTGGCGGCTCGATCCTTCTCGGTCTCGGCGCCTGGCGACTGGCCGAAAACGAACCTCAGAGCCCGTTTAGTCGTGGCCTCGGCGTCATGTTCACGACGTTGGGCGCTGTGGATCTCACAACCGGCGTTTATGCGGCGGTTCGTGTCCCGCACGAGAAGCGAAGGCTCGAGCGCTGGGCCAAGGCGCGCAAGGACGGCATCACCGAGCTCGAACTCGCGCGCGCAGAGGGGGAGCTCTTGGCGTCGGCCGAGCTCCGGGAAGGCGAGCGACTCCTGGTTCGGTGGACGGGCTTCACGCATGCGCTGGCAGGGGTGATCGTGCTGGCGTTTGCGCCCGTCCCGGACACGCCCCGAGGTGACAGAACCAGCGCATGGGTGATTGGCGGGCTCTTCATCGGGACGGGCTTCGCGGCCTTCGGTCTGTCCTTTCGGCCGACCCCAAGTGAGGCCGCATGGCGTGAGTATCAATCCCACAAAGGCTCGAGCACCGGCGGCCAGTTCAGCTTTCGGCTTTCACCCTCCCTGACTCGGCGCGGATTGGGCCTCGGGATGAGCGGTACCTTTTAGCCTCCTCAATCGTCTTGCACTCAAACCATCGAAGCGGTTAGGAAGCCTCCCTATGGACCTCGATCAACTCAAAGTCATCGTCACCGGCGGCGCTTCCGGCCTCGGCAAGCACTTCGCCGAACGCCTCCACGAAGCGGGGGCCCAAGTTGCGGTAGGCGACGTCAATGAAGAAGCCCTCGGTGCGCTACCCGATGGGATCCATCGGCGGCGTCTCAACGTCGCAGACCAAGACGACATCGCGAGCTTCGTCCCCTGGGCGGCCGAGCAGATGGGCGGCCTCAATGCATTGATCAACAACGCCGGGATCATTCGCGATGGGCTCTGGGTTGGAAAGAGCCGTAAGACCGGCGAGATTCGCCGGATGTCTCGCGAGGACTGGGATGCCGTGATCGCCGTCAACCTCACTGGGGCGGTCCTCATCGTGCAGGAGGTCGTGGCCCACATGGTGGAGCACGGGGCGCAAGGCGTGATCGTCAACGTGTCGTCGGTCGCCCGGCATGGAAACCGAGGCCAAACGAACTACGTGGCGGCCAAAGCCGCGCTCGCCGCCAACACGCGAACGTGGATGAAAGAGTTCTCTCCATTCGGTATTCGTGTGGCCGCGGTCGCCCCTGGCGCCGTGGAAACCCCGATGACGGCGGGCATGAACCAAAAGGCCTTGGACATGATCAGGGCCAGCATTCCGCTAGGCCGGATGGCGCAGCCCGAGGACATTTGGCGGGCGGTGAAGTTCATCTTCGATTGTGACTACTTCACTGGCGAGACGATCGACGTGCATGGCGGGGCTCACCTCTAGAGGACTTCAGCCGAGCGCACGCATCACGGCGCGGTGCACGAAATACCCCACGGGCAGTAGCGCACATCCCACGGCGTAGGCCCCCCAAAACGAAAAGCGTTCCCGCATGAGAAACGGGACAAAGAAGAGGAGCGTGATCGGCAGCGCCACCAAGATGCTCCGCGCCATGTCAAACACGCTCCCAGCATCCCGGTGCTGGAGGTAGGCCAACGGAAGGACCAGCATCGTTGCCAGGGGCAACGCGACGAGAAACCCTGCGGTAGTCGGGTATCGCCTCGAAAGCCACGCCGCCCCGCCGATCACCAGCGCCGACACGAGCGTGTTCAAGAGCGTGACCATGACTTACTTGCCGGCGACGATTTCTTCGACAGCGTCGAGTAGACTCTTGCTGTAGACACGCCCGGTCAGATTCTTACGGGCCTTCGCTGCGACCGCGTCCCACTCGGCCTTGTGGGGTGTCGTATTGACCTCGATCATCCCTCGCTTAACCAAAGACTTGTAGGCACGGTCGTCGTCGCGGCGTGCAAGCCCATCGAGAGCGCGTGCGGCGCGCTCGCTCGTTTCGATCAAGATTTCCTGGTCGACCTCGGAGAGCTCGTCGAACTTCTCCTGCTTGATGATCGAGCCCCCGACGATGATCCCGAAGTTGTCCTTGGCCATGTACTTCAGCCGCGTGTACCACTGAAGCGCAACCGCGGCGATAGCCGAAGCGGGAACTGTATCGACCATTCGCGTTTGAAGCCCCGGGTACACCTCAGGCACGCCCAATCGAACTGGGTTTGCGCCGATCACCGTGATGAACTCGGCGAAGACCGGGTCGTCCTTCCATGCCCAAGGCCGCCGGTTCTTTAGATCAGAGGGCCGAGCGAACTCGCTGACCGAAAAGAGGCGGTTCTTGCCGGCTTCGCCCCACGCCAGAAGCTTGAAGCCACCTTCTTCGAACATCTTTGAGAATCGGTCGTTGAGCTGTGTGCGAGCACGTTCGAGCTGGTCGTACTCGGTGATCAATCCGGGCGTTGTCATCACCAACACCGGACGCGCCACGATTCCGAGCCCGGTCGTCGTCACGCCTGCCGCGTCCATTTGCCCCGCACGAACCTTCCGAATGAAGTCACGCTCATCGCCCTGACTGCCTCCGGAGTAAAAGCGGAGCTCGACGCGGTTCTCTGTCCGAGTCTTCAAGCTTCGGTTCCAGGCCTTCATCACTTTCATGAAGGCCGACCCGGCGGGAGCAAGAGAAGCAAAGCGAATCACGGTCGCCGCCTCGGCGTTGGCAAGCGGCACCGTACCGGGCAGCAGCAACGCACCGAGGGCAAGGATTGCCACGAACAGGGCCTTCATTTGAAACATGCGCTACTCGCTGAGGTCACTGAAGAAGAATTCGATCCGGTCCATGTACCGCTTCGCTCGGCGCTTGGCGATGACGTTGCTGAGTCGTGCTTCAGGTAGCACATCCCCCGCCTCAAGCACTTCGGTGAGCAGTTCACGAAAGAGCTTAGAGTCACCTTGGTTGACTGCGTAGTGCCTCGCCATATTCAGTTGGACCATCAAATTGCGTCGTTCCGTTCCCTCGAGGACCTTGTCGAAGATGACTTTGGCGCGATCCATGTCTGGCGGAAACTCGGATGCCGCCAGGACGCCGAGGGTCATCATCGGGGTCATGAAGAGGAAGTCCGGGTCTAGCTCGACGGAATGAGCGAGGAGCACTTTTGCGAGCGGAAGGTCCGCGACCGTGTCCATGTCCTCCATCCCCATGTTGATCCGCGAGCCAAGCGACGCACCTGCCCAAAAAGCAAGCGCGGCGTCTTCGGGTTGGTCGAGGATCCCATCGAGCCATATCTGGAGTCCGTCGGGGCCGAGCGACAGGGCGTCGTCAAAGCCTGCATCCCGCATGCGCATCAGATGCCTCGACAGATCCCAAGCACGCTCGTACATGATCAAGGCGCGGGCGCGGAGGTCTTCCGCTTCTTCCCAGGCGTCTTCCGCATCGGCCACTTCGACTCGATCCTCGATCCAGCCGGTACCGTAGCCGATATACGCCCCGATGGCGGATGTCACGACGACTTCGTTATCCGGGACGACCCGCATGATGCCCTCGAGCTGGATGATGCTCGCCGGAAAGGCAGCGCCCGCAGTCTCGTAGTCCCAGTACTGCTCGATCGCGGGTGCCGCGCGCTCGAAGATCCCGGCGGTCGAGTCGGCCGCAAACTGCGCTGTGTCGCACGCCGTGACTGAGCTCAGCCCGAAGACCAGCCCCACCACGAGCAAATTCACCCCAACGCGGTCTGAACCGGACATCGCGCGAAAGTGAACCGGAAAGCGCTCTCCAACACAAGCCCAAACCGAATAAATGAAGGGAGTGCTGTTTTCGCCCTTTTGACAGCGGTCGGGCGGCGAGGTAGTCCGCGCCGAGAGCCATGACACCCGGGGAATGTCGCGAACAACTTCAAGACCTCATACAGCGCATGGAAGCGCTGGGGAGGTATCTTTGACCTCGAAGGACTGCGCCACGACGTCGACCGCCTGACCAACCTCAGCCTGGCAGAAGGCTTTTGGGACGACCAACGAAAGGCGCAGAAGATGATGCGGGAGCGCGCGTCTGCAGAGGAAACACTGAAAGAATTCGAGCAAATAGACCGAGAAACTCGAGATCTTTTAGAGTTGCTCGAGCTGGCAGCAAGCGAGGGCGATCAGGGGGTGGTCGGCGATGTGGCGGAGCAGCTGCCGTCGGTCGAGCAGCAGGTCCGCACCCTCGAGCTCAAGCGCATGCTCACCAAGGACGACGATACCGATGCGATCGTCACCATCAACCCGGGCGCGGGCGGCACCGAGGCGCAGGACTGGGCCGAAATCCTCCTTCGGATGTACCTCCGGTGGTGCGAGCGTAGGGGCTACAAGACCGAGCTCCTGAGCAAGCAGCCGGGTGACGAGGCAGGGATCAAGGACGCGACCTTCGTCGCCCGCGGCCCGAACGCGTACGGATACCTCCGTGCCGAGAATGGCGTCCACCGCTTGATCCGAATCAGCCCCTTCGATGCCAACAAGCGCCGCCACACGTCGTTCGCGGGCGTGAGCGTGGTCCCGGACCTGGACGAAGAGCTCACCGAGGGCGAAATCGAAATCCGCGACGAGGACCTCGAAGTCAGCACTATGCGAGCGGGCGGGGCTGGTGGCCAGCACGTCAATCGAACCGAATCGGCGGTCCGGATCAAGCACATCCCAACGGGCTTCACGGTGCGATGTGAAGCGGAGCGATCACAGCATCAAAACCGTGAGACCGCGATGAAAATGATTCGGGGCCTGCTCTTCGAGAAAGCTCGGCGCGAACGGGAGGAGGCATTCGAGGAGGCCTTCCTTGGCGACCGCGCGGACATCGCGTTTGGATCGCAGGTTCGCACCTACACCCTTCAGCCCTACACGATGGTCAAAGACGAGCGAACCGACCACAAGGTGAACAACGCCGACGCCGTGCTCGACGGAGACCTCGATGATTTCATCGAAACGTACCTCTTGATGAACGCGGACAAGCAGCAACAACGCAAGAAGGCGGTTGACGCCAAAGGGCACCGAGGGGACTAAGGGACAGCGCATGGCGACCGAAGACGAGCTTCGACAAACACGGCTCAACAAGGCCGAACGACTGCGCGAGCTAGGCGTCTTGCCCTACCCGAACGACTGGCGCACCAATCCCGAGCTCGAGGACAAGCGCCGCTCGGTGGTCGAGCTCGGCGCCGATGAGTTGGCAAGGTCGAAGCTCCCACTCGAAGACGAACTCACCGAGGACGCCCCACATGTACCGCTCTTCGGGCGCGTGATCGCCAAGCGTGGTCCCTTTCTGGTGATTCGAACCCCGCACGGGGATGCCCAAGCGTTGGTGCGTCCAGAAAAGCTGAGCGAGCACGAAGCTGCGCTGCTCAAGCTCGTCGATCTCGCAGACCACGTCATGGTCGAAGGTCCGGCGATCCGAACGAAGACCGAGGCCCTCGCGGTGAGCGCCCGCCGCTACCGGCACCTCGGCAAGGCCCTGTTGCCGCCTCCAGCCAAGTGGCACGGCCTCCGGGACGTCGAAAAGCGGTACCGCGAGCGTTATGTCGACCTTTTCGCAAACCCCGCCATCGCGGAGGTGTTCCGCGCACGCACGGTCGTGGTCCAATCCTTGCGGCGCTTCCTAGACGTGCTCGGCTTCTTGGAGGTCGAAACCCCAATGCTGCACGTGACCCGCGGCGGGGCCACCGCCAAGCCTTTCGAGACCCACCACAACACGCTTGATTTGGAGTTGATCCTCCGCATCGCACCAGAGCTCTATCTCAAGCGTCTCTTGGTCGGAGGCTTTGACCGGGTATACGAGCTCGGCCGGGCCTTTCGCAACGAGGGTATCAGCACGAAGCACAACCCGGAGTTCACCATCCTCGAGCTCTACATGGCCTACGCGACCTACGAAGACGTCATGGACCTCTCGGTCGACATGATCCGTACCGTCGATGCAGACCTCCAAGCCCGCTTCCCCCCGCTGACCGTCGAGCGCGCATTCGACCTTGGCGCTGAGTGGAAACGGATCACCTTGCGCGACTCGATCGCCGAACGACTCGAGCGCGCCGGTCAGCAAGACCTGCCGACGACAGCCTGGACCGAGACGCTCTCACGCGAGGCGCTCGACGATCCGGCGGCGCTCGAAAGTGCCTGCACGGCCATGCTCCCGAAGCTCGAACCCGCCTCCCGAAAGCAGCTCGAGCACTGTGAGACCCATGGGGAGCGACTCTTCGCGATCTTCGAGCAGCTGGTAGAGCCCGACCTCGCGGCACTTTACCGCACCGCCGACGGCAGCCAGAGCGTCCCCGTGTTCATCATCGAGTATCCGATCGAAGTCTCCCCACTCGCGCGGCGAAACGACGATGACCCCACCTTCGTCGATCGATTTGAGTTGTTCATCGATGGGCGCGAAATCAGCAACGCCTTCACCGAGCTCAACGACCCCGATGACCAGGCAGCTCGCTTCGAAGGCCAGCTGCGCAACCGCGAACGCGGTGACGACGAGGCGATGGACTTCGATGCCGATTACATCCGCGCGCTCTCCCATGGCATGCCGCCCGCGGCTGGCTTCGGGCTCGGCGTGGACCGGTTGATCATGCTTCTGTGCAATCAGCCGTCAATTCGTGACGTGCTCCTGTTCCCCTTACTCAGGCCGGAAAGCGAATGACGCTCGGCCGGCCCCTCGGCTTGTGGACGGCCATCCTCTGTGGCCTTTCGGTCTTGCACGCCGCGGCGACGATAGGCTTCCTCGGCACCAGCTCCCAATGGTTTCAGGCGATGCAAGTCGACGAGCTGATTTGGATTCGGCTGGTGATCGGTTGGAGCACTGTGCAGCTGATCGTTGGCCTCCTTAGCGTCGCCGTCGGATCGCAGGCACGCCGCATGCCGCGCGGCGCGTTGGGGCGGGCCCGCATCCTAGGCCTGTCGGGCGCCACAGGGCTTCACACCATGATCACCACCCTCTCGATCGGCGTCATCTTGTGGGCAGCACGCGCATCGCTCGGTCACGTGCTTGGTGGCACGGTGCCGAGCCTGCTCTTCGGCCTGACCCACCTTGCACACCCCGACCTCGAGCTCGGGTGGATCGAGACGTTGTACAAGACCGCCGCAAGCCTTCAATGGGCGACCGGCACCGCTCTCGTCATCCTCGCCACGTCGTGTTGGTTCCTGCTCCCCCTGAAGAAACGCAAACGGTTTTGGTGGCTCTTCGACGCCGCAATTGTCGTCGCGTTCTTTGTGGCCAGCGTCACGCTTCCCCTAACCCCGATCGAAGGCGACACCGCAAGCCTTTGGGGTGCGGTCGTGCGTGTGACGGCGACGGCTCTTTTCGCGATTCGGGTCGCACTCCGACTGGTCGGGCCTCTTCTTTCTGCGTTCGAGCGAATCGGGTTTCGACCGATGGTGGCGGCGCGGCACCTGCGCGCAAAGAAGACCGGCTTCCTCGCGGCAAGTGGCACCCTTTCCGTGCTCGCGGTCGCCGTCTCCTCGTGCATGTTGATCTCGGTGTTGAGCGTCATGGGTGGGTTTCGGGCTGACCTCGAGAAGAAGATCCTCGGCAACCACGCCCACATCGTCATCGACCAGGCCCTGTCAGAGCTCGACGATTGGCAGTCCATCCTGAAACAGGCGCGTGCCACCGACGGTGTGGTAGGGGCCACGCCATACCTTCAAACCGAGGTCATGGTGTCGAGCCTATCGAATCGGGCAGGCGCAATCCTCCGCGGGATCGACCCTGCGTCGGTGAGTGAAGTCACCGACCTCGCCAAGAACATGACCCACGGCAAGCTCGAGTACCTCGAGCATCCCGAACAAATCCTCGACGCCTCGGTGGGAACGGCGCGACTGAGTCCCCTCGACGCGATGATAGAGGCCAAACCCGGCAAAGACGACGACCCCCCGCCCGCCGAGGAAGCGATGCCCGGGCTGATCGTCGGGCAAGAGCTGGCCCGTTCGCTGCGGCTCGTGGTTGGCGATCGCGTCACGGTCGTATCGCCTCGAGGAGAGCTTGGGCCGACCGGCCCCATCCCACGGACCAGGCCATTTCGAATTGCAGGCATCTTCTACAGCGGGATGTACGAGTACGACATGAAGCACGCCTACGTTGCGCTCGGAGTCGCCCAGCGTTTCCTCAAGGCGAGCGAAGCGGTCAGCGGCATCGAGATCAAAGTGCAAGATGTCGAAAAGGCTCCAACGATGGCAGCCGAACTTGCTTCGACGCTCGGTGGCGACCCGCTCCGCGTGCGCGATTGGAGAATGATGAACCAGCAGCTGTTTGGGGCGCTGGCGCTCGAAAAGCTTGCCATGTTCATCACGCTTGGGATCGCGATCTTGATCGCTGGGTTTTCGGTTTTCGGCACGTTGACCCTCCTGGTGCAGGAGAAGCGCCGCGAAGTGGGAATTCTCAAGGCGATGGGCGCGTCGGCGCGTGGGATCATTCGGATCTTCGTGCTCGAAGGCCTTCTCATCGGGATGGCCGGCGGGCTGATGGGCCTCGGCCTTGGCTTCATCATGACGTTTGCCGCCGAACACTTTGGAATTCGGATGAATCCAGAGGTCTACTACATCGACAAACTCCCCGTGAACCTCGACCCAACCGAGTTCGCCCTAGTCGGTGCATCGACCGTGGTGGTATGCCTGGCGGCAACTCTCTTTCCGGCCTATCAAGCCAGTCGCGTCCGCCCCGTGGACGCGCTTCGGTACGACTGATCTTATCGCATTCGATGTCCGACCCACTCGTCACCGTCGAAAACGTGACCAAAACCTTCGAACACGAAGGTCAGTCCCTCGAAGTCCTCAAAGGCATCGACCTCGAGATCCGCGACGGCGAGATGGTGACGATCGTCGGCCCCTCCGGCGCGGGCAAGAGCACGCTGCTGCACCTCATCGGGACCCTCGACCTTCCAACCCACGGCACGATTCGATACCAGGGAACCGATGTGACCCTCCTCGGAAGCTCCGACCTCGCGGAGTTTCGAAACCGAAGCATCGGATTTGTTTTCCAATTTCACCATCTGCTTCCGGAGTTCACCGCCCTGGAGAACGTGATGATGCCCGGCCTGATCCAGGGGGGTCGTCGGCTCGACCAACGGGCGCGGGAGCTGCTCGACGAAGTGGGCCTTTCCCACCGATTGACGCATCGCCCCGGTGAGCTCTCAGGTGGCGAGCAACAACGGGTCGCCCTTGCGCGCGCGCTTCTCATGAAACCGAAGCTGGTGCTGGCAGACGAACCGACGGGCAACCTCGACAGCCAGAGCAGTGACGCGGTGCAGGAGCTCTTCTTCGACCTCAACCGCCGACACGGAACCACGTTTCTCATCGTGACGCATAGCCGGGACTTCGCCGCCATGATGCCGAGGCAGGTCGCAATGAAGGACGGCCGGATCGACTCCGACGAACGAAGACCTCAGTCACGGGCGAACCCGGCGGACCAAAAGCCACAAGACGGTGCCCAACCCCTTGAAAACCAAGGAAAACCAACTTGACCCCCTTCTAGGCCACGGCTATAGCCGCCCCGATCGCAGGCCCCAACAATGCGCCTTTTCGCCCCTGCCATAGCCCTGTCGCTCGTTGCAGGGCTCGCTTCCGTGGCGGGCGCTCAGAGTCAAGACAACATCCCGGAGCCACCGCCTCCGGCGACCCGGCCAGTCCGAACCTCGCCGCGACCGACCCCGCCCCCCGCCCGGCCGCCCGAGTCGGAGCCCGACGAGGAGGACTACGAGCCAGTCGAGGACCCCGATGCCGCGATTCAGGTTCCTCGGACTAGCTGCCACGGCAAGACCATTCGTCGGGTCGCGGTCGTGGGTGCGCGGCGAGTCGACCCCGATGATGTCCGCGCCACCATGAAGCTCGGCCGAGGCAAGGTCTGCACCGACCCAGCGGTCACCCGAGACGCACGCGCTCTTTGGAGAATGGGCTACTTCGACGACCTCGCGATCGAATCGGACCCACTCGGTGATGGGATCAAGCTGACGATTCGTGTCCTCGAGCGCCCTGCGATTCGCAAGATCAAATACGAAGGCAATGACGAAGTCGACAATGATGACATCGACGAGGCCATCACCCTCGAGGCTGGGACGATTCTCGCGGTTCCGGCAGTCGAGGAGAGCGCCGACAACGTTCGCGCGCTCTACTCGGAAAGCGGTTTCTTTCTCGCAGAGGTCCAATACGAGCTCAAGCGCGTCCCGGGAGATACCAATCAGATCGACATCCTCTTCAAGATCGACGAGGGCGCAGAAGTCGACGTGCGTCGGGTGAGCTTCGTCGGAAACGAGCAGCTCCCTGCGGACGAGCTCCTCAAGATCATGCAGACGAACGAGACTGGCATGTTTTCGTTCCTAAGCGACCGCAACATTTTCAATCGAGAAGCGTTCGACGAGGATGTGACGCGTGTCCAAGCCTGGTACTACGACAAGGGCTTCCTGATGATGCGCCCGGGCCGTCCCAGCGTGGAGCTGACGGCCGACCGAAAGTACGTCGACATCACGATTCCGATCGACGAAGGCCCGCGATTCCGCATTCGCAACGTCGATGTGGTGGAGACGGACGAGGCCGGCAACGAGGTCGAGACCATCGCGCCCAAACGCGCGTTGCGGGGAGAAATCGAGCTCGAGTACGGCGACTGGTTCAGCCGAACCAAGATCGCCGAGGGCATCGAAGCGATCACCCGCACCTACCGCGATCAGGGATACGCGCTTGTCGAGATGGTCCCGGGAACCGATCTGGACGAGGCCAACCGCTTGGTCGATGTGAGCGTCAACATTCGGCGCGGGCCGCTTGTCTATATCGAGCGTATTCACGTCCGTGGCAACACCAAGACCCGCGATGCGGTGATTCGACGCGAGTTCCGTCTCAGCGAAGGCGACCTCTATAACCAAAGCAAGATCGAGGACGGTCAGGCGCTCGCCAACCAACTCGGCTATTTCGAGCGGGTGGACGTTTCCGAGGAGCAGGGCAGCGCCGTGGACCAAATCGTGCTCAATGTCGAAGTCGCTGAGAAGGCGACCGGCACGTTCCAGGTCGGCGCCGGCTTTTCTTCCCTCGAGAGCTTCATCATCACCGCGCAGGTCCAACAGCAGAATCTGTTCGGCCGCGGGCAAACGCTCGGGCTCAACCTGCAGCTGTCCGGCATCCGTCAGCAGATCGATTTGAACTTCGTCGAGCCCTGGTTCCTCGGGTCGGAATGGAGCCTTGGCTTTGGGTTCTTCAAGCGCATTCGCGACTTCGCCAGTTTCCGGCAAGACTCGACGGGCGCGAACCTGACCACGGGGCACCCCCTCTTCAATCCCAGGTTCCGCATCTTCGTCCGGTACGAGTTCGAGAACGTCGTCATCTCCCAACCGCGGGGTAACCTCGTCGGCGTGGGCGGACAGCTTCGAAATACGTTCTCGAACATCTTCATCGCGAACGCGTTCCGAGACGGCATCACCAGCTCGCTCCGTTTCACGATCAACTGGGACAGCCGCGACAACCGGCTGGCTACGACCGGGGGCATTTTCGCGAACTACGGGGTCCAGGTGGCCGACCAATTCCTCGGCTCCGACAATACCTTCGTTCGACAGACCGCGTTCGCACGCTTTTACAAGCGGATCTTCGGACCGGTGGTCTTCAAAGTGAACACCGAGCTCGGGTTGATCACATCGCGAAAGCTCGTGCCCGTCTTCGAGCGCTTCTACCTCGGAAGTATCTTCACCATTCGCGGCTACCGGCTTCAGTCGGTGGGTCCACAGGCGGGCATTGCAGTCGCCGGGGACCCCAACCTTCCGATCGTCCCGAGGGGTCGACCGATCGGGGGCGACTTCCAGGCCTTCTACAATATCGAGCTCGAGTTTCCGCTCATCGAGGCGATCGGGATCCGGGGTGTGATCTTCACCGACGGTGGCAATACCTGGAACCTCTTTGCGTTTCGCGATCAGTTCGGCAACTGCCAAGCCCCAATTGCACCCGAGAACGATCGCTCGTCCCGACCGTGCGGCATCAATGGCTTCCTCCGTTACTCGGTGGGTTTTGGCCTACGGTGGTTTTCCCCGCTCGGCCCACTGCGTTTCGAATGGGGCATCCCCATCCGCAGGCGCCCACAGGACGACCCGATTCGCTTTGAATTCACGATCGGCCAGTCGTTCTGAGAATGTCTGGTGGCGTAGCTTCGTATAACCCCTGCGGCTTGACCCGCCACCGCCAAACGGCTAGCTAGGCCGGGCTCGAAAGGATGCTCTGATGGGTTTTAGTAGAATCGTAGTTCTCGCACTTGCGGCGTTCGTTTTGGCCAACACCGCCTCGACGGTGAACGCCCAAGTCAAGATCGGCGTCGTCGATCTCCAGCGTGCGATCAACGAAACCGAGGACGGAAGGCAGGCCAAACGAAGGCTTACCAAGCTCTTCGAGGAGCGACAGAAGAAGCTCGACACCGCACAGAATTCACTCAAGTCGCAAAAAGAGAGCATCGAGCGGCAACAGGATGTGCTCAGCGAGGACGCGCTCAAGAAGAAGGTCGAGAAATACCAAGAAGACCTGATGGCCCTGCAAACCGAGTATGTCGACTACCAGCGTGAGCTCTCCACCAAGGAAGCCGAGCTGACCAAAAAGATCCTCGACAGGATGCAGGCGATCCTCCGTCGCATCGGGCAAACCGACGGCTACACTTTGATCGTCGAGGCCAACGAGGGCGGCATTGTGTGGGTGCCTTCCAATCTAGACCTCACCGACGTGCTGATTCAGCGATACAACTCGCAAGCCAAGAAGAGCGGCGGCGGCAAGAAGAAGTAGCGAAAATCGCGCATTCGTGGCCCGACCGGCTTTTTCCGAGTACAAAAACCCCATGATCAGGTGGTGTGCCGTAGCCGTGATCGGGTTTGCGACCCTTGGCATCGCCGCGCGCGTTAGCGCAGAAGAAGCGCCGAACACCCGCACGCATTACTTGGATGAGTACACCGCGGCGGCCATCCAGCACTACCCATCTCTACGGGCGGCCAAGGCCGACATCGCGGTCGCACACGCACGCCTGAACGAGGCAAAGCTCTCACCGTTCTTTCAGTTCCGAGGCAATGTCTCGTTCTTCGTCCGACCTGGGGCCCAGGGCACCCCAGTCTTCAGTCCAGACAGCCAACTTCCTCTTAGCAATCGGTGGGGCCCCGGGGTGGAGCTTGGTGCCGAAGGCGGCATTCCAATTTATACCTTCGGTAAGTATCGCGCCGGCAAGACGGCCGCTCGAGCGGGAATCAAGGCAGCCGAAGAAGAGCGAGCAGCAACCCTCAACCAGGTGATCTATGACGTGCGACGTGCGTACTTCGGTACGCAGCTTTCGCTCGACCTCCAATCCATGGTCTCGGAGGGGAAAGGTAAGCTCACGACCGCGGTAAACAAACTCGAGGCGCGTCTCAACGCCGATGATCCACGGGTCAAGCAAACCGACTACTGGCGCTTGCTTTCGACGCTTTCTGAAATCGAGTCGCGCGAGTCCGAGGCGTTGCGACTGGAGGCTTCGGCCCGAGCAGCGCTCGAAATCCTCTCCGGGATCCGGCCTGCGATCGTTCCCGAATGTCGGCTCGAGCCCGTCCAAAGCGAAGTCCTCGCCCTGAGTGAGCATCTCGACCGCGCGCTCGCGAACCGACCCGAGGTGGAACAGCTCAAAGCCGCCAAGTCGGCAAGGGACGCAAATCTCGTCGTCAAACGCGCCGGCTACCTCCCTGATATCATCCTCGCCCTGGCTGCCACATTTGCAACAACTCCAATCGTGACCGACATCAACAACCCCTTCATCATCGACCGGGGCAACTTCAGGGGGGCGTTCGCAGGTCTCGTCGCGAGGTGGGAGCTCGACTTTGCGGGCACCAATGCTCGCGTCAAAGCCGCGAAAGCGGAAATCGAGTCACTGAAGGCCAAGACCGAAGAGGCGCACAAGGGGATCGAGCTCGAGGTGACCGCGATTTTCGAACATCTGCAGGATGCGAAACGCCGGATGAACTCTTGGGCACGCGCCGAACGCGAAACACGCAAGTGGTTTGTATCGGCTGGTCAGGGCTACGAGGTTGGGACGATGAGCGCCAAGGACCTCGAAGACTCGATCGAGGGTTATTTCACGGCGCGATCGAAGCACCTGATCGCGATCGCTGAGTACAATCTGGCGATCGCGGGACTTGAACAGGCCACCGGGATGCCGCTGGTCGAGCCCGCAGGCTGGCGACCGCCGGGCTGCGAGGAATAAATCGTCCGCTATAGTCGTCCAATGGGGCATATGGCGTCTTTTAGGTTAATTTCAGTCGTACTGTTTGGGGTCTTTCTCACAATTGGTTCGGTTCTCGCGGAGGAGCCTGCCCCCGTCGGTAGCGAAGCCGCTGCAACTCTCGACAACAACTCTGTCGATGTCCGGGCCGCCGAGACTTTTATTCGATCGAGGCACAACAAGGTGTTGGCGGTCCTGCGGAAGCCCGACACCCCCAAACGCGCCGCACAGCTCACCGAGCTCCTCGGCGAGTTCCTCGACTACGATACGCTCTCCAAGCTCTCCTTGGACCAGGAATGGACGCAGCGCTCGCCCAAGGAACGAAAGCAATTCGTGAGCCTTCTTAGGCAGCTCGTTGAGCGCCAGTACCAACGAAACATGGAATCGACCCTCAGATACAAGGTGACTTGGGTCGGCTCCGAGCCGATCGACGATGCCAATGCCCTCGTCAAATCATCCGCCCGCTCGAGAAAGAAGAAGCGGCAACCGCCCGTCGAGATCGACTACAGCATGCGGCCCGACGGCAAGCAATGGCGTGTCTGGGACATCTCCACCGACGGCGTCAGCCTCGTCAAAAACTACAAGCGCCAGTTCCGCCGCGTGATCCGCGACGAAGGCTGGCAGGGGTTGATCGACCGAATGGAAAAGAAGCTCAACGAGCGAGACGACGAGCTCATCTAGACGCTCAACTGGGCGGATCCGCGTCAACCGGTGAGCCGGGCCGCGCCGCCACCGATGGGGGCTTCGTCGGCCATTACAGGTACTGGGGCTGCCGAGACTTCTGGCCGGTTAGAATCGTCTTTTATGCCGAGGCTACCGCTGGCTCCGCCCCTAGGTGCTCGTGTGGGGGCGGTGGGGTGGGACCAATTGCCCGCCGAAGGCGTCCTTAGGCGGCGGCGCGACCCGGTCACCTACTCCTCGAAAACAGTGCCGGTGTCCGTGTGAAGACGCTGCGTCACCACTGACGCCGCAAATGCACACGTTGGTGGCTTTTGCGTAGAAAAGCGGCCGGTTTCTGCTTGGCATGCGGCTTGCGTTGCCTTCTCATGAAGGAGGTGCCCCTTGCGCAGGGACGGTCTAGCTATCGCGATCCTGGTGATCTGCGCGGGCGGCTGCACCCCCTACGTGTTTTCCCCGCCCGCCCGCATGGTGCCGATGGACGCCGCCAAGGTGTTGGAGAAGCGCGACTTCGCGCTGCAGGGAGCGGTTGGGGCAGGCGCAGAATCTTGGGATGGACCAGCCGTGTTGGCAGCGACTGTACAGGGTCGATACGGGTTCGGCCGCGGATTCGAGGGAGTCGCGGAAGTCGGATTTGCGGCCCTCTATCCACGCGCAGAGTGGAATACAAGCACCTCCCACGCGATCTTCGGCGTGCGCGCGGGCTTCAAGTACGAAGTGGCCTCGTGGTTCGCAGTACAGGCAGGTTTCGGCGGAGGGGGAAGCGGCGCCGGCGGATACATCAGCCCGGACGGCGGCGTGATCTTCTCCTACCAGGGCAAGCACGTGGTGCCCTTTTTCTCTGTGGGTTTCTACTACAGCCTGCCCATCGCCGAGAAAGACGTCGTGTTCGTGGACGACGAAGTTCATGCTCTCGTTCTACGGGCCGATGACGCGTTTGGGTACCACAGCGGCATCGGCCTTCGAATTCCTGTGAATGACTTCGAGTACGACGGCCCCCGATCAGCCGTGCTGTTCGGCTACCGACTCGTCGGCGCGGTG
>CAJHXN010000425.1_pt1 | contig 20503 bp, 19 predicted proteins | sample 9198401 | NCBI WGS metagenome assembly CAJHXN01 (sample SAMEA7708334, study PRJEB35096) | sediment metagenome | biome: marine neritic benthic zone biome [ENVO:01000025]; feature: sediment [ENVO:00002007]; material: shallow marine sediment [ENVO:03000034] sea grass bed [ENVO_01000059] ... | reverse complement strand
GACACGATCTTGGCCGAGGGCCTGTGGTACGAGCTTCACGAACAGGGGGTCGACGTCCTTGCCTGCGTTGCGGGCGCGACGCTCACGCCTAGCTTCGAACAATCGACCGACCGCACCCCATCGAGCTGGCTTGCCCGCCCCATGCAGCCGGGCGACGTGACGGAACAAGCGCTCAAAGACCTTGGGCAACAGCCCACCGGCGTGTCGGGGCGGCGCAATCGTTTCGGCGCTACTTTGCTCGGACGGATTCTTCCGCGTAGCGCGGCGATTCGAATGGTCAGCAAGGAAACCGAGCACATGTACCGCTACTGAGGCAACCCAAGCAGAGAAAGGCCTACCGCCGCACATGAAGGTCGCGAACCTGACGAACCAATATCCAAGGTTAAGCCCCTGCCAGCCAGATGTGCATGTGCGTAGCCTTCCCGCTATGCTGAGGCCCGCTTCCCCCGGAACACAATGAAGATCATGGTCACCGGAGGCGCCGGGTTCATCGGTGCCAACTTCTTGAATCTTCTGGTGCCCAGGTTTCCCGAGCACCAGTTCGTCAACGTCGACAAGCTGACCTACGCGGCGAACTTGGGGAGTCTTCGGGATATTGATCAGTCGTCGAACTACATGCTGCGCCGCGTCGACATCACCGACATGGCGGCGGTCGATGCCGTCTTTGACGAGGTCGAGCCTGAGCTGGTGGTTCACTTCGCGGCTGAAAGCCACGTGGATCGCAGCATCCTCGGGCCCCGTGAGTTCATTCGCACCAACATCGAAGGCACCTTCAATCTGCTCGAGGCATGTCGAAAGCGCTGGCCGGCAGACTCCGGTGCGCTCTTTCATCATGTGAGTACCGATGAGGTGTACGGGTCGCTTGGCGAAACAGGCAAGTTCCAAGAGGCAACTCCTTACGACCCATCGAGCCCATATTCCGCGTCCAAAGCTGCTAGCGACCACATCGTGCGCTCCTATCACCGAACCTTTGGGCTCCCCGTGAAGATCACCAACTGCTCCAACAACTACGGTCCCATGCAGTTCCCCGAGAAGTTGATCCCACTGATGATCTTGAACGCGGTAGAGCGAAAGCCGCTTCCGATCTACGGAAAGGGCGTGAATGTCAGGGACTGGCTGTACGTCGAGGACCACTGCGAAGCGATCTGGGCAGTCATTGCCAAGGGCAAGGTCGGGCGCACCTACAATATCGGTGGCGACAACGAGAAACGAAACATCGACGTCGTCGACATCCTCTGCGAGGTGGTTGCCGAGGAGACAGGCGCCGACGTCGACGACCTTTTCCAACTCAAGGAGTTCGTCACCGACAGACCCGGCCATGACCTTCGGTACGCCATAGACTCGACCAGGATTAGCGAGGAGTGTGGCTGGGAGCCCAAGGAAACGTTCGACACGGGCATCCGCAAGACCGTGAAGTGGTATCTTTCGAACGAAGACTGGGTGCGCGATGTGCGGTCGGGCGAGTATCGCAAGTGGATTGACCTAAACTACGGCGACCGCACCACATAGAGGATAAGCATGATCAAAAAGGGCATCATCCTGGCGGGCGGCACCGGCACTCGCCTCCATCCTCTTACGAAGGGTGTTAGCAAGCAGCTCATGCCGATCTACGACAAGCCGATGATCTATTACCCACTGTCGACTCTGATGCTAGCTGGCATTCGGGAGATCCTGGTCATCACGACGCCTCATGAACAGAGTCTCTTTCAGGCTTTGCTTGGTGACGGGCAAAGCTGGGGCCTTCGGTTGGAGTACGCAGTTCAACCAAGTCCGGATGGGTTGGCGCAAGCGTTCTTGATTGGGGAGAGCTTCATCGACGGGGACGCCTGCGCCCTCGTGTTGGGAGACAACATCTTCTACGGTCACGGGTTGCAGGGGCTTCTGACCGAAAGCGCACAGCGAACCGAGGGCGCAACGGTGTTTGGCTACTATGTCAGCAATCCAAGCGCATACGGTGTCGCGGAATTCGACCAGAACGGGGTCGTCGTTGGGCTCGAAGAGAAGCCCGAGGTTCCGAAGTCCAAGTACGCAGTCGCTGGCCTCTACTTCTACGACACCGAAGTCGTCGCGCATGCGAAAACGCTCAAGCCATCTGCCAGGGGAGAGCTCGAGATCACCGACCTCAACCGTCTGTATCTCGAGGCGGGCAAGCTCAGGCTGACTAAGCTTGGGCGCGGGGTTGCATGGCTCGATACGGGTACCCCCGAAGCGCTCCTTCAAGCGGCGAACTTCGTCCAAACGATTCAAGATCGACAGGGGCTTCGCGCCTCGTGTCCGGAAGAGATCTCTTTTCGAATGGGATGGATCGACGCAGAGCAGCTGACGCGTCTCGCAGAACCTCTCGAAAAAACAACCTACGGCAAGTATCTACAGGAGCTGGCCGACGGCCTGGAGGATTGATGGAAGTCGAGGCTTCGAAGCTCCCTGGGCTCCTCGTCATCGATCCCGTGGTTCATGGTGACACTCGCGGCTTCTTTGTGGAGACCTACTCGCGCGAACGCTATGCGGCCGCCGGCATCGGAGACGAGTTCGTGCAAGACAATCTTTCTTCATCTGGCCGGGGCGTTCTTCGGGGTCTTCACCTTCAGCACCCCCGAGGTCAAGGCAAGCTTTGTTCGGTAGTCGAGGGCGAGATTTTCGATGTCGCCGTCGACGTTCGGATTGGGTCGCCCACGTTCGGTCAATGGATGGGGGTGACGCTGTCCTCTGACACCAAACGACAGCTCTACATCCCGCCCGGTTTCGCGCATGGTTTCTGTGTCATGAGCGAGAGAGCGCTCTTCTCGTACAAGTGCACCGAGTTCTATTCGGCCGAAGACGAGCTCGGCATCGCGTGGGACGACGACGACATCAAGATCAAGTGGCCGATCGACGCCCCGCTCTTATCGAACAAGGATCGAGCCTTTCCCAAGCTGCGGGACATTCCAACCGATCGCCTTCCTCGCTATGCCTGAATTTTTGGTCACCGGGGCTTCCGGTATGTTGGGCCGGAGCTGGACGAAATTGCTTGAGGCCCGGGGCATCGATCACCTTGGTGCGTCTCGTGCCGAGCTCGACGTCACAGACGAAAAGGCGCTCGTTCGATTGCTTACCCAAGGGACGAAGTGGGTCATCAATTGCGCCGCTTGGACCGATGTCGACGGGGCCGAGGCGCACCCAGACGATGCCAACGCCGTCAACGGCCGGGCCGTGGGTCGCATCGCAGATCGATGTCTGGAGGTTGGCGCCAGGCTCGTTCACTACAGCACCGACTACGTCTTCGATGGAAAGCAGGCCTCTCCATATCGAACCGACCATCCGAGGGCCCCGATCAACGCTTACGGTCGAAGTAAGGCTATGGGCGAAGCGTTGCTCGAGCAGTCCGGCTTGGATCACCTCCTCGTTCGAAGCAGTTGGCTATACGCTCCGTGGGGGAAGAATTTCGTTCTCACGATGCGCGATCTTGTCAAAACGCGCGCGCAACTCAGGGTGGTTGACGATCAGCGTGGCCGGCCCGCGTCATGTGATCACATCGCTCACGCGACAATGGGGTTGATCGAGAATCAATGCATTGGCACCTATCACGTGTGTGACGGAGGCGAGTGCACGTGGTTCGATCTCGCTGCGCTGGTCAGGGACATCGTGAACCCCGATTGCGCGATCACACCTTGCACGAGCGAAGAGTTCCCGCGACCGGCGCCGCGACCCGTGTACAGTGTGTTAGACCTCACCGCGACAGAGCGGGTGCTTGGGCCCACGCCTGATTGGAAGGGTCGAGTCAGGAGCATGCTCGAAGCGCTCGAGGGAGAGAGACGATCCCGTGGAGGGTGAACCCAACATCCTGAGCTACCTCGTGTTGCTCCTTTGGGCTCCTTTTTGCCTGTGGGGGATGCACCGCTGGCCACCCGCAAAGGCTACCGCTGTCCTCTTCTTAGGGGGTTTGCTGTTCTTGCCGTACGGGGTTTCGTTCAAGTTGCCTGGCCTTCCCTCGTTCGGCAAATCCAGGATCCTGGTTCTTTGGATCTTCATTGGCATCCTGGTGTTCCATAGGAAAAGACTACGCTCCGCGCTCTTCAGTTGGCAGTTCAAATGGTGCGCCGGGCTGCTCCTCGGTGGCGCAGTACTGACGGTCTTCTTGAACGGCGATGCTATCCGCATGGGCTCGAGCTACATCCCGGGACACACGCCTTACGACGCTGTCCATGGCATCATTCTCAGCGTTCTGCATCCCATTTTGCCTGTTGCAATCGGCATGACGATGTTCCGGAATGCTTCGGATCTGCGGGTGCTCTTCCGGATTCTCGTAACCGCGGCTCTGGTCTACTCGGTCCTCCAGTTCATCGAGATGTTGCTGAGCCCGCAGCTCAATCGGTGGATTTACGGCTTCTATCAGCATTCGTTTCTTCAGACGATGCGTGGAGGCGGCTACCGTCCCATGGTGTTCATGAGTCACGGTCTTGCGCTTGCGATGTTCACGGGCCTTGCGACCATTGCCGCGACTGCCCTCTACAAGGTTGGCGACAGACTATTTCGCGTCTCGACTGGCTGGGCCGCCGGTTATCTGTGGTTGGTTCTCGCAATTTCGAGAAGCGTTGCCGCGTTCCTGTACAGCCTTGCTGCCGTTCCGCTGGTCTTTTTTGCTTCGCCCAAGGCGCAGGTGCGGGTAGCCGCTGCACTGGCGGCAACGTTGCTCTTGTATCCTGCAGCGCGCGCGCAGGGTTTGATTCCCATCGATGACATCAACGCGATCGTGTTGGAGCAATTCGGCGTCGACAAAGTGGGCTCGCTGACGGTGCGCTTCGTAAATGAGGGCGAAATGCTCGAAAGAGCGAGTGAGCGCTGGTGGTTCGGTTGGGGAACCTTCTGCCGTGCTTGTCTGTACGATCCATGGAGCGGGGATCTGCTGTCGGTTCGCGACGGTGCGTGGATCAACGTCCTCGGCGACAAAGGGATCGTCGGGTTCATTGGGTATTTCGGTCTCTTGGTTTTCCCGGTCTTTTTGCTGCTTCGGCGCCTGGGCTCTGTTCCGAAGCAGACCGATCGCCGCCTGCTTTCTGCGTTGGCTCTCATGGTCGGATGGTCTGCGTTCGACCTGATTCCGAACGGTGACTTCAACGCCCTGTCCATGGTGCTAAGCGGTGCCCTCTTTGGGTCGCTAGTCGGCATCCTTCAAGAAGCGGGACTCGTAACAAGGCGTAGGCGAAGAGAGCGCATGCAGGCTGCCCAACGCGCGCGAGAGGTCCCGACGTAGTGACCGAAGAGCACTCCGAAGAGCGCCACGATGGCCAGGACCTCGACGCGATCAAGGGCCGGGCGACCAGCGGCGCTGCGTGGACGACCCTGGGGCTAGGGGGCACGCAGGTCATCCGCCTGATTTCCAATCTGATTCTGACCCGACTTCTCTTCGAGGAGTTCTTTGGTCTGATGGCCTTGGTGTGGGTGGTGATCGTCGGCATTTCACTCTTCGCCGACATCGGGATCAATGCCGCGCTGATACAGAACGAGCGAGATGATCCGGCGTTCGCCGACACGCTGTGGACGATCGAGATCATTCGGGGCGTTGTCCTGTGGCTCGTGGCCTTGGCCGTTGCGGGGCCAGTCGCGAACTTCTACGAAGAACCGATCCTCGCCAGCTTGGTTCCTGTCGCCGCTTTTAGCTCGGTTATCGAAGGTTTTCGATCGACGAACTACTCCGCCGAGAACCGTAAGCTGCAGATGAAGCGGATCATCCTTCTTGAGGTCGGCTCTCAGTTTGCAGGCACGGTCACTATGGTGATCTGGGCGTTACTATCACCAACGGTTTGGTCGCTGGTAGCCGGCGGCTTGGTCACCGCTTTCGTTTCGACCGTGTGGACTTGGGTCGGTTTACCCGGTCGGCGTAACCGACTTCACTTTGAGAAGGAAGCCGCCTACACGCTCTACCGCTTCGGACGTTGGATCCTCCTGAGCACCTTGTTGATGTTCTTGGTGGGCAACGCGGATCGCATCATTTTCGGCAAGCTCGTCACCATGGCCGTATTGGGCGTGTACAACATCGCTTTGAACCTCGCGCTTGTTCCGTCGTCTGCATTGAACCAGCTCGCATACGCGGTCATTTTTCCGCTCTACAGCCGTTTTTGGCAGGGCACCTCCGACAAGGTTGCCGTGTACCGTAGCGTTCGACTGCCGATGCTCATCATAGGCGGCTGGGTGACGTCGGGAATCATCGCCGGCGGCCCGACGATTATCGAGATTCTCTACGACCCTCGTTACATCGAGGCAGGCTGGATGCTACAGATCCTGGTCGCCGGCCCCTGGTTCGGGGTGGCCATGGAGTGCTCGAACGGTGCGGCGCTCCTGGCTCTCGGTCACAGCCGCTGGATGGCGTTTGCCTCGGCGACGAAGCTCGTGGGCATGGCAGTTCTGATTCCACTTGGCTGGCACCTGGGCGGTTTCCTCGGCGCCATGATCGGTTTCGCCGGCTCTGACGTGCTTCGATATCTCGCTTCGACTTTCGGCGTCCTTCGTTTCGGCCTTGACGGGCGCATGCAGGATTTCACGATGACGTTGTTGGTCGCCGTGTCCGGTTTCGTTGGGTGGTCGTGTGTGCAGCTACTGAGCGCCGTGGGCGTGACGAACGTGTTTCTCCATGCGGTCGTCATTGCCGTGGTCGTGACTGCGCTGTGGCTCCCGCAACACTTGAAATTGTGGCGGCGTTACAGGGACACCGGTCACCTTTTCTTCGCCGAGTAGCCAGGTCTCCCTACGAGCTCGTCCGCCAAAAATCGCCGACATTGCCCGCCCGGTCCGCTAGGGACCTGAGCTCGTCGGGGAGCCCGACGACGATATAGCCGATTCCCTGTTCGCGTCCGAGTCGATGTTGCGTCGCTTTGAGTTGCAACGCGGAGAGCGCACCGGAATGGACCAGCACGATGATCCGGTCGGCGAGCCTTGCCGCTCGTCGAAGGGCTTGGCCCTCGAATGACCCGTCCCAGGCTTCGAGGTTCACGTGGCCGGCGCGTGGCCGCGTCGATAGTGCGTGCACAGGCCTCACCGAAGGGCGCCTGGCGAGTGCCGTCGACGAGGAGGAGCGTGCGACGGGATACGGACCCGAGGGCGGGGCGGGTTGAATCGGCGTGGGCTCAACGACCGCCTCGACGGGCGGAGAACTGGCACTTGGCGTTCCTCCAGTGATGACCCAGTCGTTGTTCATCCGATCCGCGAGCTCTAGAGTAAGTGGTGTCTCGTGGGACGATCCTCCCACGATCAAGATGCTGCCCCGTGCATCGGGCGCGTAGTCGTCGAGCCCAGCGACCAACTCCTCGAGGCCGTGCCGGTCGTTCGGCCAAGCGGTCGTGCCAAGTACTGGTCCGCTGCCCCAGAACGCAATTTCGGCGGGGGTCTGGACGCGGAACCCACGAAACTCACCCCACAACACCCAGAGTAGCGTGAGCCCAAACGATACCAACGGTACCGCCACGAAAACAACCATCTTCATCTTGTTGCGTACTGGGTATTCCGGCATCGACCCGGGGTCGAGAATGATGAAGCCGCTTGATGGGTTTCGCAGGGCATCCTTGAGCGCCGTCTCGGTCTGCCTCAGATTCCCTAGGAGGCTCTCGCTTACCTTGACCTCCGAGAGCAAGGCCGACGCTTCCCCTTCGATGTCCGAAAACGCCTCGACACGTTGCTGTGCCTTATTGGCCAGCTCGACCAGGCCGCGTTGGCGTTCGCGCAGTGCCTCGAGGTTTGACTTGGCCGCCCGAAGCTGTTCCCCGATCGCTTGATGGGTCGTGTTGGTCGCAAGCGTCCCGTCGCCACCCGATGTGCCGGTCCCGCCCGAACGCAATTGAGCGCGAAGCTGATCAACCTGCTGCTGAAGTGCCTGAACCCGCGGATGGTTTTCCGAGAGCGTGGCTCTTGCGGTGGCGAGCTCCTGGCGCAGCTGTTGGTAAGCGGCTCGCTCGGGAGAGTTCCCGCTCACGATCCGGGTCTGCGGCGTGGTCGCAAGTTGGGTTTCGAGGCTCTTCACTTGCGCTTCGAGGGCACGTACTTCCGAAACCGCGAGCTCACTGTCTGCGCGCAACTTGGCCGCGGATTCCAGCATCGATTCCTGTTCCGTGCTGAGATTGGCGATCCCATGCGCGTCGCGGAACTCGTTGTATCTGCGCCTTGCGACTTCAGCTTGAGCTTCTGCCGCCGTGATGCGTTTGCCGATCCGCCCCATTTCGATTTCAACCCGCTCTGCCTGGCGTTCCTCGTGAAACTGGATGAAGACATTGATCACCGTTCGGGCGAACTGAGCGGCGTCGTCTGGGGTGTCGCCCGGCACCTTGATCCGAACGGTTCCTCCCATGAGGTCGACCTGGTAGTTGATGAACTTAACCAGGGTCGTGAGGTTCCCTTCGAAGCCCACCTCATGGGCGATTCTTCTAAGAACTGCCTGGCGCTGCATGGCGTCTGCGGCGGGACCAAGCTCATCGCCTGACCGCGGCATCCCTTGGATCTCGGGGGTCCCTTCGAACTTCAACACCGCTGTCGATTCGTACCATTTCGACATCGCGAACTTCGCGAGCACGAAGCCGACGAGCAGTCCAGCAAGCCCAACACCGACCAACAATCGCCTGCCGCGCAAGACAGCGCGCTGAAGCCGAAACGGATCGACTACGACACCTGGGCGGGACCTATCGGATCCGCCTTCGCCAGGCGCGTGCGTGAAGTCATCGGTGGGCAAGCTGTGGTCTCCTAGTCAGTATGCGTTCCTGCGCGCGCCCGGCCCAAGAACGGTCATTGAGATGATCTGAAGGTCCCAGAGCAGGCTCCAATTCCGAATATAGTCTAGATCGTGCTCGACCCGCTTTTCCATCTTTTCGAGGGTATCCGTCTCGCCACGCCACCCATTGACCTGGGCCCATCCAGTAATGCCCGGCTTGACCTTGTGCCGAAGCATGTACCCCTGGATCTTCTTTCGGTACAGCTCGTTGTGCGCCACAGCGTGTGGTCGAGGGCCGACGATGCTCATGCTTCCGTTGATCACATTCAAGAATTGCGGGAGCTCGTCGAGATTCGTCCTTCGCAGGAATGCACCGATCTTCGTGACTCGTGGGTCGTCCTGGGTAGCCTGGCGGATTTCCGCGCCGTCTTCGGTGACGGTCATCGAGCGGAACTTGATGACATCGATTACCTCGCCGTTGAGGCCATACCTGCGCTGTTTGAAAAGAGCTGGCCCCGGCGAGGTGAGTTTCACGCAGAGCCCAATGATCAGCATGGGGATCGCGATGATCAACAGGATGAGCGACCCCAAAACGACGTCCTCGATGCGCTTTAGCCACCCGTCGACGCCAAAAAAAGGAGTCTCCCGAAGGCTTACTGTGGGAACGTCGCCGAGGGTTCCCCATCGCGCTTGCAACAAATCGAACGCGAAAAAATCAGCCGCGAGATACACCGACGCCGTGGTATCAGACAGTTGTTGCAAAAGCGCGTTGATCCGTGGCTCGGCCCGTAGCGGGAAAGCTATGTAGATCAAATCCACGTCCCCGTACCGCGCGGCATTGACCGCGTCGTCGAGCGATCCGATCCTGCGTCCGAGTGAGCTCGGGATCGGGTGGCAACGGTCTTCGGTCCGGTCATCGTAAAACCCGTAGACCTGGAGACCCAAAGAGGGAAGCTCGTTCATTCGACGGGCAAGCTGTTCGCCCAGTGAAGTCATTCCGATGATTGCAGCCGACCGGGTGTTGTACCCGCGGCTTCGAAGCTCGCGTAGCGCTAGGGTGATCCCGGTTCGCCAGATGGAGATCAGAAACGGAGCCAGCACAAACCAAGTGGTGACCGTGACGCGCGGATAGTCTTCGGAGCTTTTTGAAATGAACGCCAAGAAGAGAAGGGCGGGGACGACGCCGCCGAGCCAACCCGTCCAAGCCCGCATGACGATCCGTTTGAGCCGCACCGCGCGCGACCATTCGTAGAGTTTCAGCGCTTGCGCGATCAGCAAGAAAAGGATCGCCGCAACCGTGGCGGCAATCCACGACTTTTGGTCCCAGTGCTCGTCCCTCGCAAGCGTCGGCAGCCAAAGCGCGACGTAAATCAGTGCGAAGTCGACGAGGCGCATGAGCGGCGCGAGCTCGGAATCCGTCCCTCGCCCCCAATCGGTGGGTTTTTTGCTCGGCATCAGTCGTTCATGGACAGTATAGGGCTAGCGGACCGGCTTCTCACTTCAACCTTGCGGGGGTCCAATCGACACGCTAACCACGGATATGGGCCGTTGTTCGGCAATCTTGCTTTGTCTGGCAGTGAGCGCCTGTGCTGCGAATCGGTACCCCGGGGCGCCCACCCTACCCACGGACGACCCTGCTTTTGCGGCTCCGGAGCCGGTGGTGATGCCTGGGCTCGAGGCCGACCCGGCCGAGCCACTCAAGCTGATGCCAGGAGACGTCGTCGAGCTGACGACCGTTTCTGCCCAAACCACCAAGTATCCTGGTCTCATCGTCGACGCCTTGGGGCAGCTGCACGTCCCCCTTGCGGGCGACATCGTAGTTGGCGGCAAGACCCTGAGCGGGGCGGAGAAGGCGATTGAGTCCGGGCTTCGGCGCTACGATCGGTTTGCAAGGGCCAATCTGATCATCACCAAACCTGACGGCCACGTGGCGTCGGTGCTTGGAGCCGTCGGCAATCCTGGCCGCATCCCGGTGCCCCCTGGCATGCGGGTTGCCGATCTGTTGGCCGCGGCAAGTGGTGGGGGCCCGCGGTTGGGGCTCGCCAGTGAACAAGCGCAGAACTTGCTTCCCAATTTGGACTTGGCTCGCCTCATGCGGGATGGGGAAGCCGTACCTGTGAGCATTCCATTGGCGATCAAGGGCGATCCCAAGCACAACGTTCGCGTTCGTTCGGGCGATCAGCTCTATGTTCCGCCTGGCACCGAGATGCTCATCATGGTTCTCGGGCGGGTCGGCGCGCCCCAACCCATCGCATATCGCCAAGGAATGCGGCTCACCGAGGTTCTCGCCCGCGCCGGGGGCGTTACCGAGGGGGGCGACTCGAACGACGTGCGGATCGTGCGGGGCCCTTTGCGGGAACCAAGGATGTACACAGCCAGCGTAAGGGACTTGGTCGACGGCAAGGCGACCGATGTGGTGCTCGCACCGGGGGACATCGTTTACGTGACCAAGGCGTGGTACGCGCGCGCCGGTGACGTCCTCAACGCCATATCGCCCCTGATCTCGTTGGCCAACGCGGCCGCCCTTATTGGCGTCACGGAAGCCCTCAATAGGCCGTAGCGTATGGCCCGCCGGACGTTGTTCGACCGCCTTTTCGAAGCCAGCGTGACAACCGAAGAGACTGACCCTCAGTCGATTGAGGGAGGCCTTGTTGCACCTGAGGAGCAAGCGGTTGTCCGGGCAGTGGACAAGCGGATCAACCAGTTCACCGCGGGCCGGGTATGTGCCCGCCGCGCGCTGGCGAGGCTCGGGGTCGACGACCGGACCCCTATTCTTCAGGGTGAAGACCGAGCGCCGATCTGGCCAGACGGGTTCGTTGGGAGCATCACCCATACCGACTCTTGGTGCGCGGCAGCCGTGGCCCGTGCTTCGGAGGTCCGCGCAGTCGGGATCGACCTCGAGCCCGCAACCCCGCTCAAGGAATCGCTTGTGAAGAGGACCTGCACACCCCTCGAGCGTCAGTGGCTCGCCGAGGTCTCGGACTCCGGGTTGATGGCCAAGGTCGTCTTCAGCGCGAAGGAGGCGTTCTACAAGTGCCAGTATCCCCTGACGCGCGAGCCTCTAGGATTTCATGCTGTGGCCCTCCACGTTAGCGATGGTCTCTTCCAAGCCGAGTTTCAGCAGGACGTCGGCTACTTCCGACGGGGCGATAGTATCCCTGGCCGCTACCTCATCGAGAAGGGCGTGGTTGCCACAGCGTGCGCCCTGGGTGCGCGATGACCGAAGCGTTGATCACGGTGGTCATCGACGTGCCTCGCGGAAGCTTCATCAAGCGCGATGACGATGGCACAGTCGACTTCGTCTATCCGCTGCCGTGTCCCTTCAACTACGGTCACGTCCCTGGGACCCAAGCAGAAGATGGCGACGCAGCAGATGCTATCGTTCTCGGAAAACGGTTGCCTTTAGGTACAATCACGACCGTCCTTCCGCGGGGTCGCATCGATTTTCTCGATGCAGGCCGATCTGACCCGAAGTGGATATGCGCAGCCAAACCCATCAGCGAGCTTCAGCGCATGCAGGTCACTGGCTTCTTTCGCCTGTACGCCGCCGCGAAGTCGCTGATCAACCGTATTCGCGGGAAGCACGGGGTTACAAGATATGTTGGCTGGCTCTGATTGGCGCAGTCCGTCAGACTCATCGGTACCCTTGGGCGAGTTGATGGACATACGCGTTCTGTCGTCGTTGGCCTCGGTCGATGCGACCGCTTGGGACTGCCTAGTCGGCGACGATGACCCGTTCGTCGAGCATGCATTCCTGTCGCTTCTCGAACAAAGTGGGTCGGTTGGGCGCGGGTCGGGTTGGGAGCCCGCGCACATTACCGCCTGGCGTGGCAAACGACTCGTTGGAGCACTTCCCCTCTATCTCAAGACGCACAGCTACGGCGAGTATATCTTCGACTGGGGATGGGCCGATGCGGCCGCACGCCTAGGGGTTCGATACTATCCAAAGCTCGTCTCGATGATTCCGGTTACGCCAGTCACCGGGCAGCGTATTTTGTACGCACCCGGCGAAGATCCGATGCCGATCGTGAAGAGGTTGATCGACGGCTGCCTCGACCTAGCGGATTCCGCGGACATGTCCTCGGTCCACCTGCTTTTCCTGAACCCCGAAGAGCAGGCATGGGTGGCACGGGACGGCCGCCTCATGAGTCGCTTGTCCTTTCAGTTTCATTGGCAGAATGAGAACTACGAGAGCTTCGATGCCTTCGTCGATGGCTTCCGTTCTTCGATGCGCAAGAAGCTAAAGAAGGAACGGCGGATAGCGGCCGAGGGACCGACGAAGATCGAGGTGCTCAAGGGCGCTGATCTGGGCGTAGACGACTGGCGTACGCTCGAGCGCTTGTACCGCGGGACATGCAGTCGAAAGGGCTCGCACCCGTATTTGACCCCTGAGTTCTTCGAGCTGGCGCCGTCCACGCTCGGCGAATCTCCCCTCGTGGTCGCAGCGCGGCGCGAAGGGCAGATCGTGGCAGCGTCCATTAATTTCGAAAAAGGCGCCAACCTGTACGGTAGGTATTGGGGGGCGGTCCGAAGACACGACATGCTTCACTTTGAGCTCTGTTACTATCGGCTCATCGACCACGCGATCAAACTTGGCATGCAGCGCTTCGAAGCGGGCGCTCAGGGGACACACAAGTTGCGCCGCGGCCTGATGCCCGTCCCCATCTACAGCGCCCATTGGATTAGACACCCCGTGCTTGGCCAAGCCGTTGCCGACTTCCTTCCAAGAGAAGCAGCGTCGGTGCGCGAACAGATCGAGCACCTCAATCATCATGGGCCCTTTCGTCGGCGCGACGACGGAAGACAGGTGCCGCGAAGAGCGTCCGGATGACGCTTCTCTTCGTCTATCTCGGGCTGGCGCTTGGCGTGTCGTTCCTATGTTCCGTTCTCGAGGCGGCACTGCTGAGTGTCACACCCGCCCATGTCGCGCGGCTCGAGCAGGATCGACCCAAAGTTGGAGCGAGTCTCCGTGCGCTGAAGTCACGCATCGATCGACCCCTTGCTGCGATCTTGAGCCTCAATACGATTGCGAACACCGTTGGCGCAGTGGGTGTTGGCGCACAGGCTCAGCTCCTTTGGGGCTCTCAGGTGCTGGCGATCACCTCGGCGATTCTGACGCTCCTGATCCTCTTCCTTTCGGAGATCATTCCAAAGACCCTCGGGGCATTGTACTGGCGTCGGCTCACCGGCTTCATGGCGAGGCTTCTGCCCGCGCTGATCGTCGCTCTGCTACCGCTGGTGTGGCTCTCGGAGGTCATCACAGGCTTCGTGAAGCGTCGTCGCAGTTCCGAAAAGCTGTCCCGAGAAGATTTTGCGGCGCTTGCGCGCGTCGGCGGGCAACAGGGTGTATTTGACGAGTCTGAAATGCGAATTCTCAGAAATCTCTTCCACTTCGGGTCGCTGCGAACCCGGGACATCATGACGCCGCGGACCGTCATGTTTTCGCTCGAAGAAAACACGACCGTTAGAGATGCCGTTTCCCAACGGGGCTCTATGGTTTTCTCTCGAATCCCGATCTGGAAGGAAAACCCAGATCAAGTGACCGGCTACATTCTCAAAGACCACTTGCTGATTCAGGCGGCGCGCAGCGAGCTCGATGTACCGGTACACCGTTTCGCACGCGAGGCATTGATGGTACCAGATACCCTTCCTTTGCCGTCTTTGTTTGAGCGCCTGCTCGATCACCGAGAGCACATTGCGGTGGTGGTCGATGAGTACGGTGGCGTCGATGGAGTCGTGACGATGGAAGACGTTCTCGAAACCCTCATTGGCCTCGAAATCGTCGACGAGATGGATTCGGTCCAAGACATGCGAGCGATGGCGCGTTCGAAGTGGGAAGCGCGTGCCAAGCATGTCGTGAGTAACCCGCCCGAGCCGGTTGGTCCGGGAGGCTCGGCGACGGAGTCGTGAAGGCGTCGCTTACGAATCGCCGCCTTCCATTGGGGATCAATCGGTGGGTCTACGCGTTGAAGCCCGCCAGTTGGCCCAAGCTCTTGGTGCCGACACTCCTTGGGCAAGTCCTTGGCGCAGTGTCGGTCGGGGCGTTCGGCACCATGGGGCTGGTATGGGGCCTCGCATTCACGTTTGCGGGGCTCGGTTTCATCGTCCTTCTCAATGATTGGGGAGACCGCCAGGTCGATACGATCAAGCGCCACATGTTCCCGGACGGCTGCTCGCCGAAGACGATCCCCGATCACATCCTGCCGATGGGCGCTGTCTTGGGGGCGGGCATCTCTTTCGGTCTTGCGACTCTCTTGGTCACGGCCGGGAGCGAGGTGGTGCTCGATCGGCCCCGGGCGTTCGAAGCGGGGGTTCTATGCATGGTTCTATTCGCCGCGTACACCCTCCCACCCGTTCGACTCAACTACCGAGGCGGAGGCGAGCTCCTCGAGATGTTCGGTGTGGGTGTCGCGCTTCCGCTTTACAACGTGTATTTGCAGGCAGGGGTCATCGCTCCATCGGTGTGGCCATGGGTCATCGGGTTCGCGTTTCTGAGCCTCGGAAGCGGGATTGCGAGCGGTCTTTCGGATGAGCAGAGCGATCGACAGGGTGGCAAGCGCACGGCCGCTTCGATGTTTGGCAACACCTTTGCGCGACGGGGTACAGAGGTCTGCGTACTATTGGGGGCCGCGAGCTGGTGCTTGGGTTCGGTCGCGATGCCCGCCGCGGTGCCACTTTGGGTTGTGGTCCCCGCGATTGCGGTCCTCGGATGGCGCTTCATTGCGATGCGACGCGTCAGCGCCAAAGCGGTGACCAACGCGTTCGAAGCGCAAGGACGCTACAAGCACTTCCTTCACGGGGCTATTTGGCATAGTACGACGGTGGCGGCCCTGCTCCTGTGGGTCGACATGATTCTCCGATGAGTGCACGTGCAATAGAAAGCCGGGTTTCGGCCCTGGACGCGGTGCAAGCCCGGATCGATGCGACGACGCGGGGCCCGCTAACCCTCGACCCACACCGGTCGGAAGCCACTCGGCTGCCAGAGCTCGTCGCTGCTCTTGCGGGGCCAACCGAAACCGAGCACTTGGCAGTCGCGGCCGCCCAGGTGACCTTGGCTCAGCTCGAAAACTTTCCCGAGAACCTCTTTTGGGATCTCGACTTCTATCTTGCCTCGGTTCACGAGCAGGCCGCCGCGTCCCACGACTACGCCGGTCACATCGAACGAACAACCGTCACCACGGTCGGCTTGATGCGGCTCTATGGTCAGCAATCCAAGATCCGATTCCGATACGTCCACGATTTCATGTATGGGTTCGACTGGGCTCGGTGGGTGCGGCGCGACCCCGCAAATCGGGTCGAAGTCGAACCGTTCGGGCTGAGTTTTCTCAATCAGTCGGAAAGCCGCGGTCAGGACATCCTCAATCTGATCGAAGCGGATGACACCTGGTATCCTTCACTTGAAGACGGGTCGGCCAGAAATCCGTTCCCGTTCTCTAGAGAGCCCAAAGACGAGCTCGCGCTCTACCGAGATCTCTCGGCGCGAGGCTTCATTCCGGTGCAGGCATGGCGAACTGACGCGACACCCGATTGGAGCCGCGATTTCGACGCTTTGCGCGAGGCCCGCGCCAGGGCCCTACGACTGATCGACTAAGTCGAAACCAGCATCGCTGCAAGCCAAGAAACAAACACCAAATTGAGCGCGATGTTCGCCCACCAGGCCGCACGAAACGGTTCTTGCGCGCGCGCTCCGATCAACAGAGGCACGAGCGGCGCGATGCCAGCGAACGCACGCGTTGCGACAGGCACAAGCGGCGTCCACAAAAAGACCCCAAACGCCGCAAACGCGATCCCGGCGGAGGCGACACGGCGGGCATGGGTGACTCCGTAGCGCACGGGCCAAGTCCGTTTGTCGGCGTTTCGATCGTCCTCGAGATCGGGCAATGCTGTCAGGATGTTGCCACAGAACCCAAGCACGGTTGCAGGCAACAGGACCCAGATGGGCGCAAGGACGACTTCAGTCTGCAGGTAGTAACCTAGCGAAGGCAGTCCGATCCCGATACCGAGCGCTTGCAGAATCTCTCCGCCCCCGCGATAGCTAAGCCGAACCGGGGGAAAGCTGTAGAGCCACAACAATGCGAGCGCAATGACGGCATAGGCTGGGGTCCAAGGCCGTCCAACGAGCGCAAGGACTACAGACCACGCGACCAGGAGCGCCGCGCATGCCTGGGCGGCGCGACGCAACTGTGCTGGCGCGAGCTTTTCCTCGGGAATGACACCAGAGCCTCCGGATATTGGGGTTCGGTTCCCGGTGTCGGCCTCATGATCTGCGTAGTCGTTTGCGTACACGACGAAAAGATGGTCGAGGATGCCCCAAAGCAACGCCGCTACGAACCAGAACCAACTGGCCGTTTCGGTGACGTGCCACGCGGCCGCTTGTCCAAGCACCAAGGGTACGGCGATGTTGACCTGGGCGAGCGGTCTCGATGCCTGTAGCCAATGTTTAGCCCGCGTCACAGCCCTCGATAACACGATTCTTTCCTGCTAGGGCTGAACTCGTGCAGTTGCCGACTAGGGAATCCCTCACCCGGCCGGTTCAGTTCTTCACCGGCAAGGGCGGCGTCGGTAAGTCCACCGTCATCGGCGCCATAGCGATGAGAGCTGCTCGTGCCGGGCGGCGACCTTTGATCGTCGAGCTTGGTGTTCACACGTCAGCTTCGCATCTCTTTGATGGGCCAACAGTGGGCTACGCGCCTGTCGAGGTCACCGAAGGCGTACATGCGACACGGGTGTTGTTCGAACCAGCTCTGGTCGACTACATCACATCGAGACTCAAGCTACGGTCGATTGCGAAACTCGTCACAAAGAACAATTCGCTGCGGCGTCTCTTCATGGCAGCACCCGGTGTCGACGAGCTAGTTACGCTACACAGGGTGGCGCAGCTCGATGCCGATGACGCATGGGATCCGATCCTCGTGGACCTCGAATCAACCGGACACGCCGTGATGTTTCTCGATCTGCCAGACGTCTTGAACGTTTTTCTCGAGGATGGTCCTCTTCGGCAAGTCGTCGACGGTGCTACCCGAATGCTCCATGACGCCCAGCGTTGCGTGGTGCACATCGTCACGGTACCCGAGCCACTGGCGGTTCGGGAGACGATCGACCTCTACCGCGATCTCCGCGATCGCGATGGGATTCACCTTGGTTGTCTCTTCATCAATCGTGTTCCCCCTGCGTGGCTTGATGAGGCCGAACAGCGGTCGATTCGGGATTTTCTGCGAACGGCGAGTGCCGACGACCCTTTTCGGCCGAGCCTCCTGTTGGCGGAGCACTTGGCGGCGCGGCGATCGACCGCGGAGAAGTGCATCCGTGGGCTGAGGCACGACATCGATCTGCCAACGGTGTTGCTCGACGCGCAGGACGCCCGGAGTGCTCGGATCGTAGACGCGATCAGTGAGCGGATTGGACGCGTGGACGCTTCGTGATCCGCCTTTCCAACGATTGCAAGCTCGTGTTTTGCGTGGGCGTAGGGGGGGTGGGGAAGACCACATTTGCAGCGGCTCTTGGGCTTCAACAGGCGCTTGCTGGGCGCTCGGTGTTGGTCTTGACTGCCGACCCTGCGAAGCGGTTGGCGGATGCGCTCGGCATGTACGGGCTTCGCAACGACCCTTCCACCATCTCCTTGCCCGAAAGTGCCCAGGGGGGCGAGCTTCACGCTGCCATGCTCGAGACGAAGACCAGCGCCGATGCGATCATTCGGCGCGCCGCGGAGAACGACACGCGAGCGCAACGCGTTCTCGACAACAAGATCTATCAGGCATTCTCCAATACCCTGGCACGTTCGCACGCCTATGCGGCCATGGAGCGGGTTCACGAGGCCGTTCACGATCCCCGATACGATCTGGTCATCGTCGACACACCACCGGCGCAAAGCGCAATCGAGATCCTCGATGCGCCCGCTAGGCTTGTCCGGTTTTTGGACCAGCGGGTCGTGCGTTGGTTTCTGCAACCCATCGACGGCTCCGCTCGCTTGCGCGGTGGCGCTCTGACAAGGCGGCTGCTCACGACGATCGCCGGTGAGTCCCTCGTCACGGCCCTGACCGATTTCCTGAGCGAAATGGCGTTCCTCCGCGAAGGGTTCGCCGAGCGGGCACGAGACGTCCGGGATGTCATGCGGTCCTCCGCCACCGAGTTCGTATTGGTTTCTTCGGCCGATTCGGTCGGTGTGGAGGCAGCACGATCGCTCGCGCACGAAGTTGACCTTCGCGGCTTCGAGCTCGGTCATGTCGTCTTCAATCGTGCGTTCATTGCTGGGGTGGAGGCGGCCGACGAGGCTGACGCTAAATACCCACCCGAACTCGTAGCGCTCACGCCAACGCTAGAACGGATGAGGGTCTGGTTTGCCGACGAACAGGCCCGGAAGCGGCTCGCCATCGAGAAACTTTGTCGCGAGCAGCGCCTCAGGGGGTGGGTTCTTCCGGAAGCCACAAAGCCTCTCGGAAGCAGGTCGGCTCTTTCCGCTTGGATATCCACCGGGCGCTCGATCCGACCTCCCGCGTAGCGCGCCCCTACCACTTCGTGCAATCCTCCGCCGACCCATGGAGTACACGATCGACCACGATTTGAGCCCTGAGCTTGCAAGGAAGGCAGCTCAGAAAGCCGCAGACCACTACACCCAGAAGTGGGCGAAATACAACGCTCAGACCACTTGGTCCGGCGATGATCACGCTGAGATCACATTCCACGTCAAAGGTGTCCACGTCGCTGCGACCGTCGACATGCGTCCGGGGCAGGTCGTCATCGACATGAAGAAGGTGCCCCTCCTTTTGCGCCCTTTCAAGAAGATGGCCCTCGAGGTCGTGCATCAAACGATGGCCAAGTGGATCGCCAAAGCAAAGAACGGGGAGCTCGACGCGTGACAGCAGGCCTTCGGATCGGCACGCTCGGCGCAGCGAGGATCACTCCGATGGCGTTGATTCGGCCGTCCCGAAAGATCAATGATGTCTCGGTTACGGCCGTTGCGGCGCGCGATCGATCGCGAGCCGAGAAATTTGCTCGCAAACAAGCCATCGAAACGGTTCATCCGAACTACGATGCGTTGCTCGACGATCCCAAAGTCGACGCGATCTACAATCCACTCCCCAACGGGTTGCACGCGGAGTGGACCCTGCGCGCGCTCGATGCGGGGAAACACGTCTTGTGCGAAAAGCCTTTTGCCTCCAACGCGGCCGAGGCCGAAAAGGTGCACGAGGAAGCCGAGGCGGGCAACCGAATCGTGATGGAAGCGTTTCACTATCGGTATCATCCTCTTGCCCAACGGCTTTGCGATCTGGTGGCCTCCGGTGAGCTAGGGGCCCCACGCTTCATCGAGACTTGGATGTGCATTCCGCTGCCTTTTCCAAGTGATATCCGGTATCGCCTCGACTTGGCCGGTGGTGCGACGATGGACACGGGCTGCTACGCCATCCATCTCGCGCGCACAATCGCAGGGGAGGAGCCCGAAGTGCTGTCAGCGACTGCCAAGCTCGCCTCCCAAGGGGTGGACCGAGCGATGACCGCCGAAGTTCGTTTCCCAAGCGGAGCCGAGGGGAGGGTGAACTGCTCGCTATGGTCGTCCAAGGTAGCGAAGATCGCCGCGCGCGTCAGCCTCGACGGCGGCGAGATCCGAGCGCTCAACCCGATCGTCCCGCAATTCTTCCACGGATTGAAGTGGCGTAAGAATGGCGGTGCATGGGTCAAAGAGAAATTCCCCAAGAAGCCAACCTATGAGTATCAACTCGAAGCATTTCGAGATGCAGTCGTCGATGGCAGGCCTTTCATCACGACAACGGCCGACGCGGTCAAGACGATGCGTGTGATTGATGCGGTGTACAGGGCCGCCGGCATGCAGCCGCG
>CAJHXN010000374.1_pt1 | contig 20793 bp, 22 predicted proteins | sample 9198401 | NCBI WGS metagenome assembly CAJHXN01 (sample SAMEA7708334, study PRJEB35096) | sediment metagenome | biome: marine neritic benthic zone biome [ENVO:01000025]; feature: sediment [ENVO:00002007]; material: shallow marine sediment [ENVO:03000034] sea grass bed [ENVO_01000059] ... | reverse complement strand
GTCGACCCGAGTGCAGTTTCATCCACAGTTTCAGGGGGTTAAGGAATGGTACTCGGGCCCGCAATTGTGTCAATTCTCGCAACATGTACGTTTGCACTCACCCCGATGCCCGCTATGCCGGTGCGGGCGTGAAGCGGTATTGGAGAACGACCGCGATCTGGGTGGTCGCTATTCTGGCTCTGGCCGGCTGCGGTGGAAGCAGTCGGGGGCAGCCGACCGGAGGGATCCATGCCCGCCTGGCCTACTCGGAGGGGGGCGGGCTCAGGGTCGTCGACACCCCAGCCGGCGGGGCGGCTTCCCTGGCGGGCCTTCAGACCGACGACGTGATCCTGTCGATCAACGGCGAGTCGGTCCGCGAGATGCCTTACCAGGAGATCGTGGAGCACTTGCGGGGTCCGGTCGGCTCGAGCGTTCAACTCGAGATCTTCCGAAAGGGCGAGGTCATGTCCTTCGTCGTCATGCGGCAGCCCTACCAATAGCAAAGGGATTCGACGCTTCACAACCAACGTGATACCAGCGTGCGCAGGCTTAGATGGGCAAAATCGAACGAACCTTGGGCGTGATCGGCGGCAGCGGCCTCTATGAGCTAGAAGGCCTGACCGACGTCGATGAGCTCGAGACGACGACCCCATTTGGCAAGCCCTCCGACGCGATCGTCGCCGGAACGCTTGGCAGCACGAGGCTCCTGTTTCTTCCGCGTCACGGCAGGGGGCATCGCATCCCGCCTCACCGGATCAACTACCGAGCAAACGTCCTGGCACTGAAGATGGTCGGCGCAGAGCAAATCCTCAGTGTCTCCGCTGTTGGCTCGATGCAAAACGACATCCATCCTGGGGACATGGTCATAGTCGATCAATTCGTCGATCGCACAAGACACCGCACTGATACTTTCTTTGAAGACGATGGGGTAGTCGCTCATGTCGAGTTCGCGGAGCCTGTCGACGCGCAACTTGCAGAGGCGTTAGCTGGGGCGGCGCAGGCTTCGGGCGCATCGATACATCGAGGCGGGACGTACCTTTGCATTGAAGGCCCGCAATTCTCAACGCATGCCGAGTCACTGCTCTATCGTTCGTGGGGCGTGGCGGTGATCGGGATGACCAACATGCCCGAAGCGCGACTCGCACGAGAAGCCGAGCTCCCCTACGCCACGCTGGCGATGGCCACGGACTACGACTGCTGGCACGAAGCACACGAAGCAGTCACCGTCGAAGCGGTGATCGAAGTCATGAATACCAACGTATCGAAGGCCAAGGAGATCATCGCCAGGCTGTCCAAAACCGTGCCCGACCCCACAGGTCGGCCCGCTATGTCGGCTCTGGCCGGCGCAATCATCACAAACCCCGACTCGATTTCCCGGGCGGCGCGCGAAAAGCTGCGACCGCTCATCGGTCGGTACATCAGTTGAAGGGTCCTATGTCCTCGCTTCTCGTCGTCGGCTCGGTCGCATTTGACACCATTCACAACCACCTCGGCTCCCACGCCCGCATCCTCGGTGGCTCGGCGACCTATGCGTCTCTGGCGGCCTCCCAGCTTGCCCAGGTTCGGTTGGTTGGCGTCGTAGGAAAAGACTTCCCGAGGGAAGCCGTCGACATGCTCCGAGGCCGGGGCATCGACACGACCGGGCTCGAGGTGGCAAACGGCGACACCTTCCACTGGGAAGGCCGGTACGCGGACGACCTTACCTCGCGGACGACGATTCAGACAGACCTGAACGTCTTCGCCGATTTCGAACCCAAGATCCCCGAGCCCTTCCGCGACTCCGAGTTCGTGATGTTGGGCAATATCGCGCCGGAGCTTCAGCTGCATGTCCTAGACCAGGTGCGTTCACCAAGGCTCGTCATTGCCGATACGATGAACCTCTGGATCGACACCGCACTTGGCGCTCTCAAAGAGCTGCTTTCGCGCGTCGACATCCTTGTCATCAATGAGGAAGAAGCCAGGGAGCTGTCGGGATTCCATCATCCGTTGGCCGTCGCCGAAGCGCTCCGCGCGCTAGGGCCTGAGACCGTCATCGTGAAGCGTGGGGAGTACGGTGCGCTCTTGTTCTTGGACGAGGACATCTTCTGCGCTCCCGCGTACCCGCTGAAAACCGTCGCAGACCCCACCGGCGCTGGAGATTCGTTCGCTGGAGGATTCCTCGGGTACCTCGCCGAAGCCGGTCACGAGGACCTCCGCCAAGCGGTCATATGCGGCTCTGCAGCGGCATCGTTTTGTGTCCAAGATGTGGGGATCGGCGCACTCAAGGATCTCAGCCGCGAAGATATCGAGCGCCGCATCCGCGAGTTCCGAGAGCTCACCAGTTTCTAGGGCCGTTTTCTTGACCGGAGCGCGTCGATTTCGACACTCGTTCTCAGGAAGGAACGCCCATGAACCTAGACGAGCTCAAAGGAACGCTGCGCGGCCTGGTACGAAAGACCATCGAAACCCGATTCAGCGGCGCCAACTACGCCTCTCTTGCCCAGGCACGCGGATACGCCGACGGTTACATGCGTGCCCTCCTCGACGCCGATCTGATCGACCAAAAGCAACTGCTCGACTTAGTCAACACCGAACGCCGCCGCTTCGTCGACGATGCAAATCGACTCGACGAGACCTACGCCGCCTAGTCGCAAGCCTGGGTAATGCGCAAGGCCTCGTCCTGGCAGGCCAGCAGCTCGGCGTCGGACAGCGATTCCAGGTCGCAACTGGGAAGACACGCGATGGTATCCGAGATCGCGTTGACGCAACTCACCCCTACCGACTCGATCTCAGCCACGCAGGCCTGCATGCAGTCTCCACCCGAGACGGGAACGCCCAACTCGGCGAAGCACTCGTCCGGCATGCTGCAAAGCTCGGTGCACGCCTGAGAAGCAGACCGAGCGTCGCCGCACCCGCAGACGAGCCCCAATAACAATAACCCCCACACCCTCATGCCTTCAGTATGCCGAAGGACGGGACCAAGCCCAAATCCACCTTCTGTTGAAGGGGAGGAGGCTCGCTCGGACGCTGACACTGGCGCAGACACTGGCGCTGGCACTGACACTGGCACTGGCACTGGCACTGACACTGACACTGACACTGGCACTGACACTGGCACTGGCACTGGCACTGACACTGGCACTGGCACTGACACTGGCACTGACACTGACACCTACACTGGCACTGCCCCTGTCCCTGGGTTCTTGCTAGGGTCCACCCCGATGAGACATCCGGTTCACTTCTGGTACGAGTTTGCGAGCACGTATTCGTATGTGTCCGTGATGCGCATTGAAGCCGTGGCTGACGCGGCCGGGGCGGAATTGATCTGGCGGCCTTTCTTGCTTGGGCCGATCTTCGCCGAGCAGGGCTGGAACGACTCGCCGTTCAACATCTATCCCGCAAAGGGTCGCTACATGTGGCGGGATCTCGAGCGGCTTTGCGAGGAATATGCGCTCGACTTCAAACAACCTTCGGTTTTTCCGCGCAACGGGCTCGGAGCCGCACGCATCGCGTGCCTCGCAGCGCAGGAGGGCTGGTGTGGCGAATTTTCGCGAGCCGTCTTCATCGCGAACTTTGCTGAGGATCGCGATATCTCCGATCAAGGCGTGCTGAGGGAGCTCCTCTCCGACCTCGGCCGTGATCCAGACACCCTGATCGAGGCTTCCGACGCACCCGCCAACAAGGAACGACTCCGCGCCCAAACCGAGGAAGCAAAACACCACGGAATCTTCGGCGCCCCAAGCTTCACAGTCGGCAACGAGCTTTTCTGGGGCAACGACCGCCTAGGCACCGCCATAGCCTGGTCGCTGGGGCTCCGCTAGAGACCGAGTCAGCCGACTACGCGCGCACCCGCGAATAGGCCTCCCGCGCAACGACGCCGAGGCCCAGGAATAGCAACAGCGTGCCAGCCAGGATGCCGATCGGCGGTACCACGTAGAGCAGTGACAGGACGAGTGCCACCACTGCGATTGCCAGCCAGGTTTTGCCGAGGGACGGCGCCGATTCCGAGCTGATCCGGGCCAGGCCCAGTCGGGCGACCACGATCAGGCCGGACAGACCTCCGAGCAAGAGCGCCAGCCCATAGGTGGCCATCAGTACCAACGCCAGCAGCCAGCCAATGCCGGTCACGAAGAGCAGCACGATGACCACCGGTGTGGCTGCGAACACGGCCAAGCCAGTGAGCAGGACGACCCACGGCTGAGCCTGAAACGCAGCCACGCACGCCTCGCACGCTGGCCGCATCAGCGTGTACAGGACGCCGGCGGCGACGATCAGGCTGAGCATGATGAACAGGCTTCCGAGGAGCCCGGGTTCGTGGCCGAATTCGGGTAAGGCTTCGCCCTGCCGAACCTCGCCCTTGATCACGGCACCTTCGCTGATTTCCGGCTCGGTGTTGCTGCGCCAGACAAGATCGCCGTTGACCACTGCGCCGTCGGCGATCTGGATTTCCTCACCAGCGAGCTCCGCATCGCCGTCCACTTGCCCACGCAGTTCGATACTGCCGGCCATCGCTTTGAGGTCACCCCCAATGCTGCCTGCCATGGTCACCTCGCCGCCCGATAGCCAGGCAAATTCACCAATGCGGCCGCCCGCGCCGATCTGCACCTCACCGCCGGCCATCACCGCGTGGCCGGCCACGCTGCCGGTCACATCCACCGAACCGCCGGCGAGTCGGGCGTCATCGCCGACACTCCCGGTGAGATTCACGTTCCCACCTGCTGCGATGAGGTCGTCGCGGACTTCCCCCGAAACCGACACGGTACCGCCAGCCAGCACCGCATCACCATTCACAGGCGCTAGCACCTCGACTTCACCTCCAGCGGCATACAGGTCGTCGGTGGCCTCGCGCACGATCACCGATTCACCCACTTCCTGTGCCAGGCTCTGGCCCGTCCAAACCAATGCGCCGATTGTGATCGCCAACAGGAATGTCGAGTTCGCCGCCCGTGCCATGATATGCCTTTCCCCGGACACAGCCGTCAGGCCGCTGAGCTCCGGATCCCGTTCCTCACCGCGTACCTTACGGTCAAGCAAGAGGCGAGCCATAGATGATTCGCTTGCTGCGTTGCGTCAGTGCCGGGGCAGGCGACGCAATCTCTGCATCGCTTGACGCTCGATCGCACTTGTTGCGCGGGCTCTGGGGCCTGGGCCCGCGTAGAGTTGCCGCGAATCGATCGGCTTGCCCGTGTTGGCATCGACGAGGACAGGCCGAACACGCTGATTCGTCTTCCGATCGTAGATGCGGATGGGCTCGTTACCCTCGTCGAAGAACCAGGCCTCGCCGAACGAATTGATGGCTGTGAGCAGCTTGGCTGCGGCGTAGCCCTTCTCCGTCAGCGGTTGCATCTTGGAACGCAAGCCCTAGAGGGGCGTTCATAACCCAAGCAGACAGCCGTCCATGCAAACACCGCTTGCCGTCATCGTCGTTGCCCTTGGCTTGAGTCTTCTAACGACCCCCGTCGCAAGATCAGAGAACGCCCCAGCCGCGGCCGAAGAGTCGACCGCGACCGAGAAAAAGAAAGAGCTTGCCCCGATCTTCCGATACCCTCTCTTTCTTCGCTTGCATGGAGGCGTCGGCCTCGCGCAGCGGGCGCAGGAGCAAGACGGGGTCTCCTTTGCAGCATTGGGCGGCCTCCAGTTGATGTTGCCCGCGAACGCCAACCAGAGCTTCGGTGTGGAGATCGATTTCATTCAGGCCGATGCCCGCCGTGCGCGTCGCTACGTCGCGGCGGGGCTTTTCGTCGAGAACCGACTCTTCGACTGGTTCCTGTTGAGCATCGGGCTGATGGCCTACGTGCCGCTCGAGAGTCCCCGGCCGACGCCTGTGGGCATCTCGACCAAACTCGGCTGGGCTCCGCAGTACCATCGGATCGTGAATCCATTTGCCGTGATTCGCGCCGACTGGATCTTCCACGACCGAATCGTTGGAATCCTCTCTGCCGACCTCGGAATCTCGCTGAGCCTCCGATCACGACGTGGGCGCTAGGCTTTGAGGCACGGCGCCGCGGGCAGCCGTTTTGCTTAACCAGCAGGTGGTGCGATTCTTGCTTTGATTTCAAGCGGAGGTGTCATGCCCAAGACCTCTCTTCTGGCTGATTTCCGATTCCTCACCGCGATCGCCGCCTGCCTCTCGTTCGGATGCGGCTCGTGCACCCCGTCTACCACGCCCGTCGATTGGCCCACATCCACTCCGGAACGACAAGGGATCGATTCCGAAGCACTCTCAGACCTAGTCGAGCGAATCGATCGGGAGGAGCTTCCGGTCGATAGCCTACTGGTGGCGCGAAACGGCTCCCTCGTCCTGGACGCCTATTTCTATCCCTACCTCGGCGATCGGCCTCACGACGTGGCTTCGGTGACGAAAAGCATCACGTCCACGCTGGTCGGGATCGCGGTCGACGAGGGGCTACTCGAGGTCGGTCAACCGATCGTGTCGCTGTTTCCGGACGTTGACGCATCGAAGCAAGACATCGAGGTCGCACACCTTTTGAGCATGACTTCAGGGCTTGCGTGTGGGTTTGCGCCGGGAGAACAAGAACTGTTCGAGATGATCGCAAGCACGGACTATGTGCAATACGCACTCGACCTACCGGTAGCTGTCGCGCCTGGAACGACGTTCGCCTATTGCAGCTCCGGGTCTCACCTGCTCTCCGCCATAGTCACCCAAGTGACGGGGATGAGCACTCTCGAGTTCGCGCAGGAGCGCCTCTTCGAGCCGCTTGGAATCCGTGAATCGACCTGGTCGACCGATCCTCAAGGTGTAGCTCGTGGTTGGGGCGACCTGCAGCTGCACCCCCGGGACGCAGCAAAGATCGGTCAGCTCTTTGTCGACGGCGGCAAATGGAACGGCACGCAGGTCGTGTCGGCTGAGTGGATCGAGCAAGCCACCCGCACCGTGGTCACCGCCGGAGCGGACGGGACGGGATACGGTTACCAATGGTGGATTCTGCCTGAGCCATTGGACGACATCTACGAAGCTCGCGGGCGCGGCGGTCAAGCTATCGTCGTTTGGCCCGAGAACGAGCTGGTCCTGGTGTTCACCGGCCGCGGTGTGGACGTGCGTGGCGATCTGGCTCCGTTCCTGCTCGCCGCCTTGAAGGCCGAAGACCCTATCGCACCCAATCCTGCCGGCAATGCGCGACTCGATGCGGCGATCGCACAGGCACTAGAGCCGCCCGCAGCCCAACCGGTCCTAGAGCTTCCGCTCGCCGCCGGTGCGATCTCCAACGAGCTCTATCGCCTCGACGACAACCCGTTCGACACCCGGTGCGTGTCCCTTCGTTTCGATTCCAAGTCCGATGTGGCCACCTTCCAGCTGACCACGTCCGGCGGGATGTTCGACATGCCGGTCGGCATGGACGGGATCCCCCGGTTCTCCGACGATAGCCCGACAGGAATCCCAATCGGCCTGGTCGGCGAATGGGTGAGCGAAGATGTGTTCCTCCTTTATTACGACGAGGTCGCCGGCCCCAATCACCTCAGGGTCCGGGTGACCGTAGAAGGAGACGCCAGCAGCATCGACGTCGAGTTCAGCGACCCCGGAGGATACTTCCCGACGACGACCGTGCGGGGTGCGAACGTTCCAAGCTGCGACCCGGCTTGACTACTTCTTCTCGAAGCGGTTCGACCAGACGCCGTCCTCAGACTCAATCGATGTCGTCGCGCTGCCGAAGCTAGTGGTTCCTAGCTGGCACCACCAGCACGGGCACCGGCGACTTGCGAATCACGTCGGCCGAAACGCTACCCACCACCAGGTCGAACAGCTTTCCGCGCCCGTGCGAGCCCATCACGATCACGTCGGCATCGAGTTTCTCGGCTTGCTCGAGGATCGTCTGCGCCGTCGGCCCCGGTACGAGCAGTACGTGGACCGCGTGACCCTTTGCGCGGAGGCGATCGGCAAGCGCGTCGAGCTCGTCGTGGGCGCGCTGGAGCTCGTTCGCGACCTGGTGCTGGACTTCCTCCGGACCCGCGGCGAGACCGACGAATGAGGGGTCGGGTTCCGTCACGTGGAGGAGGTGAATCTCGCGGTTGGGGCTCGCGAGCCGATCGACGATGTCGAGCTGCGCATCGGTGACGGCTGAAAAGTCGATGGTTACGAGCAGGCTCACGTTTTGATCTCCGGTCGGTGAATGCCGCGCTCGGCCATCATCTTTTTCACGATGCCGATCAGGGCTCGCGTCCACCTCGCCTTGTCCTCGGCAGCGATGTGCGACCACTCGGGGGTTCGCACGTCCGACAGCGCCGGATAATCCTCGAAGTGGACGCCGACAGCACCGGCCGCCTCAACGACGGGCTCCCACACCCGCTCGCGGGGGACGGCTTTTCGCTCGAACGCCCGGAAAAAGTCGCTGGACGGTGGGCGGATGAACACCACCTCGCCGCCACGTGCGCGGATCTTCGCGACGTCTCCTGCCACTTGGTCGAGTAAGGCCTGGAACTTGGCGCGCGCCACGTCCTCTGGCGGAGGCGGTGGCAGGTTCTCGAGGATTGCCCGCCAGGTCTCGGTGACGATCGCGTGGAACTCCGGGTCGCGTTCGACACGCTCCCACAGGTCCGCCTGCCGGTCGCGCCGCATCTGCGCGAGCTTGCGCACCTCTGGCTGTTGGAACGGAAGGTTCGGGCGATCGGGCCACCACGCCTGCCGTGCGAGCACCGTGAAGAGCTTCGTATCAAAGGTGTAGTACGCGAACGTCGACTCCAGCGGGTACGAGAGCCTGGTCGACATCCATTGGGATGGCGTCTCGTCGTAGTAGTGTTCGAGGACGCCCGCCCTGAGTCCGATGCCTGGCAGAAAAAGCAGGGGCGGCGTGATCCCGACCACGAGCAGGCCGCGGAAATCGTCGTCGTTCGCGATGTCCGTGAGCACGGGGAGCGGGTTCGAGCCCTCGAGCGCAAGCTGGACCCCGTGCACGCCGGTCTCTTCTTTCCAGACGTCGAGATCGATGTCGAACAGGGTGCGCGAAGACCCGATGAACACCGTCGCGTTCGATTCGCGGGCGTCGACCCGCCGCCGAGCCTCGGCCCACTGCCCGTCGCTGTTCCGATAGGACGCCCCGTACTGTTGCGCCACGCGCCAGTACACCTCCCACGCACCGAGGCCCACCGCGGCCAGCACCAACGCCACGACGGCCACGCGTGGCCAACGCAGCTCCGGAACCGGGCGAAGGATGACCGGCTCCGATTCAGAACTGGAAGTAGATGAAGGCATCACCAGATCCTTGGCTTATCAGGATGAGGAACAGCATCGCGGCCCACGCGGAGCCTACCAGCCACCACGGGGCGTTGGCCACGACTTGCTCGAGGCGCCGGTTCCGCATGAACCCGTGGACGACGAGAATGCCGACGGTCACGGCCACGACCACCGCGACGAGATACGTGGAAAGAACGAGCTCGCTTCCCTCGACTCCGAAGCCGAGCATCGTACGGGTCATGCCCCATGCCGTGGGGAAGTCCGGCGCTCGGAAGAACACCCAGGTGAGGTTAACCAGAAAGTAGGTCAGCAGCCCGAGAAACACCTTGAAGCCAAAGGTGGTGGCGATCTTCACTCCGCCGAACCGCCTTTGAAGAAACCGCTCGACCCCGAGGTAGAACCCGTGCAGGCCACCCCACACCACGAACGTCCATGCTGCCCCGTGCCACAGGCCCCCAAGCAGCATGGTGACCATCAGGTTGACCTGTGTGCGGTGCCAACCTTTCCGGTTCCCGCCAAGCGGGATGTAAAGATAGTCTCGCAACCAGGTCGAGAGCGAGATGTGCCACCGTCGCCAGAAGTCCGAGAACCCGATCGCGGCGTAAGGAAACCGAAAGTTGTCGGGCAGAGAGAACCCGAGGCACAACGCCACGCCGATCGCCACCGTCGAGTAGCCCGCGAAGTCCGAGAAGATCTGGCCGGCGAATGCGAGCGTTCCGAGCCACGCGTCCGAGAACGGCACCGGCTTGTCGGCTCCGAACACCGCGTCGGCCGCCGGCGCCAGCGCTCCGTCCGCGATCACGATCTTCTCGAACAGGCCAAGCGTCATCAGCCCTAGCCCCCAGAGCAGCTGGTTTCGATTCGCGCGCACCGGTTTTTGGAACTGAGGGATGAGCTGCGTAGGCCGGACGATCGGCCCCGCCACCAGCTGCGGAAAGAACGTCACGAACAGGGCAAAGTCGAGCAGCGAGTCGGCCGGTTTGGCACGGCGGAGGTACACGTCGAGCGAGTACGCCATGGTCTGGAACGTGTAGAACGAGATTCCGACCGGGAGCACGATGTCCCAATCTGGCGCCGTCCATGTCACCCCGATCGCGGACATCAGGACCTGCCAGTTCTCGAGCAGGAACTCTCCATACTTGAAGTAGCCGAGCAGGCCGAGGTTCACGAGCACGCTGACCGCCACCCACCCGCGACGCCGCGACACCCTATCCTCGGCGTAGATCTTCTTCGCGACGCGCCAGTCGACGATCGTCGAGATCCACAGCAGGACCACGAACGGGGGATTCCAGGCGGCGTAGAACAGGTAGCTCGCCAGCAGAAGGTTCGTCTTTTTGACCTTCCAAGGGAGCGGCGCGTTGTGAAGCGCAAGCACCAACGCGAAGAAGACGAGGAACGTGAGGGAGTTGAAGAGCAACGGGGTCTAACGTCTCCTGAACCGTGGCTGTGGCGTGCTCGGCCGCATTTCGCGAGATACTCGGTTAGGTCCCCGACGAGTGCAACGATTATCGCCCGCGACGGCGCCTTCCAAACGCCAACCTGGGTCGGGTTGTTCCTACGGGAGCGCGCAAGGGAATGGCAAGACGCCCGGGAAGTCTGTCTCGAGCGTACCCTCGTCGATGCGGTCGAGGAGATTGGTGGGATCGAGACGACCACCGCTCGTCCAGTCGTCCATGTCGACCCCGTCGGCGGTCAGCGTGAGGTAGAGACTGTCGGCCGCGAGGACCGAGTGGGCGTTTTGGGTGCGTGCACTGAGGAACCAGCGGACGCCCGGCGCCCCTTGGGTGTCGCAGTACGCCTGGCGCATCGCATTGATGTGCGCGACCGTAGCCGCGGTATCGTTTCCGAACTGCTGGGTGCCACGCTGAGTGTTGTCGACCTGGTTGTGGACGACCATGAGCTGTTGGCCTGGAGTCGCGAGCAGTCGGGCCGAGTGCGCATTGTAAAGAGCTGAACCTGGGATGAGGCAATTCGAATCGAGGCAGTAAGGTGGGGAGGCTTGCTGCGCGAGCCACTGGTCGATGAGGGGCCCCAACAGGGCAGCCAGCCCATTGTTCACGTTCGTGCCCGCGCCGGCGGCTGCGGTGGTGTTGGACCACCGAAGGTCGTCGATCATGTGGTGCAGGTTGAAGCCCACGCCGAAGGCGCCTGCCGAGTTGCCTGAGAACAGGACCTGGAGCTGATCGGGGCGATACCCATCCGCCGATTCTTGGTTCCGACGCTCGGCGACGAGATTTCGGAGCACCTGGAGGCCGGCCCGAAGGTTGACTGCACCGTAGCGCTCGACCGACAAGTTAGCGTTGATGACCTGGGTCGCGCCGCCGCCGAGGTAGATGTCCTGAGTACAGTATTCGAAGTTGGCCTTCACCCAGTCGGTGAACGGATCGAGGGTGGCATTGGAATTGACGCCCCCAGGGTTGAGGACTCCGCTAGCCTGGTAGGAATCGTCATCGCTCCGAAAACTGTTGGCGTTGACGTTTGCGCACTCCGCGAAGAAGCATGCGCCTCCGCCTTGGAGAAAAGCGTGTATGTTCTGCGCGGACGCACCGGGCGGCGGCATCTCTACCCAGAAGTGGTAGGGGCTTCCGTCGCCACACTTGGTTCCCCAAACGGCTTCGTCGAGCATGATCTGCGTCGGAACGCCTGGGTCGAGGGGTACGAGACCCGCAGGCTGTGTTTTGATGAGGGTGACGCCGGGGAGGTTGCCTGAGCCACACAGCAACGTCAGGGGCGCGGTGTCGCCATGGGCGGCAGAGGCCATGCACTGGCTTTGCGCTTCTGCCAGCGCAAGGGACTGGTCGGCGGTCTGCCCTACGAGCAATTCGAGCAGCTCGAAGGGACACGCCGTATCGATGTTCGCCGCTTCAATCGCTCGCGCTGCCGCTATGTCGGTTGCAACCGTTGCAGGGTCGCAGTTCGCCTCGTCGAGTACACAATCGCTTTGCGCGGTGAACGCAGTGTCCAAGAAAGCCGCGTTGGCAGTGTACGCCGCGTCCATGCACGGCTCACTCGGCTGGTTGGCGGACAGCACGGCAGCGTGAGGGCCGCCAAAGATCCGAGCACTCAGGGTCTGTGCGTTGCCGACACACTCCTCGTTGAGCCGCGCGGCAAGTGACGCCGCCGTCATCAGCGATCCATACCCCAACGTCTGGACCTCCGTGTCGCTACAAGCACCGGTGACGTCGGCGGTAAGCTGGCCTTGCGCGGCAGTGAAGTCGGCCGAGTCGCATGCGTTCCCCGAGTTGATGTAGCAAAGCCGGGTGATGTCGCTCACAGCGAGGAAGCACTGGCTCAGCGCCGTGCTTGCGACGTCCTCGCACGAGCCCGCCAGCGGGAAGTCGAACGTGACCACGACACCGGAGGCGCCGCCGACCCCGTCCCAGTCCAGTCGGACGATCAGCGTGATCGCGCCCGGATTGATCCCAAGAGCGACCGCGTCGATGTCAGCCGACACCGACGTGGCTCCAGCAAAGTCGCTTTGGCCGCTCGGTAGGAACTGGCCGGTGATATCGGTCTCGCCGGCGACGGAGTCGGCTTGAAGCACGATTTGGAGGAGCGATCCGGCGGTGAGCGCGACCGGGAAGTCGATTGAGGCAGTGAAGACCCCCGAAGGGTCAATCGTGGATTGGTTGGGTGGGGAGGTGATCGTGGCGAGGTTGTTCGGGTCCGGAGTACTGCAGTCGCTCGTCCCGTACAGCTGCGGCAGCACGAGCCCGAAGAATGCCAGGAAGAGCGCCAATCGGCGACGAGGGTTCATATCTTTTCACCCCGGGGCGGAGGTAGGAAACGGGTGAGCGGACCATAAAGAGAAGATGCCATTCGCGCAATGGGTGGGAATCGAACCCCACTCGCGGCGACACGGCAAACCCTACGCGGACCCACGGTTTTCCCCCGTTTCGACAAACCGACAACGGGCAAGAAACCAGAGGCTCCGACCTAGCGCCTAGCGCCACTCCTTGGCGTGCTCGTCGACATCGTGGCCATCGATCGGCCGGGGCTTGGGCCCTTTCACCTTTTTCGAGTTGGGCTCCTGAATCGGCCTGCCGGATGGAGCGACCTCCGGCCTTGGCGGTAAGGGTGCCCTCCCCGATGAAGCTGCCTCGGGTCGCGGCGGCAGCGGCTCTCTCACGTTCCTGAGCCTTGGCTCTGGCACGCCGGTATCGCCCTCGACAACGACCGCGGGTCGGTGCTCGATTTCAACGATGGTCGAGACGGTCTGCGATATCGAATCGTCTAGCGGCTGGAGCACGACAAGGCCAACCCTTTGCTCGACGCACCTGCGCGCAGCCTCGGACAGGCCCGACCCGTGCACGGACGGAAGAATGATCCTCCCCGTCGGTCGAACGGTGGCGCCTATGCTGATTCGAATCGTCGTCGGGCTGGTGGCGACGAAATCCTGCACGCAATCGCTGGGGGTACCGATGGCAGCCTTGAGCTCCGCCGCCAAATCACGCTCGGGCTGCGGCTCCGGCTCAGACTCCGGCTCAGACTCCGGCTCTTGCTCGATCCTCTCCGCTCGGATCCCCAATGGCTTGTCTGGGGGCGGTTCGGCTGTATCGACACGCAGCTCGGACGGCTCAGGGGGCGTTTGTTCCACAGCAGGTGAATCCAAGCCTTCATACACGTCCTGCGTCGGCTCTTCCTCGCTCTGGCAACCCAGTGCCAACAGAGCAACGATGCACGTGGTGAACGTTCGGATCATCCGCGGATCGTAGCCGCAATGGCAGGTTCGCGGTACTCGTCGAAAGCCCGGGCAACACCTTCGGTTTCGACGACGTGACCGACCAGGTCAACCTCGACGTCGAGGACCTCGCGCTTGGACCGCTACAAGACAACGGGGCACCAACTCAAACGCACGCCCTCCTGCCCGGCAGCGTCGCGATAGACGACTGACGCATGCAGAGGCGGGACTCGCTTGGGCCCTGTCGGTTTTCAGACGGAGTGGACGAAAGTCCACGGAGCTGAAAACCGACACGGGGCCAGTACGCAGGCGCCAAAGGCGCCGAGTACACCCGACGGGTACGAGTCCCGGCAATCGGCGATCGTCCTTTCGACCTCAAGTCCGCTCTTGCTGCCGTCAAAGGTGCCGGGGGCGGGACTCGAACCCGCACGTGAATCTCACGGGCGATTTTAAGTCGCCTGCGTCTGCCATTCCGCCACCCCGGCGATGTGCGCCGGGAGCATCGCGCTAATGAACGAGCTCGTCCACCCGTCGCGGCATTTGCGGCCCGGGACGCTCGGGACCGGTATCGACGATGCGGTTTTCTCCGTCGACGAGCACTACTCTAGGCTTGTGAGCGCGCGCTTCTTCGTCGGTCATGTCGCCAAAGCTGGCAATGATCGCCAGGTCTCCTGGGCTCATATGATGCGCGGCTGCGCCGTTGACACAGATGACGCCCGAGCCGTGGGGTCCTCGAAGCGCATAGGTCGCTAGGCGGGTGCCTTGCGTCACGTTCCAGATCTGGACTTCTTCGTGCTCTAAGATGCCGGCCGCATCGAGCAGGTCAGCGTCGATCGTGACGCTGCCTTCGTAGTCCAAGTCCGCATGTGTGATCGTAGCCCGGTGGATTTTGCCGAGAAACATACGTCGCCGCATTTGAACCTCCGTAGCGTCCCAAGGGGTACGCTCAGATGAGAGCGGCAAATTAACCCTGAATCACCGAACCCGCAACCAGCCAAGCCGGCATCGATGCAGCCCCTTAAAACCCAGTCGTTTTAGGCCGATGGCGACTCGATAAAGGCCAGCCCGAGGACATATCCGTCCGGCCGTGCCTGGGACCAGACCACGCGCGCATGTTCGACCGTTTCGTGCTCGGGGGCGGTCCGTACACGAAGCGTGCAGGCCTCGTCGATCGGCACGCCACGGTCAAGGGCGATGCGGAGGCCACCGACGCTCGCGTTGATCGCCAAGCCCGATCCATGGCCCGGTGACAAGAGCTCGATTTCGGCGTCGAGAGCCCAGCGACGAGCGCGGCGGCGTGCTCCTCGATGCAGAGCCGCATCCGAGCCGCCCTTCGGCAAGATCGAGGAAAGTCGGTCGATGGCGGCGGTGGTCAAGGCAAGGCGAAGATAACGGAACCCTCGATCCTTGACTAGCGTTTTGTTCAGGTGTCCGACGAAAACCGATCATGCACGCACCCCTTAGGCGGATGCACCCCGCTTACTTGTAGCCCAGTCCACAAACCCAAAAACACTCAACACCCCAGCCGAGCAACGCGAGCGCTGAGGCGATCGATCGCCTCTGCGACCCGCGTCCCGTACCAAAACACGTCCTTTCCATCGATGAGCTCCAGAGCAAGCGCAGGTCTCGTCTCGAGCCCGCGAAACGCCTCAAAATCCTTCTCGTTGAACGCATAGGGCTCATCGGGCAGAAGAACCGCGCGCGCACCTCGTTCCACCACTTCTTCGAGCCGGACCCGCGGGTAACGCGTGTCGCGCTGGTCTACCTTTTCGTCGGCCCACGCGGCTCGTTTCCCGAGATCGGCAGCCAACGGATAGCGCCGTGATCGCTCCGAAAAGACATTGTGCGCACCGGCTAGCCGAAGAACGTCGCTTGCGTAGGCCCGGTGATCGAACGTCATCCAAGGGTCCTTCCAGATCGGTACGAACACAGGCACCGGTGTTACTACTGACCTGGCCTCGGCGCGCACAGTCGCCTCGCGACAACTTCTGAGGGGCGGCGCTTCGTTCGGATTCAGATCAAGCAACCGGCACAAGTTTTCGAGGTATCGATTCGAATCGGCGACGGTGCAAGGAAAGCTGACATGAACCTGAAGCCCCGCGTCGATCAGTCCCACCACCTGGGGACGGCTATTCTCTTCCTTATTCGCCAGAACGAGGTCGGGTTTAAGGTCGAGGACCGCCTGGACACTGAAGCCCTTCGTTCCTCCAACGGTCGGCACCGCCTCGATGTGAGCGGCCGGCTCGATACAGTAGTCCGTTCGTCCGACCAACCGACCCAGACCCACGAGATCGACGACGGACGCCGTCTCGCTTGGCACAAGTGACACGACCCGCGTGGGTGGTTTCGGGAGCCGCAACCGTTGGCCGATGGCATCTTCGACTTCGTTCATAGGGGTACTCTGGGTTCTCTTTTCTAGCACCCCAAGGGGTCGCTCATTTGCGTCCATGGGGTGGGGGGTGGTAGTTCGTCGACCCGAAGCGTACGTTTCCGTGAGTGGGTTGGAGGAAACACTGACGATTCAGGACATTCAGAAGGCGCTTGCCGACGCCGGTGTCGAGATCTACCGGTCCGCGGGCGAGGAGCTCCGGATCGCGGAGCGGGTGCGCCTTCACATCATGGACTCCGGCGTCCGAGTGGTCACCGACCGAGGTCTAGCCGTCCAGTTCACGGCACGAACCCAACGCTCTGACGCCCCTTCGGCGCTCGCGGAAGAGTTGTTTCGACGCGTGCGTGAAGCGGTGGGCGAACAAGCGGGGAATCGGGGCTACGAAGAATCGGGTGCGGAAATCGTCGAAGTCAAAGACCCTGTCGACGACGCTCGTGTTCTCGACGTGTGGCACGAGGTGACCTACCGGAAATCGCTCGATGACGCCGGTGCAGCCGTCGAAGAGGTCAAGTGGGCCCTCGACCTCGAAAAATACGTGCGTCCGTGAGCTAGTTCGGCTGGGCGAGTAGGCCGCGCTCGCCGTCAGCCCGGACGTTCTCGGCAAACTGCCCGCGCGGCCCGAGACGGAGATCGTACGCGACCTGTTGCCCTGGTCGCAGCGTTCGGTATCCATCCCCGCTGATCTGCGAATAATGCACGAAAACATCGGAGCCATCTTCGCCACTGATGAACCCCCAGCCCTTCGCGTTGTTAAACCACTTGACCAATCCTGTTTGCATGACCCCTCGACTGGATGTGAGACCACTCGCCTACCCCGGTCACGACGAAAACATCTCTACCCACGAACCGTTCGTCAAGTGCCATGAATGAGACGCACTACGGATACAGGCGCACACAACTCCAGCCAACACCTCTTCGCGTGTAGAGCCATCGGTCATGCATGCGATTCTCCCGGTTCTCCCAAAACTCGATCGCATCGGGTGTAATTCGGAAACCTCCCCAAAATGTAGGTCGTTCGACCGAAACATCCCGGAAACGTTGGGCAGCCTCGCCGACCTCGGCGTGGAGGATCTCGGGATCATCAAGCTCCGCACTTTGCTTCGAAGCCCAAGCCGCGAGTTGGCTTCCGCGGTCACGGGTCGCGAAGTACGCGTCGGCGTCCTCGCCAGGCACCTGACTCACACCGCCCCGAACGCGAACCTGCACACCGGTAGTGTGCCAATGAAACGCCAGCTCCGCGCGCGGGTTCTCTTTGAGATCGTGCGCCTTTTGGCTTCCGAAGTTGGTGTAGAATACGAACCCATGTGCGTCGAAGCCTTTGAGCAAGACGAACCGAACCGAAGGACGTCCCTCCGCGTCCGCCGTGGCGAGCGCGCATCGACCCACCTCGAAAGGCTCGCTCGCGCCTGCGCGTGCATACTCCCGGGAGAAACGCCCTATCGGGTCGTCCTCTTTCACGGACCCGGATCCTCGTCGAGGTGTTTCTGGGCGATGTCCGCCCAGGATCCAGAGGGTTCGAGCGCAAGATAGTGCTGCCAATGATGCCGGGCGGCACGCCGGTCGCCCTGCTCTTCGAGAGCCATCGCCAAATTGAAATGAGCGTCCGCGAAAGAGGAGTCACTCCTCAGGGCCTCCCGGAAAAGCGTGACAGCAGGACCGATCTCGTCGCGCTCGAAATGCAAAAACCCGAGGTTGTAGAGCGCTTCGGGCTGCTCGGGATCGCACTCGAGGGCCAGGCGATAGAAGCGCTCTGCCTCTTCGATCCGGTCGCGCCGGTAGTTGAGGTTCCCTAGGTTGGTGAGCGCGTTGGAGAGCGTCGGATCCAACGCGAGCGCCCTCTGGTACGCCTCCTCGGCTTGCTCGAACGTGCCTGCCTGTTCGTCGAGTCGGCACCCTTCTAAATAGTATTCGTACGCCCTCGACCGGTCGTCGCTCTCGCCACGGAGCACCCGCACTACGTCTGACTCGAGCCCATCGATCCTGAAATCGAGAACGGCTTGGCCGGTGGTGGGTTCGTAGGTACCGGCGTCATCTTGGACGACGACGGTCCGTCCGTCGGCGAGCACACGCACCTCGGAGAGCGGTTGCGTTGTCGTCGGAAGGGTGCCGCGCAGTGACTCCACCGTCCGCCGCACCTGCCGCAACGGCACTCCCTTTTCGAGGAGCCCTTTGGCTGCGCGCACACCGATCAGGTCTTGAAAGGTGTAGTAACTACGACCGCCTACGCGCGCGGAGGGCTCGAGGAGGCCAGAGCGATGCCAGTACCGCAATCGAGACGGCGTGTACCCGAAGAGCCGCGCGACCTCGGTCACCGTGTAGAGACCCTCGGTAGGATCCGGTGCATGGGGCGCGGGCTGCGAAGGCGCAGGTTCGGGAACTGCTGTACGCGCTAGCTTTCCATCCGCCCCGAAACCAACGCGGATCACGTTGTCTCGATCGCCGCTTTCGTTCAACTCGGTCTCCCCACGTGAGAATAGGCCGTGCCCGTTTGGGCGCAAGGGTCGAAGTTGCCAACCTGCCCGGTGTGCGGTGCTAGAGTCCGGACATGGCGCATCCCCCGGCGAGCGGCCCGATCGCCTTCCTATCGGACTTACACGGGAATCTCGTAGCTTTCGAAGCCGTCCTGCGCGAGCTCGAACGCTTGGAGGTGAAACGGATCTACGTCGCGGGCGACCTACTTCTGGGGGGTGAAGAGCCATTGGCCGTCTGGCACAGGCTGCAGGACCTTGGGGCGGTTTGCAGTCGCGGGCTCTCGGATATGGCCCTTGGCTCGGTCGACCCGACCAGCCTGTTGCCGCTCGATGACGAGCAACGGCGCCAGGCACGCCTTTTCGCGCAAACCCGTGGAGCGATCGGAGACCTGGTCGCCGAACGCCTGCGCCGTCTTCCTGAACAGGTGCGAATCCCCCTTGTCGACGGGCGCGAGGTGCTGATGGTGCATGGATCCCCGGCGGACAATGGCCGGGAGATCAGCCACGACCTCACCGATGACGAAATCTTTCCACTGCTTGCCGACGACCCGGCTGACATCATCGTGTGCGGGTCTACCCACGTGCCCTTTCAGCGCACGCTTGGCGACTACCACGTCGTCAACGTCGGTTCGGTTGGCGCGGCACCGGAACCTGGAATCGCGTACTACACCGTGCTCACGCCGCGAATGAGCGGCGCCGACATCCTTCAGGACTGGATTCGCTACGACGAGCTTCAGGCATCGTAGCGATCCTATACCGCGGCTACGGCGGGTTGCTCGTCGGGCTCGATGTCTACCTTGAGCATCTCGACCCGCCGCACGTGGCGCTCGTCCGCGTCGAGGACAACGATTCGATAGGAACCGGTGACCAAAGTCTCCCCAATCGCAGGCACCCGCCCCGCAAGATGAACCAAAAGGCCACCAAGCGAGTCGAACTCGGATTTGTCCTCGCAGATCGACTCGCCCAAGTGCTCTTCGAGGTCGTACACGGAGATTCCTGCGTCGACGAAGTAGTGGCCGGGCGACCGCTCGAACACCATTGGTGGCTCTTCGTCATGCTCGTCTTGGATCTCCCCTACGATCTCCTCGACGATATCCTCAAGTGTCACGATGCCAGCTGCCCCGCCAAACTCGTCGACCACCACCGCAAGATGAGACTGGCGCCCTTGCATCTCTCGCAGAAGCACGCCGATCTTCTGACCCTCCGCGACAAAAAAGACGGGCTTTCGGATGAGATCGGCGAGGACTAGCTCCGACACCTCGGCTGGCCTGCGGACAACTTGAAATAGATCCTTCGCGTAGAGGATCCCCTCGACTTGATCGATTTGCCCACGATAGACCGGGTACCGGCTGTGCCCTGACTCGATCACGCTCGCGAGGGCTTCATCGATGCTGGTGTCGATCTCGAAAGCGACGACCTGGGTGCGGGGGACCATGATCTCGCGCGCCACCGTGTTCTTGAACTCGAGGACGCTCCGAAGCATCCTCGCGTGGTCTTCGGCGATCGAGCCCGTCTCCTCTCCCTGTTCGATGACGTGCTCGACCGTGAGATCGGTCAGGCGCGCGGGGTCAACGACCCGGACCTCCGGCACGAAACGGGTCGTCAGGGCGCTTGCCCAATTCAGCGGCTCCGCCAAAGGGACGAGCAGCAGCTCGATGGGGCGTAGCCATTTCCAAACCTTGAGGGTGGCTTCGCCGGAGCGCCGACTCACGATCGTGCCAGCAATCGTCGCGGCGAACACGTACAGGAGCGAGACGGCGAGAACGCCAAACAGCCCATCGAGCGGTGTTCCGGCCTGGAGTAGCGAGTACCCCACGAACGCTGCCGAAGTGGCAACACAAAGCACGCGCCCCATGAGAAGACGTGCCTGCACTGCACCGAGCTCTTGCGAGACGCGCTCTGCCACCGCGGCATAGCGTCCCTCGGCCTCGGCAACGGCCTGTAGACCTGCTTCGCCGAGAGTGTGGAGACCCGCGCTTACGCCGGCTAACAAAGCGCCTAAACCCACGCCGCCAACCATTGTGGCGACCAGCTGTGTACTGGGAACGTCCAAACCTTGAACTTCTTTAGAGTACCGAGTACCGGTTTCTACCGCAACAGCCGT
>CAJHXN010000176.1_pt1 | contig 20817 bp, 13 predicted proteins | sample 9198401 | NCBI WGS metagenome assembly CAJHXN01 (sample SAMEA7708334, study PRJEB35096) | sediment metagenome | biome: marine neritic benthic zone biome [ENVO:01000025]; feature: sediment [ENVO:00002007]; material: shallow marine sediment [ENVO:03000034] sea grass bed [ENVO_01000059] ... | reverse complement strand
CGTTCGAGAATGGCACGCACGAAGTACGTGGTGATCGCATGCGTCTTGCCCGTACCCGCGCTTGCTTCGACGAGGACGGGAGCGGCAAGCGGCACCCGCTCGGTGTTGACGCTCATTGCACACTCCGATGTCGAAATAGCGGCGCATAGACGGCCAAGCTCGTGGGTCCGAACCCCTCGCGCCACGCCGCTTGGGCGAAAGGACCGGCCTTGCCCCACGCGAAGCGCGCGTACCGATCCCAGTTCTGCTTTTGGTGTTCTTTCTTTGCTTTTTCGAGCGCCTGGTCGGCTTTGCCACGGACGACGTGGTCGGCGAACACCCAGGATGGCCGGTTCAGAAGTGGTACCGGGCTTTCTTGGGAGGACTGATACAGTTCCAGTAGCTGTTGCAAAAGGCTTCGTGCTTCGTCCACAGGCGCAAAGTGCACTGTATCTGCTCGGCGGCCTGTTGCGCGCAGGGTGAGCTCGGTCGTTCTCGGAAGGTCACGATCCCCGGATGCCTGCATCAGCAGATGCTCGAGCCAGGTCGTCAACTCGGTCTTGGTTTCCGCTTTGTTGAATCGATACTTCACTCGTCGATCGGTGTAGAGACCGTCGAGGTGCCCTTCCACGGTGGTGCCACCGAGATCGACGCTGACTGCACGCGCGAGTTCTTCGTCGGGTCGGGCGTTTGTTTGAAGCCGTTCGAGGAGTGTTTCGATTTCGTAGCCCAGCTCGTCTCGGCCGAGCGCGCCCCAACTGCCCTCGGGGAACTCCGGCGCGGCCAGCAGAAACGTCCGGAGGTCTTCACCGGCTAGCGGGCGCCCGAGAGCGTCATTTCCGACTCGAAACGCATCGAGATTTCCGAGCTCGGTCAATGCTCGCGTCGGTTCGTACAAGGTCGAACCGTCAAATCGCGTTCCCAACTTGTTCTGAATGAACTCACGCGTCGGATGCCAGATCCAGCGTGCAAGCTCTCGAATTGAAACACGGGTTTCGCGCGGCTCGGGCTCTGCCCGTAGCTCGATGGGGCTCGGGGCGGCGGCGGGTTGCGCCATCGCATGCGCGATCCGAAGGTGGCGCTCCGAGAAGCTCCATAGGGCCTCGCCTTTGGTGAAATAGGCTTGGTCGAACGCATGGAGCGGGTGGTCGATCGCAGCTAAGACCGATTCCGAGCCATCGCGCTCGTAGTATTCGTTCAACGTGTCTTCGAGCTCGCACAAGACGGGAGAAGGGGTGGCCGTGCTCCTCGCGCTCGTTACTCCTGCACTGTAGGTAATGGCCACGCGTTCGCGCGCACAAAGGATGGCTTGCAAAAACGAGTGCCGGTCGTCTTGCCGTTTGTTCCGATCGCCGAGTCGCGGTTTCTTGCGAGTCAGGTCGAAGCTCGGCCTGTCGTCTGTTCGCGGGAAAGACTCTCCGCTCATGCCGATCAGACAAACCATTCGAAATGGAATCGACCGAAGGGGGACAAGCTCGCTCAGGGTCACCCCGCGTCGCAGAAACCCCGCCGGAGGGGTCCCTCGCAGTACGGTTGCTGCAAGCTCACGCCGAATCGATCGAAGTGGGATGGCACCGCTGTACTTGCTCGTTTCCGCAAGCTCACTTAGAGATTCAAGCGAGGACCGAAGCACTCGTACGGCGCCGCTGTCGTCGTCTTCCTCGGCAAAGAGAGAGCCCGACAGCTGTCCGAGAAGGTCCACCCAACTTGCTATCCGGACAGGTCCACGTATGCGTTCGCGGAAGTCGAACAACACGTTGCAAAGCCGTGACAGCCTTGCCACCAACTCTGCATCTTCGAGGCTCATCTCTCCGCGTGGCAAGACGCCACGGAAGACTTCCATCGTGCCGGGCATCGAGGCAAAGCCCAGAAAAAGCCGGCCAAAACCGGCGCGCCAGGTGTGGAGTGACTCTGCTGGGAAGCCGAGCTCTTCGCGATGGTTTGCGTCGATGCCCCATCGGATCCCCGCGGCTTGCAGCAAGTCGGCGAGCCGAGCGCGTTCACTCGACGAGAAGCGGAAGTCCTCTCTCCACGACTGGGCATCCATCAACCTCACAACATCAAGAACCGAGAACCGCGACTCGAGCACTTCGAGCACCGAAAGAAAATCGTCGTAGAAGCTTGCATCGTCGCGCGTTTTCCGATCGTGTACCTCGTAGGGGATGCAACTGAGGCCAGATTGGCCAAACACAGCCCGGAATGCTGGTGCGTAAGCATCGAGGTCGGGAGCCATGACGACGATGTCATCGGGCCGAAGTGTGGGGTCGTTTTCGAGGGCGCTGCGGATGACGTCGTGGAGTACGAGAATCTCCCTCATCGGGCTCGTGCACGCATGGACTGAGATCGAGTCATCCGACGCCCTGATGCAGATCCTCTCGCGGCCCTCGGGAGGACTTCGAAACTCGAGGATGTCTGACTGGAGGGAGCCGAGTAGCGTTGCACGGCTCGGCGCCGTGAACCGGTCTTCGTCACTGCGTACGTTCGAATCAGCCTCAAGCAGTAATTCCTGGAAATCGCGGGCGAGACCTCCAAGAGATATCAGCAAGGGGTGTCCGTCCCTCGCCAAGGGGTCAATTGCCAAAGAGAGCTGACCGGCTTTGTCGACGTTCGAGAAGTACTCGCTAGTCGGCGTCAAAAGATAGAGGCGCGTGGCAATCGAACGCGACAGCGCAGCGAAGAAATCGAGAAAAAGTGGTGGCAGTGTTTCGAGGGAAAACAGGTGTAGGCGTTTGAGACGGGTCAGCTCGGCCCCACCGCCGCTTCGAAGTACCGTGCGGGCGTGATCGATGCGAGATGCGAGGTCGTGTGGGCCAAGCCGGTTCGCGATTCGCCGCCAGAGCTCGGCCTGCCACTGAGAGTCCGAACCCGCGACCCAGCTGCGCAGCATAGCCGGGCGATACACGACGTATTCGTCGAACATGACCGAGAGACTCGACGCCAGGCGGAGCACCCGATCCGGATCGGCCTTTTGTCCGAGATACGTGCGGAGTATTGGTGGAGTCTCTTCGTGCAGCAGCTCGGCGATAGTCCACTTCAGGCGAGCCGGATCGTATGCCTTCGACTGTCCGGAAGCGCCCAGCGCCATGTCATCGAGGACTTGCTCAATCGCAGAACGCGGAAACGGAAAAGACGGATTGCTCCAGATCCCGAGTCGACTAGCTAGTGCGAGGGTGAGCCAACGCTCCATGCCTCGGCTTTGGACGACGATCGCTTCGGAATCGAACGCGCCGAGAGGTTCGTCTTTCACCAAGGACGCCAGGGCGTCTGCTAACGCTTCGGTCCGATTGCTACGAATGAGCTCCATTCATCCAAGCCTCAAGACAGGCGGTTACGATAGTCTTCATAGCCGAATTGCCGCTGCACGCGATATGAGTCGTCTCGTGGGTCGAACAAAGCGATCGACGGAAGCCTCACACCGTTGAATGTCGTGTTCTTCACCATCGTGTAGTGCGCCATGTCTTCGAAGATCAACCGGTCTCCGATCTCGAGCGGGGATTCAAAGGAGTATTCGCCAATGACATCGCCGGCGAGGCAAGTCAGACCCCCGAGGCGGTAGGTGTGCGCGAGCTCCCCCGGTGCGCGTGCGCCGCGAACCTGGGCACGGTACGGCATTTCGAGCACGTCCGGCATGTGTGCTGTGGCAGAGGTATCGAGGATCGCAATGGCACCGTCGTTGTGCACGATGTCGAGCACCGAGGCGACCAACACCCCGGTGTCCAACGCGATCGCTTCTCCAGGCTCGAGAAAGACCTCCACCCTGTAGCGTCTCTTGAATGCCTTCACCAAGTCGACCAATAGGCCGACATCATAATTGGATTTGGTGATGTGATGCCCACCCCCGAAGTTGACCCAACGCACGTCATCGAGCCACGGCGCGAACTCGTCGTCGATCGTCGTGAGGGTGCGTTGCAATGCGTCCGCACCGAGCTCGCATAAGGTGTGAAAGTGCAGGCCCTCTATGCCGGCGAGGTTGGCCTTGAGCAACTCGCTTTTAGTGGTTCCAAGTCGAGAGCCAGGGGCGCAGGGATCGTACAGGGGCACGTCGACCTCGGAGTGCTCCGGATTGATCCGCAAGCCAAAGCTCGTCCCTGATCGATCGGCGGAGACAATATGGCGGAGATGCTCAAGCTGGGACGGTGAATTGAAAATGACGTGATCCGAATCTCGAATCACCTCACGAAGCGATGCTTCATCGAATGCGGGGCAATAGGTGTGCACCTGTCTTCCGAGCTCTTCGCGGCCCAAACGCGCTTCATCGGCGCCGCTCGCAGAGACCCCGATCAGGTATTTCCCAACTAGCTGGAAGGTTGACCACGCCGCGAACCCCTTGAGGGCAAGCAGCGCTCCGCAGCCCGCGGCTTCCTGCACGTGGGCTAGCAGCTCGAGGTTCTTTTCGAGCGCAGCCATGTCGATTACATACGCCGGCGTCTTCACGCGATGCGGGTCGAGCTCGTCACATGCACGCACTAGGCCTCCCTCACGTGCCAGGGCAGCCCGCGGACTGCGAGCTCGGAGAGGAACGGCCGTGGGTCGAATTGCTCCACATTGAACACGCCTTTGCCGCGCCAGGTACCGGTCAGCATCATCTTCGCGCCGACCATTGTCGGCACACCGGTCGTGTAGGACACCGCTTGCGCTCGGACTTCTTTCCACGACGCCTCGTGGTCGCACACGTTGTAGATGAAGACCTTTCGTGGCTCGCCGTTCTTTCGTCCTTCGATCAAGCAACCAATGCTTGTCTTGCCTGTGTAGTTCTCACCCAATGTCGAAGGGTCGGGGAGCAGCGTCTTCAGGAATTGAATCGGGACTATTTCGCGGCCTTCGAACATCACCGGTTCGATCGATGTCATCCCCACGTTCTGTAGGACCCTCAGATGAGTGATGTATTCGTCGCCAAACGTCATCCAGAAGCGAATCCGCTTGAGGCCTTTGATGTGCTTGACCAGCGACTCGAGTTCTTCGTGATAGAGAAGGTACGCCTTGCGCTCGCCGACCTCGGGGAAATCGAACATACGCGACTGCGACATGGGTTCGATCTCGATCCATTTACCGTTCTCCCAATACTTCCCGCGCTGGGTGACCTCTCGGATGTTGATCTCAGGGTTGAAGTTCGTGGCAAACGGATGGCCATGATCGCCTCCATTGCAGTCGAGGATGTCGATCGTGTCCATCTCGTCAAACAGCTCTGCTTGAGCGTGCGCGCAGAAGATGTTCGTCACTCCAGGATCGAAGCCCGAGCCTAGCAATGCCATAATCCCTTTACGCTCAAACCGGTCTTGGTAGGCCCACTGCCACTTGTATTCGAACTTGGCTTCGTCGGGCGGCTCGTAGTTTGCAGTGTCGAGGTAGTCGACTCCCGTTTTGAGACAGGCATCCATGATCGGAAGGTCTTGGTAAGGGAGAGCGACGTTCACCACCAACGCCGGCTCGACCCGTTCGATTAGGGCCACGGTCTGGGCGACATCATCGGCGTCGACTTGTGCGATCTCGATTTCACGCCCCCGGAGCTCCCGGACTTGGTCTTGGATCTTTTCGCAGCGCGCGAGTGTGCGGCTTGCAAGTACGATCCCCGAAAACGTGTTCGGATCGTCGGCGCATTTGTGCGTGACGACCCCCCCGACGCCCCCGGCTCCAATGATCAAGACGGTCCCCATCCAGCCCTCCGCGGCGCGGTATACGATCTTCGCGAGGCTGGTGCGAGGTGTGACTTTTCAGTCGCTTTTCGGGGCTTGAAGAACGCGTGACATTCATCGGGGCATGTGCTTACCTGGGACCCGCCAAACAGGAAGGGCACTACCGGTTTGATGCAAAGCGCTATTGTGGGGTTGGACGTTGGCTCGACGACTGTGAAGGCGGTCGTCGTGCATCCCGAGACGAAAGAGATCCTCTGGGATGACTACCAGCGCCATCATACGAAGCAGGCCGAATGCGTCCTCGACTTCATGGTCCGGATCGGCAGCGTTCTGAAAGAGCGCGGCTGCACCGACGTTCGTGTGTTCATCACCGGGTCCGGCGCGTCGCCGTTGGAGGAGCCACTCGGCGCGAAGTTCGTCCAGGAGGTCAACTCGGTGACTTTGGCGGTCGAAACGCTCCATCCAGACGCTGGTTCGGTCGTCGAGCTCGGCGGTCAGGACGCCAAAATCATCATCTTCAAAGAGAACAAGCAGACCGGCGACAAGTCTGCGATCGCTTCGATGAATGACAAGTGCGCGTCTGGGACGGGCGCCACCATCGACAAGTGCATGATCAAGGTGGGGATGCCTTCTGAGGAGACCCTTGTCCTTCATTTCAACGACGAGAGCCTTCACCACGTCGCCGCGAAGTGCGGCGTCTTTGCCGAAACCGACATCGTCAACCTGGTCAAGACCGGTATCCCTTCCGACGAGATCATGTGCTCGCTGGCGGACGCGATCGTCATGCAGAACCTTTCGGTGCTCACACGCGGCAACACGCTCCGGCACAAGGTGCTGTTGCTTGGTGGTCCCAACACGTTCCTTCCGTTTCTTCAGGAGTGCTGGCGCAAACGCATCCCAGAGACTTGGGACGAACGCGGTTACGACTACCCGAAAGATGTCCCGATTGAAGAGCTGATTCCCGTACCCGACAATGCCGCATTGTACGCAGCGTATGGCGCAGTCATGTACGGGATGCATGAGCCACTGGACGTGGGCGTCTACCATGGTCTCGACGGCCTGAAGCGCTATATCAACGAAGGTCGCAAAGAGCGTCTCGGTGAGAACGCCGGGCCGCCGCTCGCGACCCACGAGGCGGAGCTCGACAAGTTCCTCGAAACGTATCGTATACCGAAGTTCGTCGAGCCAGAGTTCCCCAATGCCGGCACGGTCAAGGCCGTGATCGGCCTCGACGGGGGCAGCACTTCGTCGAAGGCGGTGTTGCTTGGCGAAGAAGGCGAAGTCTTGATGAAGTCGTACGCCCTTTCAAAGGGCAATCCGATTCAAGATGCCAAAGAGCTCCTCGAGGATTTGCGTACTCGCGTCCGTGAAAAGGGAGCCGAGCTCGACATCATCGGCTTCGGAGCGACAGGGTACGCGGCAGACGTCCTCGAAGAGTGCGTTCGTGCAGACGTCAACATCGTCGAGACCGTTGCACACATGATGAGCGCGACACACTACTTCGGCGATGTTGACGTCATTTGCGACATCGGTGGCCAAGACATCAAAGTCCTCTTCATGGAGAACGGCGATATCAAGACCTTCAAGCTGTCGAACCAATGCTCTGCCGGCAACGGGATGTTGCTTCAAGCGATGGCTGACCAGTTTGGTCTTCCCGTACAAGAGTATGCCGAAAACGCGTTCAAAGCGGAGCTGGCACCCAAGTTCAGCTATGGCTGTGCGGTCTTCCTCGACACCGACCGCGTGAACTTCCAAAAAGAGGGCTTTGGCAAAGACGAGCTGTTGGCCGGCCTCGCGCAAGTGCTTCCAAAAAATGTCTGGCAATACGTCGTTGGCGTGCCGCGCATGGCGGCCCTTGGCCGCAAATTCGTGTTGCAGGGGGGGACCCAGTACAACATGGCGGCCGTCAAGGCACAGGTCGACTACATCAACGAACGCGTGCCAGACGCGGAGGTATTTGTCCATCCGCATAGTGGCGAGGCGGGCGCGATCGGGGCAGCGATGGAAACATTGCGCGTGGTGAAGCGGCGAGGGCACTCGACGTTCATCGGTTTGGATGCCGCGATCGATCTCGAATACCAGACCAAGAACGACGAGACGACGACCTGCCATTTCTGCGCAAACGAATGCTCGCGCACTTTCATCGATGCGTTCCGTCCGGATGGGACGACCAGCCGTTATATCAGCGGATTCTCCTGCGAAAAGGGCATGGTCGAATCGAAAGACGCGATGGAAGAGCTCGTCAAAGAGCGTCGCAAGATCATGAAGGAGTTTCCGAACCTAGTGACTCACGAGGGCCTCAAGGTGTTCAAGCGCGTCGCCGGCGTGCAGTCGCTGCCCGCCACCGGCACCGAGATCGAGGATGTCAAAGTCGAGCGGAAGTTCTTTGGCTCAATCGAACGGACGACGTATCGCCGCGGTTTTGAGCGGTCATCCGAGGCGTCCGCAGAGAAGCGAGCAAATTGGCGCGTCGGGATACCGCGCGTCCTCAATATGTATTCGACCACGCCGTTCTTCCGCACATATTTCGAAGTGCTGGGTGTTCGCCCAAAGAACATCGTGTTCAGCGATCCGAGCTCCGAAGAGATGTTTGCAGAGGGCGGCAAATATGGCTCGATCGATCCGTGCTACCCGTCGAAGGTTGCACAGGCGCACTTCCACCAGCTGTTCTTTCACAAACACGAAAAGAACCCGTTCGACGTCATCTTCTTTCCGATCCTGACCCACGTTCCATCGTTCGTGACGAATGCGGTCGACTACGCGAGCTGTCCGATCGTGGCCGGCACCCCTGACGTGATGAAAGCTGCGTTCACGAAAGAGCAAGACTACTTCGAGACGCGCGGAATCAAGTACATGGCGCCGGCCTTCAGCTTCACCGAGCCGACCCTTCTTCAGCGGAGCATGTTTGAAGCGTTTCGGGACGTGCTTGAAGTCACCGAGGACGAGAGCGACTTTGCGGTCACCGAGGGGCTCGCGGCGCTCGAACGGTTCGATCAGGATATACAAGCCAAGGGCAAAGCCATTCTCGATCAGGTCGAGTACGACAACAAGGTCGCGATCCTGATGGTGGGCCGCCCCTATCACCTCGATCCCGGGCTTCACCACAACATCCCCGACGAGTTTCAGGTGCTCGGGTATCCAATCCTGAGCGTTCGCTCGATCCCGAAAGACCCTGAATGGCTCGGTCGCTTCTACAAAGAGGGCGAAGACCCTCTCAGCATCGACGACGTCTGGCCCGAAAACTATTCCTCCAATTCGGCAGAAAAGGTGTGGGCCGTGAAGTTCGCAGCACGTCACCCAAACGTTGCGATTCTCGACCTCAGCAGCTTCAAGTGCGGCCACGACGCACCCACGTACGGCATCATCGACAGCATCATCTCGAGCAGCGGCCTGCCGGCTGCCTCCCTTCACGATATCGACGCCAACAAGCCGGGCGGCTCGATCAAGATCCGCGTCAAGACCTACGCGCATTCCCTCAAGCTCCGCGAGGAGCACCTCGAGGATGTGGCCGCACGCAAGGCCGAGCTCGGGCGCCGCATCGACGAAAAGCGCCTGGAGCTATTGCGCATCAAGCAAGCACAATTGTCAGAGCACCGTCGCGCCGACCTGCAGCTCGAACGACAGATCCAGGAGCTCGCGGAGAAGGTAATGAGTTATCGCGCTGAGGTGGCCAAGTCTGGAGATGACGAGGTTGCCGTGGCGGGGTCAAAGAGTTTGATTCGTCTCGGCAAGAAAACCAAGGACGGCGGTATCGTCCAAGTCTAAGGGGCTGAACCATGGCTGATGGATTTGAAATCGACGTTGAGAAAGAACTTGCGGAGTTCGAAGCGACGGAGCGCGCAAAGCTTGGGCTCGAAGACAACCGGGAGCAATGGACCGATTCCATGATCGATCCATTCTTCTCCGCCGCCGAGCGGCCGCGGACCACCATCCTCAATGGTGGGCTCACCCTTGCCCACGATGAGTTCGTTGCCTCTGCCTTGAAGGGCATCGGCTACAAGACGCGTGCAATGGAGTGCGCCGATACCGAGTCGCTTCGACATGGCAAGGAGTTTGGTAACAAGGCTCAATGCAACCCGACGTATTTCACTGTGGGTAACCTCGTGAAAGAGCTTTGCCGACTGCGCGACGAAGAAGGGATGACGCCTCAAGAGATCATCGACGGCTATGTCTTTTTGACCGCTGGCGCGTGTGGGCCGTGCCGCTTTGGCATGTATGTGACTGAGTACCGCAAGGCGCTGCGGGACGCGGGTTTTGATGGTTTCCGGGTCGTTCTCTTCCAGCAACAGTCGGGGTTCAAGCAGGCGACTGGCGAGGAAATCGGCTTGGTACTCAATCCCCAGTTCTTCATGGCGCTCGCTCGCGGGCTGTTCGCTGGGGACGTGCTCAATGTGCTCAGCTACCGCATTCGCCCCTACGAGGTTCAAGAGGGCGCCACCGACCGTGCGATTGCCTCGGTGAAGAAAGAGGTCTGCGATGCGCTCGAGAACAACGCGAGCGTCTTGAGGGCCCTGTGGCGCGGCCGTCGCCATCTGGCAGCCGTCGAGGTTGATCGCTTGCGGGCGAGGCCCAAGGTCGCAATCATCGGCGAGTTCTGGGCGATGACCACGGAGGGCGACGGAAACTACCACCTTCAACGGTTCATCGAGTCAGAGGGCGGCGAGAACGACATTCAGACTCTGGTCAATTGGCTGCTCTACACGCTTTGGGAGATGCGTCACGACACCGAGCTCCGAATGACATTGAGAGCCGAGGAGAAATCATACTACGGCCTCGAAGGAGTCGACGTCGGCTACAAGATGGCTGGGGTATGGCTCGGTGAGCTTGCACTCCGTGCAACGTTCGCGACGTTCTCCCGGGTTGCGGGGCTCAGGAGACACAAGCTTCCCGACATGGACGAAATAGCCAAGGTTGGGCACAGCTTCTACAACAACGAGTTACGGGGCGGTGAGGGCCACATGGAGGTCGCCAAGCTAGTGCTCAACGTTGGCAAGCAAAAGGCGAACATGACGCTGAGTGTCAAACCGTTTGGTTGCATGCCGAGCTCTGGCGTATCCGACGGCATCCAGACCGTGATCACCGAGCTCCACCCTAACGCGATCTACTGCCCCGTCGAAACCAGTGGCGACGGTGCGGTCAACTTCTACTCACGCGTCCAGATGTACATGTTCAAAGCGCGGGAGCGGGCTCGCAAAGAGCACCAGGAAGCGCTCGACAAGTACAGCATCACCGAGGAACAGGCGCGCGAGTTTTTGAAAGGCTCTCGGTACGGCAAGACTCTATACAAGGCGCCACACGTGGTGGCGGGCACGAGCGCCGATATCATTCACCAGATCGGGCCCTTCGTAGGCAAGGGGCCGATTGGGCGCGCGCAGGTGCACGTCGGGCGCGCTGCTGCACGGACCAAGGCGTTCTTCGAAAAAGACCTCGTTCACGCAAAGCAAACCTTTGACAAGATGGCGCCTTACCTCCCGTCGCTTGGGCGCTTGGTCTACACCGAGCTCAAAGAGAAGATTCCTGCCCCCAAAGAGGCATGGGAACAGCTCATGAAGCGCGCGGTTCCGAAAGCCGAAGAAGGCCCGGACATCCCCACGAGCTTCGAGTACGTCAAGGCGCCGACGCCACAAGTCGAACCCAACCCCGAGACCGTCCGTCTCCAGGTCGTGAGCTAGGCGATAACGCGGGGGCGGGGTAGAGAGGCCCTCTCAGGTGCCAGGAACCTTGGCGTAGGGCGGAAGCTCGCCTGTCAGGCTTTTGAGGAAAGCGACGATGCTGTTCACTTCCGCGTCGCTAAGGTCGCGGGCGAGCTGGTACTTGCCCATGATTTGCACGGTTTCCTCTAGGGTTGCCCGAGAGCCGTCATGTAGATATGGGGGCGTGAGCTCGACATTGCGAAGGGTCGGCACCTTGAAAAAGTGCTTCTCTGCTGGGTTCTTGCTCACATTGAAGCGCCCAAGGTCGGCTTCGGTAACTTCGGTGCCACGGTCTTTGAAGTAGTCCTTTACGAGCCCCATCTTCTGGAACATACCGCCGCCGATCAGCACTCCATTGTGGCAAGTGGGGCAACCGACTTCCTTGAAGGTCTCGTATCCTTTCTTTTCTGCCTCGGTGATCGCGTCCGGGTCACCTCGCAAATACTTGTCGAACCGTGATGGGGTAATGAGGGCTTCTTCATAGACTGCGATTGCGTCCGTGACGTTGCTTTTCGTGATGCCGTCCGTGTAGAGGGCGGCAAATTGGGCTGCGTATTCGTCGCTACCCTTGAGCCGCTTGACGACCCCATCCCAAGTCGCCCCCATTTCGATGGGATTGGCGACCGGACCTTCGGCTTGCTCTCGAAGATCTTTGGCGCGACCGTCCCAGAACTGCACGAAGTTGAGACTCGAGTTGAGCACGGTGGGAGAGTTGATCGGGCCGACCTGTCCCCGAATCCCAGTCGAGGTCTTGCGTGGTTCGGCCCCTCCGTGGTCGAGCGTGTGGCACGTGGCGCATGCTACCGTTCCGTCGCCAGATAGAATCGTATCGTGAAATAGCTTCCTTCCGAGGGCGACCTTCACCATATTGAGCTCGCCCATCTCTGGAAGTGGCTTCAGCGGCTCTTCCGCGACGACCGCTGCCTTCTCTTCGACGATCGCCGCCGCCTCTGTGGGGGCCGCGTCTTTCTTTTTGCTCGTACAACCCGCTACGGCGAGTGCGACAAGCGCAAGGAGAACCAGTTTCAGTTGCGACATGGGGCAAAGCTAGCACGAAGCCCCGAGACCGCAGGGAGAATGGATCCACTCAATCGTCGTCGTGGAGGGCCCGATAGCCTCCCTTATAGTAAAGAAGGGGCTTCGCATCGGCGGTGTGCACAGCTTCGACCCGGCCCACGTAGATCGTGTGACTTCCCTCTTGATGAGCGCTTGTGACGGTGCATTCGAGCGAGGCCAGGGCCCCGTCGATCAGTGGCACGCCGGTTTCTCCTTCGGACCAACGGACGGATTGGAGTCGCGCGTCCTCGTGCTCCGGGGACGCAAAGACGTCGGAAATACTCGCTTGGTGGGCCGCTAGAATATTGACGGCGAAGAGACCACCTTGGTCGATGACCCCATGGGTCGTCGAAGACCGACTTGCGCAAACCAAGACGAGCGGAGGATCCGCAGAAACGCTCGAGAAGGCGGAGACCGTCATTCCGTGCACCTTGTCCCCGGCGCGCGTCGTCACAACAGTCACGCCGCTAGCCCAGTTTCGCAATACGTCCCTGAATCGTTCTTTGTCGATCGGCATGCTAGTCCCTGCAAGCTTCGAAGTGCTCTCGAATGAAGGCGCTCACGGATTCGGTGAACACGTCGTTCTTGTCGCCGGCGACCATATGCGACGCTCCCTCGAGGTCGACGTATTCGGCATGGGGGACCAAATCCAAAAACTCCTGAGCATGCGCCTCGGTGACCACGTCACTCATTCGACCACGTACTAGGAGCGTCGGAATGGTGAGACGCCGAGACGCCATGGCGCGTTCTTTCATGATCCGCTCTCCGTCTTCTTCAGTGTAACCATCCGGATTCCACGCCTCGAGCATCTTGGGATCCCAATGCCATCGATAGCGACCGTCCTCCGAGAGTCGAAGGTTTTTGTTGAGCCCGCTCAGATCTTTCGGACGTTGCCGATGGGGCAGGTACTCGGCGACCGCGTCCGCCGCCGCTTCTAGACTTTCAAAGCCGTCCGGACTCCCCTTCATGAAGTCAAAGATTCGAAGAACCCCCTGTTTCTCCATCCGGGGCGTGACGTCGACCAGGACCAGGCCTTTCGCGATCGAGCGGTCGGACTCGGTTTCCGCGATCAGAGCCGTGATGCCACCGATGGACGCGCCCACCAGCACCGGCATTGCACCCACGATGTCGATGACGCCAAGCAAGTCCGAAACAAATGCGCCAATGCTATAGTCGCCCATCGGGTCCCAGCTGCTGTCGCCGTGTCCCCGATGGTCCATCGAGATCGAATAGTAACCTAGGGCCCCGAGCTCCTCGGCGGCGCCTCCCCATGCATGCCGCGTCTGCCCGCCCCCGTGCAGGAAAATCACCGGCTGAGCATCGGGGTCCCCAAACGCATCGGCCGCAATGGTCATGCCACTTGGCAGCTCAAAAAGGAGCGGCGCTGGGGGCGAAGGAGAAGAAGGGCTGGGCGCCGCCATACCACGATTGGTTTAGGCAAAAATAGAACGTGTTTCAAGTCGACTTTGGGCTGTCACCCGCCCGAAATTGGGCTAGTTACTGGGCCCTATGCCCGACCAGGCGTTTCTAAAGGGGATCCGGGCCTATTGGAGCGCGCTCGGTCAACCCGGTACCCCACCCGAGTTCGGGGAGTCGCGAATCGACGCGTTCGTCGATCTCCTGCATTTGACTTCCTCCGCAGAGCACGGCTTCCGCCTCGTGGAGCCTCTGAAGGCGCCGTATGCCGGCATCGCCGTCGGGGATCAAACCCGTCCTTGGCGATTGCATTGGGCGATCCAAGTTGGTGAGCTCGAGCCGTTTAGCGCACCGAGTCTGGGTGACGTCATCTTCCTTGCCGACACGATTGCGGATCCTGAAGGACGACACCGCGTCTACACGGTCAAGGATGGCCTCCGTGGCGACTTGGAGTTTTCTGATCTCGCAGGAGTGCTCCGATGGATGGCTGCCCAGGTCCGGCACGCGCGGGGCGAGTACGACGACACGCAGCTCCAAGAGATCCAGAGCGCGGTTTCCGCGCTGCTCGACGATGCTTGGGAGGAAGGGCCGACATCCGGCCTTTACATCATCGAAGAGCTGATCGACACCCCGCTCTTCGATGCCTGGGGCGCAATTTCCCGTGGACAGTGGCCGATGGTCGACCCGACCGATGATCCGGCTCCGGTCGATCGGGAGGATGGTTGGCAACGTCGGCTATCGCTGTGGCTAACTCGGCGCTTCGTCGAGACGCGACGCCTCGAGCTGCCCGCGGACGTCGCGGTTTCCGATATGGATGCGGTTCATCGCAACTTGGTCGAGCATTTGATTGACTTCGAGCAAGGCCTCCACAGCGGTGAAGTTCCTGCGATCATCGAGCTTGCGGCCAAGGATGCCGACGAGACGATCAGCGCTCTCGCGCAGGACTGGGTCGAACGTCATGATGGGTGGCGCACTGCGGCAAACGTACCGTCTCCTGAGGACGACGACATCGATGCCGAACCGCCACCGTTTCAGCACACCCCATTCACGCGAAAACTCATGCAGGCGCTGTCTGTCTCGCTCGATGATATGGTGAAAGAAGGTGAAATCGAGCTTCACCCAGACCGCAAAGACGCCCTGCTGATCGAGCTGGTTACGGCGGGTTCGGATGCGCGTTCGGTCAAGCACATGCTCAAGAAACTGACCGCGACCTTGGTAGACTCCGAGCATGTCGAAGAGATTTACCCAAGCGATGACAAGATCCAGGACCGGTTCAAACAAGATTTGGGCGGATGATCCTGGGTGCCGGGACGCAGCTTTGGGCCGACGTTCGCTGGCGTGATGGTTGGCGCATCCAGACGCATTCGGAGCTGCCGGTCAGTAGACTCCTCGATCCGAGCGGGGAGATGCGCGAGCGAGGATCATTGATCGACTGCGAACGGACGCTCGATCGGCTTTGCCCCGCCGCAACGAAGTTCGAGCACTTGGTCGTGCTCCTTCACGGACTTGGACGTACTCGATACTCCATGCGCCGTATTGACAATGCCCTTGTCGATGCTGGCGTGACCACTGCGCGGCTAGACTATCCGAGCACCCGTCGGACGATCCAAGACCACGCAAATGCCGTGGCCACCTTGCTCGACCACATCCCGACGCCGATCAGCCTTTCATTCGTCACTCACAGCCTTGGGGGTTTGATCGTCCGCCAGCTCCTCGAAAGTAAAGGCTCGTGGCGACCTTCGGTTCGCAGCATCTTGATGTTGGCGCCACCCAATCAAGGGGCCTCTCGCGCGCGCTCGCTCGACACGACGGTCTTGCGTGCGGTTATGGGGCCATCGTTCGTTCAGCTCGTCGAGGGAGTTGCCACCAATCTGCCGGTGCCTGATGTGCCGACCTCGATCTTTGCGGGACGGGTCGGCAACTCCCAAACCGACGGGCTCGTCACGGTCGACGAAACCAAGCTCGAGGGAATGGCTGAGCACCACGTCGTGCCGTCGATTCACACATTCGTGATGAATCACCCGGCCGTAGTCGCACGCGCCGTTTCGTTCTTAGGCGCTACCCCAGATCGCAGCTGAGTGCCGAAGGAGGCTCGTTTCTTTTTCGTGAGTCGCGCCCTCGCGGTCCTTCGCGAGCAATAGTGGCCCGTCTAGGTCGACAAACTCGGCTTGAGGCGCGAGCAGTAGCGCCGGCGCGACCGCAAGCGAGGTGCTGACCATGCAACCAATCATTACCTCGAGGCCGCGCGCTTGCGCTTCACGCAGGGTTGCAAGGGCCTCGGTCAGACCGCCGGTTTTGTCGAGTTTTACGTTGACGATATCGTATCGCCCTTCCACCGTGGAGAAGGAGCGCCGGTCGTGAAAGGACTCGTCTGCGCACAGTGGGACGATACCTCGCATCGCTAACAACGCTCCGTCTCTTTGCGCGGGGAGCGGCTGCTCCAAGGCGGTGATGCCGATCGCCTTGAGCTTGGGGAGCCATGCGGCCAGTTGTCGCTCGGTCCAGGACTCGTTGGCGTCGACTATCAATCCGCATCCCGGCGCGGCCTCGTGTACCGCGATGATGCGCTCGAGATCAGGACCGCCGTCGACTTTGACCTTCAGCGTTGTCGCGTGGGCGAGTTTGGCGGCCGCTTGTGCCATCGCCTCGGGCGCGTCGACGCTCACGGTTCGCAACGTTTGAACAGGAGGCGGTTGATTGGACAAGCCGATCAGCTCCCATACCGCGCGGTTGGTACGCTTCGCCTCGAGGTCCCAAAGCGCGCAGTCGATCGCGTTGCGCGCGGCGCCGGGAAACATCGTCTTGCCGATACTGTCCCGCGTGGGTTGGTCGGTTAGACCCTCGAGCGCTGTCTCGATCGACCTCCGCACCGACTCCATGGACTCGCCGTACCGCCTATAGGGCACGCACTCCCCGCGCCCGATGTGACCGTCCACCTCGAGCTCCAGAACGAGAACTTGCGCGGCCGTTCGAGCGCCGCGTGCGATTCGAAACTCACCTGCAATAGACCATGACTCGGCTCGAACCGACGCCAGCACGGTGTCCTGCTACTCGGCGCCCGTAGCTTCCTTGATCGCCTTGGGGCTGAGCGTCTTGCAAACGAAGGTGTGCACGTCCCACATGTCGCGTGGACGCTGCCCAGCCTCCTGCAAAAGCTCCATCGTCTTATGAGCAGCCTTGAGGAACTGTTCATAGGTCGTCGCATTCGGCGTCGTGTCGTACTTCGGATCGATGTCCAGAATCAGCGCCTGCTTTTTCATGAACGTCGGCTTCACGAACAGGTGGTCCGCCGGGTAGACCAGTGCTTGAAGTAAGGTTGCGAGTGGCCAGGTTGGTCCGCCCTCTACATCTAGGGCAGCCACGAACGAGTCGAATCGAATCGGATAGGATCGTTCACCGTAAAGTAGCTCCCGGAACGAGTCTGCGAACCCAGTGCGCATTTCTTCCGGCATGTTTTTGAAGCGCGTGGCCTCGGCCTTCTGGACGGTGCCCTTGGTTCCAACCAAGAACTCATATGCCAATGCGTGCAGCTCGTCGCCCTGGCCCCCGTCGACCATTTCGTTGATTCGCTTGCGAGTCAGCTGTTCTTCGGCACGTTCGAGGGCGGCCTCTTTGAGCTTTTCGCCAGCCTTCGTGCCGCTCTCGCCGCGCTCGGCCTTGATATAAGCTTCGTCCTCGAAGCCGACCGGGTAGAGCTTCATGAAATAGGCGACCTGTTGCTCGAAAGAGATCTCTGGCTTCTTCGGAGGCGCCTTCGACTTCCGGCCAGAACCAGGTGCAGGAGCTTGGTTTCGACGCGCGAGTCGGTCGATCCGCACCGCTTCATTCGGCTGGACCTCGACCAGCTCCATCTTGTACCAGTAGTCGGGGCGGAAGCTCCGTTCGGCTCCGTCCTCGAACAGGAATGTGCGCTTGTCCGGGATCTCCATGAGTAATACGGAGCGGCCCCAATCCTTGCGGGAGGAGTGCTCGAACACACGCGGGGGAACAGAAGGGGTGGTTTCGGCCATGGGTTACAGTCCTGTGGAAATTACATGGACCCTGCCCCAGGGTCCGGAAAATCGAGGAGCGGATGTAACACGGACCTGCCATGCTTGCATCTCTTCGGCCAGCAGCGCCGGCTATCGCTCGCCCCAGCGACTATCATAAATCGCTGTTTTCGTTAGGATTAAGGTCCGATGCATCACTCGCTACAGGCTCGCCGGGGATGCTTCGTGATCATTTCCCTGATCGGCCTTTCCATCATTGGCTGCGAACGCGCCGCCGAGAGGCCGAACGCAGCCTCGGTCGAAGGGGATCCAGAGCTTCCGGGCGTCGCACGTGTCGACGAAGACCTCCAGCGAGAGCTCAACAGGGCGCTCGGGTCGCAGGAGAGCACTTACGTCCCCCGAACCCACCATCTCGACAACGACGGATCACCCCAGTTCACCAACCGGCTCATTTTGGAGTCGAGCCCTTACCTGCTTCAGCACGCGCACAACCCGGTGAATTGGTATCCGTGGTCGGAAGCCGCGTTCGAGCGCGCCAAACGCGAAAACAAGCCCGTCTTTTTGTCGATTGGCTACTCGACCTGCCACTGGTGTCACGTCATGGAACGCGAGTCGTTCGAAGACGAAGAGATCGCCGCATTCCTGAACCGCCATTTCATCGCCATTAAAGTCGATCGCGAAGAGCGGCCCGACGTGGATAGCGTGTACATGACCGCGGTCCAGCTTCTCACTGGCCGAGGTGGCTGGCCGATGACCGTCATCATGACGCCCGACAAAGATCCATTCTTTGGAGGAACCTACTTCCCACCACGCAAGGGAATACGGGGCAACCGCGCCGGCTTGATCGACATCCTGACTGAAATGGTGCGCCTTTATGAGCAAGAGCCGACGGTCGCGATCCAGCGCGCCCAAGAGCTCAGTCAACGGGTGGCGCAAGTCACCACCATATTCAGCGCGCCAGGGGTGCCAAGTGATCGATTGATCGTGGAAGCCGCCCAACGACTTGCCTCGTCGTTTGATCCTGTTGATGGTGGTTTCGGGCGAGCGCCGAAGTTTCCACAGCCCGCCCGTCTCGCCATCTTGCTCCGATACGCGCGTCGCACCGAAGACCTCGGTGCGCTCCATATCGTGACAACGACGCTCGACAAGATGGCTGCCGGCGGCATGTACGATCATCTGGGGGGGGGATTCCACCGATACTCGACCGACGGCCAATGGCTCGTGCCGCACTTCGAAAAAATGCTCTACGACAACGCCCAACTCACATCGGTGTATCTCAGCGCATGGCAGCTCACTGGCAATCCAGAGTATCGCCGCGTGGCGCGCGATATCCTCGACTATGTGGCCACCGAGATGACCTCGCCCGGAGGCGGCTTTTACTCCGCCACCGATGCCGATAGCCCCACGCCTAGCGGGCACGACGAAGAAGGGTGGTTTTTCACGTGGACGCCGCGCGAGCTCGAGCAGCTTCTTGGCAAAGAGCGCGCGGCGATCGTGGGCAGCGTATACGGTGTAACCCTGAGGGGAAATTTCGAAGGAAGAAACATCCTTCATCGTGAGATGACCGATCGCGAGGCAGCGTCGAAGCACGGGATCACCCCGCAGCACGTAGCTGACATTGTGGCCGAAGCGCGTCCCGTTCTGTACGAGGCGCGCGCCTCCCGACCTCCTCCTATCCGGGACGAGAAAGTGATCGCAGCCTGGAATGGCCTGATGATCTCGGCATTCGCGCGTGCGGCATGGGCGTTCGACGAGCCGCGTTACGCCGACCTTGGATCGAACGCTGCGCTGTTCGTGTTGCGTGAGATGCGCGACGACGGGGCCCTGTTGCGGACGTACAAGAGCGGGCAAAAGTCGTCGACAAGCTTCCTCGACGACTATTCGTTCATGATCGCGGCTTGCCTCGACCTCTACGAGGCCACCGCAAAGGAAGCCTGGCTCAAGCACGCTCTTGAGCTCCAAGCCACTCAAGACGCGCGGTATGCGGACACTCAAGATGGGGGGTACTTCATGACCCCTAACGACGGCGAGGAACTCCTTGTTCGAGAAAAGCCGGCAAACGATGGTGCAGTCCCCTCCGGCAATTCGGTTGCCGCCCTCAACTTGCTGCGCCTGCACGAGTTCACCGAGGATGACAAATGGCGAAGGCAAGCCGAGGCCCTCTTTGCATCGCTTGGTGGCCGCATCCAACGAGCTCCGAGCGGCTACCCCGAGCTGCTTGTAGCGCTCGACTACTACTACGACATTCCCCTCGAAATTGCGGTTGTTGCCACAGCCGACTTAGCAGACGCAACGGCCTTGGCGAAACGACTCCGTGAAGCGTTCGTGCCGAACAAGGTCTTCTGTTCCCTGACCGATGCCGCCGCGAGCGCACAGCAACGAATGGTACCGTGGCTAGAGGGGAAGCGCGCCCTCCAAGGGAAGGCCACCGCGTATGTCTGTGAGCGGGGCCGGTGCGACTTGCCGACTTCGAACCCGACCGTGTTTCACCGGCAGATCCAAAAGCGTCGCCCGTACCCGAGCTACGCGGAGACCGCGCCGCCTCGCCTGTCGGTGATCACGGGGCGCTCGAACTGATGGTCGCAGTTGCAAAGCGGCAGTGGGTGCTTGCGAGCCACAACCCAGGAAAGATTCGCGAGCTGATGGCCTTGTTCGAGAATACGCCGATAGAGCTTTGCCCTCCGGACACGTTCGACCTTTCCGAGCCCGAAGAGACTGGGAGCAGTTTTGAAGCGAACGCTTCGCTCAAGGCTTCGGTTGCGATGCATGCAACGGGGATGGTTGCACTTGCGGACGATTCGGGCGTCCAGGCACATGCGTTGGACGGCGAGCCAGGGATCCACACCGCGCGATGGGCTGGGCCCGACAAGGATTTTGCAGTCGCCCGCGAGCGCCTTCAGAGACACTTGACCGAGCTCGGCCCGATGGTGGACCGGCGCGCGACATACGTGTGTGTTCTTTGTGTGGCTAGGCCCAACGCGAACCTCGAGACGTTTCGCGGTGAGACCCATGGGATTCTTGTTTGGCCTCCCCGTGGCGACCTCGGCCACG
>CAJHXN010000709.1_pt1 | contig 20945 bp, 16 predicted proteins | sample 9198401 | NCBI WGS metagenome assembly CAJHXN01 (sample SAMEA7708334, study PRJEB35096) | sediment metagenome | biome: marine neritic benthic zone biome [ENVO:01000025]; feature: sediment [ENVO:00002007]; material: shallow marine sediment [ENVO:03000034] sea grass bed [ENVO_01000059] ... | reverse complement strand
GAGAAGCCGAACTGCAGGATCTGGCCCTCGAGGGCCGGGTCGCTCAGGTCGATGGTGATCGAGTATGTACCCCAGTCGGTCGGCAGGGCGGTCGTATCCAGCACGATGTTGTTGGTCGTGGCGAAGCCGGCGCCCGGGTCCAACGTCCGGACGAACGCTTCCGCGGTCGTCGCACCTCCAATGTTGCCCTGTTTGGCGTCGAAGGTGAACGTGAACATCTTACCGATGAAATTTGCGGGGATCGAGGCGATCTCCTGGAAGACGATGGTCTCGACCAGGTCGGTGCCGAAGTGACCTTCGCCAGGCTGGCAGCAATCGTAGTTGCTGAAGACCACGAGTTGCTGTGCACCCTGATCGGGGCCGCCTTCGCCGGTGACGATCCCCGAAATATTACCGGAGGTGGTCGGCGCGACAAATGGGCCGAAGCCGAATTTGAAGCCTCCGGTGCTGTTATACACGTTGCCGAAGTAGAGCCATCCGTCGTCCTCGAGCGCTGTTGCCCCGGCGGGGTCGAGCCCCTCGAAGTCCTGATCGTACTCGCAGACCGCGGCCATGCCGCCCATGCCGCCCGCACCGGCCATGCCGCCCATGCCCGCCATGCCGCCCATGCCCGCCATGCCGCCCATGCCCGCCATGCCGCCCATGCACGCCATGCCGCCCATGCCCGCCATGCCGCCCGCACCAGCCATGCCGCCGGAGCCTGCCGTGCCGCCGGAGCCTGCCGTGCCGCCGGAGCCTGCTGTGCCGCCGGAGCCTGCTGTGCCGCCGGAGCCTGCCGCGCCGCCACCGTCGTCGTCGCTACTGCATCCGAACGTGAAAGCCGCGGCCGCGGCGCACAGGCAAAGGATTATCGATGTACGTATGGCTGCCATGGTCCCTCACTTCTTCGTCACCGGGTGAATTATCGAAATCAGGGTACGTCCGCGGGGGTGCGCGTGTCCATTGAAAAACCCTGATTTTCGCGCAGCGTGCCACCCAGGTGGACGTCCACCTGAGGCGCTGATGCAGAAAGGTGCGCCGACTCGTCGGGCCCGTGCCTTGCGACCTATTCGAGGGTCGCCAGAACGTTGTCGTAGACGTTCTGGGATTGCGCGAAGTTCGACGTGGTAGTCGAGAAGCCAAACTGCAGGATCTGGCCTTCGAGGGCCGGGTCGGTCAGCGGCAACGAAATCTCGTAACGATTCCAGTTGGTCCCGATACTTGTCATGTCGATCGGCACGAAATTGGTCTGGCTGAAGCCAGCGTTGGGGTCCAGTGTCTGGATGTACGCCCGTGCGGTCGTCGGTGGCTGGATGTCCCCGTTTTTGGCATCGAAGCTGACCGTGAACGTCTTGCCGATATCAGCCGCTGAGATCGGACTGCTCGCAGGGCGCGGCTCTTGGAAGACGAGCGCCTCGACCAGATCGGTCCCGTTGAAGTGTCCGTTGCTCGGCTGGCAGCAATTGTAGTCGCTGTAGATGCTGAGCTGCTGGGGTGCTTGCTCCGGACCGCCCTGATCGTCGACGATGGCAGAGAAGCCTGGGCCCCCGTTCGGCGCGCCGAATGGGCCGAAGCCAAACAGGAAGGCGCCGCCGCTGTCGAACACGTTGCCGAAGACCAACCAGCCGTCGAGCGTCAGCGCATCTCCGGCAGTGTTGTCGAGCATATTGAAGTCCTGCTCGTACACCACCTCGGCGTTTGGCGCGCAGACACCTGCGTCGCACGTGCCAGTGCCGCCGTCGCAGGCGGTTCCGTCCGCGACGTTCGAAACTTCGCACAGCCCGTTGGCGGGATTGCATTCCGCCGCGGTGCAGTCGTTGCCGGTGTCGTCACACACCACGCCAGCGCACAGGTCATTTGGCTCGCAAGCGCCTGCGCTGCAGGTGCCGGCGCCGCCGTCACAAGCGGTTCCGTCCGCGACGTTCGAGACTTCGCATAGGCCGTTGGCGGGGTTGCATTCCGCCGCGGTGCACTCGTTGCCGGTGTCGTCACACATCACGCCAGCGCATAGGTCATTTGGCTCGCAAGCGCCTGCGCTGCAGGTGCCGTTGCCGCCGTCACAAGCGGTTCCGTCCGCGACGTTCGAGACTTCGCATAGGCCGTTGGCGGGGTTGCATTCCGCCGCGGTGCACTCGTTGCCGGTGTCGTCACACACCACGTCCATGCACAGGTCGTTGGGGACGCAGACCCCCGCGTTGCACGTGCCGGCGCCGCCGTCGCACGCGTTGCTGTTGTTCGAGGTTTCGCACAGTCCGTTCGCGGGATTGCAGGCCTCGTCCGTGCACTCGTTGCCATCGTCTTCACAAACGACATCCATGCAGAGGTCGTTGGGGACACACTCGCCGCTCATGCAAACCCCCGTGGCGTCTGCGCAGCTGGTTCCGTCATCGACCGGGCTGCTCTCGCACAGGCCGTTGCTGGGGTTACAGGCCTCCGAGGTGCACTCGTTGCCGTCGTCCTCGCAGGTCACGTCATCGCAGGGGTTTCCGTCGCCCGCAACACAGGTTACGCGCACCGTCCACATGCTCATGCAATAGTCGCCACCGTCATCGCTCACCAAGATGGTGATGTCGTCGTCACCGACGTCCGTGCAGGTATAGGTGGTCGACGCAGCCGTTGGATCCGCGATCGAGCCGCTGTTCGAGCTCCACATGTATGCGATGGGATCGCCCTCCTCGTCCTGCGCGGTCGAGAAGAGGCTGATCTCGTTGCCGATTGAGGTCTGAAGGGGAGAAACCACCGCTTTGGTGAGTTGCGCGCAAATGTTGAATTTGCCGTTGACGCGCACGCCTCCGAGCTCCTGCGGCAGCTTGCAGTTTAGAATCACCATGACCGGCGTCGAGACCCCAACCTCGACGTCGAAATCAGCCGACCCTCGGCAGGTAACCTCTTGGTCGACCGAGACGGCGGTTAGCTCGACCGTATAAGGCTCCTCGCCGACAGGCAGCCCATAGACTTCGACCGAGGCCGTCGATCCCGGCGCACTGACGTCGATGGAACCGGACATGTCCATCCCGTTGCCTGTGACTTCCCAATCGACGACGTCGATTTGGATGTCGCCCGCCAGAACGAGGTCGAGCGAAAGCGAACCGGTCGCACCTTGGTTGGTGTCGGTACTCGCGCAGCCAAACGCGGCAAGCACGCCGCAAAGAAGAATGAGCCAGCGCACGGGATGGGAACCAGGCATGTATGCCTCCGAAAAGAAGGGGTTTGGGGGAGGCCCACGCTATCACCGTCTCGGGCTGATCTTCAAGCGTTTTTGGGCCGTTCCAAGACCCTTTTGCCAGACTCGCGGCGACCGGTGCGATGCTGGACCATGGCCGGGCTGACGCGGTGCGGCGACCGCCGCGAATTATTGTGCGCGTGCTCACACTTCGTCGCTGCGCTTGAGGACTGCCTAAACCGCGACCAGGCGCTCGCTGAGCTCCCAAAGCCTCTCTGCCTGTTCCCGGTCGCGAACGGACGCCTTCAATTTCTTCGGCTTGCCGTCGTAGAAGTACTCGCCGCTCGTCGCGGCAACCTCGTCGGACGTGGCGAGGTACACCCCCGTTTCGGCGCCTCGTTCGGCGGTCCGCAAGAAGGGCTTCACGAGAACCAGGGCACGGCCCGCAAACCAGTTGTTCTGCGCGCCGAGCTGGCTGCGAACGCCACCCGGATGAAATGCGTTTGCGGTCACGCGGCTGCCCCGTAGGCGTTCGGCAAGCGCCCGAGCGAACAGGATGTTCGCCAGCTTCGAGTGCCCGTAGGTCGGAAAGGCGCTGAAGCCCTTGTTCCACTGAACATCGTCGAACCGTATGCCGCGGCAGAACCGATAGGCTTCCGACGCCACGATGACGATCCGGCCCTGCTCGGCTTGCTTCAAGCGATCCAGCAGAAGCGTCGTGAGCAAGAAATGGCCGAGATGATTGACCGCGAACATCTGCTCCTGGCCGTTGTCGAGCAGAATTCGACGTGTATTGATCACACCGGCGTTGTTGATCAAGACGTCGAGCGATTCGTTGCGCTCGATGAACGCACTTGCGGCGCTGCGCACCTCGGCGAAATTTCCGAGGTCGGCGAAATAGAGCTCCACGGAGGTGCCGCCGTATCTCGAGAGTAGCGCATCGCGAAGTGCCGCAGCTTTCGCCGGATTGCGGCAGAGCAAGTGAAGGCTCGCGCCCCGTTCCGCCAGGGCGAACGCCGTGGCTCGGCCGATCCCCTCGGTTGGACCGGTGATCATCACGTTCTTGTCTTTGATGGAGGTCACCATACCGTTCCTCGAGCTGTAGCGGGACGCGGACCCATGCTCGCCTCAGTCCGGCGTGTTGCCAGAAATCTCCTCGCGTATCGACCGAAGGAACGCGTCTCGTTCCTCTTTCACGGAATGGTGAAGGCCCAGGATGTAACGCCGCATCGTGGGAGAGGCGTGAAACGTGATGGTGAACGACGCGAGGCGAAACAGGAAGCGCGCCACGTCGAAGTCTCCGAGTTGGCCCGCGGTCTGTGCGGCCTCGATGTAGGCGGTGGCCAACTCCACGATGCGCTGCCCGTTCTCGCGCACCACTTCCACGATCGTTTCTTCATCCGGCTCGAACACCTCTCGCATCAGGGCGCCGGCATACTCGGGGTACTCCGCCATGAAGTCCCAAAGCTGCCCCGCGCATTGCACGATGAGGTCGACCGGCTCGAGGCTGGACCCGGCGTCGAGCGTCGGCGTCATGCGCGTCCCGATCGTGTCCATGATGTGCTCCAGCATCGCGCGGGCGAGCTCTTCCTTTCCTCCAGGGAAGTAGTGGAAGATGCTGGCCGCGCGGATGTCTGCGCGTGCCGCCACCCCGCGCAGGGAGGCCCCCTTGAAGCCGTGCCGCGCGATCTCCATTGCGGCGGCCCGTAGCAAACGATCTCGGGTGCTTGTCTCGCCCATCGCGCCAGCCACTAGCACCGCGGCGGACAGGCCGTCCAGCCCGCAAAAGGCGGCCAGCGCTTGACTTCCAGCGGCGCGACAGCTACCTAACGCCTGTTAGCCTAACGATCGTTAGGTCGGCGCCGGAGGCAAGGATGAGAATCAAAGATGTCGAAACGAAGGCCTTCTTCGCGCAATTCGTCGCGCGGCTCTTCGCTCACAACGTTCTGAAAGACACGCAGATGTTCCTGCCAAAGGGGGACTACGAGCGCCGATACGGCAAGTTCCCGAGATACTTCTCGGGATGGTACCTGTTCGTGCCCTCGAAAGACCTGGCCGAGGGCGAGATCGTTCATAAGAAGCTGAACGGGCTCGACCTCGTCGCCTATCGCAACAAGGAGGGGAAGCCGGTCGTTCACTCGAACCGTTGCCCTCACATGGACGGCCTTTTTGCGCCCCTGGGGACGGTTGAAGACGGCAAGATCAAGTGCGCCTACCACGCTTACACCTACGAGGACGGCGTCCCGAAGAGCGGGCCCACCGAGTTCCGCAACGACCCCAGCAAATGCATTCCGTGCCATCCGGTCATGGAGGTGAACGACCTCATCATGTTCTGGTTCGACGCGAGCAGCGAAAACGGTGTCGGCGAGCCGACCTGGCAGCTCGACCTGCCCGATGTGAGCAGGTTCCCGCGGCGATTCTTCGCGCGATCGATCACGCCGACGCACATGGCGCCGTTGCATGAGAACATCATCGACGACTTTCACTTCATGAACCTGCACAAGGCCAGTCGATACAAGTCCGAGCTGAAGGTCTATCACGAGAAACAGCGGTTCGCGACGAAGAACACGATGCGAGTCCCCGCTCCCAAGATTGGGCGGTTCAGAGTGAAGGGGGTCGACGGAGACGAAATGGACACCCGCATGGACACGGAGTTCCATGGCCTCGGCGTTCACATCAACTTCGTGCAGGTCGGTAACTTCGAGGCCCGGATGATCCACTGCACGACGCCCATCGAGGATGAGGTGACGGAGTGGACCGTCGCCATGTACATGGAGCCTCGCGAATGGAAGCTGAAATTCGACATCAAGACGTTCATGAACATGGTGTACCCATGGGCTGCGATCGCGCAGACCTACTATCTGCACACCCAAGACCGGCGGGTGTTCTTCGAAAAGGGTGAGTACCGGTTTTACGAAGACGTCCCCAAGGGATTCGAGAAGGTCAACGCGTTTCGTCGCTGGATCCACGAAGAGCTATTGGGCGAACAGCGCCCCATGCGAAAGAACAGCATGCCGACCCGGTTCGTTCCGGCCGAAAGGCTAGCCGAAGGACAACGGCCGACCGCGATGGCTCAAGGCGGCGGAGGGTCGTAGTAGCCTGCGCCCTCATACAGAGGGTCGTTGCAGGGGGACCCGGCTGCCGGTGTGTCACACAGGGCGTAGCGGGGCATTCGGTCCACATCCCAGAGACCCCAGCCATCGTCCCTGACCTTCCAGGCCTCGTCAAAGGGCTGGAAATAGAAGATGGTTAGAGGTCCGCCCTCGGATCGTTCCCAAGGTTGGAGCAGGTCGAAGTACCACTTCGCGTTCACAGGCGTTGCGGCGTAGATCTCGATCTCCTGCCCGGGTACGGCGGTTGGAACTGCCTTCCAGCCCGTCTCGCCGACCACAATGGGCAAGGACTCCCCGATCGTGACGGTTTCGCCCTCTCGGTTGACGTACTCGTAGTCGTAGACGAGCTGATAGTCGTCCTCTGCACGCTCGAAAGCCGCGTTCATCATCGCTTCCGCTCGTAAGGGGCCAGCCTCGACAGCTTCCTGCTTCCAATCCCAGGCTCCGAAGAAGGTGATGGGGTACATGTGGATGGACACGAAGTCGAGCAGCGGGAGGACGGTGTCCGGTGAACCCACGCCGCTCAAGCCCGCGTAGAAGGTGTAGTCATCGTCGGCCGTCACAGGTTGCGTGACCGCGCTGCGCGTCCGGTTGATGTACTCCACTAGGCACGAGACGGACGATCCCGCGAACGATGGCTCGTTGCCCACGCTGACCGTCACGACGCTGTCATAGGTGTTGGCCAGCCGGATTCCGGTCTCGATCTGCGACTCGTTGACTTCGTTTTCGCAGTTGCTGGAGGACACCCTCTGGATGAAAATCCCCTGCTGGAAAACCATGTTGGGGAAATTCTCCTGTGCGACCCGCAAAATGCTCTCGGATACGGGGTCTCCGCCAAACAGGCGCAGCAGGTTGTAGCCGACGCTGTCGATGAGCGTGAGGTCCTCCAGGATGTCCTCGTCGCTGGGCATTTCCGGCGGATCCTCCTCGGGGCCCTGCGCCCGGTACGGGCTGTAGTTGATCGCATTGCCGGTCGCATAGACCTCCGGAAGGGACCGCAGCACAAACCCCTCGCATTCCACGGTGACATTGGTGACGTCGGCGGTTGCGGTGCCGCTGCCGTTCGTGACCTCGCAGGTCTGGCCGTCGGGCTGTGTTCCGATCGTAACCGAGTAGTCTGTACCGCTGGCAATCCGCGTGGCGAAGGTAAAAGCGCCGTTTGCAGTCACGGTCAGATCATCTGCACCGTTGTTGAGGAGGACGACGGTGCCATCGAGGCCAGCGACGGTACCGCCTATCGAGACTTCGACCGGCGGGCTCTCGCCGGCCGGGCTGTCGGTGCAAGCCGAAAGCGATACAAAAATGACGATGGCAGCAACGCGCGCCATGAAGCCCATTGCCGAACTAAGAGAGTGATTGGTGTTCATTGGTCTTCTACCCCGAAAGCCGATGTGAGACCTTACTCGGCCGCTTCTGCGTAGTAAAGCGCGACCGGTTCATCGCCGAGCTGCTCGTCCAGCAGGTCTGCCCACGCGGATAGATACGCGACCACGTTCTCCCGACGAGCATGGGGGAAATGAACGGTATTGTTGCCCATTCGCCGGCGCACCTCAGGGCTGCTGAGTCGTTCCAAGTGACCTACGTCGTCTGAGGTCAAGCCGAGCGCATGCATTTGATCGAGCACTTCATCGAGCGGGGCCCCAGTCACGTGGCATGCGCCTACATTCTCAGGTTCCCAAGCGCCCTCATCCAGTGCGGGGCGGTCTCCGAAATCGAAGTCGGGAAAACGGCGCGAGCCAGCGTCGCGCGCCTGACGTCCCCAATCACCCTCGCGGCGCATCGCGCGCCTCTGGATCTCGGAGGGGTCGAGCCCGGTGATGGTCTGGGCCAAGTGTCCGCAGTTGCAGTGCGCGAAGCTCGCCCAGCGATAGATCACATCTTCTCGTGCGAGCCGGGCCGCAGTTTGTCGCAGCGCGACCACGAGCCGCGTGGATGCATCCGCCATCCGAGCAAGCATAGCGCCCGACCCTCACGGCGCTAGCTCCGACCAGCCGCTGGCTGAGCTCGTGGGATAGACCACCCACCCCCACCTCGGGATGCCGGATTCGGCGAAGCGCTCAGAGCTTGACGATCTTCCTCACGAGCTTGTCGGTCATTCGGGTGGGGAGGACCCTTGCGAGGGCGATGAACGCGAGAGGCGGGAGCTTGGGGACGACGTAGCGGGTTTTGGGTTTCTCTGCGCGTACGGCCTCTTGAATGGTTTCGACGATGACTTCGGGTTGAACGCCGTCGTCCGCCAGCGCCCTGTGCCACGCGACGACGCGGCCGATGCTGTTTCGATAGAGCTCGGATTGGCTTGCGTAGCGCTCGAGCATGGCATCTTCGTGGTTTTGGAAACCCGTTTGCACTGCGCCAGGCTCGACCAGCGTCACGTCGATGCCTTGGTCGCTGAGCTCCATTCTCAGTATGTCCGAGATGCATTCGAGGGCGTGTTTCGACGCGTAGTAGGGCCCAAAGAACGGCACGTACACCCTACCCGCCACCGACGAAACGTTGATGATTCGAGGGCGAGTGGAGTTACGCAGAAACGGCAACACGACTTGCGTGACGGCGACTGTCCCAAACACGTTGACGGCGAACTGTGCCTTCCACTCCTCGATGGCGACCAGCTCGACGGGGCCGGCGGCGCCGTAGCCGGCGTTGTTGATCAGCACGTCGACTGTTCGGTCTCCCACAGCATCCGTGATGCGCGAGCGCAAGGACGCAACACTCGCATCGTCACCAATGTCACACGCGATGCCCGTGAAGCCCTCGAGCTCCGACGCAAGCTCATTGAGGGTTTGCTCACCGCGAGCGATCCCGATGACGCTGTGCCCTTCTCGGCAAAACGCACGCGCACAGCCAAGCCCGATGCCCGCTGTGGCGCCTGTGATGACTATTCTCATGCTCCACCTCCCGGAACTGCGCAGTATGGCACCCCGGCCAGGCTGCGCGAGAACGCCGTTCGGACTACTTTTCGAGCAAGCACGCGCCTCGGGGGCGGGAATTCTGGAGTCACACATGAGCTCGGTACGAAAAGAACAGATCTGTACGCTGCTCAAAGGGATTGAGACGGGTGATCCCGCGGCGGTCGCCGTGGTCAACGAGGAGAAATACATTCAGCACAATCCCCAAACCCACGAGGGTAGCGAGGGCTTGGCCGCGCTTTTCAAGCGGCTCTCCAAGACATCCCCCCGCGTCAACATCGTGCGTGTCTTCGCCGATGGTGACTACGTCTTTGCCCACACCGAGTACGACTTCTCCTCGCGGCGAGTCGGCTTCGAGGTATTCCGCTTCGAGGGGGATCGGGCCGTCGAACACTGGGACAACATCCAACCGAGACGAGGTCCGAACCCATCCGGCCACAGCATGGTCGACGGTCCCACCGAAGTGGCAGAGCTCGGTCGAACCGAAGCGAATCGAAGCCTCGTTCGAGAGCTCATCGAGGAGGTGCTGATCGATGGTCACATGGAGCGGTTGGCCCAGTACATCGACGGTGATCGGTTCACGCAGCACAATCCCGAGCTCGAGGACGGCATCGACGCACTGAAGGCCGAGTTGGAGGCCGTGTCGGGTGATCGCCCCGTTGTCCAATACGAGCGTCTCCATCGGGTTCTGGCAGAGGGGTCATTCGTGCTCTCGGTCAGTGAGGGCTTCCGCGCCGGGGTGCACTCATCGTTCTACGACCTGTTCCGCATCGCCGAGGGCAAGCTCGTCGAACATTGGGACACGATCGAAGCCGTCCCCGCACCATCCGAATGGAAGAACGACAACGGCAAGTTCTGAAGAGATCCGATCGAATTCACGTCAAAAACCCCGTCCATGACACGGTCATGTCCGCATCGTCTCCGGCGTTTGTCGGAAAGCGGATAGACAGGTGGAGGCGCCGGTGCTTAGGGATAGGCGATGTCGGATCCCAAGGATGGTGAGGGTCAGGCCGACGACGAAGGGACCTCCGAGTTGGGGAAGGAGGCGGACGGCCCGCGGGTCAGCAAAGTACGTTTCGGCGAATTGGACGTCATCGTGCTGAGCGTCCCCCAACTCGAGCTCCACTACCCCGAGGGCACGAGCGCTGCGGAGCAACAGATCATCGATCTCGTGCTCCAGGGTCTCTTAGTTAAGGAAATCGCCGAGCAGCGCGGCGTGTCTTTACGTACGGTCACGACTCAGCTCGGCGCCATCTTCCGCAAGGCGGGCGTCAACTCTCAGGTCGAGCTCATCTCAATGATGACGGACCGTGCTCCAAAGGAATAGATGTCCGCTACGAGCAAGAGCCGATGCCTGGTCGACGTCGACGGACAGTCCATCGAACAACGCTGCGATTTCGGGACGGCGCCCGCACGACGCGCAACGAGCGCTCGAGCTGTCTCCCGCAGCATCAGAGGCGAACCGATGCTTCCTAAGGGAGCCTGGGACTGGCGGAGACCTTGGGCAACTCCGCCGTGTCGTAGGTTGACCGCCCTCTAGAAACGGCCCCGGAGCGCAAAGTGGGCTCCGCTGCGACCCACGGCGACTCGCGGCTCGAGCTGAGCTCGACTCGGCCGGAGCAAGTAGACCAAGGGCATCGTGATGAGAGGCGCCGAAGTCAAGCCCGTCAGCAAAGCGACGCTCGTTCGCGCGCCACGGCTCACGCAGCTACGCACTTCGACGGAATCGACGTCTCGAGCGGAGCACGAGCTAGACGGCTCCCCCTCCGCGGTAACCCCCCAGCCAATGGAGAATCCCGCCAGGCCCAATCCCAGACCACCCGAAACCCATGCCCACCAGGGCGTCTCATGGCGTTCGGGTAAGGCGAGTGGCATCGCCGCGATCAGTGCCGCCGAGCCGACCGATCCGGTTGCGATGATCGCCCCCTTGAGGTCGAGCCACTTCTGCTGGGCCGACGTGTCCTGACCACCCGTATCGACTTCGTCCACCCAGTTGAGGGCTGCCTCGCGCCTCGGTATCAGAAGCGCATACCCCGTCGCAATGCCCGCTACACCAATACCGACGAGCGTGAGGCCAGAGATGAACTGGCCGCGCGGGCGACGGTGGGCAGGCCACGTGTCGGTCGCCTCCGGGACCGCAACCGCAGCCTCGCGACCCCCGCAGGGCAGAGCGACTGGTTCGGTCGACGTGAAGTCGATGCATCGACGATCGGTCAAGGTGCTCGCGGCTGAACGGAGATCCGGCTTGGTCGGCCCGTCGGGGACGGCGGAAAGCCGAGCGAGGGCGACCGGCGATGACGGGTGCACCTCTTCGACTTCGATCAGTTCGATCTCGAGCACTTCCGCGGCGGGCATCGAAGTGACAACGACCGCGTCCGCGCCGATCGCCAGCGCAACTCGCCGAGCATCGAGCACACGGTACTCACGCTCCCTGGAGGCGTCGGGGTAGCTAAGCGACAAGGTCGGCTTGGTTTCGATGATCCCATCGAATCGCAAGTCTACTCGCCGCAGCGTCTGGCCTGCGCCAACGGTCACCGCGTGTACGCGAGCGCGAGCTTCGTTGCTGCACTCGACCTGAAGGCGATAGTCCCCCGGAAACAACGCCCCGATCGAAACGGGCGTCTCACCGAGGAGAATCCCGTTGAGGCGTGCCGCACATCCGGATGGAGTGCTTTCCACGCGAAGCTCTCCCGTCTGTTTGGCCTGCAGCGCATTGACCTGATCGAGCAAATCGGTCACGGCCGGCGGATGCATTTGGGGGCTGGGCTCTCCCCGAGGAACCAACTGCCTACAATCGCGTGCCACGGCCCTTGCGCGAGACTTCGATTGCGTAGCGAGCTCAGCGCGTACGATGTACAGACAGGTATCGAAGACCCGTCTGGAGCGTTCGGGGTCGCGGTTGAGCTCTTCGATCGCTCCCCGCGAGATCGTCTGTGCGGAGCTCAGCTTATCCAGCGCGCGTGCATAGTTGCCTTCGGCAAGGTCGTTGACAGCAGCGTCGGATAGAGATGTCCAACGGCGGAGCTCGCGATCGTCGAGCTCCGCCGAGGACGCAGAAACCTTCGCCTCCACCTCGTTCGCGGCCCTCTCTTGCGGCCAAACCTTCACTCCTTGGGCGGCGAGGCCATTTCGAAGGTCCGACACCGCCCTGTCCATCCAGTCGGCCGGCGCGTTGGAGTGGCTCGGCAAGACCAGCCAGCGGCTCTCGGCCTGTGCCGCGACTGACGACACCAGAAGGCTCCAACATAGGAACGTCAACGAGGTCAGCCGCATGCCTGGGTATTATCACAGGTTCAGAAACTCAGGATCAACAACGACGCGCAGGGGTGGTCTTCGTCAGGTCGAGCAGGTAATCTCAGAAGCGCCGATGTCCTCCACGAAGCCGACTGAGCCGTGGCCGCGAGTGCGCCACCTCGTGGAAGCCTCTGTCATGGGGCTCCATCGCGGCCGCTTCATCGAAGAGACGCTCGAAGCGCTGTGTGAGCAGCTTGGCGCAGCTTCCGCCTGGAGCACGCTCGAAACGAAAGGCGGCGGACCTATGCATCGTTCGCGAACGACGAGCTTTCGCGGCGTGGCGCCCGCAGTCCTCGCAATGCATGTGAGTGACGTGCTCAGCCAGGTGCAGTCCAAGCTCAAGACGGTCGCGGGCGCCGTTCCGTACGCGCCGGAGGGTTCATTCATCGCCGTGCCACTTTGGTCGCTGCCAACTGGCTCGTCACAAGGCCGCAGCTTGATCGGCGCACTCTACTTGGAGTTCGGCAAGGACCAGGGGACCAGTGAAGCGATCGTAGGTGTAGTGGAAACCGCGGGCGCACTGCTCGGTGGCCTCATTGCACAGCAGACCGTCATCGAGGACGCCAAGGAGGATCTCCGCGCCGAGCGCGCGACCGAGCCCCACGGTGCCCAGCTCACCCTCGACGAGCTCCTTGCCCCCGAGAGCATGGCTGGCATCGGTCGAGAGCTCCGCTCTGCTATCGGGGGCGATGAGTCGATCATGATCCTCGGCGAGTCTGGCACGGGGAAGACCCAGCTTGCGACCGCGTTCGCACATGCAAGCAACCAAACCCCTATCGTACGGGCCACGCTGGGGCTCGCGGACGACCTGAATACGATCACATCGGAGCTCTTCGGGCACGAACGCGGCTCCTTTTCGGGGGCGGTGTCCAAACGCAAAGGGCTGGTCGAGTACGCAGACAAGGGCACGTTGTTCTTCGACGAGGTGCTCAACCTGCCGCACCATGCGCAGCAACTGCTTCTCGACTTCACTCAATTCGGTACGTACCGGCCCCTAGGCCACCAGGGAGCGGAGCCGAAGACGGCGCATCTTCGCATCATCTCCGTGACCAACGGCGACGTGAGGAAGGCCATCGCCGAAAAAGCGTTTCGTCAAGACTTGTACTTCCGGCTCGCCGCGGTGCCCATCGTCCTGCCCCCGCTTCGCGAACGGCGCTGGGACATTCCCAACATCGCCGTCCGATACCTTCATCGTATCGACCCAACCACGACCTGGGAGCTAGATGGCGGCGCGATGGACGCCCTGCTCTCTCCAAAACTCTCATGGGAGGGCAACATCCGCGAGCTCGAGGCTGTATTGAAGCGCGCACGAAACCGGGCGCGCACTGGGGGAGATGGTGACTCCGTCATCGAGGCTCAGCACCTCGAGCTCGGCGTCGGTGAACCTTCGACGCCCTCTGGCCCGCCGTCGGCGCGCTCGACCGTTCACGATGACATTCGAGGCCGTTGGCGTAACTTGAACCAACAAGAAAAGGACCTAGAAGCCGCAGAACGGGCTGTCATCGAAGATGCGCTTGCCGTTTGTCATGGCATCGTCGCGCGCACGGCTCGTATGTTGGATGTCCCACGGACTGGGTTGATCAGCCGGATCGGACGGCTAGGAATCGACACGGACAGCTTCAAAGAGCGGAAGGGATGATCCCAGCTCATGTCCAAAATCGACTTCGATGGCTCTTCAAGCGATTTGCTCGGGACGGAAATCGGACCGTACACGCTGGTCCGGCGTTTGGGTATGGGTGGAATGGCCGAGACCTTCGTGGCCATCCGGCGTGGACCGAGTGGCTTCACTCAGCGGGTGTGTCTCAAGCTCGTGTTGCCCTTCTTTCGCGAAGACGAGGAGTTCGTAAAGCTCTTTCAGCGGGAAGCACGGCTCGCCGCGAAGTTGCGTCATAGCAACATCGTGGGTGTCATCGACTTTGGGGAAATCTCGGGCCGGGCGTACATGGCCATGGAGTTGGTCGATGGAGTTGATCTTCGGGTCCTGCTCGACGCCGAGAGCGCTCAGCGAATTTCCCCGGAACGGGTCGCTCTCCTCGGTCACGATCTCGCGGCTGCACTGCACCACGCACACAACCCCCCTCGCGACAGCAGCCTCGATGGCGACCGTGCCGCGGCGATTGTTCACCGCGACATCTCGCCGTCCAATGTACTCATCAGCATTCACGGTGAGATCATGCTGAGCGACTTCGGGGTCGCCAAGGCGGTCACGGGCAGCTCGCGGCAACAGAGCGCGGTCAAGGGAAAGATCCCGTACATGTCGCCCGAGCAGCTGCGACTGGAACCGCTCGATGGACGGGCGGACCTCTTCGGGGTAGGCGTCGTCCTCTTCGAGGCGCTGTGCGGAAAGCGCCCTTACGAAGGCGGTCACGACCCGGCCACCATTATGTTGATCCTGCAGGGACAACACCAGCCTCTCGCCTCGCTCGCGCCGGGAGCGCCGCTTGAGCTGTGTGCATTGATCGAGGGCCTCATCAAGCCAGACCGCGATCAACGTCCTGAGAGCGCTGCAGAGTTGATCGAGTTGCTCGATCCGTTCGTCCCCGCTCCTCGTGTTCGCCGCGACCTCGGAAAGAGAGTTGCCGAGCTTCAGCCTGCAGACGCAGGATCGCAAGCCCTGGGCGATCAGGCGACGGCCCATCAACCAGAGATCCTTGGTGCCGACAGGGACGAACAGATCAGCGGAATCGTAGGAGCTGGAGAAGGCGGGAAGCAGGTTGAGCCTTGGGCCGAGGAAAAGCCGGCCATGCCCGAGGCGCCAGCCGTCGTTCAATCAGAATCGTTCGTGACCGGCGCGTTGCCAGAGCGACGACGACGGCCCAGGTCACTCATCGCGTTGTTGCTCGTGGTCCTGCTATTCGTTGGGGGAACGCTTGCTTGGCGCGAAACGCGTGATCCGGGGCGGGAGACTCGGCCGGCCCCGAGCGAGATCGAAGCTCAGCAGGTGGTCGCGGTCGACCAAGGCCAGGCGGGCGTTGCAGCCGACGAGCAGAAGCCCTTAGGGCCGCCGACCGAACCGGAAGAATCCAAGACGGCAACCGAAAGCGGGTCAGCAGCGACCGATGAAGGTCAGCCCTCAGTCGACGAGCTGCGAGAATCGAGCGACAAGCCCGCGCCGACATTGGTCCAGGCCCCTGCGAGCCTGACGGTCATCGTCTACCCCTGGGGGGACGTTTGGATCAACGGGAAGCGAAGGGGAGCCGCACCGCTCAAGAGCCTGTCGCTCAAGCCCGGCCGCTACCGAATCGGCGCCGGCCAAGGCGAGCCTACGGTCACTCAAACCGTACGGCTCCGACCGGGTCAGAAGAAGAAGCTGAAGCTCGATGTCACCAAATGATGGACGCAGCCTCTGGCGCGAGAGAGCAGATGCCTACGGAACGAGGCAACTGGTGAGAGCCTCGGATTCGTCCAGGCACGAGGAAGAGCCGCCACCCGAGCCGCAGCCGAGGGGTTCGATGCAGTCGAGCGCTGCAATGATCTCTGGCACGCATGTGAAGAAGCCCATCGTGCAGGCGTTCACGCAATCGTCGAGAGCGCCGGCGGGCAGGAGCTCGCCGACACAGGGGCTTTCGCAGATACGAGCGCAGTCACCGCTGCCGCTGCTACCGCTGCTGCCGCCGCTACCCCCGGTGCCCGCGGAGCCCGCAGAGCCCGCAGAGCCCGAGGTGCCCCCGGTTCCGACGGTTCTGCCTTCGTCACCGCACCCCGCCGTCACGAGCACCACGGCAAACACCAACGAACACCAGTTCGAGCTCCCGGTCATGATCGCCTCCTGCGCATGAGATCGACGCTACACCCGTTCAGAGACTAATCCCAGAAGTAGTGGCCCCATCCGACGGGCACCCCCGTCGACGTGACCGCATATTGGGGAATTCCATCGCCATCATTGTCCTGGCTCATGAAGACCTGAAACCCGTTCTCGTCGTATTCGCTGATGCGCTGGTAGTCGATCGTACCATCACCGTCGTTGTCGGTTCGGGTTCGAGTCAGGTTCCCGCGCTCGTCGTAGGTATTGATGGTGAATCCGTCGACGGTGCCGTCGATATCCCTGTCGGTTTCCAACAGGATTCGGTTCCCGTCTTCATCGTAGGTCGAGATGGTCACCGACTCGGGCTCGCCGTCCCCGTCCCTGTCTTCGGTCGAGCGGATCTCCTTGCCTTCAGCGTCGTAGTGGGTTGCATAGACGGTGTCGGGGATCCCGTCTGCGTCGCGATCGCGGGCCGACTCCACTAGGTTTCCGGCATCGTCATAGCGGCGGTGTTGGATCGTGTCGATCGAACCATCTGCGTGCTCGTCGTACTCGACCCTGACACTTCGTCCCATGGCATCAAAGTACGTCCGCGTGATTCGATCGACAACTCCGTCGCCGTCATCGTCCATGATTTGCTCTTCCCAATCACCCGTATCGCTGTAGTTCCAGCGCTGCACACTGTCGGCGATGCCATCGCCATCCTCATCGTTCATCGATAGGATGACCTCACCGAACTCGTTGTACGATTTGCTGCGCGTCCGGTCGATGACGCCGTCCGCTCCATAGTCCGTCGTATAGACCGTGGGGTCGCCGTCGCGGTTGAACTCGGTGCGGTGCAGATCGTCTGCAGTACCGTCGTTGGAGACATCCACAATCGTCGAGGTCGCCTGCGCAGCGGGCCCAAATTCACGCGTGGTCACCACGAAGGGGGAGCCGGCCTCATGGCGACCCTCGAGCACTCGCCGACCGAGAGCGTCATGTCGGACGGAGACAACCTCGTCAATGAACCCATCGGCATCGCTGTCAATCTCCCTCGTGTACGCATCGAAGAAGCCTGGCACTACGCCGAGCGTGTCATACAGGTCGGTCAATGCAGCAACCGGGTCGGCAACGGCTCCATACCCTATGAGGAGCCGTTCGCTGTTAGCGCGGTTGAGTGTTCCGCGAAAACTGCGGTTGCTTCGAAAGCGCGAGTATGGCTCGTGGAGGGGAACTTCAACCCCCTCGAAGAGTGCCGTTACGTCTGCGGTTATCTCGATGCCATTGCTGCCGTCGAGGTCGCGGTCGAACGTGCGCAGCAAGACGAGTATGTTGACGACTCGATGGAATCGTTCTCCCGCGCTCCGGATGCCGCGCCACCCATCCGTGATGACTTCCACGCCCGCGAGGTCAAATGGCGTGATCTGATCTTGGCCGAGCGTTTCACCGAGAACGGTTTCGCCAATCCGAAAGGTGACTCGCTCTCCTTCTTCGTATTGAAAGCCGCCTCTCTGGTCTGTGACTCCGAATTGTGTCGCCGTTTCGTACTCGACGCCTGAGACCGACCCGGCGAAGAACCCAGTTCGAGCCGTTTCGCCCGGGTCCCCGCAGCCTGCGGCGGTGCATGCGAGAAGGAGTGATGAGATGAATCTTTTCATGGCGGTCTCCGACTAGTTCAATGTGGTGATGATGAAGGGAAATCGGTAAGGCTTGCTTTCGTTGTCAGCCGTGTCGGTGACCACGAGCTCGACTTCGTACTGCCCCACCTCCAGATCGACCTGGACGTAGGGACCTAGCGTGATGGGACCGACGACCACATCGTCCGTTCGCATCGTCCAGTCGTAAGCCAGCTCCTCCGGTGCGTCGTGGTCATCTATGACTACGGCGTGGAACGTGAGGCGCTGACAGCGGTCTTCGCCGTCGTGGTAACCGTCGCCGTTGATGTCGACGAGGCACTGATCGACGTAGTACGCAACGGGTGGGTTATCGCTCGGGTCAGTAGGAAACGCTACGATGATTCCATCGACGATGCTCGGAGGCTGGTCCTCGGGGTCTGGCAATACCTCGAATATGATCCAGGTCGAGTCAACTTCGCCGAGCGCGTCCCGCGCGTAGGCTCTGAGTTGGTACTCGCCCGGCTCGAGCGTGCCCGCGGGAATCGCTCCGCGCTGTCCTTCGTCGGTGAGCAGCGTCGGCCCCCCACTCGTCGAGAGAAGATCCCACTGGAGGTCTGTCAGGTCTGCGTTGAGGTCCGCATCGAAAACCGAACCGACATAGGCAATCGTCTCACCCGCGAAGAACGTCAGGACGCCTTCCGGATCGGGGTTGACGATGGTGACGACGGGCGCCGTGTTGGTGACCGTGATCGTGACGAGATCGCTATTCTCGAGCTCACCATCGGACGCGGTGCATACGATCTGATGGATGCCGATGCCGAGATCACTAGTCGCTGAGTGTGCACTGTCGGAAAGGAAGACCCGGGGCCCGGCTCCTCCAGGAAAGGCCGACCAATCCATGCTGACGGTGGCGTCGTCTGAGGCTTGCACATCGCAGTCGAGCGGGATCTCGCGCCCTATCGAATATACGTCGCCGTCTCCCGGTCGGAGGATCTCGACCCTCGGGGGCAGCCCGCCGTCCGGGTCGCCGCACGCCGCTGCGAATACGAGTGAACCGACCGCGAAGAGCCGTGAGATGAAGAAACAAATTTGGTTAGCCATGGTTCTAGTCCTTGCTGGCGGCCCCGTGGAGCCGATGTGTAGGAGCTACTGAGCACGAGGCGTGCCAGCCATCTCGAGACGACAATCCGCACGTAAAACCGAGCCGCTGGCTCGAATCGACCGACGCGCGTCGCCGAATTCCGACGCGCACGCGTCACCTTTGGGTCAGCCCCCGACGCGTGACGACGCCCGGTCTGAAGTGACCGACGGCAGTCCGTCGTTCTTCTCTCCTCGCGGGGGCGCTCGCCGAAAAACGTTGAGCTTTTTGGTTGGCACGCCTCGTGCGTACGTAGCGGCATGTCCGACGGCGCAGGGTATCCAGAAGATCTCGGCGCGTGGATCGAAACACAAACCGAAAGGAGAGGCCATGACTCGTTACAACATCTTCGGAACGCTCATCAGCTCAGTCGCGATTCTCGCAGCAGTAGGCTGCGGTGACCCGAGCGCCGATCGGCGTAGCGTGCTCGAAGGAGCCGGCGCGATCGACCCATCAGAGGGCGGCCCCGAGGCATCAATCGAAGAAGAAGTAGAGCTCGCGTGCGATTCCTCGTGCAACGCAATGCAGGCATGCCCAAGCATCTACGTCACTACCGATTGCGTCGAACGCTGCGTTGCGACGTATGCGGTCGAAAGCGAGGAGTGTGCGCTTGGCGCGATCGACCTCCTCAACTGTCTGTCGGCACTCAGCTGCGCCTCGCTACCGCTTGATGTAGAGGGGGACTGCGCCGACTCGGTGAGGGTCGTCGACGCCACTTGCGGTGCCGGAGAGTCGCGAGTGAGGGTCGTGCCTGATTCCGAAAGAGAGCGCTCCGTCGACGAAGCGCCAGGCTCGGTCGACGATTCCGGGGACGAGGACTCGGCAGTCACCGATATCACCGATCCCGTCGTGATTGCGGAGATCCCGGACCCAGTGGTGGTTGTGGACTTCGGGACGGGTGGCGCGTCGGACGCCGAATGAACGCGATCGAGAACCACCACACAAACGATCAAACCCATTGGAGTTGACCATGAGACAGCAAAAGAAGCGCGCACCCCTACTCGTCTATCTTGCGTGTCTGACGGCCATCGGCTGCGGAGACGCTGCACAGGAAAGAGACTTCAGCCAGTCGAGCGAACGAACGTCCGCGGACTCGACCGAGCAAGATGTCACCGGCTACGTGGCTCGGGCTTACAGCCCAAATGGATCGGTGATCCAAGAAACGGAGCTCACCGGGATCATCGGCATGCGCGAGGTGTCCGAGATGGTATTGCTCGCAGATGCCTACTACGACGACGGCCAGGGCAACTTAGTCTGGCGAGAGGCGTTCGAGTTGCAGGGCAACGCCGACGTCGGCGAGTACGCGTTGACGTTTCTTCGTGATGGAGGCATCCAGCTCGCGCTCGATTTCCAAGCGGACCGCGTGGTGGACGCCGTCTTTGACGTCACGCCTGAGGGTCGCATCGGAGTGATTGGACACCCAGCGCTCGAGGCGGAGATCGACTGCGTCGCGCGGCGGATCACCGAGGGCGAGGATCCGCTGGCCGCCGTGGACGCTTGCCTCGGGCCCGGAAGAGCGTCCGGCACCACTGGAGGCGGCTCCGGAGTCGGGGCCCCTACCGGCAGCGAGTACGATCGGCTTGCGGAACCCAACTGCAGCTCGGGTCGGCCCCGCGGCGGACCGTCCGATGCAGTCGCTTACGCGCACGCAGGATGGCAGCAGAATGGCCCCTCAGACAGCTTCGATCGAAATGGAACGAAGACGACGGTGACTCGACTGACCCGACCCAACGAGGACCCTGGTCTCAGCCCGGATGAGTTGGTGATCGTCGAGATGGAGAACCCCGAAACGGGGCACTCCGGCGCCGTCATCAGGACTACCGACTACACCGCAGACGGAACGGTCGTGACCGTCTCGGAGTTCTGGGAACAGCGGATGCCCGGTGGCGTGATTCGTCGAGGGTGGTCTGTCCGCGAGGGCGGAAGGGTGGTTGGAAGCGGCAGCGCCGATTTCGACGAAAAGACCGGCGAATGCCTCAGCGGAGACTGCGAGCACTTTGAATCGGACG
>CAJHXN010000303.1_pt1 | contig 21072 bp, 15 predicted proteins | sample 9198401 | NCBI WGS metagenome assembly CAJHXN01 (sample SAMEA7708334, study PRJEB35096) | sediment metagenome | biome: marine neritic benthic zone biome [ENVO:01000025]; feature: sediment [ENVO:00002007]; material: shallow marine sediment [ENVO:03000034] sea grass bed [ENVO_01000059] ... | reverse complement strand
TCCCCTCATCCATCTGCATCAACGTGACCCCGGTCTCCAAATCACCGTGGACGATCGACCATTGGATCGGTGCCGCTCCCCGCCACCGGGGCAAGAGCGATGCATGCACGTTCACACAGCCGGTCCGCGGCGCATCCAGGACGGCGCGAGGCAAGATCCGACCGTAGGCGACCACGACGCCCACATCGGTATCAAGCGCGCGCAACCTATCCGCGAACTCGGGTGTTCGGATCTTCTTCGGCTGCCAAACGTCGAGCCCGAGCTCCAGGGCACGCTCCTTCACCGCAGGTTGCCGCATCGAAAGCCCGCGCCCTGCCGGTCGATCCGGTTGGGAGATGACTGCCGCGACATCACTGATTTCGTGAAGCGTTTCGAGGCAAGGCACGGCAAAGTCGGGGCTGCCAAAAAACACCGAACGCATGGACGGCTCACTGAGCAGCGTCGGCCGCGGCCCGCTTGACCATCGCGCGACGCACGAGGCGGCGGCGCAAGACACTCAGATGGTCGATCATCAACGTTCCGTCGAGATGATCGTTTTCGTGCTGTATCGCGATCGCCAACAGCCCGTCGGCTTCGAGCTCGAAAGGCTTACCATCGCGATCGAAGGCACGCACCTTGACGCGCTCGGCGCGGTCGATGTCTTCGCGGATGCCCGGGAAAGAGAGGCAACCCTCGTTGAAGGTGGTGTCCCCCTCCGCTTGGATGATCTCCGGGTTGATGAAAACGCGGAGGTCGCTCGCTTCGTCTTCTTCGGTCGCGACGTCCACGATGAAAATTCGTTTCGATATCCCAAGTTGGGGCGCAGCCAGACCGACACCCGGCGCCGCGTACATCGTTTCGGCCATGTCGTCGATCAGCTCGCGGAGCGCGGCGTCGAACTCCTCGACTTGTTTGCCGGGGTTGCGGAGACGCTTGTCCGGATAAAAGAGAATCGGGCGAATCAACTTGGGACCTCCGAGCGGGTGGCCGCTCAACACCTTGGAACGATTGTTTTTTCTAGCGCCCGGGGTCGCTCACCGCAAGATCCTGGGCGAGTTGACACGTGCCTGCCGCTAGAACATGTTCTATTTCCCAACGAAAGGAGCGCCTTGATGGCGGAGTGGGATCGGACCGTCGATTTGCTGGTCATGGGAAGTGGCGCCGCCGGAATGAGTGGGGCCATACGGGCGCACGATCTCGGTCTCGACGTCCTTCTGGTCGAAAAGAGCGACCTCTTCGGCGGCAACACCGCGATGTCGGGCGGCGTGTGTTGGGTGCCAAACAACCCTGGGATGGCGGGGGAAGGCATCGCGGACTCGGACGAAGAAGGTTTCCATTACCTCAAGCACATCACGAAAGGCGAAGTCGCGGACGAACGGCTTTGGTTGTACATCCGCGAAGGCAAACGCTTGCTCGGTTACCTTCATGAGAACACTCATGTACGGTACGTTCCGCTCGCCAGGTACACCGACTATTATCCCGAGGCGCCTGGCGGTCGATCGGGGGGACGCTCGATGGATCCGGTGCCCTTCGATGGCTCCGTGCTTCGGGAGCGGTTGGGCCAGCTGCGCCAACCGCATCCCCAATCGCAGATCCTCGGCAAGTTCGGGATTACCGCCCGGGAAGCGCACGCTGCGATCGGCGTCGGATTCCGCACGATGCTCTTCATGGCATGGCAGATGTTCCTATACCTGCTCCGATACCCGAAACGAAAACGATGGGGACGGGACACCAAACTCTGTGCGGGGAATTCACTCATGGGACGCCTCCTGCTTTCGCTCGATGAGCGCAACATCCCGGCCTGGCTCCGGACGAGTGTCGAGGAGTTGATCGTCGAGGAAGGCCGGGTCGTCGGCGCCGTCATCGACAAAGACGGCCAAAAGCTTCGAGTGAAGTCTAACCGAGGCGTGCTCATCGCCGCTGGGGGCTTCTCACGAAACCTCCAAATGCGAGAAAAGTACCAGCGCCATCCCATCACGACGGAGTGGACTGCCGGCACGCCGTCGAACACGGGCGACGGGATTCTCCTCGGCCAACAGGTGGGAGGTGCGCTTGGATTGATGGACGAAGCCTGGTGGACGCCGGTGTCGCTCGTGCCCAAGTCACCCTTTTCATGGGTGCTTGTGGTCGAAAAGAGCCTTCCTCATGGGGTGTTCGTCAACCAAGACGGGAAACGGTTCACGAACGAAGCGGCGCCCTACATCGATGTCGTCAACGGCATGTATGAAGACGTAGCCAAAACGCAGACCGTCGACCCGCGCTGGTATCACATCTTTGACGCCACATATCGACGATCGTCGATCGAAGGCCCAATCGCACCTGGCAAAGTCATGCCTGACAAACAAGTGCCGCGTCGGTACCGAGACGGCAAGTACCTCTTCCGCGCGGACACACTCGAGGAGCTAGCCGAGCAAATCCGCCTACCAGCCGATTCGTTGAAGGCGACCGTTGCACGTTTCAACGAGCACGCCATTCAAGGTGAGGATCCAGACTACAACCGCGGGTGGAGCGCGCAGGATCGGTACTACGGCGACCCACGCGTGAAACCGAATTGCTCGCTTGGCCCGATCGAGAGCGGGCCGTTTTATGCGGTTCGGGTCTATCCGGGCGACCTCGGCACCAAGGGCGGCCTGCTTACCGATGACCACGGTCGGGTGTTGAGAGAGGATGGGCAGTGTGTTCCCGGGCTCTACGCTGCGGGCAACTCGACCGCATCGATGATGGGTAGGACGTATCCCGGCGCCGGTGGCACGATCGGCCCCGCCCTCACCTTCGGCTTCCTCGCGGCAGAAGCCGCGGGGACACTCTCCACCCCCGCAAGCACCCGAACACAAACGGGATCTGAGCAAAAGATCGCAACGGCGAATCATTAGCTTTTTGGCGTTGCAATCTCCCGCTAAGACCCCCAGCTCTTGGCGCTGCGATCTTCCGCTGAGACTCCGCGTGATTCCGCGGGCTTAGGGGGGTGGAGAGTGTCCCTATTGCGGATCGATGTCTAGGGAGGCGCGGGCCGGGGGGAGGCCTTCGTCGATCTGGGCAGCGAGTTGGGCAGCGAGCGAGCGAAGCGCCTTTCGGTCCGGGGACTTGAGAAGGAGGCGATAGTGGTAGCGCCCGCGGAGGCGCGCCAGGGGAGCGGGCGCGGGGCCCAAGACGTCGACGACGCCGTCGCGCACGACGTCGTGGCGACGCGCGGTCGAGGCAAGCGATTGGGCGGCACTTCGGGCATCGGCTTCGGCGCCAGCGTGAACGCGTACGCTGACGAGCCTGGTGAACGGCGGGTAACCGACTTCGCGCCGAGCTTGGATCTCGGCGGCATAGAAGTTCTCGTAATCGTGTTCAGCCGCGAGACGGACCGCGGGGTGGTCCGGTTGATAGGTCTGCAGGATCACCTTGCCCGGTGTGGCGGCGCGCCCCGCCCTCCCCGCGACCTGCGCAAGCAACTGAAAGGTACGCTCCGATGCGCGGAAATCCGGAAACGCCAGGCTCTGGTCAGCCAGAACGACGCCAACCAGTGTCACTCGTGCAATGTCGTGCCCCTTGGTCACCATCTGTGTACCGACCATGACGTCGACCTCACCGTCGCGAAGACGGTCGAGGACTTCCTCGATGCCCGTGCCGGTGGCCGTGTCGCGGTCGAGCCTCGCGACCTTGGCTTTCGGAAAGCTTTCGGCGCTGGCCTGCTCAAGCTGTTCGGTACCAATCCCGAGCCTGTCGTACTCGAGGCCGCCGCACGCTACGCAGCGCACGGCGACCGCCCGTTGGAAGTCGCAATAGTGGCAACGCAGTGCGCTTTGTCGTCGGTGCTCGGTCAAGGCGACACTACACGCGGGGCATTCGGCGAGGGCCCCGCAAGACATGCATCGCACGCTTGGTGAGAATCCACGTCGGTTGAGAAACAGGATCGCCTGGTGACCGGAGTCCAAACATTGGCCCAGGCCGCGATGGAGCGGGCCTGAAAGCAGCGCATGCCCCGTAGGGCCCTGACCATGGCGCCTTAGATCGACGATCTCTACCTCGGGGAGTCGTTGTCCCGTCGCGCGTGTGGGCAACGACAGGAGACGGATCTTGTCCTGTGTCGCACGGTGATAGGTCTCGATCGAAGGCGTTGCGGTTCCAAGCACGCACACCGCGCCTGCATACTGCGCTCGGAGCAGCGCCATGTCTCGGGCATGGTAGCGAAAGCCGTCGTCTTGCTTGAAGGACGGGTCGTGCTCCTCGTCGACGATGATCATTCCGAGATCGACGACAGGAGCAAACAACGCTGAGCGGGCGCCGATCGCGACCCCAACCTGGCCTCGGCGTAGGGCTTGCCATGCGTCATCACGCTGCCGGGCCGTAAGCCCGCTGTGAAGCACCGCGATCTCGTCTCCGAACCGCGCGCGAAAACGCCCGACGAGCTGGGGGGTCAGCGCGATCTCAGGCACGAGCAACATCGCGCCTCTGCCACCCCTGCGGACCTGGTCGATCGCACGGAGATAGACTTCGGTCTTGCCAGAGCCGGTGACCCCATGGAGCAGAAACGCGTCGCTGGCGCGCTCCTCGACGGCTTTGCAGATCGTGTCTATCGCGAACCGCTGCTCTTCGGTTGGGGTCGGGGGGTCGTCCCGCGCTACTGCGGAACGAAAGAACGGGTCGGGATTCGCTTCAACCTCCTCGAGCTCGACGAGACCCTTGGCCACTAGGCCCCGAACCACGGCACGCGGATTCGCAAGAGCCCCACGTAGCTCGTCGAGAAAAAGCGAGGGTCGACTGGCGAAACGCTCCATGACTTCACGCTGCCTCGCTCCGAGTCGAAACTCGCTGGAGTCTCTGCCGGTTGCGGTGATCTTCCAGGTCGTGCGATGGGCGACCCGTTGGCCCGGAAGGCGCTCTTCGGCTTCGAGAAAGCCGTCGTCACGCAGTCGGCGCATCGCCCCGGTCGGTAGCGCCGGCGCCGCTGCGCGAAGAACCTCACCAAGCGGGTGCATGTAGTACTTGGCGGCTTGCTCGAGAAACCGAAGGAGCTCAGCGGTGAACACAGGCTCGGACTCGAGCACCCCCGCGACCGAGAGTGCGCGCTTGACGCCTTCGGGCATATCGGCGCGCGAGCCGACCACGAAGCCCGCCAACTTCCGCCGATTGAACGAGACCGCAACCCGTGAGCCAGGACTCAGCTTCCCCACCAAGCCGTCAGGCACCCGATAGGTAAAAACCTTCCGAAGCGGCACCGGGAGCGCCACTTCGACAAACGCGTCACCAAGCGCCGACGTTGTGCCAGCGGCCGAGCTTCTACTCTGGCTTGTGCTCGACGAGAGTTCCATTGGCTCGAAACTTACCGCGACGCCGGTCCGGGTCGCGAGAATACACGGCAAATGAGAGATCGTCGCGCTCGCCGTTGACCAATCGATGCAAAGCAGCCATCGCGATCATCGCAGCGTTGTCGGTGCATGAAACCGGTGGTGGTACGAACAGCGCGAATCCGTTTTCGTCGCACGCGACTTTGGCCCGCTCCCGCAGACCACGATTCGCTGCGACCCCGCCGGTGATCACCAACTGGTCGATTCCCTCGCGCTGGCAGGCGAGTACTGATTTTCGAACAAGGCTTTCGACGATTACGCTTTGAAACGACGCACAAAGGTCTGCCAGCGTTTGGTCGTCTTCGGGAACGCCTGCTTGCTGCACGTGACGCGCAAGGGCGGTCTTGAGCCCTGAGAAACTGAAGTCGAGGGTCTTTCGGGAAGCCATTGGGAGCGGAAACGAGAACGCATCCGATTGCCCGCGCGCAGCCAACTTGTCGATGATCGGGCCCCCGGGGTAGCCGAGGCCCAGAAGCTTGGCGGCTTTGTCGAACGCCTCGCCGGCAGCGTCGTCCCGGGTTTGGGCCAAGAGTGCGATATCGGAGTGCCCCTCGACTCGGTAGAGCGCGGTATGACCTCCGCTCACCAACAGGCCTACGTATGGCATTGTGGGAACCGGCATCGGTTCCGACTGCTGCAAAAAGACCGCGAAGAGATGGCCATCCAGGTGATTGACACCAACCAACGGCTTGTCGAGGCTCCAGGCCAGTGCTTTGGCGACTTGCACCCCCACCAGTAGTGATCCGACGAGGCCCGGGCCTTGCGTGACCGCAATCGCATCGACGCTCGAGATGCCGCCCGGAATGACCGAGAGCGCTTCTTGAATGACCGGGATGATCGCTCGTATGTGGGCACGCGAAGCGAGCTCAGGGACGATTCCGCCATAGGGCCCGTGCGTTGCAATCTGGCTCGCGATCACATCCGCAAGTACTTCGCCTCGGTCGGTGACCAGCGCCGCTCCGGTCTCGTCGCAAGAACTCTCGATGCCTAAGACGCGCATCACAATGGTTGCCGTCCTAGGGAGAAGAAACCGAAAAAGTCGCAGTCTCCGGCGCCCAGCTCCGTGCAGTCATTCGGGTCGCAGATCACCAGGCCAGGGCCCGCAACGACGCGAACTTCGATCGACCCACCGCGGATCAAGGAGAGGAACACCATGGCATCGCGCCCCGCCAAGGGACCTGTGTCCGGTCTGGCCACGAAGATGAAGTTGCGAAGCCGCCCACTACCGGGAAATTCGTAGAGCCCGAGTTGGTCGTGCTGCAGTGGGGGAATGGGAAGCAGGAGCGTGTTGTCAAAGCTCGAGCCGCAGGTCTCGCCGCGTGTGGTGATCGTCCCGGGAGCACTGTAGACGTCGAACGGATTGAACTGAAGGTCAAGCGATGCACTAGAAGGGAATCCGCGACGAATGAACGAGCAGTCGATCCCGTCGGGGCAGTTGTCGGGGTCGTTCACGCCGGCGATGAGGCCGGTGTAGATCTCCCCATCGCCGGTTTCGAACTCGCTCAGGGAGTCACATCCTACCACGGCAACGAGCACCCAAAGCCACCAAGCTGGCATGGCGGGAAGCATAGCACCGACTCCGACGATCGCGTGGGTTGATCCCGGTCGGGCCTACGGCCCGTTAATTGGTCCCGCCCCACCGCCGCGATCGCGTGGGTTGATCCCGGTCGGGCCTACGGCCCGTTAATTGGTCCCGCCCCACCGCCCCCACGCTATCGCCTAAATGCTCGCGCGGAGGGTTTTGCTGGCGGAGAGCCAGCGACGATAGCCGGGGGCGTCACCGGCTTGCGCGGCAATCGATGCGGCGTCTTCGTAGCGATGCTGAGCATCCCGCGCCCGGCCCGCGAGCTCGTCGATTGAGCCGAGCATGCCGATTGCCCGCGCAACGACGCTCAGCGAGCCTGTTTGTCGCCCTTGTGCTTCCACATGCGATAGCTCGCGTGCTGCCCCCTCGTGATCTCCGGCCGCAGTAAGCGCATCTGCGAGCTCAAGCGTCGTGCGAGCCCTGATGGACTCCGACGCACCCACTTCACCAAATAGCTCGAGCGCGCGGCGATATGCATTTGCGGCATGTTGCGGATCGCCTTCCATTCGACGGATACGCCCGATTGCAACTTGAAGGTGCGATTCGACTTCAGGCTCCACTTCGGCAACCAACTCAAGGGCTTGCCCGAACTGGCGCATGGCATCTCGTGGTCGGTCGCGACGAGCGGCAATGCGCCCGAGCGACAACAACATACGAGCGCGGTCCGGGCTCTTCGGTGCGGTCAAGTCCAGCGCTTCGCGAAGGACGCCATCGGCCCCAGCAGGATCGCCTGAGCGAGACATCGCCTCACCAAGCTTGCGGCTGAATGTCGAAATCGCGCGATCGAGCACGGTGTCCCCGCTCTCTAGCGTCTCGCGGCGAGCCAGCTCTAGCGCTCGGCGGTAGTCGAGCACAGCGCCCAAGTGATCACCGCGGGCCATCGCCGCATCTCCCGCACGTTCGAGGATCACCAAACTGCTAACCGGATCGACACCACGAAAGGCATGCCTGGCCCGGATTTCTGCGGGGGCCCGAAGCTCGCTGACCACCCCGTACGCACGACGATGTAAGTCGCGACGCGCCTCAGCCGGGATCGAAGCTTCGACCAGCTCCGCGATGAAGGGGTGCACGATGCTCACGCGTGTCCCGTCGAGTTGGATGATCGAACTGCCCGCAAGCTCGTCGAGCCCCTCGAGATCACTGCTGTCAGTCAGACTTCGAAGGGCATCCAGATCGCAGGTCCGCCCAAGCACCGAGGCCGCTTGAAGAAGCCGCTGCGCAGCGACCTCGAGCCGCTCGATGCGCTGAAGAATCGCATCCGCAAGTCGGGGCGGCGGACTATCGTCGGGAGTCATGCCGAGCGCCTCCAGCTGTTCGAGGTGAAGTGGGAGGACGTGCCCTCCGATGGCATCGGTGAGCCGGTGAAGTCCAGAAACGAGGCGCAGCTGGAAGGAACCTGCCAAAAAGCGTTGTGCGTCTTCGGAGCTGAGCCCATCGAGACGGATCACCTCGTCGGCGTGAACATCGCGGTCGTCATCGCCAGCGGTGACGAGAAGGACCGGCTCGGTTCCGAGCACACGGGCTAGCTCGGCCACCGTTCTTTGTGTCAGCCCATCACAATAGGGAAGTTCGTCCACAATCAGCATGACGCGACCGCTTGCTGCGCGGCCCCTGGCTCGACGCACACCGCACGCCAAGGCTTCGGCGACCGCACCCGTGCGGGAACGTCCGTCCCCGCCGAAAAGCCCTGACGGGTTGATGACCTCGTCGACGCCTGCACTTGCCAGTGCAGAACCGAGCTCTTCACCTCGATCAGCCATCCTCTTGAGCTCGGAATCATCGACCTCCAGAAGCTCGGCCAAGATCGTTTTGACGGCGGTGTACGGAACTGGCGCACCCGAAGGGTGCGCGCCGGCACCGATGACGAGATCGCCCTCGGCCGCTGCAATCTCTGCGACCTCGGTCAGGAAGCGAGTCTTGCCGACGCCGGGTTCCCCGCTGACGTGGACCCAATGCGCTCCTTGGGACGCGGCGTGTCGGTACTCACGTATCATCTGTAACTCGGCTTCACGGCCTATGAGACTTCGTTGGGAGCCCAGAGGCGGATAGAACGACGGGCGCAGCGATCGATGGACGGCATACGATGGAGCCTCACTTCCGAGGCGCGCTCCGCATTCCCCGCAAAAGTTCTGAGAGAGCGAGGCTGGTGCACCGCAGTTGGGGCATGGAATGACAGAGGTCCGCTGCACGCGCAGCTCTTCGAGAGCGTCCCGAAGCGCGGCCTGCATGTCGCGGGCTTTTTGGAAGCGGTCATTCGCGTCTTTGGCCAGCGCTTTCATCGTTACGGCGGCAAGCCGATCGGGAATCCCCCGATGCGGGCTCGCCACGCGGGGATCGGGAATTGGGTCGTTCAGATGTCGAAGGACAACCCGTGTCGGGGTATCGTCGATGTAAGGTAGGTGCCCGGCCAGCAGTTCGAAAAGCACAACGCCGAGCGCGTAGAGGTCGCCCCGCCCGTCGACGTCGTCACCGCGACCCTGCTCAGGGGACATGTAGTCTGGCGTCCCGCAGACCAAGCCTGGCTTGGTGATCGAGCTTTCGCCGCCGACTATCGTTGCAAGCCCGAAATCGACGACTTTGACGAGGTCCTCGCCGGAACGAAGCGGGCGCAAGATGATATTCTCCGGCTTGAGATCCCGGTGCACGATACCGAGCTCGTGGGCTTCCCCGAGCGCGTCGAGACTGTTGATCAAGATGTTGCAGATGCGGCCCGCTTCAAGAGGCCCTTCCTCGTGCATCACGAGGGCAAGGTCCTTACCACGCAAGAACTCCATCGCCAGGTAGAGGATGCCGTCGTCAGTGCGACCGAAGTCGATGATGCTGACGCTGTTTGGGTGGTTGAGCCGACTGGATGCCCTCGCCTCCTGATAGAAGCGGGCGACCGTCTGCTCATCGTTCAAAAGATGGGGGTGAATCACCTTCACCGCCACGGTGCGCCCGAGCGTTGATTGCTCAGCCTTGTAGACACGCCCCATGCCGCCGACGCCGACTACCTCCTGCAAGAGGTAGCTGCCGCCCACAAGCCGGCCGATCAACGGGTCGGAGGCCCCAGAGCCCACGCCTTCATCCGCCGGAGCCCCGCACGCAGAGCAGAAACGGGCATCATCCTCGACGGACGCGCCACATTGAACGCACAAGTGCACCAAAGCAGCATATCCTACCCCTAGCTCGTCTCAAACTCGGCCGACTTCGCTGAACACCTGGCCGGTGCTACCGCTGATCTTCGTCGATCCGGCGCATAGCCTCGAGCAGGAGATGGTGCGTCGGAATCCCGATACGATCCTCGATGGTGTCTAGGCTCGGATCCAACGCGAAATCGCCCTCGGTCAAACGAAGAATTCCGTAGACGGCTTCGGCCCCGTTGAGATCGCCAAACACCGCATCATGAATCGAGCCGTCCTGAAACATCATTTCGCCTTGGAGACGGTCACTTCGGACCTTGAGACGGCCGTTCTTTCGACCGTTGGCCAGAATCTGAATGACATCGGGCAGCCCCATCTCCTGAAGCGACCCCGACACTCCGCGACCGCCCGGCTTTTTGCTGCGCGCTTGCTCGATGATGCGGCCGGCTTTCGCGGCAACGACAGCCGCCGAGGCGGGCTTCACGACGTAGTCGGCGGCACCGAGCTCGAGCCCACGGTTCACCGACGCCTGGTCGCGTTTCGTAGTGAGAAACATCAGCGGCACCTTTGTGTGACCGTTCTCGCGCATCCGCGCCAAAAGCTGAAAGCCATCTTCGCTGCCAAGTTGAACCTCGCTCACGACGATGTCGAAATTTTCAGCGTCCAACCGACTGACCGCGGCTGTCAGTTCTCGTTCGATCATCACCTCGTAACCACGCTCAGCAAATCGAACCTCGAGCACAGAGGTCTCTTCGGGATCTGGATCGACGATCAACACGCGGTCGCGCGTGGTTAGCAATTGGGTGTTCAGCCCGTCGTCGAGGACGATGTGTCGGAGCCAATCGACGACGGCAGGGTCAAAGGTCGTGCCTTTGTGGTGGTCGAGCGCATCGCAAGCGTCCTCTGCTGCCAAACGACGGCCCATGGAGTTGTGCTGGCTCTGGGTGAGGTCGATGTAGCTTTCCGCCACGGCCAGGACCCGCGCTCCGAGAGGAATGCTTTTGCCGCTCAGCCGCTCGGGAAAACCGCGCCCATCGAAGCACTCAAAGCGATGTCGTAGCGTATCGAGGGAGGTCGCCGGAAGCGCAACGGCTTCGAGAAGCCTGATCGGTGCTGTGTATACCCTGCGTGCCAGCTCCCGCTTGGTTTCGTCGGTAGCCACATCGAGCGGAGTCACGTGAGACTCGTTGGAGACCCCAACATCGTGTAGATAGGCAGCGACAAGAATGCCTTGGACCTGCGGTTTGGTGAGTCGGATCCGATCGCCCAACTGCTCGCAAAGTCGCGCCACGCGCGTTGAATGACCCCCGCGACTGCGATTGAGTTGCTCGATCAATGTCACCAGCACATTGAGAGTCTCTAGATAAACGTGGGGATCGACGCCTAGATCACCCGCCTCCGTGGCCGCCGACAGCGCTTCGATCACTGTGTCGCCCGCTGCTACCCGCGGCTGTGTTTCAAGTGGTGGCTCGAGGTCGAGTAGCGTTGGCTCATGGTCGTTCGCAGGCTCGATCCCGGCCGGCGGCGCGGGCTCACGATGCATGAGCGCGCCGTCCTGGTCTTCGAAGACCTGACCCCATCCCGGCACCGGATCGGACTCACGCTTCGCTTGGACCTCACGGGACGAAGCGCCACTCAACAGCATCTCGAACGGACGATTGTCTTTGTCATAGTGCTTAGCGATGGCAGCTCGAATGGCCGCCTCTCGCGCCACGTAGATCTTGATGTCACGGGCTCCGGTTGTGAACAGCATCTGCTGCCGGACGTCGTCATCGGTGACGTCGGCCGCAACGACCGAAAGCGTGCGCGTGCGCTTGTCGAACAAGATAGGAAACGCGGTGAGCCGTTTCGCCAGCTTGCGAGGGATCTTCCGAATCAAGTGGGGGTCTACGCCTGCCTTGGAGAGTCGCTCGGATCCCACGAACCGTGTCTGATAGATGTTGGCGACGTACTTGAGGAGCTCGGCCTCGTCGATGACGCCAAGCTGAAGCATCGCTTCCTCGACGGTCGACTGCGTCCGCTGAGCGTGGATGACCACCTCGTCGTAGCGTTCAGGCGGAACCCTGCCCTCAACCACGAGGCGATCGAGAGTCGCCACCCCGCGGGTTCGAGCCGCTCGCTGTTCTTGGTGAGCCCCCCGACTCATATTCCATTCAGTCTAACGGAGGAGAAACGCTGGCGCCCCACTTCCGTCAAATAGGGGCAAATCGACAACAATCGGGGGGCTGCTAGAGTCCGCCTCCGTGAGGAGAGGGCTCGGAACGTGGCTTTTTGGGGGCCTGATGGCGACCGGCTGTGCCACCACCGGCACGCTGCAAAACGGGGTCTACGAGGGCGCCGAGACCAGTTATCACGTCGGTCCAGTCGGGCCTGACTGGCAGAGGGTCTCGGTCAACGATCAGAACGACCTCGCCTGGCACAACGGCCCAAAGGAGGCCGTGATGCACGTCGATGCCAGATGTGACCCCTCCCTCGACATTCCGCTCACCGCGCTTCGCGCCCATCTGATGATCGGGTTCACGAAGCGCGAGGTCGTCTCGGAGGAGACGATCCCGATGGATGGCCGGGAGGCGCTCCGCACGCACTTCACCGCCAACCTCGATGGCGTCCCGCGTGAGATGATGATGCAGATCCTCAAGAAGGACGACTGCGTTTACGATTTTGCTTTGATTGCACCGCCAGGTCCCCCCTTTGAGCAAGCCCTCGGTGACTTTGATGCGTTCGTCGACGGGTTCCATACGATCTCGGAAAAGTCATGACATCTGCGCGACCCTCGGCCCGACCCGGAAGCTTCACGGCATGGGCCGATTCGCGAATTCGCCAACTACGTGTGTTTGTTGAAGAGGTGGGCGCGGCGACCCTTCTTGCGATCCGCACCTTCCGAACGATGTTCACGACGCGCTTTGATACTCCTGAGTTCATCTATCAGATCGAGCAGCTCGGTGTGCGAAGTATCGCTATCGCAGCTGCGACCGCAATCTTTGTGGGCATCGTGATGACCATTCAGTTCGCGGTATCGATGGAAGCGTTTGGCGCCAAGGACACCTTGGGGCGTGTCATCGGAGTGTCCGAAGCACGTGAGCTCGCGCCATCACTGACAGCACTGGTTGTCGGGAGCCGCATCGCAGCTGGAATGGCCGCGGAGATCGGGTCGATGGCGGTTACCGAGCAGATCGACGCCATTCGCGCACTCGGCGCCGACCCGATTCGCAAGTTGGTGGTGCCGCGATTGGTGGCTGGCATTTTGATCATGCCGCTGATCACGTTCATCGCGTTCCTTCTCGGAATGCTGAGCTCGATGTTCGTCGCTGCTCTGTCCTATGGGATTCCGATGGAGTTCTTCTATTCGACCGCGCTCGATACGCTGCAGATCAACGACTTCGCCAGCGGTGTGTTCAAGACGCCGTTCTTCGGCTTTCTGATCGCTCTCCTCGGCTGCTATTTCGGCCTTCAGACACGCGGCGGGACAGAAGGGGTGGGCCGGTCGACCACTCGGGCGGTGGTCGTCGTTTCGATCAGCATTTTGATGGCGGATGCGCTTCTGACACAGGTTTTCGTGAGTCTTGGGACCCTCTGAACGGGAATCAGATCCAAACGGGAGGGCGGACGTCCAACGGTGTATGGCACGGTGGTTTTTCATGGGGGTAGCTCTCGTCGTGAGCGTGCCGTACGCCGCATGCTCTGAGGCCCCCGTACCCTTCGGTGACCCGATGCAAAGGGTGTCGAGCCCATCCTTACTTTCCGCTCCATCGACGATCGATCTCGAGCGTTTCGCCAAGACTGAAGACTGCGCGGGATGCCATTCCGACGTTGCGTCGCATTGGATGCACAGCGCACACGCCTACGCGTCGTTCGACAATCCCTGGTACCGGGCGAGCGTCGATGAGTTTCGGGAGCACCGTGGTGAAAAAGCGAGTCGGTTCTGTGCGGGGTGTCACGACCCTCTGCTGCTCCTGTCCGGAGATATTGATCGGGAGGTGAAACCCGACAATGAGCTCGCCTACGCCGGCGTCACGTGCATGGTCTGCCACAGCGTCGAGTCGACCCGACCTGACGGAAACGGAAGCTTCACGCTTACCGATCGACCGGTGCTCATTCCTGACCCCGCCGTACCTAGAGAGATCGAAGCCCATCGCAGACGCCTCGCGATGCCGGCCCTCCGTTCAGCCGCGTTGTGCGGTACCTGCCATCGTTCGTTTTCCGGACCCGCAATCGGAAACGAGAATCACTTGCCGGGGATTGATGATCTTGGCGACTGGGGCGCGTCGGCATTTGCGGGGGCCATTCCGAAGCACTTGGTAGCCGTCGACGAGACTGATTGCCGAGGCTGTCACATGAGCCCCGAGGCGGCGCCGACCGGAGACCTCGCCGCCACCGATGGACTCGTCAGCGGGCATCGGTGGGCGGCGTCCCACACGGCGATGACCGCTCAACTGCCCGATCCCGCACAAACCGAACGCGCCAAGGAGACCCTGGTCGGTTCAGTGGTGATCGACATCGGAGCCACGCGCGTCGGGCAAAGCAGGGCGCTGTTCCCCGAAGAGGCCAATATCCAAAGTGGCGAGCGCGTCATATTCGATGTGGTGTTGCAGAACACGAAAGTCGGGCACCGGTTCCCAGGCGGAACCCGCGACATGCACGATGTGTGGGTCGAAGTGGACGTCCGTGACGCGGCGGGTCGATTGCTTGCGGTCTCTCGTCCGTCCGAAAGTACCAACGACAACGTATTCGTGTTGCGGTCGACGATGCTCGATACAGCCGCCGCCCCGGAAATCCTGCATCAGGTGCATCGCTTTGCAACCCCGGCGTTCGACCGAACCCTTCGGGCGCACGATGCACAGATCGTTCGATATGGGCTCACTCTACCGCACCAAGCAGAACTGCCAGTTCGCATCGATGCACGACTGATGCACCGCAAGCACAGCCGTCAGTTTCAGCGCGCAGCATGTGAAGCGAGCCAAAGCGAACGCGGGAGGGCTTTCGCGGGCTTCGCCGAGGCACTTGGCAAAATCGCACTCGACCCCTGTAGGCGTCAACCGATCACGGAGATCGCGAGCGCAACGGCCTGGATGGGGGAAGGTGCAACGGACAGGGTTTCGCTTGGCGGCGCTGCGCGTCCTAGGATTGAGCGACTCCTCAACCAGGCGCTTGGTCTGCTCCGAGGGACGCAGGAACACCTCGATCTCGCGAAGCCGAGCCTAAACCGGGCGCGTGCTCTGGCCCGCGCTTCAGGGTCCACCGACGCGTCGGCGCGTGTAGAGCTTCTCTTCGCACGTTTGGCTTCGCTCCAGGGCCAAACCGACGAGGCGGTCTCAGCTACCAAACGCGCCCAAGCGCTCGTGGGTTCGAACCCCGTGTTTGATCGGGTTCGTGGAGATGCGTATGCGCGGGTCTGGCGGTGGTCGGAGGCGGTGGCCGCTTACCGTCGCGTAGTCGAAACAGCGCCTAGAGATTGGACGGCATGGCGTGCCCTCGCACGCGCCTACGGAAGCCTCGCGGACGACAAGAATGCCCTCGCGGCTGCAGAGGTCGGGCTTCAATTCGCTCCCCGGGACGAAGGTCTTCTTAGAAGCCGGTCTCTCGCACTCTCGGGCCTCGGGCATCCCGACGCCGCCCTGGCAGAGGAGGCGTGGCTTCGCCATCGTGCGCCCGATTCCGCCCCGAATATGCTTGCAGCCTGTGAGCGCGACCATGTGAGGTGCCGCACCGACCGGCAGCCGATCCCACAGTACGTGCTCTCACCCCCGCCCACAAAGGCGATTCACGCGAGCGCGAAATCCCGGTAAGATGAATCGATGTCCAAGCGGTATCAAAAGAAGAGCGCCAGCTCGAAAAAGCGAGGCAAGGGTGGGCACGGCCCTTCGCGCAACACGGTTGGGGGCCAGAGTACGGGCGTCATGGGCGGGATGGTCAGCGGGTTTCGCCGAGCGGTCGGGTCCGAGGAAGCCAAAGGCGAACGAAAAGGCAGCAGCCTTCTTTGGACAGCAATCCTAGTGACGGCCGCACTCGCGATCATCGCTTGGAACTTCGCGCGCTAACACTCACTCGCGAATCGCGCGCCATCTGAGCCAGTGGTCGGCGATGACAAGTGCAACCATCGCTTCGCCCATAGGAATGAAGCGCGGTAGCAGACACGGATCGTGACGGCCAGTCGTCCGCACGGTCGTGGCGTCGCCCTCGGATGTCACGGTGTCTTGGGCGCGGGGAAGGCTGCTCGTGGGTTTCACCGCTGCGCGCATCACAATCGGCATGCCACTGGAAATGCCCCCGAGCATCCCGCCATGTCGATTGGTGCGGGTTTGAACGTTGCCTTGCGCATCGGTCTCGAACACGTCGTTGTTCTCGCTTCCCTTCAACGCGGCAACCCCGAAGCCTGCGCCGTACTCGACACCCATGACAGCGGGAAGACTGAAAAGGCCCTTGCCAAGGTCAGCCTTCAGCTTGTCGAACACGGGCTCTCCTAAGCCTGCGGGAATGTTGCGCGCGACAATCTCGGCGACGCCACCGATCGAGTCCTGGGCCTTGCGCATCTTTTCGATGAGCTCGACCATTCGCGCGGCCGCTTCGGGATCTGGGCAGCGAACGATGTTGGGCTCGCCTGTCGGGAGGGTCTCAACCTGGGTAAGCGTGACGTTTTCTGGAACCTCGGCTTCGATTGGACCGATGCGCTTGACGTATCCGACCACTTCGCCACCGAACGCGTGGGATAAGAGCTTCTTCGCGACCGCGCCCGCAGCCACCCGTGCCACCGTCTCACGCGCGCTGCTTCGTCCGCCTCCGCGGTAGTCACGGCGTCCGAATTTGGCGTCGAAGGTGTAGTCCGCGTGACCCGGGCGATAGACGTCTTTGATCTTCGTATAGTCTCGTGGGCGCTGATCTTGATTGTAAACGATGATGGCAATCGGGGTGCCTGTCGTCTCGCCTTCGAACACACCGGAGAGGATCTCGGGGGTGTCTGGTTCCTTGCGCTGGGTGACGATCTTGCTTTGACCCGGTCGACGCCGATCGAGATCGCCGGTGATGTCGGCTTCCGATAGAGGGATGCCGGGCGGGCAGCCGTCAATGATCACGACATTGGCCGGGCCGTGGCTCTCACCCGCAGTGGTCACGCGAAACGCTACGCCGAACGTGCTACCCGGCATCGCGGCTCATCCTTTGGGGCCCGCATGTCGCTCGAGTGCGCGACCAACGAAGAAAGGACCCATCTGCTGGATGTACTGCGCGGTCTGGACCGTTCCACGCATTGCTTGGACCACGTGCGAAAGACGATGAAGGTTCGAGCCGATCAAACCGATCACGAACTCATTGTCGTTTGCATCGAGGCCATGACACGCCAATCGCACGTCGTGTGCGAGGTCTTGAGCGCCGTAGGCCCGTCCAATGGTGGCATGCTCGCGTAAGATGCCTCCCTTCTCTTTGCCCGCCAGTTGCTCGAACGCGCCGCTCCGACGAAGCGGATACCAGACCGCCCAGTTCCAGTCGGGGTTGAGCACTGTCTGCTGCGGGCGATCGATCAACCAGAACTCGAGATCTTGTTCGTACCCGCTGCTGTACGTCCTGCCGATCATCGTGAGCTCCGGGCGAAGCACCCAGTCGCGAAGGAGCTTCCCATCGAAGAGCGGGCGCACTGAATCGACGAACAGCGCCGGATCCTCGCCAAACGTCAGAAGACCCACGCCGCGTGGATCGTTGGCATCGGCGTAGACGACCGACGGCAAACGCGCCGCTCGCACGGCCGCGACCAAGGCTTCTTGGTTCTCGGAGATCGAAGCTCCGGGCGGGACCTGAAACACCAGCAGCTGCATGAACAGTCGCCGGTCCATGACCTGCGGCTTACCGTCGCGTGCCGCACCACGTTCGCTAACGTCGATCGAGGAATCACCCATGGAACGTCTCATAGCGCTTTTACGACCGCTCTGCACAGTGTAGGCTGGCCGCTCGCGAGGGAGACTTATGCGTGTGTTGAAGGTGATAGCCGCTGTGCTGTTCGTCGGCTTGATCGTCGTTGTTGGGGCGGCTTATTTCATGAGCGAGCCAAGGCCGGAGGGAGAGTCGGCGCCCGAGGCAGACGAGCTCGCCCGAAAAATGGAGAGAGCGGTCAACAAAGAGGCCTGGGACCGAACCGGAGCCGTCCGCTGGTCTTTCTTTGAGCAGCATCATTACGTGTGGGACCGAACGCGGGGCGTGGTTGAGGTTCGTTGGGGCGACACGCGGGCGCTGCTTCGGACCGGCGACCGATCCGGGCGCGTTTGGGGCAAGGAGGGCGAGGTCACCGGAGCCGACGCCGAGTCGGCCCTGCAAACCGCGTACAGGTTCTGGGCGAACGACTCCTTCTGGCTGAACCCCGTCGCAAAGCTCTTTGATCCTGGCGTGAAGCGTGAAATCGTCACTGAGGACGACGGCGAGAAGGGGCTCTTGGTGACGTACACTTCTGGCGGCGTGACACCGGGGGACGCCTACCTTTGGAGTGTCGATGAAAATGGCTTGCCCGTGCGATGGAAAATGTGGGTTAGCATTATTCCCGTCGGCGGGGTCTCGATGACGTGGACCAGCTGGATCGAGCTCAGCACCGGCGCCAAGATCTCGACCGAGCATGAAGGGGGTCGGAAGATGATCACGTTCATCACCAACGTCGAAGGCGCAGAAGACCTCGACGCGTTGGGAGTGAGCCCGGACCTGTTCGACCCACTCTTTCAAGGCTGACGGCGCGCGACGCTCAAGACCCCCAGGACGACCAGCACCGCCCCGACGACGCTAAGGGCGTTTGGATACTCGCTGAAGATCAGAACACCCCAGGTATAAGCGAGCACGATCTGCAGATAGGTCACGGAAGACGCACGTCCCGCGGTTTCGAGTTTGTAGCCCTTGGTGATCTCGATTTGACCTAGTTGCGCGGTCACTCCGATGCCGAGCAACAAGAACCACTCCCACCCGTTGGGCATCACCAAACCCTCGACAGCGAGGATCGGCAACGATGCCGGGCCAGTGATCAAGGGGAAGTAGAAGACCACGACCAGATGGTGCTCCGTTGCTCCGAGACGACGGATGATCACGTATGCAATCGCCGAAAAGATCGCCCCAAACACACCGATCACAACGGCAAGTGGGTCTAAGGGCATGCCGACAGTGAACAAGAAGGTCGGCTGCGCGACGAGAACAACACCAACCATACTCAGGGCAGTCGCCACGAAATCGATCAAGCGCAGAGGCTCGTGCAGGGCGAATACCGCGATCAGGGCTGCGATCATCGGGTTGCAGAACTGGATCACGGTCGCGTCTGCAAGTGGGAGGTGTGTGATCGCATAGAAGTAACAACTCAAGCCAGCAAAGCCGGCCAGACCTCGCCAGACGAGCAGGCGCTTGTTGTTGCCCCACGGGTCGATCCCAAGGCTCTTGAGTGCCCACCAACTCATCACGAGTGTCACGACGACCCGAGCCAGGACTAGCTCCATGGTTGGTAGGCGCTCGCCAGCGAGCTTTGCAAAGACGCTCATCACACTGAAAAACAGCGAGCCCACCACCATGTGCCGCAGCCCTTCGGAGAGGCGATACCAAGGTTGGAGCAAAAGCGTCACGCCGCGGGTTGTGCATGCAAATGCGCGGAGTGCAACCTGGTGATAGGAGAGATGCATGAGAACACTCACCAGAAGCTTTGCGCAGGGCCTTTTGGTTCTCGCACCAGTTGGCATCACGGTTTGGCTCGTCGTGTTCACCGTCACCAAGCTCGACGAATGGCTCAACGCCCCGTTCCCGGGCCTCGGCATCGTCATCGCCGCGGTGGGGATCACGTTTATCGGCTACCTGACGGGCAATGTGGTCGGCAGCCGGTTGGTGTCGTTCTTGGAGGCCGGGCTTCGACGCGTGCCGATCATCAAACTGCTCTACAACTCGCTGCGGGATCTGTTTGGGGCGTTCGTGGGGACCCAGCGCAAGTTCGACCAGCCCGTGGCTGTGGAGCTCAATCGCCACGGGCTCAAAGTCCTAGGGTTTCAGACGAGCGACCGATTCGACGACCCGCAACTCGCAGGCCACGTCTCGGTTTATCTGCCGGAGTCGTACAACTTCGCCGGAAATCTGATCGTCGTGCCCCAAGAAAGAGTGCACCCCCTGGACGCTGACGGAGCGGAGTTCATGGCCTTCATCATGTCGGGCGGTGTGACCGCGATGAGCGGAGCAAAGACGATGATAGACGGTATCGGGCTGGGTCAGGGGGAGTGACGGGAGCAGTGTCAGCGTCAGTGCCGGTGCCAGCGTCAGTGCCAGCGTCAGTGCCAGTGCCAGTGGCAGCGTCAGTGGCAGTGACATGCCGCTCAGAGTGAACCAAGGAGAACATCATGGATCGAAGCGACTTTCCTGCCCCCGAAGAAGGACTGCTCCTCACTCATTTCATCGTCGTCTCTGACGTCGAGAGGTCGAGGGAGTTCTACAGACACCTGCTGGAAGCCACGGTGATCGTGGAGGAGAACCCGAAATCCGCGCCTACGTGCGTGACCCGGACGGGCACCTGATCGAGATCGGGGAGGCAACTGGCATTCTTCGCGGCATCCAAGCGCGGTGAGCCCGAGCATCCACCGTGACACTGACGCTGGCACCGGCACTGGCGCTGACACTGGCACTGCCACCGACACTGGCGCTGGCACTGTCACGGACACTGGCGCTGACGCTGGCACTGACACTGACACCCACACGGGCACTGACACTGTCGATCACCGGCACTATTACTGGCGCTGTTCTCGAGGAGTAGGTGAGCCGGGTCGCGCCGCCGCCTATGGGGGCGGAGCCAGCGGTAGCCTCGGCATAAAAGACGATTCTAACCGGCCAGAAATCTCGGCAGCCCCAGTACCTGTAATGGCCGACGAAGCCCCCATAGGCGGCGGCGCGGCCCGGCTCACCGGTTGACGCAGAGGGTGCACCGCCGCTGACGCTGAAACCGGATCAACTCGGGTCGATCGGGCGGTGCGGGACACGGCCATGTGTCGGACGGCTCGGCTTGCAAAGGTGGGCCGGTTCACTTGAGGGCTTTGCCCACGCAAGCCTCACCTCGTAGCTC
>CAJHXN010000371.1_pt1 | contig 21116 bp, 19 predicted proteins | sample 9198401 | NCBI WGS metagenome assembly CAJHXN01 (sample SAMEA7708334, study PRJEB35096) | sediment metagenome | biome: marine neritic benthic zone biome [ENVO:01000025]; feature: sediment [ENVO:00002007]; material: shallow marine sediment [ENVO:03000034] sea grass bed [ENVO_01000059] ... | reverse complement strand
GTGGCAGCGGCAGTGCCAGCGGCAGTGCCAGTGTCAGTGCCAGCGTCAGTGCCAGCGTCAGTGTCAGTGCCAGTGCCAGCGCCAGCGTCAGTGCCAGTGTCAGTGCCAGCGTCAGTGCCAGCGTCAGTGCCAGCGTCAGTGCCAGTGCCAGCGGCAGTGTCCGGCGCAGCGACAGGGAGTGGGGTCGGGGGTGCTCAATGCAGGCGGCGGTATACGCCGACTACCACGCCGAGGATCTGCGTGCTGCGCCAGTCGTTCTTGGGGATCAGGATCGGGGCCATGTCTTTGTTTGCGGGTTGGAGCCGGACGTGCTCGCGCTCGGGGTAGTAGTATTTGCACGTGGCTTCGTCGCCGACGAGGGCGATGATGACCTCGCCCCGATTGGCGGTGAGTTGTTTGCGGACGAATACGAAATCGCCATCGAAGATCCCCGCTTCGATCATCGACTCGCCGGTCACCCGGAGCCCAAAGACATCGCGTTGGCCTCCGATCAACATCCGATCGATGTGGACGGTGTCGTCGGGGTGTTCGATCGCCTCGCTCAGCGCGCCTGCAGCGACACGGCCGACGATGGGGATCTCGATGAGATTGTCATTCGCGGCGGGTGGACGACTGCTCGGCTGGCCATCCGGAGTCCGCATGAGGCGGAGCGTTCGGGACTTCATGTCTTCGCGGGTCAGGTAGCCCTTGCGTTCGAGCGCGCGAAGATGATCGTTGACGCCGTTCGTGCTCCGAATGCCCAGATGATTGCCGATTTCACGAAGCGTAGGTGGGTACCCACGGGCGTGAATCGAGTCCGAAATGTACTCAAGAACTGCCTTTTGCCGTTGCGTCAGCTTCTGCATGCCTTCCCCCGCGAGTTGTCACTCATGATTCTCTGGTTGTGCCTTTGTCCTGCACAGATGTCCCCTGTAAGATTGGTCAGGTGGGATAAAGGTACAGATCGTCGCCAACTTTGTCAAAGAACAGGTGATCCGTCCTCTTCGTCGTCGTCGTCGTCTGGATCTGGGGGTCCTTGGCTCATCTTTTCTTGCCAAACCTCGGAGATCACCTCGGCCGGCGAGAACCCGAGCAATCCCGCGAGCCCCTGGCCGTCGGTGAGCCCCGCCCAGAACCCCGTTAGGATGCGAGCGACCTCGTCCGGGTCCATGTCCTCGATCGCCTGGAAAGCGGCTTGCACGAGTCCGACGAGCCCGTTGAGCCCTAGGGCGGCGGCTGCAAAGCCTGGAAGTGGGTAAACGATGAGATTGCGGTTCGCGTAAGACAGGGCCCATGCACCCGGCTGCCGTTCGGTGAATATCTCGCGTGCGGTTGGGAGCTCCATGAAAAGGCCAACGTGCACGGGCCCAAGCTCACGTTCGACGGCCCGCACGACGACCCGGTGATCACGACGCCACGCCCCCCCGAGCGGCCCGGTCCACTGCGCCATCGCTCGAGGCCCAGCCAAGGTGTCGAACCTGCCTTGGTGTCGCCGGAGCACAGCTCCCGTCCAAAACTCGGCGCCATCGAATACCCCGAGGACTGCCGAGTGGTCGTCGGGCAGCAGCACATCCCCTGCCGGTTTGGCCGTCGGTGCGGCTGGAACCAATGCATCCGGAAGCGGGTTCGGCCAAACTCGAAGCAAGTTCCCGTTTCCGAGCTCACGTAGCACCCTTGCAAAGCGCATGACCCGCGCGACGAAGTCCTGTTCGGGATCGAGGGGTTCCTCCAAGTACTCCGTGAGTCCCGACATCGCCCGTGCCCTCATCACGATGCAGGCCCCCGCCGAAGTGGCGTCACAAAATGCACGGAGATCGTCGAGTGGCGGTAGCGATGCGGGATCGATGCTCCCCTCGGCCGTGTGAAAGCAAGCCACGGGCACACCCGTTTCATCGACGGCGACGACGAGAGCGCCCCTAGACTTGCTCGTCGCGGCGTCCTGTTGGCCTATGAACAACGACACCAACCGGTCCCACGAAAGATCGTCAAACCCGAAGAACGCAAAGTCGTCGCTGATCACGAGGCGAACCTAGCATGCGAAATCGCCCTCCGCCTTTTGCACTCGGCATCAAAGATCGTCTACAAGAGCGTTCGTGGGCTTTGTTTGGGTCGCGATTGGGGGTGCAGCAGGCTCGTGTCTTCGCTACGGGCTCTCGCTGCTCTTGGGTGCCTTCTCCGTCGCACAGGGGTTTCCAGCGGGGACGTTTGCCGCAAACGTCTTGGGATCACTCGGGCTCGGACTCCTGTTCGTGTTGGCTGAGGATCGAACCTGGTTCGGTAGCGACCTGCGGCTTTTGCTTGGGACCGGAGTCATGGGTGGCTTCACCACCTACTCGTCGTTCAATCTCGAGAGCATTGGACTCATGCAAGACGGCGCATGGGGTCGGGCGGCGCTCTACATGGGCGGGACAATCACAGTGTGTTTCGTCGCAGGGATCCTCGGCGTCATCCTAGGGCGCCTGATCAGGGGCTCGTAGTCCGGAGCAATTCCTCGACCACGCTAGCATCCGCGAGGGTGGAGATGTCACCGAGCTGATCGCCTTCGCCGGCCGCGATCTTCCGGAGGATCCTACGCATGATCTTGCCGGATCGGGTTTTCGGAAGGCCGCTTACGACGCAAATCTCGTCGGGTGTCGCGATCGGCCCGATCACCTGGCGCACTTGTTCTTTGAGGGCCCCCTGGAGCTCTTGTGAGTCCCATTCGGCGCCGGCTACCGGCACGACGAACGCGAAGATGCCCTGACCTTTGATTTCGTGAGGGCAGGGCACGACGGCGGCTTCAGCGACGGCCTGGTGCGCCACCAGCGCGCTCTCGACCTCCGCTGTGCCCAGGCGGTGGCCGGACACATTGATCACATCATCGACGCGACCGGTGATCCAATAGTAGCCGTCTTCGTCCCGGCGGCACCCGTCACCCGTGAAATAGTAGCCGGGATACTTCGCGAAGTACGTCTCGAGGAAGCGCTGGTGATTGCCGTGAATCGTGCGCGCCTGCCCGGGCCACGGTCGAGCGATGCAGAGGTAACCGGTGACGTCGTTGCCTTCGATGAGCTCGCCTTTTTCATCGAGGAGCACTGGCTCGATCCCAAATAACGGAAGTGTGGCCGAGCCCGGTTTGGTGGGCGTTGCGCCGGGGAGCGGGCTGATCAGCACACCGCCAGTTTCGGTCTGCCACCACGTATCGACGATCGGTAGCTCCCCGTTCCCGACGACGTCGCTGTACCAACGCCAAACCTCGGGATTGATCGGCTCACCGACCGTTCCAAGGACCCGGAGCGATGCGCGGCTCGAACCCTGCAACGGACCGTCACCCTCGCGCATCAGGGCTCGCAGCGCCGTCGGGGATGTGTAGATCGTCGTAGCTTGGATGTCGTCGATGACCTTCCAATAGCGACTCGCGTCGGGGTAGGTAGGCACCGATTCGAACATCACTGTCGTCACCCCGTTCGCGAGTGGCCCATAGATGATGTAGCTGTGGCCCGTGATCCAACCAATGTCGGCAGCGCAGAAGTGAATGTCGTCCGGTCCGATGTCGAAGACATATCGGAACGTCGACGAGACGTACGTGAGGTATCCCGCGGTCGTGTGAACCAAGCCTTTGGGCTTCCCGGTCGATCCCGACGTGTACAGGATGAACAGAGGATCTTCTGAGGCCATCCATTCTGCTGCGCAAGTGACGCGCTGCTCGGCCATCGCCTCGTCGAGCCAAAGGTCGCGCCCCTGGTGCATCGGGACTTCCGCGTCGGTGCGGCGCACCACGAGCATCTTTTCGACTACGGCGAGGCCTTCGACTGCATCGTCCGCAATCGCTTTGAGCGGAATCGTCTTTCCTCCGCGCAGGCCCTGGTTCGCTGTGACGAGCACCTTTGCCTCGGCGTCGATGATCCGATCGCGCAATGCATCCGCGCTGAAGCCACCGAACACGATCGAGTGGACCGCGCCGATTCGGGCGCAAGCCAGCATTGTGTAGGCGAGCTCGGGAACCATCGGGAGGTAGATGCAGACGCGGTCCCCCTTCTTGACCCCGAGAGACCTCAAGAGGTTCGCCACGCGGCCAACATTGCTCTTTAGCTGCGCAAAGGAGATGTGCTCATACTGTCCTGGCTCGTCCTTGACGAATACGATCGCTGTCTTCGAGGGATCCTTGGCGACGTGTCGATCGATGCAGTTGACCGACACATTGAGCCGCCCCCCTGGAAACCACACGAACTCGCCCGGACCGTACTCCTCAAACACGCCATGCGGCTCGTAAAACCAGTGCAGTGTTTCGCTTTGCCGGCGCCAGTACGTCTCGGGGTGCCCGAGGCTCTCCTCGTAGAAGGTCCGGTACTGCTCGAGTCCAGTGATGCGGTTCCGGGAGCCCAAATCGGTCAGGGTGAGAGTCATTGGTTCGCCTTCTGGCTCTTCTAGCCTCAAACCAGGTGTTTGAAAACGGTGGTATTTACGACCACGAAACAATCTGGAAATAATCGGGGGGTAGACCATTGCGGAGCAGGCGGTTCTGGTTGGGCTGCCCCAAGTTCGGAGGTCCCATGAAGAAGGTCGAAGCCATTATCAAGCCGTTCAAGCTCGACGAGGTGAAGGACGCCCTCAACGAGGTCGGCATCAAAGGCATGACCGTGACGGAGGTCAAAGGATTTGGCCGCACCGGCGGCAAGCGAGAGGTGTATCGGGGGTCCGCATACGTGGTCGACTTCGTCCCCAAAGTGAAGGTAGAGATCGTGGTTCCGGACGCATTGGTGGTTTCGGTGATCGAAGCGGTCGAGAACGCCGCCAAGACCGGTCGCATTGGCGACGGCAAGATCTTCGTCTCACCTATCGAAGAGTCCGTTCGAATCCGGACGGGTGAGCGCGGCGAAGCCGCGGTGTAGCTGCAAACGACCGGTATTCCACGAGTTCGCCGATCCGCACGGGTTTGACGCGGTGCAGTGGGCTCAGATACCCTCTGTCGAAAGCACCGGTTCATGGGGATGAGTGCTTCACGACTGGCCGCGCTGACGGTCCGTGCTCTGCCGCGCAAGCGCTTGAGCAGGGCGCTCGGCCGGCTTGCGGCCTCGTCGGCGCCTCAATCGCTGGTGGATGTGGCCGTGTCGGCATTCGTGAAGGCGTATGACGTCGATCTGAGCGAGGTCGACACGCCGCCCGACGGCTTTCGAACTTTCGACGAGTTCTTCACGCGCAGGCTCATCGCGGGTGCCCGGGTGGTCGACCCCGACCCCAAGGCCCTGGTTTCCCCGGCGGACGGGCGGATCGAGGACCTGGGCCGGCTCACGGCGGGGGCAGAGCTCTTGGTGAAAGGGCAAACCTATTCGGCCGCCGATTTGATGGGCGATCCCGAGGCGGCGGCCCGGTATGAAGGGGGGCATTACTTCATCGTCTACCTATCTCCGCGCGACTACCATCGCGTACACGCGCCGACATGTGGAGACGTCCAGTACGTACGGTATGTGCCCGGGACTTTGTTCCCTGTGAACCGGATTGGGACCGATCATATCCCCCAGCTTTTCGCAAGGAACGAACGAGTTGCTATTGTGCAGGAAAGCGTGGTTCACGGGGTTGTGACCACGATCATGGTGGGAGCGATCGGTGTGGGACGCATCGGGTTGAGCTTTGACGATCTGCAAACGAACCGGGGGGATGCGCCTGGCGTGCGGAGTTACGCCAATTCGCCGATTACACTGGACCGCGGAGATGAGCTCGGGGTCTTTCACATGGGCTCAACCGCGATCGTGATGACGCCGCCCGCCTGCGCGCTCGAGATCAGGCTCGAGGCTGGTGTGTCGGTTCGGATGGGCGAAGCAGTCGCGATCGGAGGCGTCCCATGAGCGGTGATGCAGCCGACAAGCCCGACGAGCTAGCCACCTCTCAGCAAGCCTACGTGTCGCGCGGAAGACGCGCGCTCCGGGTGCCGATAGCGGACATTCCGCGCGCGAAGCTAGTCGACGATAAGGCCGTCGTTCGAGGTCACGACAATGGAAACGGCGCGAGCAATGCCGACAAAGAGGTCGATTGGGATAGGCCCTCAGGCATTACCGCCGCCGTAGTGGCCGACCGAGACGCGACCGAGCCTTCGCTTCGAACCGAGCCCGATCCACTTGACTCCGATTCTTCAGACGAGATCGCCGCCGAGGCGGAGGCCTCGATCGACGTGCGATTCAGCGACTTGCCAGAGTCGCCGCTGAGCGCTCGGCCAACCGAGCTCGCACCGCCGCCTGAGGGGGCCGAGGAGGATGAGCCGCCCTACGAAGGCCGGTATAGCGAGCCTCCCGAGGAGCTCTTTCTCGACGATGCCGATGTGCTTTCGCGGAGCGACATTGCGCCGCCACCGGACACCGGGGGCGATATCCTGATTCCGATCCCGAAGCCGCCTCCGCCTCCGGTCGGATCCACCGAAGCGGGGCCGCCCGAGGTCGAATGCGACGAAGATGGTCCTTGGTATGAGAATTTCTTTGGGCAGCATTACCTGCGCACCGTGCGGACGCCGACCCCCAAAGAGGTTGCCCTCGAATGCGACTTCATCGAGCGGGCCCTACGCGTTGCGCCAGGTTCCCGGATCCTAGACGTGGGGTGTGGTCTTGGCGTACAGGCGGTAGAGCTGGCCTCCCGCGGCTATCACCTGATCGGCCTCGACATCTCGCAGACCATGGTCTCGCGCGCGTACGACGAAGCCGAAGATCGAGGGTTGAAGATCGACTTCGTCCGCGGGGATATGCGAGAGGTTACTTTCGACAAGCCGTTCGATGCGCTCCTTTGTTGGGGCACCACCTTCGGTTACTTCAGCGAAGAGGAGAACGAGCTGGCACTTCGCCAGTTGCACCAATCGCTCAAGCCCAAAGGCACACTCCTGCTCGAAATCGCCAACCGTGACTTCATGATCGGCTCACAACCGAATCAGGTGTGGTTCGAGGTCGACGGCGCGGTGTGCATGGAAGAAACCGACTTCGACTACGCGACCTCGAGGCTCCGCGTCAAGCGCCGCGTTGCCAGTCATGACGGCCAAGAGCGCGACCGGCGCTACTCGATTCGCCTATATGCGCTGCACGAGATCCATGCGATGTTCGAACGCAACGGTTTCCGGGTCGACGAAGTGAGCGGTCGGGAGGCCACCCTTGGCGTGTTTTTCGGCGCCGATTCTCCGAAGATGATCATCCGTGCCGAGCGCCTGCCCGGTCCGTTCTCCGCCGGGGACAAGGCCGCTCCTCCTGTCGTCCCCAAGGGCGTGCTGAGCGAGTTCCCGCCTGACGACCTTCCGTAGGAAGAGCGCGGTCCTCTTTTTACTTCTGCGTCGGCACGGTAGGGTCCTCAGCACATGAGACGAATCCGCGGGGTTGCGCTTGCCGCGATCATGGTGGCCGTTTTGGTTGGCTTGCTCCTTGTCTGGGCGAAGCCCCCGGGGGCGCCCTCCGATTTGGTGTTCGTCGGAGGGGACATCATCACGCTGGCCGAGCCGGCGGTCGTCGGCGCCATGTGGGTCAAAGACGCCCGAATCCAAGCAGTTGGCAGCGAGGAGGAAGTCCGGGGTGCGGCCGGGCCGGACGCGAAGATCATCGATCTCGAGGGTGCGGCAATTATGCCCGGGCTCATCGAACCGCACACGCACCCGCTCGCGACCGCGCTCCTCGGTACGGCGATCGACGTGACTGGGTTCACGCATGATTCGCGTGCTGACGCGTTGCGCGCGCTTCGAGAAGGGGCGGCCGGCTTCACGCCCGGACCCTGGATCGTCGCGTTTGGTTGGGACCCTGTGATGGTTCCCGATCTCGAGCCTCTTACGCTCGAGGAGCTGGATGGGATCTCGTCGGAGAAGCCGCTTTTTGTGCTCACGCAGATGGCGCACGAAGCCTATGCGAATAGCGCGGCCCTCCGCGCTGCGGGCGTGACGCGGGATACTCCCGATCCACCTGGCGCATCATTCGGCCGTGATGAAAACGGCGACCCCAACGGGGCCATTCACGAGGTCCGCGCTATTGAACAGATGGTCAACGCAATGCCGCCGGTCGCGCCAGCTATCGCCGAGCTGTTGCTGCGATGGCAGTACGCATCGTATGCAGCCGCAGGCTTCACGACCATTGGGGTTCTCGGCCCCGTCGGTCGTGCGGACGATCCGATCGGAATGATGCGTCGCCTCGCTGACGACCCCCATGTCCCCGTCCGAGCAGTCGTCTACGCACTTCCGACACAGCTCGATACCTCGGTTGCGCCCTCGGATTCGTCCAACTCGCGATTCACCATACGCGGGGTGAAATTCTGGATGGACGGCTCCCCGTATACGGGGGGCGCTGCTTTCGAAGATCCATACGAGAACAGCGCCCTCGTTCGCGAGCGGCTTCATCTGCCTGCTGGCCATCGCGGGGCGCTCAACTACGAGCCCAAGGCGTTCACCGAAGCATTCGAGAGTTTTCATCGGGCCGGCTATCAAGTCGCCGTACATACCCAAGGCGAGCGTGCCGTCGAACGTGTGCTCGATGCGGCACAAGACGTGTTGGATCGTCACCCGAGAGTCGACCATCGACATCGGCTGGAGCACAACGCGCTCATCAGCAGTGAGCAAATCCGACGCGCCCATGAGCTCGGTTTCGAGTTGAGCTTTTTCGTCGACCACATCTACTACTACGGGGAGCGATTGCCTGATCTCGTGGGCGCGCGGGTCGACCGGTACATGCCTTTGGGCACCGCGTTGCGGGCCGGGCACCGCGCGACCATTCATACCGACAACCCAGCGACCCCGATTGGGCCGTTCCGAGCCATGCGTACAGCGATGGTTCGAGTCCCGCGAAACGGCGCCGAGCCTCTGGGTCCGGGCGAGCGGATCACCGTCGAGCAAGCGCTCAAGACGATGACGATCCACGCCGCACGTCAACTCGGGGTCGAAGACGACCACGGTTCGCTCGAAGTCGGAAAGGTGGCAGACCTCGTCTTTGTGTCGCAAAGCCCTCTGAAGACGCCCCCCGAGGCGTTCAGCGAGATCGAAGTGCTGCAGACATGGATCAATGGGCAACCCGTCGACACGCGAAAGATGTCTCGGCCAAATCTAGACATTGCAGCCCGGGCTTTGCGCCAGCTCGTCGCCCGGAGGCCTCGAGACCCATGAAGCTGTACGGTGATTTGTGGATAGGCACAGCGGTTAGCCTCGTCATCACCGCGCTCGTCCTGTCGCCCGCTTTTGGGGACCCGAGCGAGGACAGTTTCCCGCTGTCGACTTATCCGATGTTCTCGCGTCCAAAACCGGACCCGAGTCTTGTTCTCACCCAAGTGCTGGCGGTCTTTCCAAATGGGGATCGCAAGCCTGTCCCACCCAAGCTGGCCGCCGGCAATGAAGAAGTCATTCAAGCCATGCGCATGATTGCCCTTGAAACCTACGGTGGAGAGGAACGCGCGAAGAGTTTTTGTCGGGATGTCGCCGATCGGATTGGCCGTAGCTCTGGCTCCCCGTGGAAAGAGGCCACAGGAGTGGAAATCGTCCGCAGTCACTTCGACACGGTGGCCTATTTCGAGGAGGCGCCAGAACCGCTCAGGCGACGAACCCTGAAGCGATGTCTGGTCGAGCGATGATTGAGACAGCGGCGCCGAGGGGGCTGAGATGGTGGTTCCCGGAGGTCCCCGCGGAACGTCTGGCGATGCTTCGTATTTTGGTTGGGGCTTACAGCGTGATCTACTTCGGTGCTCGCCTTCCGTATTGGCTGAGCTTCGCCAGGCATCGCGCGGTTCAGTTTCGACCGGTAGGGGCGCTGTCCTCGTTGGACGCGCCGCTCGAGCCAACGATTTACCAAACCCTGGTCTTGCTCACGCTTGTGGGGAGCGTGTTGTTCCTCCTCGGGGCTTGGTACCGAGTCGTGGCTCCGGTGTTTGCAGGACTCTTGTTTGTTGTGCTGACGTACGCGAACTGCTGGGGCGGTATACTGCACACCGACAACCTCTGGTTGCTCCATGTGGTGATCTTGGCGTTGGCTCCCGCGGCCGATGCTCTTTCCCTCGATGCTCGAAAAGCGATGGATTTGGCTCCCCCGCATTTCAAGTACGGGTGGGCGATTCGCTTGATGTGTTGGGTCTGCGTATGTGCGTACTTCCTGGCCGGATTGGCCAAGCTCAAAAACAGCGGTTGGGGATTCATCGAAGGGGATTCCCTCCGCAACTTCGTCGCCATGGACAACGTGCGGAAGATCGAGCTCGGCAGCCCTCATTCACCTTTGGCGGCGTTGTTCCTAACCTACTCCGCGGCATTCCAAGTCCTGGCAGTGGCGAGCTTGGCGCTGGAGTTGGGCGCCCCGCTGGTGATGCTCAGCCGAAGGGCCGCCAAGCTCTGGTCGATCGCGATGTGGAGTTTCCATGTCGGCGTCCTTGCTCTCATGGCGATTCTGTTCCTGTACCCCATTACCTTCATCGCGTTTGCGCCCTTCTTCCGCACCGAGCGCCTCGCCCAGTGGGTAAGGCGACGCCGGGGTAGGGACCCCAACGGGAACGTGACCTCGCTCAATCCGAGCTGAGGTCCGAGAGGAGCTCTGCACCACGAAGCATGACGGCACCTGCGTGCTGGACGGTGTCGATCCGAATGGTCGGATCGAGGTAGTTCCACGGTACGCCGCCGATCGCCGCCCGGGAGCTTGGGAAAGCATAGGTGTCGCGCCGCCCGTATTGGTTGTGCAAGAGGAACCCGAGCGAAGCCACGATACCCTTTCGAAGCTCGGGGTCGGGATGTCCTAGCCGCTTCGAGATGCGATACGCCGCGATCAACGCTTCGGCTCGAGATGCCGTCGGCGTCGTGTGAGGTGGGAAAAACGGACTGAAGCCGACGCCCCCGACGTAATCAGGGAAGGTGGTCTCTCCGTCTGCGTGCTGCAGATGCTGGTAGAAGCCAGCAATGTCGAGGCATAGCCGTGCATGATCAGGGTCACTAAAAAGACGATGAACCTCGTCGGCGGCTAAGCACGTCCAATGTTCCTCGATGAAAAACAAGTCGGAAACGAAGAAGTCCCAATAGGGGCCGGCCATGAAGTCGAGAGCCCGTCGAGCCCGCTCGAGCTGACGTGGATCGTTGGTTACCTGGCCGCTGATCGCCAATGCCAACGCTGCCTGACCGGCGGCGTAGAACATCCGAGCACCAGGTATTGGGCGCCCCTCGGCGATGTCCAGCACGAAGTGGAAGTCGCCGTTGTCCTGTTGCAACCTCATCACGACCTCGGCGAGTTGATCGATCGTCGTCGCATAGCGATCTGATCCGGTGATGCGAGCATGGGTAGAGAACGCGATCAGTGGCAACGCCTGCGAGCCGAGCATCGCGGCTCCTCTCTCTGGCACGCAGCGCAGCCCATCACCGCACTCCTTTAGCTGCCGCTCGAGCCAGTCGAGTGCTCTTTCCGCGCCTCGAAGAAACCGGGTCTCACCGGTTGCTTCGGCAAGCTCGAGGAGGAACCATGAGGTTCCGGCATGGCGGGCGAAGCTGTAGGGATCCATGCGCGTCTTGCCGCTTTCGGGATAGAGCTTGTACTGAAATCGGCCGTCTCCTTTCAAAGCCCTCGAGACGTAGCCACCCCCGGCAAGCGCTCCCGCCCGAGCATCCGCGACGGTGGGAGCGTGCTCTTGCACGGGCCGGCCGCGATAGACATCGAACGTTTCTTCCTCGTCGTGCACCCACGATTCGGTTCGCGCGCGGCGTAGGTCGGTGACCTTGCAATCCGCGGGGCGTCCGGCGTTCAAACACAAAAGCGTTCGAGCGGCGTCCAGTCGGACACCGGCCTTGAAGTCTGGAACGAACGAAATCGGCGTCTGTTCACTCAACATTCGACGACGCATCAGCTCCTCGGGTGCGATACTGAACCGCCGTCCATCGATCTCGCCGGTGATACCATCGAGACCGGGGACGACGGACAACGCCGTGAGAATGCCGATGTTCTCGGGCAGGTCCGTCTCAGCGACGATGCGATCGATGGCGATAGCCCGCCGACCCCCCCGAGCGTCGCCCTCGCGGCCGATTTCCGACGCGGCTGTTTTGGTTGCCGTGGCCAGGTCGCCACGGACCTCGACCCGTTTTTCGAGCCTCCCGCTGCGGTACGTACGAATCACCCAGTGATCATCGGCGGCGTTGAGATTCGTCGGAAGTGGAGGTGCTGCTTCGTTTCTGACCACGGCCATCAGGTGGCGCGACATCGCGTCCCGAGCCGAAGCGGGGGTCGGCTCCCAACGGCCAAAGGTTGCGCGCGCATAGGCGGTCAGACAGCAGAGGGCAATCCCCACAGTCAATGCGACCGCCGCGGTCGGCCAAATCCTGCGAAGCGCGTGCGGCTGCCGCTCGAACACACCGATGCTGCGTAGCTTGAAAATCGGTAACAACCCAACGATCTCGATGAGGAGCGCGAGGATCATCAACAACAATACGGCGACACCGGTCCCCACTTCGCCGTACAGCCCCCAAAGATACGCCGCGCTTGAAAGGAGACCGACGATCAAGACGCCCAAGAGGCCCAACTGATAGGCAGCCGCCAGACGAGCAGCGAAGCGGCCGGCCCGGGTTCCACTGAAGAGCCCGATCGCCGATGCTAACAAGAGACCGGCCCATACTCCCATCGCCACCGGCCAAAACCAGCTTCCCGTCCACAACACGCGAATCATGCCTCCCACCGCAGCAGCACTGAGCAGATCCAGCAGACCGTAGAGGACGCGCGCTCTCGTGCTCGGTTGCTTGGGCCCAGGCGGAGGGGCAGCTGTGCTCACGTTGGAATCCTGTCTTTGCCGCTCACGAGCCCTGAACCGGCGGTTAGCGGTTGGCTGCCCAGTTGCTCGCCTGCTGCTCCATCAGGTCGAGGGTGTTGCCCATCGCCACCGTGATGTCGACCAGGTGCAGCCCCCATCCGTCGGTGAACTCGCCCTTGAGCTCGTCGGTGCGCGGATCGGCAAGGTCGGTCTGCGGCGTCACGCTGAGATAGCTGAAACCGTTCTGCTCGACGCATTCAGCCTGAAGAAACCCGGGCATCTTGTAGAACGGAGTCGAAATCGGATCCTGGCTCTCCGGGTCCGCCCACGGGGTCACCTCGCCGATCAGGCCCGAGAAAAACCCGGTGATCTCGGACGGAAAGTACGAGTCGAGCGTCGCGGGCCCGCCCCCCAATGCAGCCGGGTTCACGCAGCCGGCGACGTTGTTGGGATCCGCGGCGCGGCCAAAGAGCGCGCCTTCGGCGGGTGGGTTGGAGGCTAGATAGGTTGCGTAGGTCACGACGCAACCGAACTGGTCGGCCGAGCGACAAAGAGGAGTGCTCGCAAAACTTCCTCCAACGTCTTCACCGCGCGGCACCTCGACCGTGCCACCCATGAGGTACGCCGAGATGAGGCGCTCGGAAAGGTACGGGTGGCTCTCGACCTCGTCCGCGATCAGGCGAACGAGGTGAGCTGTGCCCTGTGAATGGCCGACCAGCACAAAGCCGCGGCCGTCGTTGCGATTGGTGATGTACTCCTTGAAGGCATCCAGGACATCGGCATACGCGATCGCCCAGTCGTCGGTGGTGGCCGTGAAAAGCCCCATGATGGTGACCTGACGATAGATCGGGGCGAATACACGGCAGTGCCGATTGAGTCGCGCGGCCTGGTCACTGATGATGAAGAGCTCCTCCTGGTTTGGCTCGAGATCCGAGTTGACACCTTGGTCCATGCCCTCCGGGGGTTGGTCCACGCTCACTGTGGGATAGACGTAGAAGCAATCGAACGCTGGATCCTGCGAAGCGGTGTGCGGCTCCGCCTCGGTCGATCCGTCCGCGTTGACCACCGTGGCGTCTAGGTTGACCGCACAAAGGTCGTCGTCTCCAAGGCCGGGATCGCAAAGCCAGTTGTCGAGCCCCGCGTAGACCGCGCTTGCGTAGCCCGCATAGGGTGAATCAGCGTTGGAGGAACCCGAGCTGCCATTGCAACCAAAGAGCCCGAGAGCCATCACGACTGCACAATTGAACCGAACTTTCATGGGTCTTCTGCCTGCCTGCCCACGGCGCGAGGAAGCCTAGCATACTGTGAGCTGTCGGGACTCTTGAGACACCGCCCGGCTCGTGCTTTGGTTGAGGATGCGCCGCGCTTCCCTTCTGTTGACCTCATCTCTGCTTGGTTTCCTGATCAACGGGGATTCGCTCGCCAACGAGGCGAGCGCCGAAGCGAGCCCCTCGGCGGCGCACCAACTTCGAATTGCAACCCTGGCACCTAGGCAGTCCGGGCTCGGCAAGGCGTTTCAAGAGCTTCGCAAGCAGCTCAGAGAGCGAACCGGCGGGGAGGTGGAGCTCAAGATGTACCATGGCGGTGTCGCCGGCGACGAGATGACCGTCGTTCGCAAGATGCGCGTGGGGCAACTCGACGGCGCGCTGTTGACCTCGACCGGTCTTGGCGCGCTCGTGCCGCAGGTGTTGGTGTTACAGGCGCCGGGACTCATCAGCAGCTATCCCGAGCTCGACGACGTTCGAGAGAAGCTCGCTCCCGAGCTCGAAGCGCTCTTCGACAAGGCGGGCTACGCGCTGATCTCATGGGGAGACTCCGGCCAGATCCGGATCTTCTCCAAACACAAGATCCAGGCCCCGTCCGACTTGCACCACGTCCGGCCTTGGGTGTGGCGTGGCTCCCCAACGATGAGAGCATTCATCGAAGCCGCAGGCGCAAACGGGGTGACACTAGGGCTCCCGGAGGTCTTTTCAGCACTGCAAACCGGTATGGTGGACACGGTGATCGCAACTTCGATCGGGGTCCTCGCCTTTCAGTGGCACACACGACTCAAGACAATGACCAAGCCGGGAGGCGGCATCGTCGTTGGCGCCTACGTCATCAAGGAGGACCGTCTTGCGGCGCTCCCGAAAGAGGCTCGGGACTACATTCGGCAAAGCGCACGCGATAACGCCGCCGAGTTCCGCGAGGGCGGGCGAAGGCTCGACAAGGAAGCCAGTAAGGCACTCGCCAGCAGGCTCAAGACGGTGAACCTCTGGCGCAATCAGCAGGCGTGGCAGGCCGTTCAAGGAAAGGCCCGCGACGCGCTCGCTGGACGTTTGTACTCGAGGTCGCTTCTCACTCGGGTGCAGGATATCTTGGCCAAGAATTAGCGAAGAGCTGGCACTGAAACTGGCACTGCCGCTGGCACTGACGCTGCCGCTGACACCGGCACTGACGCTGCCGCTGACACCGGCACTGCCGCTGCCGCTGACACTGACACTGCCGCTGGCACTGACCCTGGCACTGCTAAATACCGTTGCCGGTCAGCACGTACTCGACCCTGCACGGGAGTGCGAGGAAGGGACCGCCGGTGGCGGCGACGGCTGGGCTGCAATCCGAGCCTGTGAGTGGGGTGATGTCGGTGCTTTGAGAGCCGGTGAGCTTGACTAAAGTGGGGTCTATCAACGTCGCTCCACCGTCAACGTCTTCCACATCGACCCCTGCATCGACTGCCGGATCGACCTCTGGCTCTTCGACGACGAAGGCAAAGACGTCGCGCTGGGTGACCGAGCAGCCCGTGAATCCGCGGAACTGATCGGGTTCGATCACCGTCCAGCTTTGACTCACTTGAAATGTGTACTCACCGTTGGACCCGGTGCCGGCGAAGGTCGTGCCGGTGGGCAGGCGATAGTAAGCCCGGCCGTTTTCCTCGAGGCGAAGCTCGAACGAAAGGTCCAAAGGGTCTTGGGCCGGAACGCCTGCACCGCAGCTCTGTTCGACCATGAGCCCGACCGCTTCGAACTGGCCGATCACCTCTCCAGGGAGCTCGTCCCCGCCTTGAGGCCAACAGCCGAACGACATCAGCAGGCAGGGCAGGGTCCATCGCATGCCCGAAGACGTACCGCCGCGCACTCGGGCCAGTCAAAGAAAGTGCCGAGACCCCACGGGAATCAGTAGCGAATATCGAAGCCGCACGTGAAGGTGATGCGGGTGGCGACCGGCTTGCCGTCCTTGTCGAGTGGGGGTTGCCACGCCTCTCCGGTAAGGGCCTTCACGCAGGCATCGCCGAACCCGTATCCGGTCACGCTCTCGGAAATGACTCGCAGCTTGGCGGGCAAGCCATCCGACCGGATTTGCATGCGGACCACCACCTCGCCCTCGACCCCCTCGGCACGGGCCTTCTTCGGGTAGAGCCGTTCGAGCTTTCGCTTCAAAGGTGGCGGAATCGGTCGTCTCGAGAGATCGCCTACATCGACGACAACCCCGGTACCGGTGCCCCCGATGACTCCGCCCACGATGCCGCTCTTGCTCTGTCCGGTTACCGCGGCGTTCGGGCTTCCAATGGGGCCTTCGACACTCTTTCCCGAGGCCTGCTCGATCGCCCACGAGGATTCGCCGTCGCCCTCGTTGGTCAGCACCACATTGTCGAACGCGACGGGGGTTTCCTGGGCTGCTGCCGGGGGTTCCTCGGGCGTCTTTGGGGGCTCTTTCGGAGCTTTGAAGGTCTTGTCCTCTCGCGGCGGTTTCACTTCTTCAGGCTCTTCAGGCTCCTCAGGCTCTTCGGGCTCCGGCTCTTCGGATTGCTCGTCGATGAAGGAGACGTCGACGGTGTCGGCGGGCGCGACCATGGGGGACCCCCCGGACGGATTGGGCATCCCTCCAATCAGGGCCGCGTGCGCAAGGACAGCCAAGACCAGCCACGTTGCCTCCAAGCCCCAGTGGGTGGTGTCACCGAACCCTGTCGCCATCGCGGTCATTGCGCCCCGTCTTAGCGTCCGATCTCCTCGGGTCGTACATTGATCGCGAACTTGGTGACCCGTTCCTGACGCAAAATATCGATGACCTGCACGACCTTGGCGTGTGCGATTCGGCCATCGGCGGCGATCACCGCACGCAGGTCCTCGTCGTCCTCTCTGGCCGCGCGAACCCGTGCGCGGAGCTCATCCGAGTTGACGGGGATGGTATCCAAGAAGACCTGGCCGTTTTGATCGATCGACACAGCCAGAGTGGCCGGCGTTTGCTCGCCGGTTGCTGCTTTCGGGAGCTCCATGGGGATGGTCTTCGACACGATGGCGGTCGCGGTCACCATTAAAATGATCAGAAGTACCAAGACCACATCGACCAGCGGCGTGACGTTGATGTCTGTGATCAGTTCGTCGTCTTCACCCGGACGTGCGCCTCCAGCCATGCTCAGCCTTTCCCCTTGTGCGCCGAGCCCTTGAGGTAGGCCATCAGGTCGCGGCCCAATGCATCGGCCCAGGTCAGCCGATAGCGAATGAGGCGTTGGAAGAAGTTAAAGAAGGCCACCGCGGGAAGTGCGACCAAAAGGCCGATTGCCGTGGCGACCAAAGCCTCGCCCACCTCGGCCATCAGTCCGCTTGTCACTTTGCCGGCGCTTTCGTCGAGTGCATGAAAGGCGCGGATGACCCCAATGACCGTCCCGAGCAAACCGACAAACGGGGCGTTGTTCCCAACCGTCCCGAGGAACCCGAGATTGCGCTCCATCTGCGTGCGCGCGATCGAGGTGGCCCCCGCCAGGCGCTCGGCGACCGCCTCGGAGCCGTCGTCGGCGACTTCGATGCCCGAATAGACGATTCTGGCTTGGAATGACTTCGACTTGGAGAGTCGCTCGCGAGCTCCTGCGAGGTCGTTCTTGGCGAGAAGGAGCCGCAGGTCTTCTTGGAGCTTCCTCACGTCTTCGCGGGACGAAAAGAAGTAATATACGCGCTCGAATATGATCGCCACTCCGATGATGGAAAGGAAGATCAGAAGCCACATGACCCACGTTGCGCCAAGCATGGCGAAGGCTGTGAGTCTTTCCTGAATGTCGATCATAGGTTTCCTCGCTTGGGAGGCCGCTTCTTAGCTGGTCTTGGGGGTCTACGCATCCCGCTTGCGAATCTCGCGCATCAATATGGTGGCATAGGCGCCGGCGGGTAGGGTGAAATCGAGATCGACGGTGGTGTCGCTCACAGTGGTGCCTATTTCTGGCACTAAAACGCGGACGAATCGCCTGGTGCCGGGGGCGACACGCTTCCACTTGATCAGGTGTTCGGGGGTTAATTCCATGCTCCGGAGGAGCGCTTCTTCACGCGTGCGGGCCTCCCCCGTAGGCCAGCGCATCTTCGCACCAAACATCGGACCCGTTGGACTGATCTCCCATTGCTCAGCGCGCGCTTGTGCTTGCTCGAGCTCATCGTCAACGGCAAATAAGCCGCCTGTGTCGTGTCGCTTCATCAGATCGCCAGGGTACACGCGGCCAAGAGCTCGATCGGTCACGCGTTCGGCGACGCAGCGATTGAAGAGCTCGGATTGGAGCGCCGACATCTCTAGCTTTCGGTTGAACGCTTTGCGTGGTGGACGGCTCTTGCCGAGCACCCATTGAAGCGCGCGCTCGGCATTGTCGCCGCTTCGGCCGAATCGTTGTTCTCCGTAGTAGTTGGGGAGTCCTATGGTCTCGATCCGGCTCAACACTTCGTGCAGCCGTTTGATTCCCGGCGGGTCGACGTTGCGAAGCCGGATGCGGAAACGGTTTGCGCGAAGGTGCCCGGTCCTGAGCTTGTGCGGGTGCCGCGCCGCGTCGAGCACCCGAAGGCTTTCGGTCTCAACCGTCCGCAACTGTTCGGGCGTGACGCCGAAGACACTCACCCATTGGCGGGTAACGGCATGACGGTCTTTGAGCCCGGCCCAACCGGCGTTTGCGAAGTCCGATCCGACCGCTTCACAGAGGCGGCGCACTGCTTCGCGCGTGGTGAGCTCACGCTTTTCGATGAAGGCAAGGACGTGGTCGCCGGTGCCACCAGGAGGATAGGCAGGCACCTCCTCGACTTCGAAGTCCTCCGGTGAAGCGCGCAGCTCCGCCTCAACCGGGGCGATCTCGGACGTCAGGAAAGGAAGCTTGGTCACGCTCGGGTTCCTGTAGACCATCGACTCGCGATTGGGTAGACACCGCTTGTGGGGGACGACGCGTCGACGCGCATCGAGCGCATACTCCGGAAGCAGCTTGAAGAGGGCTGTTCGGAAGGGGTTTTCCCCGGTGCAAGCGCATGCGTGGGCCGATGGCGCGACGGTGTCTGGATCTACGTGGATGTCTGCTCGGGCAAGCTTGGCGAAGGCCTAGGCCCAGTGACGAGAGATACGATCTACGATCTTGCTTCGTTGACTAAGCCGTGGGTCGCGACGGCCGCGCTTCGGCTCCATCAGTTCGGGGTTTTCGCGATCGATGAAGACGTCGCCTCGCTTGTTCCCGAGGCTCAGGGCGTTCCGATTGGCAATCGCACCTGGGAGGAGGTGCTGAGTCATCGCGCGGGCCTCGAAGCATGGGTTCCGTTCTACGAAACGCTCCCGCATGAGCCAGGGAGTCACGACGCGCGCAGGTGGATCCTCGCGGAGCTCATACAACGCTGGGATCAGGAAAAAGTCGGCACCCCGGTCTACAGCGACCTTGGCTACATCCTCGCCGGTATCGCGATGGAGCGAGCCGCGGGCGCACCTCTACAAGACCTGGTGATGCTCGAGGTGGCTGCGCCACTTGGCCTCGATGCCAAGGTGTTCTTCGCGGCTGGTTGTGACGACCAGGACTGGAAGGCGAGATGCGCACCGACCGGGCGGTCAACGTGGCGCGGGCGTGAGCTCCGGGGAGAAGTCCACGATGACAACTGCGCAGCGCTCGGAGGCGTGGCGGGACATGCTGGGATGTTTGGCACTGCGCACGCAGTGGCGCGATTCGGGGCAGCGCAGGTCGGGGCCCTGCATGGTCGACTTGGACCGATGGCCGAGGAGCGCGTCCGCCACGCCATTGCGGAGCGGCCCGGCGGCATACAACGGCTCGGCTGGGATGGAAAAGCCGACCAGGGAAGTGCGGCGGGCGATTTGATCGATGTCCATGCCTTTGGACACCTCGGTTTCACCGGAACTTCGATTTGGTGCGACCCCGAGCGCCAGCTGGTGACGGTCCTCCTCACCAACCGCGTCGCGGTCTCCGAGGACAACGCCGCGATACGCAGGTTCCGCCCAGCCTTCCAAGACGCGGTGCTGCAGGTCCTCGAATCGGGAAGCTCTAGATGAGCGCACTCAGTCTTGCAAGCAGCTTTGAGTTGGTCTCGTAGGTCACCGCATTGCGGGCCGCGCGCGCGATCGCTTTCGGGTCGCCGACGAGGACAACGAGCTGTTTGGCGCGTGTCAAGGCCGTATAGAGAAGCGCGCGGTTGAGAAGCACGAAGTGAGCGTTGTGTAGAACGATCACCGCGGCCGGGAACTCACTCCCTTGGACCTTGTGGACGGTGCACGCGTACGCAAGGGTGATGGCATCGAGCTCGTCGGCTTTGTACTGCACCTCGCGCCCATCGAACAGGACGAACGTAATGCCGCCTTCGATTCGCTTCACTTCGCCGAGGTCACCGTTGTATACCTCTTTGTCATAGTCGTTGCGGAGCTGCATCACCTTGTCGCCTCGTCGGAATGCCGTCGGGGTGGCGGTGTGCTCGGTCTGCGGGTTGAAGGCCTCTTGCAGCACCTCGTTGAGCTTGTGTGTGCCGAGCGGGCCTCGTCGCATGGGCGTCACGACTTGGGCATCGACACGAGGGTCAAAACCGTAAGCGACCGACATGCGCTTGAGCGCTTGCACCAACCGGTTGACGATCGCGTCCGGATCGGTCGCGGGAATCACGAAAAGATCGCCTTCGCCCCGTGTTCCGGTTGGCGTCGGCTCTGGCATGTTGCCCTGCAGCACCGCGTGTGCGCCGCGGACGATTGCGCTCTGTTGAGCCTGCCGAAAGACTTCGTGGAGACGAATGGTCGTACAGATCTTCGACGCGATCAGGTCTCGTAGGGGCTGTCCGGGGCCGACAGGAGGGAGTTGATCGACGTCGCCGACCAGCACGAGGGTTGCGGACACGGGGATCGCGGCAAGGAGCTGCGACGCGAGTCGCATATCGAGCATCGACGCTTCATCGACCAAGATCAGCTCTGCATCGAGTGGCACGCGTTGGTCGCGATTGAAGCGTCCCGTCGCCGGATTCCATTCGAGCAGGCGATGGATCGTCTTCGCCTCAATCCCGGCTGCGTCGGAAAGACGTTTTGCCGCGCGGCCGGTCGGCGCACACAACGCTACTCGACGCTCTAACGCTTTGTGCGCCTGCACAATCGCGCGCACTGTGGTGGTCTTGCCGGTACCTGGACCGCCGGTCAGCACGAGAAGGTGGGTTCCGAGCGACGCTTCGACCGCGCTTCGTTGCGCGTCGGTGAGG
>CAJHXN010000678.1_pt1 | contig 21643 bp, 16 predicted proteins | sample 9198401 | NCBI WGS metagenome assembly CAJHXN01 (sample SAMEA7708334, study PRJEB35096) | sediment metagenome | biome: marine neritic benthic zone biome [ENVO:01000025]; feature: sediment [ENVO:00002007]; material: shallow marine sediment [ENVO:03000034] sea grass bed [ENVO_01000059] ... | reverse complement strand
CGCCTATCGAGGTTGGGGTCCGAGCTTCTGCGCGCGGAGCTTCCGCGGTACGTGGCCGGCCAACTCACGCCGAGTCCGCAAAACGACGCTGAAGCCACGATGGCGCCGCTTCTCGAAAAAGCGCACGGCCGCATCGACTGGGACAAATCCGCTCGCAAAGTGCACGATCAGATCCGAGGGATGAATCCCTGGCCAGGGGCGTTCACCGTGCTTGGGGGGCGCCGCATCAAAGTCTACCGATCACAGTCATCGACGCTCGATCCCGAAGGAGCTCCGCCGGGGCAGGTCATCGCCCTCGACCCCGAGGCGATCCTTGTCGCTTGCGCAACGGGCACGATCGAGCTTCAAGAGCTTCAGGAAAGTGGACGCAAGCGGGTGGATGCCCGAGCGTTCATCACAGGACGCGGTGTCCAGGTCGGAGACAGGTTTTCAAATGAAGGGACCGACGCATGAAGATCTACACCAAGACAGGTGATGAGGGCGAGACCGGCCTGTTCGGTGGCGCTAGGGTGTCCAAAGCCTCCCTTCGAGTTGCCGCATATGGTGACGTCGACGAGCTCAATAGCGCGATCGGCTGGGCACGTGTTGCGGTTTCCAACGCTGACCTCGATGCGCTCCTCAATCGAATCCAAAACGACCTGTTTGAAGTAGGCGCGGAGCTCGGATCGACCGCGGATCGCAAGAGTAAGGGCGGCCTCCCACTCATCGCTGAAGCGCAAGTGCAAAGTCTCGAACGCGCAATCGACAAGTACGAAGAAGGGCCGCCGGCGCTCGAGTCCTTTGTGCTTCCGGGAGGCAGTGAGATCGCCGCTCGCTTCCACCTGGCACGATGCATTTGCCGGCGCGCCGAACGCAAAGTGGTGGCCCTTGGAGCGGAAGAGACGTTGCGCGGTGAGCTCTTTCGCTACCTCAATCGTCTGAGTGACCTGCTATTTACGCTTGCTCGATACGCCAACCATGCCGCTGCGGTCCAAGACATCCCCTGGAAAGGGCAGGGCGGCTAAGGCATATCGTCGCGGTCTAAGACGAAACCCGGCGTCGCGCTGATCCGGCCGTCATCGCGCACCCGCCCTGGTAGATCAAGCCCTCGGCTGATCTCTTCGAGTGCTTCAAACAAAGCAGCGCGCTCCTGGGAGAGTCGCTCGATGATCGTGCCGCCCCATTTCCGCTTTGCCCGAATCTTGATCGACGTCCAAGTGCGGTCGACCAGCTCTAGATAGACGAGCGCGAGCGCTCCGCCGAAGGCGCCGATGAGGAACGTCGTGATGCCGGCGGGCCACGGTGCGCGAGGGATGCCTGCGAAGGATTCGTGAAGCTGGATCTGACCAAGCCCGACGAGCAGGGCGGCGGTTAGCCAAGTTGTTGGGAACAGAATCATTCCAGTTAGCAGTTTGACGGTGGCTGCGTCTTTGTACTGTTTCGCGCCGAGCTTTGAAGCGAGGTTCGTCAAGAAGTAGGGGACGACGTTGATCAGCAAACCGAGGACTAGAACAGGTGGAAAGACCAAAAACACGACTGCCGCTTGGAGCCCCAGCAAAAGCGGAATCCATTTCGATTCGATCGGCGGGGGTTTGTCGAGGTCGTCGTCCTCGAGCTTGACCTCATGGAGAGCCGCGTCGTAGGCCCCCACCTTCTCCAACAAGACCTCGACGCCTTCCGGATCGCTTTTCAGTCGGGCGTAGTAGGCCTTCCACACACGCGCCATCCCGAGTGCACGTTCGGCCATGTCGGGCGCCTTCAGGTTGGCTCCGGCTCTTTTGGCACGCTCTGCCCTCATCAGGGAGCGGACGCGGCCCATCAGTCGGTTGAGCTCCCAGCTTTCGGTCGCGTGCGTGACTTCTTGTAGAATCGGTTCGAGCTTGGTGGTGAGCTCGCCGCTTTTCACGCGCAGCATCTCATCATCGTGATCCGGGATCGGTGTGTCGAGCTCGGGCGGCAGCTGCATTGGCGCGTGAAACTCCACCAAAGCGTCCGAACGAAATGATGTTTTGTCATCATAATGGAGTCCGACTGGGATGATGACGGGCGGCACGGCGTCGGGGTCACTCAATTGCTTTGCGCGATAGTAGAGTCGGGCCGCGCCGGTCTTGAGCTCTTTCAGAAACGGGTCGTCGTGACTCACGCCTTCGGGGAAGAGTGCCGCGAAACCGCCATTGCAGACCGCTTTTGCCAAGGCGTCAAGGCTCTTCCGATTTGCCTGCCGCCGCGTGGTATCATCTGCGTTTTTGAGATCAACCGCCCGATAGATCGGCACCGTCCCGAGGGCGCGCATCACCTGGCCCACGATCGGCCATTTGAACAAACCGTGTCGTGCGCCAAAAACCACCCGCCTCGGAAACGTGCTCACGATAAGCGCCGGGTCGACGAGCCCATTGGGGTGCCATGCGATCAGGATCCCGCCACCGGTCCCGGGCACGTGCTCGGTACCAGCGACCATCACGCGTCGAAAGAACATCCCTACCAGGAATCGCACGAGCCGTACCGCGCTGCTGGTAGTGATGGCCATGCACCCATGATATCCCGAGAAGAAGAGCGGGGTCCCCTTTTTCGATCCGGGGAGACGCGCTACAGATGCCAGTAATGGAAGGCGCGCGAATCATGATTCCGTTGGTCGCGCTCGCCTTTTGTTCGTCGGGCTGCAGGAAGAAGGAAGAGATCATCGTCGAATTGCCTTCTTCTTCGCCCTCGGTCGAAGCAGCCCCGGAGTATGCGGGGACCAAAGCCTGCGCTTTCTGTCACGAAAAGGGTTACGAAGACTGGTCGGGGTCGCATCACGCACTCGCGATGCAAGTCGCCACGCCCGACACTGTGCTCGGCGACTTCGCTGGGAGGACGGAGCGCTACTACGCCGAGAGCGCAACCTTCGTCCAGGAAGGAGATGCGTTTTTTGTCGAGGCAGTTGGCGCCGATGCAAAGCCTGCACGTTTTTCGGTGAAGTATGCATTTGGGGTGGCCCCGCTTCAGCAGTATCTCGTCGAGACCGAGCCCGGTCGTTTGCAGGCTTTCCCCTTCGCTTGGGATACACGCCCGAAGGAACGTGGCGGGCAGCGTTGGTTGCACCTGCAGCCCGAGGAGTACATCGAGCCCGGCGATCCGCTTCATTGGACGGGTCCAAGCTACAACTGGAACTACGCGTGTGCCGACTGCCATTCGACCGCCGTGAAGAAGAACTACGACCGCGCCTCTAAGCGATATGCGACCGAGTACTTCGAGGTCAACGTCGGGTGCGAGGCGTGCCACGGGCCTGGCTCGAAGCACGTGGAGCTCGCGAAGGCGAAACGCCGTGCCAAGAACACCGGTTTCGATCGCCACCTTCCGTCGCCTGAGGATCGCAAATGGACCTTCATCGAGGGCGCTGACATCGCCGTTCTCGCCACCGGATCTTCAAGCGACGAGCTCGAAACCTGTGCCCCTTGTCACTCGCGCCGCGCCGATCTTGGTGGCGATAGTGGCGGCTACCATGATCGCTATCGCCTTGCGACCCTCGACGAGCTTCTGTACTTCGCCGACGGGCAGATCAAAGACGAAGTGTACGTCTATGGGTCTTTCTTGCAGAGCAAGATGTACGCGGCGGGCGTCATTTGTAGCGACTGCCATGAACCACACAGCGCGACCCTCCGGGCGGAGGGGAATGCGTTGTGTACACGTTGCCACAAGGCCGAGGTGTTCGACAGTCCCGAGCACTCCTTTCACCAAACTGGAGCACCTGGCAGCCTCTGCACCGATTGCCACATGCCCGAGCGCGGTTACATGGTGATCGACGATCGCGGTGACCATCGCTTCGAGGTTCCGCGTCCCGCACTTTCGGCGAGTGTCGGTGCACCGGACCCATGTGTCAGTTGCCACGTCGATCGAACGCCAGCATGGGCGGAGCGGCAGATCGCCGAACACTTCGATCGGCCGTCTGACCATGGGTTTGCTAAAGCGCTCTTTGCAGCGCGCCATCAGCAACCGGGCGCCGAGGCGGGTCTTGTCGAGCTGGTGGCTGCCGGCTCCGCTCCAGCGATCGTACGGGCCACGGCGCTCCTCGAGCTTCGAAACCTAAGATCGCGTGCCTTGCCCGCGCTTCTCATGCGCGCCTCGAGTGACCCAAGCCCGATCGTTCGTCGATCGGTCGCAGCCGCAGCGAGAGACTTGCCCCCCGACCTTCTCCCCGAAGTCGTGGTCACTCTGCTCGATGATCCCGTGCGCACCGTTCGTATCGAAGCGGTCTCCGCCTTGCTCGGCAGCAATACTCGGGATTGGAAAGCTTCGGATCGCAAGGCCTTCGACCAAGCCAAGGCCGAGTACGAAGGGGCCCGGGCGTTCAACAGTGACCGGGGCGAAGGGCTCGTCGATCTGGCACACCTCGCGACGGTCGACCGCAACCCGAAGAGGGCCGAGAATATCCTGCGCGAAGCCATCGATACCGATCCGACGTTCACGGCGGCATACGTCAATCTCGCCGACCTCTATCGAACCCTCGGACGCGATGACGCCGCTGAGGCCGTGCTCCACGACGCGCAAAAAAAAGCCGCCGACCAGCCCACAGTCGAGCACGCCTTGGGCCTCGCGCTGATTCGCCTAGGCCGACACGCAGAAGCGACGAAGCACTTGGCTCGGGCCTATGAGCTTCGTCCGGAAAGCATTCGATTCGGCTACGTCTATGCGGTGGCTCAGTTCGATCAAGGCCGACAAGACGCCGCGCTCCGAACGCTCGACGAGATACACGCGCGTTATCCGGCCAATCTCGAAATCCTAGTGCTCCTCTTGAACTACAATCGTCAGCTGGGCCGCGACAAGGCGGCAACAAGTTATGCCGCCAAGCTTGAGGAGTTGGGGATCGCACCGCCACCTTGACAATGAGCTAGCTCGCGGGTGAGCCTCCGGCCTCCCCGCCCGTCATGGAGCAATCCCCGCTCATCGAAATCGGTCTTCCGGTCGCGCTCATGATCATCATGGCCGGGATGGGCCTAGGCCTCACCTTTGGGGACTTCCGTCACGTGTTTGTCCGGCCCAAGGCCATGGTCGTGGGCACGATTGCACAAGTGATCTTGATTCCCGCGTTGGCGTTCGGGCTGGCAGAGCTCATGGGGCTCGCGCCTGCAATTGCGGTGGGCTTGGTCATCATCGCCTCCTGCCCCGGTGGGACCACCTCCAATATCTTTACGCTTCTTGCTCGCGGTAATGTGGCCTTGTCGATCGTTCTGACGGTCCTTGCGAGCCTCATCACGATCGTCACGATCCCGCTCTACACCAACCTTGCACTCGAGCTCTACTCGACGGGCGAATCTGGGCGGGCGGTCCAGCTCCCGGTGCTCAAGACCGTGATCACGCTATCGGTCGTCGTGATCATTCCCGTGCTCGCGGGGATGCTTGTACGCCGCCGCTCGTTGACTTTCGCCCTGCGAGCGGGAAAGTATGTTGGCAAGTTCGGTTTGCTCGTCCTCGTCGTTTTGATCCTCGCGATTGTGTACGGCACACGACACCAGATCCTCTCCCTCCTGGCTCAAGCCGGCCCGGCGGCGATCGCACTCAACCTCGTCGGCGTCGCAGCAGGCTTCGCCAGCAGCAAGCTCCTTGGCGTCAGTCGCGAGGACGGTCTGACCATCGCAATCGAAGTCGGGATCAAGAATGGAACGATCGGTTTGATGGTGACGCTGACCTTGCTGAAGTCGGCGGAGATGGCGATTCCTTCGGCGGTCTACGGCGTGTTGATGTTCGCATTTGGCGCTTTGTTGGCGTTCCACGGCCGAAGACAGTCTCCGACGACCCTCCGCGTGGAACACGGCCAGCACTCTCGATAATTTCGATCAACCGGCGTATAACCTTCGTACGTGGCCCGCGCGCCGGAGGAGGCGATCGATGGCGAGGGTGATGTCGGTGATATCAAGGACAGTGACCGTGCTTGCGTGCCTGCTCTTGGCCGGGTGTGAGGCTGGTGTCACGCAACCCACCGACGCGCCGCTGAAGCCCGCAACCACGTATTCATTGCCTTCGGGCCCCCCAACACCGACACAAACACCGCCCGCCGGCACGAAGCCCGTCTCCGTAGACCAGCCAGCAAAGTCTCCCAGCACTGAGCCACCCCCCTCCGCTCCGCCGCCGAGTCTAGTGCCGGGCCCGACCAGCACTCCGCCGAAACGCGCACGCCCGAAAAACCGCAACCCACACTGCGGGCCACCTCTGGTCGCGTGAGCGGGGCGACTACACGTCAGTGACAGCGCCAGTGTCAGTGCCAGTGTCAGTGCCAGTGCCAGTGTCAGTGCCAGTGCCAGTGCCAGTGTCAGTGACGGCGACAGTGTCAGCGCCAGCGCGGACGAGTCCCTCTGGCACACCACGCAGATGCAGATCCCTCTGCGGGAATGGGATCTCGACGCCCGCCTCCTTCAGCGCTGCGTTGATCGCCACGACCAAGTCACTAGGCACTTCTAATACGTCGCTGGGGTTCATGAAGACGCGCAGCTCGAAGTCGAGTGAGCTCTCACCGAAACCGCGAAAGAGCGCCAGCGGTGCCGGGCTGTTGAACACCTTTTCGTGTGCGTCGGCGACTTTCCTCAAGATGCTGAGGACCTGGGGAGGGTCGGTCCCGTAAGCAACGCCCACTGGGATGGTCACGCGCTGTTGTGGTGCCGACAAGGTCCAGTTGACGACCCGCCCGGAGAGCAAGTCGCCATTGGGGACGATCACCTCGGCGCCATCGAAGGTGCGAATCGTGCTTGCGCGAATTCCGATGTCGCTCACGTTCCCGAGAATGTCGTCGAATTGGACCTTATCCCGTAATCGAATCGGCCGCTCCGTCAAAAGGACGAACCCCGAAACGACGTCGTTGACGAGGTTCTGAAGACCGAAGCCAATTCCCACCCCAAGAGCGCTCAGCACGATCGTCAGCCTGTCGAGCGGAAAGCCCAAGATCGAAATGGCCGCCACGACGCCAATCGCGATGATCGCATAGCGAGTGAACGTGGTCAGCGCAAAAGGCACACCCTGCTTCATGTGAAGGCGCGGAAAGATCTCCTCTTGAAGCACGAAGCTGACAAAGCGCGCGATCAGCCAGCCCGCCCACAAGATGATGAAGAATGCAAAAAAGTCCCCAAAGGTGACACCGGTGGTCGCAAAACCAAGCCCGATGTCCGCGGAGAGAGCACGGCCGACCGAGCGTCCAAGGGGCCGCCAGAGCGACGTCATGTCAGTCAACACCCACGCCAGCATGGCAGTGGCAAGAAGACGTATGACGTGGCTCAGCGTTTGCGCGGTGACGTCCCGGTTCGCACGGACCATCCGGAACGCATCGGCCTTACCCATATACACCGCGGTCGAAACAACCGCCTCGCCGATTCGCGCAATCGCCATCCAGGCAGTCGCCGCGATCGTGCCCAAGATCGCGACCGTCGCGGTTTCCTCCGCCAAATAAGTGTACCCGAGCACGCTTGCGCCCACGCCGATCGAGGCGATGAGCAGAGCAAGCCTCGCCCAGAGACTCGTCACAGAAAACCAAAGTCCCTGCCGGGTGCGCTTCGGAACATCGACGTCGCGCAAGAACCGAATGAGCCAAAGGGCGCCGCCACATGCCATCAGCAATTCGATGAGCAACAAGACACGCTCGACACGCGAGTGACCGGAGACCAAGGCCACCCCGATGTGGAGCGTCCCGAGCAAACCAAGCCCGACCAGCGCCCGACGGAACGCGGTGGGCACCATCTCCTTGTAGACCACGAACCAGAGCGGGAGCGCCACGACCCATAGGAGGATGATCAGCTCGGCCATACGGCCTAGATCGAAGGCGCGCGTAGAGGCAATGCCCAACAGGAGCGCCGCAGCCCACGGGTGCCGAAGCGCATCCATCGCTCGGTCCTCCCACGGAATGCCCGCGGCCTGTTGCCGTTGGTCGATCCGGGCCGTCAACGCCGCTCGGGCCCGCACGAAGAGCCATCCGAGAGTGAGCACCAGGAACAGCAGGAGCACCAAGACCGCGCGCTTTGTTTGCAGGTATTCCGCAACGGCTCTCCCGGAGAGACCAATCCCATAGCCCACACGTTCCGCGCCTTTGTCTGCGACGGCATCGGGTTTCCAAAGCGGGGCATCCTGTCGCTCGAAGACGCTGTCGGCCTGCTCCTGTTGCGTGACCTTGAGCCTCTGTTGGATCGCAAGAACCCCGTCGCGAACGTCGAGTGCCCGCGATTGAAGTGCGAGTACCTCCTCTGATTTCTGGTTCAGCTCCTTTGTGCCGGCGCGTAAACCCTCCAGGATCGAGGCGGTGCGATTTCGGACCGATTCTGGAACCGACGGTCGTCGCGCCTGTCGAAGGGCTCGAGTCCAACGCTCGATGTCCTGGTTGTTCTGGGTCGCCAACTCCTCGAGCTCACTGGCATAGTCGCTGATCCGGTCGACCTGCTTCTCGGTTCGCAGGGTCAGCTCTTGAAGGCTAAGAGCGAGGTTATTGAGCTCGGTGCTCATCGCCCGGCGGTTGGCTAGCTCCTCGACACTCTTGCGAACCTCGTCGACCTCGGCATCGATCGCGCCGAGCTCTTTGGTCGACTCGTCGACCACATCGATGAGGGAGATCCGAGCTTGAATTTGCGACAGGCGCTCCTCGACCGCGCCGGCTTCAATCGCGAACTCCGTGAGGGAGATCTCTTTGGGTTCCTCGGGTTCCTCGGGTGCAGGGGCTTCGGGTTTCGGTGGAGGGTCCTCGGCGCGCACCGACGGGGCACCGAGACCGGCGCCATTCGCCAGCGCAAACGTGGCTATCCAGAGCCAGCTTCGACTAGAGCGCTCAGACATTCTCACGCGACTTAGCATAGATGAGCTCTGCATCGCGCAGGAAGGTCTAGACACTCACGGGGAGAGCCGATAAGTACTTGTTTTTTGCATGTCGGATGTGGCGCCGTCGAATGACCGAAAGAGGAGAAGGCGAATGCTAACGGCTGCGGTGGTCGCGATCTTTCACACCATCGGCTTCATCTCGTCGATTCACGCGGTGATGAGCACCCGCACGTCCCAAGGCGCGATCGCGTGGGCGGTGAGCCTCAACACGTTCCCGTACCTGGCGGTGCCGGCCTACTGGGTGCTCGGTCGCAGCAGGTTTCATGGATACGTCACGGCGCGTCGCGGCGTCGATGATGCGAACGAGCACATCGAGCGGGAGGCCATCGAGACGACGGCCCAGTACCGCATTGAGGAGGCCGACCGACAGGAAGCGGCCCGGGCCGCAGAAGCGCTCGCCGGAATGCCGGTGCTCAGGGGGAACCAGGTTGAGCTGCTCATCGACGGAAACGCGACCTTCACCAGTATTCTGGACGGCATCGATCGAGCACAGGACTACGTTCTTTTTCAGTTCTTCATCGTCAAAGATGATGGTCTAGGGCGAAAAGTGAAAAAGCACCTCGTCGCCAAGGCGAAAGAGGGCGTTCGCGTGTACTTCATCTATGACGAGGTGGGGAGTCACGACCTCCCGACGAGCTACACGCGCGAGCTTCGCGACGCGGGCGTGCAAGTCACCGCGTTCAACGCTCGCAAGGGCCGCGGCAATCGCTTTCAGATCAACTTCCGGAACCACCGGAAGATCGTGGTCGTCGATGGCAAGGTCGCCTGGATCGGCGGGCACAACGTGGGAGACGAGTACCTCGGCAAGAGCTCGAAATTCGGCCATTGGCGCGATACACACGTTCGGATCGAGGGTCCCGCGGTGCTCAAAGCACAGGTTTCGTTCTGCGAGGATTGGGCGTGGGCAACCGGCGAAGTACCGCCGCTCACCTGGAGGGCACACGCGGCGCCGGACGGAGGCGACGACCGCGTATTGATCATCCCTTCGGGTCCCGCAGATGATCTTGAAACCGCGACCCTGATGTTCGTCCATGCGATCCAATCGGCGCAGGAGCGCATTTGGATCGCCAGCCCATACTTCGTGCCTGACGAAGCGGTCATCGTCGCGCTCCAGCTAGCAGGGCTACGCGGGGTAGACGTTCGAGTCCTCATTCCGGACCGTCCCGATCACCTGCTCGTTTACCTGGCGGCGTATTCGTATTTCGACCAAGCCGGCCAGACCGGGGTGAAATTCTATCGCTATCTCGATGGCTTCCTGCATGAAAAGGCGATGCTCATCGATGACAGTGTCGCCACGATCGGCACAGCCAACTTCGACAACCGATCCTTCCGTTTGAATTTCGAGATCACGGCGGCGATATCCAACCCAGACTTCATCGCTGAGATCGAACGGATGTTCGAGACCGACTTCCAACACTCCCGACTGATGGAAGCAGGCGAGTACGACCGCAAGCCCTGGTGGTTCCGCCTGGGCGTTCGCCTCGCCCGCCTCACCTCCCCCATCCAATAAAGACGGCACCCGTCCCCCCATTCTCTACTGGCCGCGTGCCTAACTGCCGACAATTTCTCATCGCGAACACTGGCACTGGCACTGGCACTGGCACTGACACGGACACTGACGCTGACGCTGACGCTGGCACTGACGCTGGCACTGACACTGGCACTGACGCTGTCACTGCCACTGACGCGGACACTGGCATTGTTCTCGAGGAGTAGGTGACCGGGGTCGCGCCGCCGCCTATGGACGCCTTCGGCAGGCAATTGGTCCCGCCCCACCACCCCCACACGAGCACCTAGGGGCGGAGCCAGCGGTAGCCTCGGCATAGAAGACGATTCTAACCGGTCGGAAATCTCGGCAACCCCGGTCCCGGTAATGGCCGACGAAGCCCCCATCGGTGGCGGCGCGGCCCCGGTCACCGGTCGACGCAGTGTGGCACTGACGCTGACGCCGGCACTGCCACTGACGCTGGCACTGACGCTGACGCTGGCACAGGCACTGCCACTGACGCTGTCACTGCCACTGGCACCGACCACTGCCCAAAAAGAAGAGCCGACTCTTTCGAGTCGGCCCCCCATAGATAGTCCTGACCGTCGTGCCGTGGGATCTATGTTGAGTCGAATCCCTACCGTACTAGTAGGTGGGAACAGATACCGCACGCTTTAGGCACCCCGATGAAGCTAGCCGGGTCCGCACACCACATACGCTGAAGTTCCCCATTCGACCTAGTCAGGGATTCTCTACTCCTTCCTCACCTGCACAACAGAGGGACCTTCAAATAAGGTAGAGCCCGGCCAACCGGTGGTCAACTCATTGCTTGACTGGGCTTGCTTTGAGTGCCGCGCGCCCCTCTTTCACGTATACCGTAAAGCGAACCGAGGCCGCATTGTGCCGTTTCATGACCTGTTCGCGAGCGGCATGAAGTTTGCTGACGAACTTGTCGAAGCTGAGACCGGCCACCGGACCGCCGCATTCCTTTTGGGTGGCAACGAATTCGTCGAAGACTTCACGGAAGTGGGCCTCCTCGGCCTGCGTGTCAGTGCTCGACTCCTCGAGCAGCGCTTGTGGGACATGCGTGACCTGCGTGGACTCTTCGGTATCGCCGAAGCCGTCATCGAACTCATCGTGCTCCTCGACGATCGCACGCGGGCGAGTCGGCGGATCATCGGGCGGAGGCGTCAGATCCCTCTCGGCTTTCGCAGGGGACGTTTGACGATGTCTCGGTGTTGGTCCCGCCGGGCGTGACGACTGCGTGCGACGTGGCCTTGACGTTGGCACTCCATTTGAAGCGGGCGCTCCGATCACGGTCTTTTGCTCGGGCACGTCATCCACCGAAGGCCGCTGAGCGGTGGGCGCTTCGTTCTTGAACCCGAAATACCCCGTGTCGGCGCTGTCACGCGTCGAGCTGAGCATGTCATCGAGATTGACCGAGGCGCGCTTGTCGGCGTCCTTCTTGAAGCCCACGCCAGCATACAGCGCGCTGTTCACATTTTCGGCAATCTTGCGGTAGTGACGACGGAGCTCGCCGGCCGGCAAGCCTGAAAGCTCATTTTTGGCAAGCGCTGCGCTCGCCTTGCCAAGGACCCGGACCCCCTTGTCGTGCTCCATGTAAAGCAGGAGGAGGCCCAAGCCGAGCAGCACCAGCGGAATCCCGATGACCGCCCACCATGGAAGGGATGCCACGTCTTCCGAGAAAGTGTTCGCGAACAGGCCGCCGAGACCGGCGCGACTTCCGTTGCGCCCAATCATGTAGCCCACGCGCGCATGCGCTGCGCCGCCTCTCATCGGTGACGCGATGGCCCGAGTGCGTTCGTCGATTTCTACCGACCCCTCGCTATCGGACATGTTGGCGAGGACCCCCGCGAGGCCATTTTTGACTTCGCTTCGCGTCGGAGCCTCCGCGCCGCCCGTGTGGGCACCGATTACATCGTCGCCAAAGAAGAACACCACGGTGGCATTGGGCAGTTTCTCACCAAGGCGTCGTGCAAGGTCATCTCCGACGCCCATGCCGTGGACAACCGCGCCCACATAGCGTCCGCCGTCGAATACGGGTCGAGCCGCCATGCGGTATACCTCACCGTTGAAGACCCACACGTCGTCGCGCATGAACCCTCGGAGCGCGTCTCTTACGAGCGGCATCTTGTTGAGCCGCTGCTCGGTCATATCGTCCTTGTCGAGCGTGGCTACGACCTCGCCCTCGGCGTCGACCGCGAACACCATGTCTCCTTTGCCTTCTTCGAGCTTGGCGTTGAGCGCGTTGAGCTTGTTGCTCAGGCGTTTGCGAACGCTTGGGCTAGACGTACCCTGTCGGTTGCTCGAGCTGCGTAGCGTCTGGCGAACCTCGGGTTCGACCGCAAGTGCTGCGAGGGCGTCGAGTCGAAGTCTCGCGTCCAGTCGAAGCCAGAGCTCTGCTTCGACGCGGTCACGTCGCAACTGCTCCTCAAGCTGGAACTCTACCTCCCGACTAGCTGCAGACTTATTGAGAAAGGCTCCCGCCAGGGCAATACCCAGAGCTACCGCGAGAACCAAGTACCAAAGTCGCGTCAACATCGGTTAGTTCCTTCCGCTCTTCAACGTCAGGGCGTCCACTTGCAGTGTCCTGCCGGCGGGCACCGTTACGCGACGGCTCGCGACTTGCCGCGTCCCTCGCAGGATCCTCAACGAGTAAGGTCCTGGTGGCACATCGTCGAAGCGAAATCTTCCGCCGGAGGAGACTGCGGCGCACGCGACCAACTCACGGATCGAGTGTAGATATCCGTCGACGTGACCGTAGTAAAGATCACCAAGGCGCCAAGGGCCACCCGCGGGGACGGCAATCGCCCGAACTGCTCCGGGTCCGGATTCGAGGGGCGTGAACCCCGGAAGCCCATCGACCGAAAGCCCGTGCGTGAATGTATCGCGGTTCTCGACCCGCACAGTCGTTCCTGAGCGTGCCGCGATCGTCGACGGATCGAGCGCACCGCCGCGGAAGCTGAAGGTGCAGCCGATCGGTGGCCCGGTGAACTTCCCCGTGAGGACCGCCAGCAGGTCATCATTGGTGTCCGCTGGGGGTTGTTCGGGTAACGCGCCGTTCCAGACTTTCCAATAGTAGTCCTTGGCTGACGTCGAGTCCTCTGTCTTTGGTGCGCTGGTCGACCGTACCGAACCCTCTACGGTTTCCGCAGAAACGCCCGAGTAACCCATCGAGACGGCCGCTATGATCGCGGCCCCCCACGTCCTCCAAGTCCTAATCCCCCGCATCGGTACACCTGTATTATTACAGTTTGACTCCCACAAAGGTAACGGAATTCACCGATTTCCTGAGAAAACCGGCTCACCGGGCGCCGCGCCGGACGCTCGATCAGCCCGTAGGCGGGGCTTTGTAGTCGACGACCTGGACGGGCCTCGGGTGCAAATGCGCGCGCATCGACTCGGTCATCCCCCCGGGATCACCGCCGATTTCGATCGCCGTCGGTTTCGGGAATTCGAACATCACATCGTCGGCGTAGAAGTCGTGCAAGTTGTCATGGCGATAGGTTCCCTTCCAAGCGCTGAGCATGTGTGCAGCGATGTGAAGGGGATGGGTCGCGACCACCCGGAGACAGAAGCGGTCTTCTGGCAGGCCATCGGCAAAAGGAAAGATCCGGAACCCAAAGCCCCAGTAGGGAATCGTCGACACCAGGGCAGCGATGCAGTCGCCATCGAAGAGGACCTCCCCCGCTTCCAGGCATCGGCCGGTTGGGTGGCCGTTCTTGTCAAGCTCTTGGGCCGGGGCTCCGCGATTGATGATTCGAACCTTGAGCCGCGGTCGCAGGGCCAGCTCCGGGATCGTTAGCGCCGGAATCGAGATCGCGTATGACGCTGCGCCTGTCGCGTGTCTTCCGATCCAGGGCAGGTGCCGCACGATCGAACGCACGTCGTGGAAGTGCTTGAGACCGAGCGCGTCAAAACCCGCGCCCGCAAACGGAGTGAGCAGTTCCTCGACTTCGATCAGGCGGAGGTCTTTGTGCCCAGTGTCGTGGCGAAGCCTGGCGAGGTCGGCGAATACTCCTTTTCGACGCGTGCCCGCGCCCAAGGCCCACGCCAGCGAGTTTCCTGTCCCCAACTTCAGCAAGCCGAATCGCGGTGGCTCCTGACCACACTCGGCTGATTCCCGTGTGATCGTCGTCACCATTTGAACGAATGTCCCGTCACCGCCACCTGTCAGGACGACCGGATAGCCAGATTGAACAATGTGCCGAGCGATACCTCGCGCCTCTTCGAGGCTTTTGGACAGGAATAGATCCCCCGTGCCTACGACTTGGTCGAAGCTTTCCACCAGCTCGTCGGTCACCTGCCTCGCATTGCCGTTCAACACCACCGCGACGCGGTTCGCTTTGCGCAATGCGGGCTTTCGTCGTTGTGCCATCACCCGCCGTCGTCGGGGCCGTTAGAGCCTGACGAGCGCCGCTCCCCAAGTGAATCCGGAGCCGAACGCGGGCATCAGAACGAGGTCACCCTTCTTGGCGCGCCCCTCCTGAATCGCCTCGCTGAGCGCCAGCGGGATCGAGGCGGCGGTCGTGTTGCCGTACTTCTGGATGTTGTGCACCACCTTCTCGGGTGGGATCTCGAGCTTCTGTGCGACGAACTCGTTGATTCGCTTGTTTGCCTGATGCGGGACCACCAGATCGAGGTCGCCGACCTTGACTCCATTTCGTTCGAGAACGGATCGGCTGACCTCGGGCATCTTCGAGGTGGCCCAGCGGAATACATGTCGACCGTTCATCGAGGGCCACATCGCGCGGTTGTCGATCATCTCGTGCGTCATGCGCGGCATGTGGGCGCTTGACGGCGCTTCGATCCAAAGTGCCTTGGCTCCGCTGCCGTCAGCGTGCACCTCGACATCGATCACGCCGCTCTTCTCATCATCGGAAGGCCCGAGGATCGCGCATGCCGCACCGTCACCAAAGAGAACTGTGACGTCGCGTCCCTCATCGCTGAAGTCGATGCCGGTCGAATGTACCTCAGCTCCCACGAGTGCGATCCGCTCGTACATCCCGCACCGAACCCAAGCGTCAGCGACTTGAAGACCGTAGAGAAAGCCGCTGCATTGATTGCGCACGTCTAGAGCGGGGACACCGGGCAGGCCCAGCTTGTCGCCGAGGAAACAGCCGCTCCCTGGGAACTCGTGGTCCGGGGAAAGCGTCGCGAAGATGATGGCATCGATGTCTGAGACTTCGATTCCCGCATTCTCGCATGCCATTTTGACCGCGTGGACCGCGAGGTCACTTGCCCCAATGCCATTCTCCTCGACGTAGTGACGTTCTTTGATCCCCGAGCGCTGTTGGATCCACTCGTCACTCGTGTCGAACATCTGAGCGAGGTCGTCATTGGTGACGACTTTGGAGGGTACATAGTGGCCCAATCCTAGAAACGCGGTTTTCGTCATGTCCGAGCCCTTCCCGATTGGAGCGAGCCTAGCGAAACCGCCGATCCGCGACAAGTCGTGGCGGAATGCACCTCGAAGCGCTCCTGCTATAGTCGCCGTTACTCAGGCCGAGTGGCGGAATTGGCAGACGCGCCGGATTCAAAATCCGGTGTCCGCAAGGACGTGTCGGTTCGAGCCCGACCTCGGCTACTATTCCCGGTGTCGAGCCATATCCTTGCACCGTCGCACCCTGAGCGGGTGCTACTGACCCCGCGCTACCGAGTTGCGACGTGTCGTTCCATGAGCTCCTGGAGCTCAGATGGCTTGTCGTCGGGATCTTGGCCTTGGCGGCGTTTGTCGATGTCCTCGAGGAGCTCTCGGCATTCGGGCTTGTCCCGCAGGTGGTCCAACAGCAGGTCCGACGCCTCGCCAAAGGCGTTCTCGTACTCAAGGGCCTCACGAACTCGGCTTGCGATACGCTCCCGACCCGTCTGCAGGTCGTTTTCTAACGCTTCGCTGTATCGCTTGAGCTGCGACCGAAGTCGTTCGATCTGCTTCCTGCGCTCCGCGGCGGCATCTTCTTTGCTGCGCGCACGCTGTTCGTAGTCGCGCGCGACGCTGTCGAGCACGTTGATTTCGGCGCGGGCGCCGCCCAGCGACTCGTACGCACTGCGAATGCTCTTGGCATCCTTGCCGGCGGCTTGGGCTGCAGCCTCCGCTGCTTTGAGCTCTCGTTGCGACTTCTTTCGCTTCAGTACGAACTGGCTCAACACGTCGCGCTCGGCCGAAGCGTCCCTCAGGGCACGCGACTCTTCGCCCGCGAGGTCTTCGACCTTACGACCGATTTCTGCGCGCAGGGCTCGTCCCCGTTTTTCGATGGCCTCGAGCTTTTTGGAATGGCTTTCGAGCTCTCCCTCGAGGCGGGACGCACGCGAAGCCATTTCCCAAATTTGGTCGGCGGCACTTTGAACCGTCTTCGGGGCGTCCCCGTCAGGATACGCGCGCGCGACCGCGCGCAAGAAGTTGGCCGCCGTTCGGCTCCATTCGACGACACCAGGTGCCTTCGCAGGCGGCGGCAGCGGCGGCGCCGCGGGAGCTATGTCGGTCGCGGAATCCCAAGTGCGAGTGGGGAGGGCGCGTTGCATCTCCTTGAGCTCTTCCTTGAGATGGTGGCCATCGCGGAAACGGTCGGCGGGTTCCTTTTGGAGCAGCTGCGTGATGATCTTCTCAGCTGCCTCCGGGATGTCCTTACGGTACTTGCTCGGGCTTGGCGCCTTCGCCTTGCGCTGCATTTCGAGGAGCTCATCGCGGTCCCCAGAGCGAAACGGCAATCGCCCTGTCAGCATCTCGAAGAACAGAATCCCAAGCGCGTAGAGATCGCTCGACGCGATCGCGTCTTCGCCCCGCGCCTGCTCTGGCGACATGTACTCGGGCGTTCCGAAGACTGCGCCCTTTGGCGCAAGCCGTGGGTCACGCGTCAATGCTGCGAGACCGAAGTCGAGAATTTTTACGAAGTCCTTACGACCACCGCGCGCGGTGATCATGATGTTGTCGCTCTTGAGATCGCGATGCACGACCCCGAGATCGTGCGCACGTGCGAGCGCTGCAGTCATCTGTTCGAGAATGTCGACCGCGCGTGCAATCGGCATCGGCCCTTTGGCGATCTGAGACGAAAGCGAGTCTCCGATGAGGTACTCCATCACCAGATACAGCTCGCCGTCTTCGGTTTCGCCCACGTCGTGGATATCGACGATATGTGCGTGGTCGACTCGGTTGGCTGCGCGCGCTTCACGAACCATCCAAGCCCGCAAGTGTGTCTCGCCACGCAAGTCTGGTCGAATCAGCTTTAGCGCAACGACGCGATCGATGAGGACGTGTCGTGCGCGGTAGACGACACCCATTCCGCCTTCTCCGAGTTGCGACTCAAGCCGATATCGGCCAGCAACCACTTTCCCGAGAAGCGGATCTTTAGATTTTTTCGACCCCGCAGATTTTCGAACAATCCCCATGGTTCCCCCGTACCGAGTGGACCTTCGTATGATAGACAGAGAAAAAGCGGGGCCCCAAGTGTTCCGTTCTCGCTGAAACGCCATCGTGGGGTCGGCGGGAGTGATCTGACAGCGGTGACCTAGGCGCGTATATTGATGTGTCGGTCACTAACGGAGGGATGTGTGAGCGAAGAGCGGCCGCTACTCGGGCCGTACCACATCGAGCGTCGCCTAGCGACGGGGGGAATGGCCGAGGTTTTCGTTGCGCGTCGTGAGGGACTTCACGGTTTCCAAAAGCGCGTCGCACTCAAACGGATTCTCCCACAGTTTTCGAGCGATTCGGATTTTGTCTGGATGTTCATCGACGAGGCTCGCCTCGCGGCCCAACTCGAGCACCCGAACATTGTTCAGGTGTTCGACTTCGGCACCCTCGGCGACGACCTCGTCCTGGTGATGGAGTTGGTCGATGGATCCAACGTCAGCAGGATGCTTCGGGTCGGGCCCCCGGAGACGCCGATCCCCTGGGATGTTGCCCTCCACATCGCCTATCAAACCGCTCAAGCTCTCGACTACGCCCACCATGTCGTGGACGACCAGGGCGAGTCCCTCGAGTTCGTACATCGGGACGTCAGTCCGGCGAACATTCTCCTAACCCGAACCGGTCACGTAAAGCTCACTGATTTCGGAATCGCAACCGTTCGAAGCCGGGCGCCCACTACCGAGGATGGTCAGGTTCGCGGCAAGCTCGGCTACATGTCGCCGGAGCAAGTCCTCGGAAAAGAGCTCACAGGCAAGAGCGACGTGTTCACTCTATCGACGGTTCTCGCGGAGATGCTGATCGGTGAGCCGCTGTTTCAAGGAGAGAGTGAGCTCAATGTCCTTTTGCAGATCCGCGATGCCGACCTTCGCGTGCTTGCGCGGTGCGAACGAAGGATCCCGCAGGACATCCGGCAGCTCGTACTTCGGGGTCTGCAAAAGGATCCAGCTGAGCGCCCAACCGCAGGTGCGTTTGCCGAGGCGTGCGCTGAGGTCATGCGGCGAAGGGGAATGGGGCACGGGCCCGACCGCCTCGCGCGCTTGCTTTCTCAACTGCAACTGGTGGAGGGCGACGTTTCCGTGCCCCGTGAGCCAGGCGCCGACGTACCGTCTTTGGTCGATAGCGACCTGATGCACCACGCACGCCAAGAGCTCATCGGCCCCCAGGCGACAACCTCTCCAATCATCTACCGAGTCCAACTCCCTGACGGCAGCGAGATGGGCCCGATGAGTTATCCGCGTCTGATTCAACTCCTGACGACTGGGGTCATCGACAGCCGCAGCACCAAGATCGCCAAGAGCGACGGCACCTATCTCGATGCTACGCGAATTCCTGAGCTCACGCGGTTCGTCACGTCGCCCGGTTTGCAATGGAAGCTTGAAGAGCTCGCGCAGGCGGAGAAGCAGGGGCAGCTTCGGGCAGCGACCCTCCTACCCGTCGTCTACGACATCGTGGTCAAGCAAGAAACCGGGGTCCTTCATTTGTGGCAACGCAACCGACGCAAGAAGATCTACTTTGTGTCCGGACGGCCCGAGTTCGTCGCGTCGACCGACAAGTCGGAGCTTCTCGGTGAGCACCTCGTTGCCACGGGCCGATGTCTTCGTATGGAGATTGAAATGGCTTTGGCGTTGTTGCCCAAGTATGGCGGGCGGCTTGGCGACGCGTTGGTGGGGCTCGGCATCCTTCGTCCGGTAGAGCTCTTTAGAGCGATCACCGATCAAGTGCGCGGCCGTCTGATGGAGTCTTTTCGGTGGAGGCGCGGCGAGTGGGCCTTTGTTCGAGGCGCCCGAAGTCACGAAGAGACCTTTCCGCTGGGGCAGGATCCCTACGAGCTCTTACGCGACGCTGCGAACGAAGCCCATCTCGAAGAGATCGAATCGGTCCTTGAGCCGTTGCGCGAGCGTGTGGTCGAGCGTTGCGATGATGGCCCACCCTTGGGGGCCTTTCGGCTAGACCCTGAATGGACAAGCGTGCTCGAGTCGGTTTCGGGGGACGCGACTCTGGGAGGGCTGGTTGCCAGAGAAGGCCATTCGGGGGCAGATCTCGAGCCTGTGTATCGGGCACTCTACCTTGGGCTTGCATGCGGCCTGGTTCGGACCAAGGTGACTCCCTCGCAGATGCCATTCCAAGAAACGTTCAGCGCTTGAGCCCGCCCGTGACTTTCGTCGAACTGACCCAGCCGCTAGCGAAGCCCATCCCGGTGATCGTCGAAGTCCCTCATTCGGGGTTGCAGATTCCACCGGAAGTCGAACCCGAGCTCGACGCATCCCCGCTAGCCGTTTTACGCGACTCCGATCTCTATGTCGATCAGCTCTACGCCCGGGCGCCAAGCTTTGGTGCCACTCTGCTGGTCTCACGGGTGTCGCGCTACGTCGTCGATCTCAACCGCGGGCCCGACGATGTGGATTCCGCTGCGGTGCCCCGGCACCCGAAGGGTCGACACATCCCCGCAAGGGGTGTGGTTTGGAGGGCGCGGACCGATGGCACCCCGCTTCTTCGCGCGCCGCTCACTGTCGATCAGTTTTCGCGACGGCTGGAGCGCTACTACGAGCCTTACCATCGAACACTGCGGGATGTGGCTTCGCAGATCCAAGACCAACACGGTCAAGCCGTGGTGCTGGCGGCTCACTCGATGCCTTCGGAGGGCCGGCGTTTGCTTGGAGGGAAGCCCGTCCCGCGGGCCGATGTCGTCCCCGGAACGCACGGCCGTTCTACCGCTGATGGCCGTATCATCGATTTGATCGACGCGCATTTTCGCGGGGCGGGACTGAGCGTCAAGCACGATGACCCGTATCGGGGCGGTTGGACGACGCGGCACTACGGGGCACCTAGGCGGGGACGTCATGTCATTCAAATCGAGCTCAACCGTGCTCTCTATGTCGACGAACCGTCGAGCGAGATCAAAAAGAGCGACTTCGCAGCTCTGCAAACGCTCCTCGATGAGCTTGTTACGAAGCTCGGCGAGATGATGTCGAGCGAGGCTCAGTTCGCGACAGGCTGATCGACAACGCCCGACTCGTTCGAGCGCACTTCGAGCCGGTAGCTGCTGTTCGCCGTCTGCAGGTAGTACGTGTCTCGTCCGCAGAGTTGGAGGACGCGCTTCACTGGAGTCGTGACGTATTCGTGCAAGCCGTCGGCGAATTCGATGACTACGACCGAGCCTTTGCGGGGAGGACGCAGGAGGCGCCCCACCACAGCTCGACCCGGCTTGCGGCCAACTTTGCGAAGGACAACGTCCACGTCTCGAAACTAGCACACCTCCGCCCACCCGCAAAGCTGGCACGGAAAAATCCAGCGTTTTTGTGCACCAGCAGACCTTCTTTGGCAGAGATCTCGCCGCGGCGAATCGGCGTTGCGATGTGGCAAATCGCCGCGTCCAGGTGGCGCCCTTCTGACGATTCCCGGACGTTTGCCATTGCTTCAGGGGCGGCACGCTTAGTGCAACGCCGGGGGGCATGCACCATGCACTCAGTCCTACGGTGCTCGATTACTACCGCTCGTCCCTGAAGCAAGTGACGATGTTGGACCGCGAGACCGAACGGGGCTTGGCGGAGTCCTGGGCCAACGGCGACGACAAGGCGGGTGCGCGACTGATCGAATCGAGCCTGCCGTTCGTCATTTCGATCGCTCGTGAGTACCGGCGTTGGGGCGTCCCGCTCGAGGATCTCGTTCAGCAGGGCAACCTCGGCCTCCTCAAGGCAGCTGCGAAGTTCGATCCTGAGAAGAACTGTCGACTGATAACCTACGCGGCGTACTGGATCCGCGCGGAGATTCGCGACTACGTTGTGCGATCGTATCGGATCGTAAGGCTTGGGACTACCCGCACGGAGCGGCGCGCAATGCGAGCGTTTCGTCGCAAGTCGGTTGACTCACCTGAAGCTCTCGCCGAGGAGAGTGGGATGCCGCTCACGCGGGCGAAGCAGCTTTGG